>Ga0302326_10015955_pt1 | contig 15757 bp, 14 predicted proteins | sample Palsa_T0_3_FD_202264 | JGI IMG/M metagenome (GOLD analysis project Ga0302326, IMG submission 202264) | Peat permafrost microbial communities from Stordalen Mire near Abisko, Sweden - Palsa_T0_3 | ecosystem: Environmental > Terrestrial > Soil > Palsa > Peat permafrost | place: Sweden: Abisko... | reverse complement strand
GCGCACGGCCAGGGGGCCATTCTCGTCGTTGACGACGAGGAGACCGTCCGCATCGTCGCCGCGCGGCTGCTGGAGAGCCATGGTTACACGACGGTGCTTGCGTCCGACGGCCGCGAAGCGGTGAACATCTTCGCCGAGCGCGGCATCGGGTTCCGCGCCGTGCTGCTCGACCTGACCATGCCCCACATGAACGGTGACGAGACCTTTCGCGAGATTCGCCGCCTGCGGGCGGACGTGCCGGTGGTGCTTATGAGCGGTTTCAGCGAACGGGACACGACCGAGCGCTTCCCCGGGCGCGAACTGGCCTCGTTCATTGCCAAGCCCTTCGATCGCGAGACCCTTATCGCCAGGATTCGCGAGGCGGTGGAAAAGCGTGGCGGATGAGCGGGACGTGGGCGACCGAATTGGCGAGGGTGACCAGCTCGTCAATGAGGATGGTCGGATCCTCCTCGTAGCGAATTTTTAAAAAGGCCTCCCACGCCCGCGCGTAGCTCGAGGGGTCGCCCATCCATCGATCGACGATCGCCGCAAAGTCCCCCGCGTTCTCGATCTTTTCGGAGCCCGCGCCGTTGTGGAAGAATTTCCACGTCAGCTCCTCCTGCGGCATGATGCCGCCAAAGGCGTTGAAGATGATCGGGCACCGAAAATGCAGCGCCTTGGCGCACGTGGACGTGCCGCCGCGGGTGACGATGACGTCGCTCGCCTGCATGAGCAGATGCACGATCTCGGAGAAGGCCTCGACGTAACAGTTGAACTCCGGATGGTTGGCGCGCCAGTGGACGAGCTCATGGTAGGTCTCCTTGTCGCGCCCGCAGACGATGACCGCCTGGCACCGCCCGGCGTGGCGCACCAGGGTCGGCAGCAGCTCGAGATGATTGTTCGCGCCATTGCCACCCGTGGCCAGAAAGACGGTGAAAAGATCCCGCTTCAGGCCGAGGCGCTTCTCGCGGAACAACCCCCGGTCGGCCGGGGTGATCACCTCGATGTTCGCGCGCGGGAGCATAAGATTGCCCCGGACCAGCGTCTTTTCGGGCGCCATCCCCCGCTTGACCGCAAAATCGCGGGCCGTGGGCGTGCGCGAGATATAAAGGTCCACCGTCGGCTCGATCCAATTGCGGGAATAGCCCCACCCCCCGGAAAACTCCCCGCAATAAGTGGCGCAGCGGACCCGGTCCGCGCCCAGTTCCCCGACCGCGAGCTGGAAATAACCGCGGTTGAGGCAGTCGTGCACGCTGAAAATCAAATGCGGCCGGTACTCGCGCAGGACTTCGAGGTAATAACGCCGCCCCAGGGTGACGGTGCGCTGGTTGAGGACGCTGAGCATCTCGACGAACGCGTAAAACAGCTTGTGCACCCAGGGCGCGCCCCGCTGGATCCGGTTGTAAAAATTCACCCCGGCGCGGTTGAGCACGGAGGATTTCTCGAGCATCTGCTCGATGCGCACGTCCACATCGTGGCGGTAAAGCTGGAAGCACCACTCCGCAAACGCCTCGGCCCGGGCATCGTGGCCGCCGCCGGTGCTCGAGGTCAGGACGAGAATGCGGATATTCGACACGTTAGCGGCACCCGAAATAGCGGGCTTGGGCGGCGCGCACCAGGGCGGCCGGCGAAAGACGGGCCAGGAGCGGGGCGGCGCGAGCCTGAAAAAGCGATCCGCTGCGAACGACCGCGCTGCGATTGCGCAGGAGTGCCCGGCGCAGGTCCGCGGCGGCGCGGGATGCCGGCGGCCCCGCGCGCAGGTTCGCCTCCAGGACCCGCCAGGCGGAGGCCTGGGCGGCGGAAACCGGGGAATCGGTCGGGGGTGAAAGGGACTTCATGGCATCATTGAACGCGGTGCGATAATCGCCGGGACGGAAATCGATGACTCTGACGGCCGTGCCGCGGGATTCAAAGATCAAACTCTCGCTGAGGGCGGACAGTCCCGCCTTGGACACATTGTAGCCGGTCATGAAAGGCAGGGGAAACTCGGCGGCCAGCGAGGAAATGTTGACCAGGCAGCCGCGATCGCGCGCGCGCATGGCGCGAAAAGCGGCGTGGGTGAGCCGGAGGGTGGCCGTGAGCAGGACGTCGATCTGAGCCAGCCAGACGGTCGCGTCGGTCAGCGCGAAATCGCCGAACAGGCCGTAACCGGCGTTGTTGATCACCAGATCAAACGCGCCCCCGGCCCCGGCGGCCGCCTGGAGAAAAACGGCCTCGGCCGCCGCGCCGTCCGCGAGGTCGAGGACGACCGGAGTGAAAAGCGACGGGTGGCGGACGACGAGATCGGCCAGCCGGGCGACGTCCCGCGAAGTGCCCCAGACGCGCACCCCCTCGTCGAGGAGCATCTCCGCAAAAGCCCGTCCGAGCCCGGACGCGGCCCCCGTGACAAAAGCCGTGCGATGCAGGTCGAGGATGCGCCGATGCATGTTTTTCGAATTTCGAATTCCGAATTTCGAATTTCCGCCTACGCCTTTTTGAAGATCAGCGTCACATTGGCGCCCCCAAAGCCGCTGCTGTTTTTCAGGACGATCCCAGGCGCGACCGCCTGGGTGGTCCGGATGATGTTCAGGCCCTCGCAGGAGGGATCGAGCTTCGAAATGTGGGCGGATCCCGGCATGAAACCTTCACGAATCGCCAGCGCGCAAAAGCCGGACTCCATCGCCCCCGCGAGCGAAAGGCCGTGGCCCGTGAGCGCCTTGGTGCTGCTGATCGCGGGCCGGGCCCCCGCGTTCGTGAAAACCGCGTGGAGCATGCGCGCCTCCGACACGTCGCCGATCAGGGTCGAGGTCGCGTGCGCGTTCACATAATCGACTTCCCCCGGCGCGACGCCGCAGCGGCGCAGCGCGTTCAGCGTCGCCGTTCGCGAACCATTTCCGTCCGGGTGGGAAATGGCCACGTTGTACCCGTCGGAAGCCTGGCCCCAGCCGAGCACCTCGCAAAGGGGCTGGACCCCGCGCCGGACGACCTCGTCCTCGCCTTCGAGAACGACCACCGTGGCGCCCCCCGTGCCAACAAAGCCGTCGCGCGCGGCGTCGAACGGCCGCGACGCCAGGTTTGGGTCGGTTTGCAGCGAAAGCGTCCGCATCGCGGCGAAGGGCAGGATGGCGTCGAGATTGCCGTCCTCGGCGCCCACCACGAACATGCGCTTCTGGCGGCCCAGGACGATATCGTCAAAAGCATAGCCGAGGGCGTGGGCGGACGACGCGCAGGCCGACGAAAAACCACAGGATGCCCCCTGGATCCTGAAAGCGGCGACCAGGTTGAAATTCAGCGTGCCGACGATCGCCGAGACAATTCCCAGCGGCGAGCAGCGCATCACGCCGACCTTTTGCAGGCGCTCGTGGTGATGATGCGTCATGAGCGGCGAGCCGCCCGACGCGGCATAAAGGCCGGTGTCGACATTGGAGACGTCGGCCTCGCCGAGCCGGGCGTCCGCCAGCGCCTGCAAAAAGGCGCAATGGGCATAGAGCCCGTGGGGAGCCATCGAGCGCAGTTGCTCCCGTTTGATGGCGTAGCGACTGGGCCAGGTCCATTCCTCGGGGTCGGTCGAGTCGACGCCGAATTCCTTGATCGTGCCGGCGACCTTGCACGGGATATCGGGTTTTTGGAACGGAGGGTAGAGTTCGAAGCCATGCCGCAGTTCGCGAAGATTGCGCGTAACGGTGGCAGCGTCGTTGCCGATGCTGGTCACAAAACCAAGGCCGGTCATGAAAACTCTGGACATGGGAACGAAGGGCAAAGGGGTCAGACCTGACCCCTTCCCTCAAGCGTTAAGCGCGACGCGAAGCGGCGAAGGGGCGGGGTCGGAATGTTTGGCGCCGCCGGCCGCGGTCGGAGCCACGGGAGCCGCCGCCGCATCCGCGTAGCCGAAGGTCAGCGTGATTTCCTCGGCGATAACCGCCTTTTCCTGGCCGACGCGAATCGAGCCTTCAAAGGTCGCGAGCGGCATCTTCATGCGCTTGGTCTTGATCGAGAGGGTCAGGATGTCGCCGGGCCGGCAGACGCGGTGGGCGCGCACGCCCTCGCAGCCGGTGAAGAAAATCGTATTCGGGCTGATCACCTTGCCCGGCTCGACCGCAGCCCCTTCGAGCAGGAAAAGCACCGCGAGCTGGCCGAGGGCTTCCAGCATCATCGAGGCCGGCATGATCGGATTGTCCTTGAAATGACCCTGGAGGAAAAACTCCTGCCCGGTGATCCGGTACTTGCCATTGGCGCCCGCCGAACTCACGGAGGCCTCGTTGAGAAAGAGGAACGGGGGCTGGATCGGCATCACCGCGCCAATGCGCTCGATCGGGATGAACTTCATCGGTTTGGGCATGGGAAGTCCGCGTATCTTGCAATCTATGAATGTCTTGACGTCCCCAACCGCACGAAGGTTGCGCAGCTCTTCGTTGTTGATCGTCAACTGCAAAACGTCCTCCACCAGGATGACAATCTCCATCATGGTCAGCGAATCGATGCCGAGGTCCTCGATGAGGCGGAGGTCGTCGTCGGCGTCCTTCAGCTTGACGCGGAGGTCGGGCTCCACGAAACGCTCGATCACACCGATGACAACCGCGGGGACATGCTCGGGGTTCCCGGTTCTCCGATACTGCACGGCTGCTTCAAAGGTCGATGGTGAGCAACGTTTTAAGGATTCGCGAAGCGCCGCCTCATCCTCGGCCCCAAAGGGCTTGGCAAGCGCAACGAAGGGCTTGTTGATTCCGGAACCCGATTGAGCTGCTTCTGGCATGTTTCCCTTTGTATGCTACCCGGCGTTTGAAAGTAAATCCATAATTTACCGGGTGGTTGGCCAAGGCGGCGATTTTTCGGCCATAGAGTCAGCCCGCGTGCGCCAAAAGTTCCCTCGCCGGTGAAAAATCCCATTCCATTGAAAATCATCGCATAATCGATCTTCGCCCTGTTACTTTTCGGATGAGTCAGCGTCTAACCCACCATCCCGCATGAACGCTTCGTCAACCGCCCTGCCCTGCCGGCCGGTTTATCTCATTACCCATGAGTTTTATCCCGTCCGCGGCGGGATCGCCACGTTTACGGAGGAGATCGCCAAAGCCAGCGCCGGTCTCGGCTATGATGTCGAAGTCTGGGCCCAATCGGCGCCGCTTGAAACCGACAAGCAATGGCCATTTCGGCTGCGCCGCCTGCCGCTGAAGGGCACCCACAACCTTCTCTGCCAGTTGCGGCTCGCCCGGCAGCTCATCGCCGCCCGCCGCCAGCTTCGCCGGGCCACCGTTTATCTGCCCGAGCCGGGACCGATCCTGTCGATGATGATGCTGCAGTTTTTCCACGCGTTCCGCCCCGAACGGCTCGTGCTCACCTTTCACGGCTCGGAAATCCTCAAGTTCGCCCGGAGTCCCTTTCGCCGATGGCTCTTGCGCCGGCTCATCGGCCGGGCCTCGCGGGTCAGCACGCTGAGCAACTATACCCAGGAGCTGCTTCTCGCGCACTTTCCCGAGGCTGCGGACAAGATATTTCTCACCCCCGGCGCCTTGAGGTCCGACTTCGTGGTCGTGCCGCCCCGCCCGTCGGATGACGGTCCCGACGATGCCCGGCGCGCCATCAAGAACGAGGGGAAGATTGTCGTCCTCACGGTGGGACGCCTGCACCCGCGCAAGGGCCAGTTGGTCACCTTGCGGGCGCTCCAGATGCTGCCGGCCGACGTGCGCGCCCGGCTCGAATACTGGATCGTCGGCGGCCAGAACAAAGCCGGCTATGAAGAAAAGCTGCAGGCCACCGCAGCCGCCTGTCCCGATCTCGCCGTGCGCTTTTTTGGCAATATTCCCGACGAGGAACTCGCCCAAGTCTATGATCGCGCCGATATTTTTGCGATGACCAGCGTCGTCCACCGGGACAGCATCGAAGGATTCGGGCTCGTCTATCTCGAGGCCGCGGGGCACGGCCTGCCGGTGGTGGCCCACGACGTCGGCGGCGTGTCCGAGGCGGTGCGCGATGGCGCCACGGGGCTGCTGGTGCCACCGGAGCGTCCGGCACAACTCGCGGCCGCCTTTGAAAAGTTGATCCACGACAAGGCGCTCCGTAAAAAACTCGGCGCGGAAGGCCGAAAATGGGCCGGCCGCAACTGCTGGAGACAGTCGGCCGAGGCGTTGTTCAGCGCGGCGGAGACCAGGGGATGATTTGCTCGCGCGCGCAGGTGACGGTCCGCTACGCCGAGACCGACATGATGGGTGTCGTCTATCATGCCAATTATCTGCCCTGGTTTGAGATTGGGCGGACCACCCTCCTGAAGGAGGTCGGAATCTCCTACCGACAGCTCGAGACGGAGGGTTTTCGCCTGCCCGTCCTGGAGGTTTCGGCCAAGTACCTGCGGCCGGCGCTTTACGACGATACCCTGACCCTGGTGACGACGCTTCGTGAAAAGCCGCTGCTGCGCATCCGGCTCGAATACGAGGTGCTGCGCGGCAGCGAGCTTCTCGCGACTGGCGCCACGGTCCATGCCTTTGTGGACCGCGAGGGCCGGCCCGTCCGCCCACCGGCGTGGGTGACGGAGCGGATCGGCGAAAGCTTCAAGGATTAAAAACAGCCGCGAAGGCCACGGCCTCCGATTTCCAGACCCGGATGACATGCGTCACGATATCCCGGACGGGCCGCCCGTCCGTGAGGATGAGCGTCCCCGCGCTCCGATAAATCGCCTCCCGCTCCGCGAACAGCTTCCGCACGCGCTCGGCCGGATCGGGCACATTGAGCAGCGGCCGGTTGGTCTGGCGCGCCGTGCGGGCCAGGATGGTCTCGATCGAGGCGTGAAGGCAAATGACGACTCCCCTGCTCCGCAGCGCGTCGCGCAACCCGGGCTGGACGACCAGTCCGCCGCCGCACACGACGACCGTGCGGGTGGCGGGATGGCCGCTGGCAATGAATTCCCGCTCCTTGAGCCGAAAGGCCGCCTCGCCCTCGCCGGCAAAAATTTCCGGTATGGTCCGGCCGGACGCGCGCTCGATCTGATGGTCGCTATCGACACAGGCGAATCCGAGGCGCTGGGCGGTGGCACGGCCCACCGTCGTCTTGCCCGTGCCCATGAAGCCGACCAGGTATATGTTTACGTCCTCCGGCTTCACCTGCGCTGCACTGTTACGGAGTCGCTCCCGGCGGGGGCGTCGCCGACGCGCCCCCGGGCGCGGGAGCGGAGCCGGGCGGCTTGATGTCGATCAACTCGACGTTGAAAATCAACGCGGAGCCGGGCGGGATGCCCGGACGGCCATCGTCCCCGTAGGCGAGGTTGGCCGGGATATAGAGCCGGATTTTGCCGCCTTTGTTGATTTTTTGGATCCCCTCGGTCCAGCCGGGGATCACTTGATCGAGCTGAAACTCCACCGTGCCGCCATGCTTCGCGGAGTCATCGAAAATCGAGCCATCCACCAGCGCGCCGACGTAATTGACCTTCACGACTTCGTTCGGCTTCGGATATGGGCCGTCACCCAGGGCGACGATCTTGTAATAAAGGCCGCTCGGCAGACCGACGACGCCCTCTTCCTGCTTGATCTTGGCAAAAAACGCCGCCGATGCCATGGCGTTTTGCTGCTTCAATTGCTGGAGATAGGTGGACTGCTTCCTGCCCATGAAGGAGTTCATCTGCGGGATAATGCTTTTCAAGCTGTACGGGGAGGGCCTCCCGGACACCCCGGCGCTGAAACCCCTCATGAAGGCATCGACTTCAGCCGGACTGAAGCCCAGCTCGGTCACGCCGGACTGCTTGGCCATGGCCCAGCCGACTTCCTCGCAGAGCTGGTCGTTCGTAAACGAGTCCATCGCCGGCGCCGCCGCCATCGCGCCCGGGGCCGTGGCATCGGAAGCCGGCGCCCCGGCATCGGAGCTGGGCGGGTTTGCGGCCCCCGCCGGCGCCTGGTCGCCGGGAACGCTGAATTTGATATCCTGCGCGCGGGCCGCCACGGCGACGCCCAACGACAACAGACAGAGGGTGAGGGAATGCGTGATTTTCATGCGATGGATGGAAACCCATGCAATGAAGCGGGCGAAAAGCAACCTCAGACTGGAAATTCAGGCTTCTCACTCCTTGCTTCTTTTGCTTGATTGTCCGGTTCTTGATTCCGGGTTCCAAATCCCAGTTCCCGATCCTTCATTCAACCATGAACACCGACCAATTTTGGACCAGCCAGGACGGTCAGATCCTTGCCATCAGAAACAAGGATGAGCGCACCGTCACGCTCACCATGGCGTTCTGGCCGCGGCACCCCGCGGAATTCGACTTTCTGAAGGCCCGGTTGGCCGATCTCAAGTTCAGCGAGCGCAGCTCGCTCGCGCGCATCGGCATCGAGATGCTGCTCAGCGGGCCGCCGGGGGTGGACGGGCACCGCCTGACCATGGAGGCCGATGCGTTCATCTACGACGCCAGCTTCCCCAACGCGCCTTATTGGAAAAAGCTGCTCCGCCCGGGCACGCCCGTGGGGCGGCTCTTCCACGCGCCGGCCGCGGCCAAGCTTTCCACCGAGGAGATCTGGACGGCCGTGAAGGAGAACCAGCTCAAGCTCCCCCAAACCATCAGCATCGACCGCCTGGGCCACGTCTACCTGACCCCGCACCAGGTGAGCTACACCCTCAATCCCAAGCTGCAGCGGATCAATTTCGAGCGCATCGCGGCGGGCGGCGACGGCCGCGCGTTCCTCGACAAGGTGCAGGTGCGCCATGACCGGTCTCCCCTCACGATCCCCCCGCGCTCCGGCATCCTCACGAGCTGCTCCATGTATTTGAAGGAGCATTTCGTCGTGCTCAACCAGGGCGAGGGCAATTTCGGCATCCACACCAGCGCCGTGCTGCTCGATCCGATCAAGACGTTCGGGACCAACGTGATGCTTGAGATCTACAACACGGGCGACCAGCCGGTCGTGAATCCCCTGGTCTCGGTCGAGATTTTCCGCGCGCCCGCGTTCACCGACCCGGAGTTCAAGACCCTCGCCAAACGGCGCCAGCGCCTGCTCACCACCGCCTCCGACCTCTTCAAATTCATCGACGAAACGGCGCCGCGGGACAGCGGCGAGGCGCATCCCAAGACGCGCATTTCCGTGCGGGGCCAGAGCGCGACCATGGAAAACCGCTCCATCTTCATCAAGGCGAACGAGGACCTGAAGAAGGTGGTGGGCGACAACAGCGGCGCGTGCGGCTATCGCACCATGATCCAGGCCCTCGACGCCGCCCCGGAGGACGCGGACACGCTGATCGTGGACTATTTCCCCGACCTGCTCGAGCACATGGAGCTGGTCACCCGCATCGCCGACCTGCGGCTGAAGCGCCTGGTCTTTCGCAAGGCCTCGCGCACCCACGGGTATTTTCTCTCCAGCAACGCGCACGCCCGCCTCGACACCTTCGACGCGATCGGCATCCAGACCCACTGGTTCGACGAGGTGACCGCGGACATCTACCTGCACGTCTACAAGAAGGAGCACGGCTTTTTCGTGCGCGAGGAGCTGGCGCGCAAGTTCCAGGAGACGACCGTCATGGCCTTCTACGGCTCCGCCGTCGGGCTCGACCAGGCCGACACCGACCGCATCTCCGGCCTGGTGGAAAAGCTCGCCGCCTTCATCGGGCCCAACGTCGGCGTGCTCACCGGGGGAGGCGGCGGCGTGATGCGCGTGGCCACCGATCACGCGCGCAGCAAGGGCGCGCTCACCGGCGCGTGCTTCCTCGAGCTGGAGGCCCAGCCGCCCGAGCTTGGCGTCGACTTCTTCAACACGTTTCAGGAGGCGTCGCGCCATTTCCGGCAAAAGTGGTTCGAGGTCGCCGATTTTTGCATCTTCAACGTCGGCGGCGTGGGCACGCTGGAGGAGGTCGGCATCGAGCTGTGCAACCTGAAGCTGGGCATCCGCCCCCGCGTGCCCTTCGTCTTCTTCAACGCGAAATTCTGGCACGACCTGAGGAAGCAGATCCAGCATATGATCCGAACCAAGCGCGCCCCGGCCTGGATGGCGGACTACATCCTCTTTACGGACGACCCCGACGAGGTCATCGCGTTTTACCGGAAGAAACTCCAAGTGCTGTGACTGGCCGCCCCCTTCCCCGTTCCCTTCTGGTGGTCGGCGGCGGCGGGCGCGAGCACGCGCTGGTTCGCGCGCTGGCCGGCGCCCCGTCCCGGCCCCGCGTTTTCTGCGCGCCCGGCAACCCCGGGATCGCCGCCGAGGCCGCGTGCTTCCCCGTGGCGGTTGACGACCTGCCCGGCATCGTGGAGCTCGCCCGGCGCGAAAAAGCCGAATTTGTCGTGGTCGGCCCGGAGATTCCGCTCGCCCTCGGTCTCGTCGACGCGCTGGAGGCGGCGGGCATCCCGGCCTATGGCCCCAAGGCGGACGGCGCGAAGCTCGAGGCGTCGAAAATCTATACGAAGGAGCTGCTCCTCAAATACGGCATTCCCACCGCGGCGGCCGCCATTTTCGACGAACCCGGCGCCGCGATCGCCTGGCTGCGCGGGCGGCCTGCGCCCATCGTCGTGAAGGCCGACGGCCTCGCCGCCGGCAAGGGGGTCGTCGTCGCCGCGACCCTCCCGGAAGCCGAGGCCGCCGTGCGCTCGCTGCTCGCCCTCGCCTCCCCCCTTCCGGGCGCCGGGGCCAGGCCCCGGATCCTCATCGAGGAGTGCCTGACCGGCGGGGAGACCTCCCTGCTCGTGGTCGTGTCCGGCCGCGATTACGCGATCCTGCCGACCGCGCGGGACCACAAGCGTATTGGGGATGGGGATACCGGACCCAACACCGGGGGGATGGGCGCCTGCTCCCCCGACCCGGCGATCACCCCCGCCGTGCTCGACCTCATCGAGCGCGCGATCGTCCGCCCCTCGGTCGACGCCATCGCCGCCGAGGGCATCGATTTCCGGGGGACCCTTTTCATCGGCCTGATGCTGACGCCGGGCGGCCCCCGGGTCATCGAATTCAACACCCGCTTCGGCGACCCGGAGACCCAGGCCGTGCTGCCGCGCCTGGCCACCGACCTGCTCGCGCTCCTTTGGGCCGCCGTCAACCGGACCTTGGGCGGCATGCGGATGGAGGTCCGCGGCGAGGCCGCCATTTGCGTGGTGGTGGCGGCCCGGGGCTATCCCGGCGCCTTCCCCAAGGGGGGCGCCATCGCCCTGCCGGCGGACGGCCTCCTCCCCCCCTCCTGCTATATTCTGCACGCGGGCACGGCTCGAAACGGCGCCGGGGAGATCGTCGCCAGCGGCGGACGGGTCCTGGGCGTCGTCGCGCTCGCCGCCGCGTTCCGGACCGCCGCCGACCGGGCCTATGCGGTCTGCGGGCAAATCAACTTCCCGGACAAATATTACCGCCGCGACATCGGCGCCTGCTTCCCGCAATGAAAAAATACGCTTTTCTGATCTCCCTGGCCACCCTGGCCTGCACCGCGCGCTCCGCGCCGCTGGAGCGCGACCTCGGGCAGGGCCTCGTCTACTTCCGGGTCCATGTGCTGCCGGCCGATCTGCCCGCCGGCGCCTTCACCCAAAATCATCCCTGCGTGCTCGACGTCCGCTATGTGCAGGGCGGCGCGGACGACGCCAGTGTCCTTCTGGGCTGGCTCAAATTCCATGCCGGACCGCGCACGCCCGTCTTCCTCCTGGCCAACGCCGCCACCAGTCCCGCCCTCCTGGCGCCGCTCGACTCGCCCGACGCCGTCACCGGGCTGGTCATCCTCGGGTCGGCCGCCCCCCGTTTCAGCCCCGACATCGCGCTCAAGGTGACCCCCGAGAGGGAACGCCGCGCCTACGATGCCCTTGAAAAGGGGACCCCGGTCGACTCGTTGATCGTGGAAGTCCTGAAAAAGCCGCGCGTTGACGAGGAGAAGCTCACCCGGGAGCACCTGTCGGACAGCGCGGTGGCGGATGACGACTCCGACACCGACGAACCGGCCGCGCCGCAGGCGGCAGAGGCGCACCCCCAGCTGCTCGACCCGGTTTTGCAGCGCGCGGTCCAGCTCGACCGGGCCCTGCTGGCGCTGAAGCGGCTCTGAGGTTCAGTTCAGACTTTGCGTTTCGTCGAAAATCGTATCCCCTTGGCGTTCCCATGCCCGCGTCCGGATACGTCCTCGTTGTTTGCACGGCCAACATCTGCCGCAGCCCGATGGCTGCGGCGTTGCTGCGGCATGCCCTGGATGCGCAGCCCGCGCCGCTCCGCTCGCTCGAAGTTGTCTCGGCGGGCGTGTCCGCGCGCGGCGGCGAAACGGTGACCGACCACGCGGTCACGACGCTCAAAAAGGTGGGGCTCGACATCTCCAGCCACGTGAGCCGCCCCCTCACCCAGGAACTGCTCGACCAGGCGCTGGTCGTCCTCTGCATGACCGAATCGCACCGGGCGTCGATCGAGACCACCGCCCATCCCGTGCCAAAAAACCTGTGGCTGTTTCGGGAATTCATGCCGCCGGGCAACGACCGGCAGATTCCGGATCCCTACGGCGGCCCGCTGCGGGCCTACCATGTCTGCCGCGACGAGATCGTCGAGGCGCTGCCTTCATTGCTGGGAGCTCTCGGAAAATTGGTAAAATGAGATTCCCACCCGACCCGAATTTCCATGCTCAACGCCTCTCCGCTTAAGACGCTCGATCCGGAAGTCTATTCGGCCATCGCCGCCGAACTCGGCCGGCAGCAAAGCCACATCGAGCTGATCGCCTCGGAAAACTTCACGTATCCGGCCGTGCTGGAGGCGCAGGGCAGCGTGCTGACCAACAAGTACGCCGAGGGTTATCCCGGGAAACGCTATTATGCGGGCTGTGAGCACGTGGACAAGGTCGAGCAGCTTGCGATCGACCGCGCCAAACAGATCTTCGGCGCCGAGCACGCCAACGTGCAGCCGCATTCGGGTTCGCAGGCAAATTTTGCGGTCTATACCGCGATGCTCCAGCCGGGCGACAAGATCCTCGGCATGACCCTCAGCCATGGCGGCCACCTCACCCATGGCAACCCGGCGAACTTCTCGGGCAAGCTCTACCGCTTCTGCCAATATGGCGTGCGGGAGGACACCGGTTTGATCGACTACGACGAGCTCGCCGCGGTCGCGGTGCGCGAGCAGCCCAGGATGATCACCGTGGGAGCGAGCGCCTATTCGCGGGTGATTGACTTTCCCCGCATGGCCGAGATCGCCCGCAATGTCGGGGCTTTGCTTTTCGCCGACATCGCCCACATCGCCGGGCTGGTCGCCGCGGGCCTGCACCCCTCGCCGGTGCCTCACGCTGACTTCGTCACGACCACCACGCACAAGACCCTGCGCGGCCCGCGAGGAGGCCTCGTCCTCTGCCGGGCGAAGCACGCCAAGGCGATCGACTCGGCCGTCTTCCCCGGCGGCCAGGGCGGTCCGCTCATGCACACCATCGCCGCCAAGGCGGTGTGCTTCGGGGAGTGCCTCAAGCCGGAATTCAAGGTCTATTCCGCCCAGATTATCAGGAATGCCCAGGCGCTGGCCGCCGCGTTGTCGGGCCGCGGATACAAAATCCTCACGGGGGGCACCGACAATCATCTCTTCCTGGTGGATCTTCGCGCCAACCTGCCCGACCTGATCGCCAAGAAGGCCCAGGAAGTCCTGGAACTCGCCTCCATTACCTGCAATCGGAATACGGTTCCGTTCGAAACGCGATCCCCCTTCCAGGCCTCCGGCATCCGGCTCGGCACCCCCGCGGTGACGACCCGCGGGCTGATGGAGAAGGATATGGAGGAGATCGCCGCCTGCATCGACCGCGTCCTGCGGGCGATCGGCACCCCCGGCGAAGCCGGCGCCGTCGCTGCGGCGAGGCAGCAGGCCGAGGCGCTGATGGCGCGCTTCCCGCTGCCGTACCACCTCTAATCGCGGTCCGCCATGTCCGATCCCTCGACCGCCGCACCGGCGCCGCGCCGCCCGATTTCACTGGGTGTCATTTTCCTGACGATCTTCATCGATCTGCTCGGCTTCACGATCATCTTCCCGCTCTTTCCCGCCATCCTCGACCACTATCTGCGGGTGGACGGCTCGGGGGGAATGCTGGGCTGGCTGCTGGCTCGGATCGACGATTTTGCCCGGCTGGCGGGATCTCACGGCAATTATCGCGCCGTTCTCTTCGGCGGGGTTCTCGGCTCCGTCTATTCGTTTCTCCAATTCATCTTCGCCCCCATCTGGGGCGCGCTGTCGGACCGGCTCGGCCGCCGCCGCGTCCTGCTGATCACCGTCGCCGGAACGGCGGCCAGTTACGTGCTGTGGTTTTTCAGCGGCTCGTTCCTTTTGTTCGTCCTGGCGCGACTCGTCGGCGGAGCCTTCGCGGGCAACATCTCGGTGGCGACGGCGGCCGTGGCCGACGTCACGACCCGCGAAAACCGCGCCAAGGGCATGGGCATCGTCGGCGTGGCTTTCGGCCTCGGCTTCCTCTTCGGTCCGGCGCTGGGCAGCGTGGCGGCGATCCGCGACCTGAGCCTGCATCACCCCCGCCTGGCCGCGCTCGGGGTAAACCCGTTCTCGCTGGCGGCACTTCTCTCCATCATTTTCAGCGTCACAAACCTGGTCTGGATCTGGACGCGCTTCAAGGAGACGCTCGATCCGGCTCACCGCGAGGCCGCGGCCATTGTGCGGATCCGGCATCCCCTGCATGAGCTGATCGCGGCCGAAAAGGGCCCGGCGCGCCGGACCAACTGGCTCTACTTTATCTTCAGCCTCGCCTTCAGCGGCATGGAACTCGCGCTGCCCTTCCTCGCGGCGCAGCGCTTCCACTTCACTCCCGGCAGCATGTACAAGATATTCGTTTTCCTGGGCGTGACGCTCATCCTGACCCAGGGCCTGGTCGTCCGCCGCGCGGTGCCCCGGTACGGCGAAAAGGCCGTCCTGCTCGTCGGGTTGGCCTGTGTCTGCGCCGGACTGCTGCTGATTGGATTCGCGGGCTCCCTCCGGGCTCTCTACGGCGGCCTGGTCTTTGTCGGCCTGGGCTCCGGTTTGACCAATCCCTCCGTCTCCGCCCTGGTTTCCCTGTATAGCAAGGTGGAGCAGCAGGGCCGTTTCCTCGGCGTGTTTCGTTCGCTCGGCGCCCTGGCGAGGGGCATCGGACCGCTCGTCGCCTGCGTGGTCTATTGGTGGTTCGGGGCGACCGCGACCTTCGTCCTGGCCGCCGTCGTTTTGATCGCTCCCTGGACCATGGCCCTCCCGCTGCCCAAACCGGTAAAATGAGCGATGAAACGGCATACCCTCGTTTCCGCTTTCAGATTTTCGCTTTCTTGCCGCGCCGTAGCTTGGCGAAGGCGGGTCGCTTTTCTCCCTTTGCTGCTTTCCGGCTGCTTCTCCCCGAGCCATGAGCCGCCCCGGCCGGGCAGCACTGACCTCGGCGGCCGCGAGATCGTGCTCCCGGCGCAAATCCTGGACAGCACTTTAATCGTCGAGGCGAAGTGGGACCACTTTGGCCCGTACCATTTCCTGATCGACACCGGATCGTCCGTCACGCTCGTGACGCCGGAATTGGCCGCGCGTTACGCCGAAAACGGCGTTCCCCTTCCAGAGACTCCCCGGGTGGAGGTGCAGTCCTCCGATGGAACGATCACCGTGCTGCCAGCCGTCCTCCTCCGCCGCATCGAGCTGGGCCGCGCGCGTTTCAACCATGTGCCCGCGCTGATCTACGACTGCCTCCCCCTCACCGGGCAGCTCGGCGTGAAGATCGACGGCGTCCTCGGCTTCCCGCTCTTCCGCGCGGCCGAGCTTACCCTTGACTATCCGCATGGGCGCGTGCTGCTTCGGCCGCCCGGATTCGCCGGTCCGCCGCCGGCCGGGTCTTCCCTTTCGTTCAACAACGCGAGCAAGACGCCGCTCGTCTCCCTGCGCATCGGCGACCG
>Ga0302326_10015954_pt1 | contig 15757 bp, 16 predicted proteins | sample Palsa_T0_3_FD_202264 | JGI IMG/M metagenome (GOLD analysis project Ga0302326, IMG submission 202264) | Peat permafrost microbial communities from Stordalen Mire near Abisko, Sweden - Palsa_T0_3 | ecosystem: Environmental > Terrestrial > Soil > Palsa > Peat permafrost | place: Sweden: Abisko... | reverse complement strand
TGGGGGGTGGAAGCATAGAAGAGCAAGCCGCCGACAACCAGAACCAGGAGCAGCAGCAGCGCGCCGCCAACTCTCCAGACGTAACCCCAGGCGCTGATGGGCCTGGTGCCCGAGGGCGGCTGGGAGGAAGCGGGAGTGGAGGGAGACAGGCTGCTCATGGCTGCCCTCCGGAGGCGGAGTCCTCGTCGCCTAAACCAGTGGTTCCCACTTTTCCGTAAGCGGGATCCAGGATGCTGACGCTGCCTTCACTCTTCAGGCTCTGCAACCACTCCAGCAGCAGGGAGCTAACCCGCTGTTGCAGGAGGATCTCCTCGATCCGGCTGGAGACGGTAGCCAGAGGAGGTGGTTTCACCGGTTTGTCATGGTATTGCGGAACCAGGGTTTTGTTGTAGTAGTCCGAAATCTCGGCCGGAGTGATGCGCACCCCGGAGCCGAAGCGCGACTGGATAAAGGAAAGGATGAGCATGCGTTGGCTCCAGTGCGCCTCGACCTCCTTCTCCGTGAGGCCTTTCGCTCTGAGAAAGTCCTGCCAGCCAGCCTCGGTTTGGCAGTGGTAGTGGGCACATTCAGGAATGACAGCGCGCAGTTGTGTGAGGCGCTGTTGCACCTCTTCCGGCGTAGGCGGCGTGACCGTCTGTGTGGTCTGCATTTGTTGCAGAATGAGATCGCGGTCGATGAGACGCTGCAGAGCTCTTTGCGGGGTGTTGCGGGTGCTATCGAGGCTGAATGGCTGCAAAACAGCATACCCCATCTCTTCGCTCACATCGCTCTGCAGGATAACGCTGCCATTAATGACTGCGACTACGTGATCGAGGACCACAGCCCCCTTTGGTACTGGCGGAGGGGGAATGGGGTTGGCAGGCGGGGCAGCGGCAGTAGCCGGCGGGGCGCTACTTTGCTGACCCCACGCACCCAAGCTCGTCAGCACCAGGAAAGTCACGATCCAAAGGCTCTCCGCTGCCAAGAACCTTGGATAGGGAGGGGCCGGCAGTCGGCGTTCCAAGCCACGAAGGTGAGTTCTTGTCATCAAAAGCTCTGCCCGATGCTGAAGAAAAAGTTGAAGTGACCGGCCTGCCCGACGTGGGGATTGGGAGCCGTGGATGCCGTGGTGTAGTCGTAAATAACCGGGTAGATGGGTGGATTGAGGTTGTAGCTGAAGTCGCCCCGCAAGGGCCCAATGGGGGTGTGGTAGCGAAGACCTAGCCCCAAGGCATGGGAGAAGTCGTTAAAGTCGCAGGTATCAGACGTGTTGTAGGTGGTGTAGGGCACGGTAACGTTGCGGCAGGTATAGCTATGTGGCTGCTTGATGCGCAGAGCGCTGGGCCAGATCTGGGACGACTTCTCAAAGGCGTTGCCCATGTCGTGGAAGAGAACAAAGCTAAGGTCCGTACCCACCCAACGCAAAGCCGGCGCGGGCGTGCGGAGTTCCAGAGTGTTCACGAAAACGCCGGCGCCACCGACAGGATACCCGGTCTGCGGATCGCGCGGGCCGGCGGAATTGATGGGGAAGCCGCGATGCGAGGTGGCGCCCCCGGCATAAAGCCGCTCGGGTAGCGGGATCAATTGCTCATCACCGTCACCAAAGGAACGCTCCTGGCCATACCGGGTCTGGCGCGCAATCACCCAGTGATCCCGGCCAAAGTCGTAATAGGTGGAATTGCTGAAGTCCACCCGGTCGAAGTTGGCTTGCGAGCCGAATTTGCCATCGGCAAAGAACACTTCCCCGGTGGTAAAGGTGCCATGGTGCGCGTCGAGGGGCACGTCGCGGGTATCGCGAATAAAGGTTATTCCCGGGCCGCCGACCCGCACCGGTTGCGCAAGCAAGGGAATCTCCGACAGGCTGACTTGCAGCGTGCTGGAATTCACGGAAACCCGACGATAGGAGAAGGAATAGATCAAGGTGGTGGGTTTGGTCACGCGCTGCGAAAGGCGAAGCGCCCCGGAAAGAATCGCAGCCTTGTAGGTGCTGATCACGGCGCTGTTGTTATAACCGCCGGAGAGAGTCAGATTCAGAGACGGCTTGTTGAGATAGTGGGGATCCTGATAACTGAGCAAGACCACCTGCTCCAGCGATCCGTAGTTGGTTCGCAAGCTAATGGATTGGTCGGTGCCGCGCAGGTTGGTGCGGCTTATATTGAACAGAACACGTTCACTGGCTCCTGTCTCCCCGTTGGGGTTGCATTTGTAGCTGTTGGAGATTCCCAACAATATCTGTTCCGCCTCGGAGAGACAGCCCTGCGTGGGCTGCCCTGTCTGTACCTCAAAGCCGAAGCCGTAGCTGATGTCCCAGCGCTTAGCCTCGGTGAGATTCAGCAGGACGTTCTTATAGCTTTCCGCGCCGTTTGGATTCTGGATAGCGGTATCAACTTCGTTGAACAGCGCAAGATCATAGAGCTTGCGCTGCATTTGCAGCAGGGCCGTTTGATTGAGCGGGTCGCCCGGATGGAGCAGGATCCGTTGATCGACCAGCGATGGCCGGGTCCGGTTCAAGCCCGAGACCACCACCTTGCGCACGAAGAACTGCCGCCCGGACACTATTTTCATGGTGAAATCGATCGCATCTGGGTGATCTGGCTCGGTTTGCTGAAACAGGCTTACCTGGGCGTTGTCATAGCCCTTACTCAAGTAGTAGGTCTGGACCAGATCTCGGTCCTGATTGATGTTTACGGCCGAGTACGGCTGTCCTACCTGGACATTCAGGTAAGGGCGAAGATCATTCAATTGCTCCGCGGTGGCTCCTTCAATGTCATATCTGCCGATGCGTCTCTGGGTTCCTTCGTCGATAACGTAAGTGATCTTGAAGTGGGAGATCTTGCTGGCTGTCCCCGCCCGGGTGTCGCTATCCACATAGTCAGGGTTGACCTTAACCGCGCTGAATCCATTGCTCTGGTAAAGCGCCTTGATGCTGCTAACATCCTGCGTGACCAATTGCTGGCTGAATGCTCCGTCGTGGTCCAACAGATTGGCCGGCCGCACGCTCAGGCGCTCAAGAATCAGCGGGGTGCTGAAATACTTATTGCCGGCGATGCTGACCGCGTCGACTACGTGGCGCTTACCCAGATCAACGTTGTAGAGTGCGGTCAGATGCTGAGGGTCGGATTGCACCGGCTGGGTGGAGACCTTTACATCGAAATAGCCATGGCCCTCAAAGTAGTTGCGCAGATTCTGGGCGCCTTCGTTGAGCAGGTCCTGATCCACAGTACCCTCCTCGTAGACGGGCACGAGTTTTTCGATCCGGCCCCGGCTGATTTTCGCGCCTTCGATCTTCACCTCCACCAGCGGTCCCTGGTGGGCAAGGAAGGTATAGTTCAACCGGTTCACAGGCGGCACGTACTCTTTAGAGGTAAGGCTTACGGTTGCCGCCAGCCGCTCTCGCTTGTTGTAGTGTTTGCGGAGGTTACGGAGTGCGCGGCTGACTGTGTTGCGGTTGACCTTGGAGTTTCGCTTGAGTTTACTCTGCTTGCGGAACTGGGCTTCGGTCAGGCCGCTGTCGCCGGTCAACTCCACATCGCCCACCCGGGCCGGATCGCCGGGAAAGATCTCGAAGTTGAGGTCGACCAGCGAGTTGGCGCGGTCGATGACCGTGGTCCGGGCGACCTGCCCCCGGTAGTAGCCATTATTCTCGAGCGCGGTGTTGACCTCCGGCTCTGCCAGGGCCGCTTTGCTTTCGGAAAAGGCCGTCCCCGCCTGAAGCTGGGTGGCGCCCTGCAGCACCGCAGCGAGGCGATCGTCCTTCACGCCGTCCACGTTGACGCGGCCCACAAAGAGGCGGGGCGTTCCGGTGAAGATAATGGAAACGTTATCGCCGGCGCGCACCCCGGCCACTTCGATGGTTTCGTAGAGACCGGTGGCGTAGAGGCTGCGCAGACTGTCGCGCACCTTGGCCGGGTCGAGGGGAGCGCCGGCTTGCTGGGCAAGCTGGCTGGGCAGCGGCGTCAACAGAGACTCGTTCACACCTTCAAAGGAAATGCTCACCACCTGCAAACCGGCCCAGTCCTGCAGCAGACCCTGGCGGGAATCCTGGGCCGCGGCAGGAACGGCGACCGGTTCTGGCGCGGTCGCCTGGGCGCTGCCTGGCGGAGAGGAGAATGCCACCACAGCCAGGATCAGCGAAGCGTTGAGCGCAAGCGCAGAAAGCGGGGGAAGGTGGCGTCGAAAGACGACGCCAAGTGGCTTATTTCTGGATGAATAAGGCCGTACGAGGGAGCGGCTTCGTGTATGGCCATCCGGTTTCTGCTGTCGGCGCACGGATGGAAGCAATGGGGTCAAAGCCAACAAAGATCCTCTCAAGTAGGCATCGCGCTCGCCCATCGAACACTGTACGTGGTAAATCGACGGCCCGGAGTTGCCGCCGCAGCGCTCACTCTGAATCTCTATACTAAGACGTGGTCTTGATGTGCGGGAGAGCACCGTGGAACTGATTGAGGAGCGTTACTCGCGGCAAGTGCTTTATCCCGGAATTGGAGAACGGGGCCAGAGGCAACTAGCCAGCAGCCATGTGGCGGTGGTGGGCTGCGGGGCTACCGGGGCTGCGGCGGCGGCTCTGCTGGCGCGTGCCGGGGTGGGTACCCTGACCCTGGTCGACCGCGACTTCGTAGAGGAGAGCAATCTGCAGCGGCAAGTCCTTTTCGACGAGGCCGATGCCCGTGAGGCCCTCCCCAAAGCGGAAGCCGCCCGGCGCAAGATCGCGCAATTTAACAGCCGGATCGAGGTTCAGGCGCATGTAGCCGATCTGGTGCCGTCCAATATTCATGCCCTGCTCGGGCAAGCGGCCATTCTGCTCGACGCCACCGATAATTTCGAAACCCGGTACCTGCTGAACGACTATGCGGTCGAGCAGCAGCGCCCATGGATCTACGCGGCCGCTGTCGGGGCTTACGCGGCCACCATGAATATTCTGCCGGGAGAGACTGCCTGCCTGGCCTGCCTTTTTCCCAAGCCGCCCGCCGGCATGGTGGCCACCTGCGACACAGCCGGGATCCTGAACACGGCGGTTAATTTCGCCGCCTCGGTGGAGGTAACCGAGGCGCTGAAGTTTCTTGTGGGCGCGCGGGACAAAATGCGCCGTACCCTGTTGGGCCGCGACCTGTGGACCAATGACCAGGCGGAGGTCAACGCCGCTGCGCCCCGGGCGCGATGCACGGTCTGCCAGCTGCGGGACTTCACTCATCTTCGCGGGGAGGACCGCCCGCAAATCACGCTCTGTGGGCGAAACTCGGTGCAGATCCATGAACACCATCGCCCGATTGATTTTGCCGAGATGCAGCGCCGCCTGGAACCGCACGGCAAGGTAGACTTCAACCGGCTTCTGTTGCGTTTCGAGCGCGGAGAGTACACGGTCACCGTATTTTCGGACGGACGGGCGCTGGTGCACGGTACGACCGACGTGGCCTTGGCCCGCAGCCTTTATGCGCGCTTCATCGGCAGCTAAACGACACCCTTGATGCAACTTCTGACCCGCATTGTGCTTCCCAGAGGAAGGCCCCTTTCATTCAATAAATGAGCGTGTTTCATGCTGAAAGCGAACATTCGCCCACAATCGTGGCAAAGCCATAGTCGAACTTCTCTTCTAGAGGTACCAATGTCTATACCTAGCAAGGACTTGGCGACAACGCCCGGACCCACGGCGCCCTCCAAGGCGCCCAACCAGCATTTGCGCCGCAATCCACCGATCGCAGGCGAAACCGACGCCATTCAGAAAGCACAGGCCGGCGATGCGGCATCCTTCGAAATGCTGTATGCCCTGCATAAGCGGCGGGTATATTCGCTGTGCCTGCGCATGCTGGGCAACGTGGCCGAGGCTGAGGATCTGACCCAGGAGGCCTTTCTGCAGCTCTATCGCAAGATTGCCACTTTTCGTGGGGACTCGGCGTTTTCCACTTGGCTGCACCGGCTGGCGGTGAATGTTGTGCTCATGCACCTGCGCAAGAAGGGTCTGCCCCAGGTTTCGCTGGAAGAGACCCTTGAACCTTCGCAGGAAGACGGGCCGCGCAAGGACATTGGCGCTCGCGATCTGACGCTTTCCGGGTCGGTGGATCGCGTAACCCTGGAGCGGGCGATCGAGAATCTGCCTCCCGGCTACCGGCTGGTTTTCGTATTGCACGATGTTGAGGGTTACGAACACAATGAGATCGCAGGCATGCTGGAGTGCTCCATCGGCAACAGCAAATCGCAGCTGCATAAAGCGCGCATGAAGCTGCGCGACCTTCTGAAGTCGGGCCAAAGGAAAGAGGCGGTTCTATGAGTAATGTCCGGAAAGCAGCGAACGGGAGCACCGTCGATTGCGCCGTTTTTCAGGACCAACTGCCCAGCTTGTTCGAGTCGGGCAAAGATCTGAACATGCAACCACACCTGAAAACCTGCGAGAATTGCAGCGCCCTGGTGCGTGATCTGGAGTACATTGCGCAACAGGCCAAGCTGCTGCTGCCGATTCACGATCCCAGCCCTGAGGTTTGGGAGAACATTCAGACCGCGCTAAAGAAAGAACCCTCCCGCAGCAAGTAGATGCGGTGCCCCTACGCCGCACTCCATCGGAAAAGGGTACCTCAGGGGCTAAAGCCCTCATCAGCCTAGTCGAGTGCGGCACGGTTCCCTTTCGGATACCTCTGTTCCGTTAACCCACCCGCTATAATCCGCAGATGGTATGAGCAAGCAGGCAGAGCGAGGGACAGCGACCGAACCGGGGGTGCGACAGCGGCTTTCCCGGTTGATCCTGACCGGTTTCATGGGCGCCGGGAAATCCACTGTAGGCGCGATCCTGGCCCGGGAGCTGGGTTGGCGATTCGTCGACCTGGACGACGTCATTGAGGCCTCCAGCCGGTGCACGGTCGCGGAGATCTTTCGCGATCACGGCGAAGCAGAGTTTCGCCGGCGGGAACGGCAAGCGGTGGAGCAACTCAACAACCAGGAGCAGATCGTGCTGGCGCTCGGGGGCGGCGCGGTCGAGGACGAGTCCACACGTTCGCTGCTGACCCATGCGCCCGAAAACTGCCTGGTTTTCCTCGAAGCTCCGCTGCCCGAACTGCTGGCACGCTGCACCCTAGAGGGGAAAGTACGCCCGCTGCTGGCTGCGCCGGAATCGTTATTTGACCGTCACAACCGCCGCCTGCCGTATTACCGCACAGCGCACGTCACTGTGGCCACCGCCGGCCTGGCGCCGCAAGCAGTGGCCGATCGGGTGCTCGAGCACGTCTCCATACTTTGGCTGGTTGAGGTGGGAAAGAGGCAAGAGGCACATGGCAAGTCCTGAAGCGGCGGTGGAGACCGTTACTCCCGTCCAGGAAGCGCGGGCGCGCTCGGTGCGGGGCTACATTATCTTCGCCTTTGCCATCGCTTTGGGCCTGTTGACCGCGTACCTGATGCGCGAGATCCTGCTGCTGCTCTACGTCAGCGCTCTGTTTGCCGTGGTGCTGAGCCCGGTGATCCATGGCATCATGCGCATACGGATCAAGGGCTGGCATCCCGGCAAGGGGCTGGCAATCTTTCTCCTGATGCTGAGCGTGGGGGCCGCGGCCACCCTCTTTTTCGCCTTTGCCGTGCCTCCGGTGGTGCACGACGTGCAAGCGTTGATCAGCGAATTGCCGACGCGCGGGCCGCAGCTGCTCGACCAGGTGCATCGAGTTCCGTTTGCTTCTCACTTCAATTTCTCCGGCTTGAATGCCAAGCTGCAGGGATTTGCCTCCAACTTCGCCGAATATCTCTTTCTCTCCATCAGCGGCTGGGCGGGCAAGCTGGCCGATGTCGGGGCAGTGATCTTTCTCACCATCTATTTCATGCTGGAGGGAGACGAGGCCTATCACTGGGTGCTGTCGTTCTTCCCCAAGTCCGCGCGAGGCCGGCTGAACACTACGCTTTTGCGCGCCGACGTGCGCATGGGCAAATGGCTCCTGGGGCAGGGCGGACTGATGCTCATACTGGGTTTGTGCAGCCTTATCGTCTTCGTATTGCTTAAGGTCCGTTACGCCTACGCGCTTGCGGTGCTGATGGGCGTTCTGAACATCATTCCCATCGTGGGGGCGATGGTCTCCATGGCCCTGGTGCTGCTGGCGGCGGCTACCGACTCCTGGGAAAAAGTCGTGGGTGTGGTGGTGTTCTACGCCATTTACGCCCAGGTGGAAACCTCGTACTTGACGCCGCGCATCATGAAGAGCAGCGTAGACCTCTCCGCGCTGGGGGTCCTGGTCGCCCTGCTGATGGGCTCGAAGCTGGCGGGCGTGATCGGGGCCATGATCGCGGTGCCGACGGCAGTGCTGGTGGCGGTGCTGATCCAGGAGTACGTAGTGCAGGAGCATGAGTCTGTTCCCGCCGAGACCGCATCTTAAGCTCATTGGATATCGCGAACCCACGGACCGGCAGCGGCGCTGCCCGCTTGCTATCATGAAGGCAGTAGCTGCCTGCACTCCATGCCGAAGAATCAGATCCATCCCGCCCCGCCGCAACCCAGGACTGCGCTGTGATCCCTACCGTGCAGGCTGCGGCCAGTCTGGCTAGCCCCCGCCTCGACCACGTGCCCGGGCTGACGGCCGTCGCGCCTCAGCAAAAGACGCGGCATTCTTGGATCGCCGACTACCAGGAGCTGTTCAAGGTCCGCGTGACCTCCATGGCGGTGCTGACCGCGTGGGCCGGCTTTTACCTGGGATCGATGCGCTCCGGGATCACCAGCATGCATTGGGGACTGGTCGAATCATTGGCGGGCATTGCCCTGGTTTCCTGCGGGGCCAGCGTGATGAACCAGGTCATCGAGCGCAAGATCGACGCCCGGATGGTAAGGACCGCACAACGTCCGCTGGCCGCCGGACGCTTCAGCCTGCTGCATGGCCTGGCCCTCGGTATGGCATGCTTTGCCGCCGGAGCGCTGGTACTGGCGTGGTTTACCAACCCAGTTACGGTATTGCTCACGCTGCTGACCGGGTTTACTTACGTTGCCGTCTACACGCCGCTCAAGCGCTACACCACGCTGGCTACGTTCATCGGCGCGTTTCCCGGCGCCATGCCTCCCCTGCTGGGCTGGACCGCTGCCCGCGGCGTCATCGAATGGCCGGCCGTGGCCCTTTTCGCCATTCTCTTCGTGTGGCAGTTTCCCCACTTCATGGCCATCGCGTGGCTCTACCGCGATGACTACGCCAAGGCCGGCATACGCATGCTGCCGGTGGTGCAGCCGGATGGCTGGTCCACGGTGCGCGAGGCGCTGATCTATGCCGTACTCATGATCCCGGTGAGCGCCGTCCCCTATTATCTGCACCTCACCGGGCCGATCTACCTGGTGGCGGCTGTGCTGCTGGGATTGGTTTATCTGGCCTACACGATTCGCTTTGCCCGCATCACCCGGGCGCTCACCACGGCGGAGTCGCGCGGATACGCGCGTGACCTGCTGCGGGCCAGCGTCATTTACCTGCCGCTGCTGCTGACCATCATGATGTTGAACGCAACGGGGAGGAGTTAGGCATGGCGACGCTGAGCCAACATCCAGCGGCGAAGGTCTCGGCCGGCAGTGCAGCGGAGCGGATGCCCATTCAGCTCGACCGCCTCTCCCATAACTACGGCAATCGCCTGGCGTTGGACGGTCTGAGCTTTGCCGTCCAGCCGGCGGAGATCTTCGGCTTGCTGGGCCCCAATGGCAGCGGCAAGACAACTCTCTTCCGCATCCTTTCGACGCTGATGGTACCCACGGGTGGGAGCGCGCGGATTGAAGGCTTCGATGTCGCGCGGGAACCGAACCAGGCGCGGCAGCAGACCGGCATCGTCTTCCAGGCAAGGAGCCTGGATATCAAGTTGACCGTGGCCGAGAACCTGAAGCATCAGGGCCACTTGTATGGCCTGCGCGGGGAAGCGCTCAAGCAGCGGAGCGAAGAAGTATTGCGCCGAGTGGGCCTGAGCGACCGGGCCAAGGAGTATGTCGAGACCCTTTCCGGCGGCATGCAGCGGCGGGTGGAGTTGGCCAAGGGCCTCATCCATTCACCGGCGGTGCTGCTGCTGGACGAGCCCTCCACCGGTCTGGATCCGGGCGCGCGCCGGGATATGTGGCAGTACCTGCGCACGCTGCGCGACCAGGAGGGCGTCTCCATCCTGGTGACGACGCACTTGATGGAAGAAGCAGAGCACTGCGACCGCCTGGCCATTCTGAACCAGGGCAACCTGGTGGCGCTAGGCTCGCCGGCGCAGTTGAAGTCGGCCATCGGCGGGGACGTGGTGCTGTTTGAGACGGCCAGCCCGGAGGCGGCCCGCTCGCTGGCGGAACGCATGGCCGGCCGCTTTGCGGTGCAGCCTACGGTGCTGGGCAGCACCGTCCGCCTGGAGCGCCCCGAGGGCCATCGCCTGGTGACCGCTGTGGTCGAGGCGTTTCCGGGCGAAGTCGACGGCATCTCAGTCGCTCGTCCCAGCCTGGAAGATGTGTTCATTCAACGCACTGGCCACCGCTTCTGGGAAGATGCCCCCGCCCTGGAGAAGGAGAAGGAGAAACCATGGCAACCCTAGCCGCAACCGCGCCGCGCGCGCGCCGGAGCGTGTCCCCCGGCATCTGGCTGCCGGCCTATTCCTTGTGGCAGCGGGAGCTGGTCCGTTTTTATCGCCAGAAGGCACGAGTGGCGGGCGTGATTGCCTCGCCGCTGATTTTTTGGGTGGTGTTGGGCGCGGGCTTCGCCCATAGCTTCAGGACCGGCGATGGGGGCGGGAGCTCGGCTCATTATCTGGGCTATTTTTTCCCCGGATCGGTAGCCATGATCGTGCTCTTTACCGCGATCTTCAGCATGATGTCGCTGATCCAGGACCGCAACGAGGGGTTCCTGCTCTCGGTGCTGGCGGCCCCGGTCAGCCGCTCGTCCATCGTTCTGGGTAAGGTGCTGGGCGGCGCCACCCTGGCGGCGGTGCAGGGGATCATCTTCCTGGTCTTTGGGCCGTTGGTGGGGATCCGCATGACCCCGTCGGCGATCGGGTTGAGCATGCTGGTGATCGTGATGATCAGCTTTGAGCTGACCGCGCTGGGCTTTGCGATTGCCTGGCCGATGGATTCGACCCAGGCCTTTCACGCCATCGTGAACCTGCTGCTGATCCCGCTGTGGCTGCTCTCCGGCGCTCTGTTTCCGCTGAGCGGGGCCGCGGGCTGGATGCGCTTCTGCATGATGCTCAATCCGCTAACGTATGGAGTGGAGGCACTGCGCGGCAGCTTGTTTCCCGAGGCTGCGACGCAGTTTTCCCTGTCCGTCAACCTGGCCGTGACGGCCGGTTTTTGCCTGCTGACCTTTATCGCCGCCTGGGCGATCGTGAACCGGCGTACCAATCGCCCTTCGGCTTAGAACCAAGGAGAGATTCGAAGATGTTTGTGGCGGAAACCAACCAGCGCCCTTCCGTGGCCCTGCCGGTGACTCTGATTGTCGCCGTGAGCGCGGCTGCGGTTTGCTTTTTGCTGTGGCTGATTTACCTGCACCATCCGCTGGATGCTTCGGTGGCCCGGCTGCGCTTTCTACCCACGCTCAATGCGGTGCTCAACGGCCTTTGCACCGTCGCGCTGTTGACCGGGTTTTACTTCATTCGCCGCCGCAATATCCCGGCCCACCGGGTGTCGATGACGATCGCGTTTGTCTTCTCTTCTCTTTTTTTGGTCAGCTACATCATTAATCATGCGCTGCACGGGGACACGATCTTTCCCAATGTGGGCGTGGTGAAGACGGTTTATTTGTGGATTTTATTCAGCCACATCACGCTATCGATTGTGGCGCTGCCGATGGTGCTGACGACCTTCTTTTTCTCTCTCAGCGGGCGCTTCCGGCAGCATCGCAAGCTGGCGCGGTTTACGCTGCCCATCTGGCTCTACGTCTCGGTCACCGGGGTGGTCGTGCACACCATGCTCGCCGCATGGCGGTAAGCTAATGCCGGACGACGGCACGCGGCAGCTCCTGCAGGCCGGCATCTGGATTTTGCTGGTGGGCGGGGTGGCTGCACTGTTGACGGCGACGGTTTTTGGCGGCATCGGTGAGCACGGTCCGCACACCAACTCCGGCTGGCTCTCGCTGCTGCTGGCTATGATGTGCCTGCCCTTCGGCACCATGCTGACGCTGCTGGGAGCGGCCAAGTGGCTGCGCAATCGCCGCCTGGCACGGGGCTCAACCAACAACGCGGCGGAATAATTCTGCTATGCTTCTGCCTTACCTAAAAGAGAAGGAACATCATGGCAAAGAGCGTTAATAAAGTCATCCTCCTGGGCAACGTTGGCAAAGACCCGGAAGTCAAGTTTTTGCCCAGCGGCTTGCCGGTCGCCAACCTCACCCTGGCCACCTCCGATCGCTTCAAAGACAAAGCCGGCGAGTGGCAGGACCGCACCGAGTGGCACAATCTGACCGCTTACCAGCGGACGGCGGAAATCATTCGCGACTACGTGAAGAAGGGTGCGAAGCTATACGTCGAAGGCCGGATCCAGACCCGCTCGTGGGACGACCAGGCATCGGGGCAGAAGAAGTACCGCACGGAAATCATTGTCAACGACGTGGTATTGCTGTCGGGCCGCGGCGAAGGAGAAAGCGGCGGCGGTGGACCGCGCCCGAATACCAGCTCCTTCGATCAACGGCAGCCGGTGCATCACGAGGAGTTTGCCGGGACGGAGATCACCGACGACGATATTCCGTTCTGAGCCGGCATCGCTTGCGTTAGAGACGAGGTGGGATTCGTGGCTCCGGAACAGGGCCACTGTCTTCGCCGGTCGGGGATATTTTGTCAAAAAAAGAGCGAAAAGAGAGATAAGCCCCCGGCTCCTCTGTTTCCGGCTCGTCCTAGGGGCTGCCAATCCCTCGTTTCCTTGTTGTTCCTCCCTAGGGCCTGCTGTTTTTCGGTGGGCCTTGAGCGCGTTTTGCCAAAAAAAATAGCGCGATAAGCGCGATAAGCGCTAAAAGTCCTCGACTCCTCTGCTGCCGGATCGTTCACGTGGTCTGCATGTCCCTCGGCTTGCTGCTGTTTCTGCTCTGTGATGGCCGATTTGTTGCATGCCGGCGAGCGCGGGTACGTATGGGCGCGCAACGCCGCAGCTTGTATTCCGTAGCATGATTAAACACTATTACGGTTTCGTATATCGCGTAAGGGGGTTAGGACGTTTTTAGGGAAATCAATAGTCACGCGCGAAAAGTGACTTAAGGGAGCAGATGCGGAAAAGAGCTGGGTACGTCTTGAAGTGACCGATCTGTGGTTGTGACGAAACGCGATGAGATGGAAGTGACGCTGGTCGCGGAGGATGGGTGCAGGCATCGAGGCAATTCCTAATGCGCAGCTTAGCGACGGGGATTAGGTATGCTGTCGATTCATTCTCCTTTTCCTCGGAGGGCCAAGGGCGCTTGGGCTCGCAAGGCGCAGGGCCACGCTCGAAACAGCAGTCGACGCATGGCCGGGGTGCCCGGCGAGATGAACGTCAGTTAACGCAGGTTTCAGCGAAAATTTACCCAGGTGAAGGACTGTAATGGTGGGAAAGAATTTTTCCGAAAGAACGCATTATGCAGTGCACTTGGCGAAGAAGTAACCGATGGTATGTGCTCCCAGTCTGTTTGGGTTCTCCTCCGAGGCGCCTGGATTAAACTGGTATCGACGGTGTCACAGATGGCAACCTCAACGCGTATCTCGCTTTTGGAGTACATGAAGACGAGCTACCAGCCGGACAGGGAATATGTCGACGGCGAGCTTCTGGAGCGGAACGTGGGAAAGTGGGAGCACGCACGGCTTCAGGCTCTCCTGGCAGCTTGGCTCCAGTCCCAGGAAAAGACTTGGTCGGTTAAGGTCGCAACCGAGCAGAGAGTAAAGGTTTCCGCCACCCGTGTCCGTATTCCTGACCTCATGCTTGTGTCGCGAGGTCCTCAACCAGAAGTAATCGTCGAGCCGCCAGTGCTCGTGGTGGAAATCCTATCGCCGGACGACACCTATACTGCAACCGAATCTCGCTCCGCAGACTACTTGCACATGGGCGTTCCGTGCGTTTGGATCATTGATCCGACCTCCAGGACAGGCCGCCAGTGTATCGGAGACGCTTGGACAGCCGCTGATGTGTTAGCAGTTCCCGGGACGGAGATCCGGGTAAACCTGTTGCAGCTCTTTGCGGACCTTGATGAAGACTGAGAGCTAAGCGCACCTGAACCGCATCAAGAAGGTAAGGAAATAGATCGTGGCCGGGAATGTCAACGACATCATCAAGAGGCTGCCGCTCAGCCGCCGTCGCAAGATTGAAAAGCGGGCAAACCAGCTTATCGCCGAGGAGATGACCTTGCAGGAATTGCGCCGTGCCCGCGAGATGACACAGGTTCGTATGGCAAAAAACCTCGGGGTTGCGCAGAAACAGATTTCCGAAATCGAAAAACGCACCGACATGCACATCTCCACGCTCCGACGCTCAATCGAAGCTGGGCGGTAAACTCTCCCTCGTAGCGGAGTTTCCCGATCGCGATCCCGTGGTGCTTGCCGGAATCTCAGCCCTGGACGTCTGAGCCATCGGGCCGCCAGCTTTGAGTCAGCTATCTCCCCTCTGCCCTTGCCGTTCCTCGCTGTCCCTCTTTTCCCCGTCCCTCTTTTCCCCTGAACTACAGACCGCATTTGGAAGAGCACGCTTGGTTAGCGAGGACGCTCATCCCTCAGCAGTTTCCGGCCCTCCCATGAACTTCCCGACAAGAGAGAGGACCCAGAGCATTAGGTATAAATCGGCCATGCCGATTGGGATTATCACGAAGGCAGGAACCCACCTGGTCGTCCACGGAACCAACAAGACCAACGGGACATGAAGAGCCGCAAAAACGATCATGGTGATCCAAAACCACACATGCCGTTTCAGCTTCCACCTCATTGCGATTGCGATAATCACCACCGCTGCCGAAGTCATAGTCGGACGAGCGAGAGTTAACTTCCCGAAGTGATCGAACAAGATCAGCAGTGCCAGGGCACCCAAAATTACACAGAGAATCCCCCACCACGGCATTCGCATCTTCCTGTCTTCTGCGGTGATTACTTTGTCTAGGGATGGCATCCGGCCACCGCCTTATAGGTTCCATACAAATCTTCAGCAACCGAAATACCGGAAAGAACCTGCCCAACAATAGGCGTAGCCTTTGCGAGACCAGCCCCAATTGATGCGAAGCCGGTAGCGAGCTGGGTGCCAGCAAGCGAATAAGCACCATCCCCCGAGGCATCGGACCCTGCACTGGCAGTGGAGATGATTGCAGCCCCAATTTGGACCCGCGCGAGGATATTTATTCCGTTAGAAACCCCTGCCGCTCCATGCCAAAGACTAAACGCTCCTGCAACAGCGCCGCCTTCGGGTAGCAGTCCTACCGCATCAATAGCCGTACTAGCAGCGCCTTTGGCGAGGGCACTTTGGGGGAACAATGGGAACAATGGGGACGGCCTGATCTGCGCGATTTTTGCCCGCCTTCAAAATAGCGAGAATTGAGTCTTCTCTTCCTTCGCGATAGGAGCTCCTGTTTTCTGAGCACCATCTTTCCGGGGACGCCCGCGATTCCATTGTCTGCCAAATCGAGCGCCGATCTCCGTCATGAAAGCCTCATCTCCAAATGGCCGTCCCGCGTATGTGCTTGCCCGCAGTACTGCTACCGCATCAGGATCGTCACAATTCAGCAATTGTGGCCACTCCTTCTTGACACCACTCGTTCCCCACCATTCCATGTCCATTAACTGGAATTCGTCTGCTTCCGTCAAATGGGCTACTGCGCTCGACCATCGATAATCTCCCCCACTTACTACCAGACCCGCCCGTACTGGATTCCGATCCACAAACGCG
>Ga0302326_10015953_pt1 | contig 15757 bp, 12 predicted proteins | sample Palsa_T0_3_FD_202264 | JGI IMG/M metagenome (GOLD analysis project Ga0302326, IMG submission 202264) | Peat permafrost microbial communities from Stordalen Mire near Abisko, Sweden - Palsa_T0_3 | ecosystem: Environmental > Terrestrial > Soil > Palsa > Peat permafrost | place: Sweden: Abisko... | reverse complement strand
ATTGACACCGCGGCGGTGTCAATATTCGAGACCTGACCCCTTTTATGATATAAGACGCAGCGGCTGGCCTTGCCAGCAACGAGGCCGCCGCCCAGCCTCCCCTCCCTCATGGACTCCGCGCTTCCGCCCCAGCCCGGCGCCTTGCCCGCGCCGGCTCTGGAATGCCTGGGCTTGCGCAAGCGCTTCGCCTCCGTCGTGGCCGTCGACGGATTGGACCTCCGGGTGGCGCGCGGGGAGTTCTACGCCTTTCTTGGGCCCAACGGCGCGGGCAAGACCACGGCGTTGCGGATGATCGCCGGCCTGCTGCGTCCGGACAGCGGCCAGATCCTGATCCATGGACTGTCGCTGCAGGCCAATCCGACCGAGGCCAAGCGGCCGCTCGCGTACGTCCCGGACGATCCGGTGCTCTATGGCAAGCTCCGGCCGCTCGAACACCTGGAGTTTGTCGCGGCGTTGTGGGAATTGCCCGCCGCGGTCGCCCAACCCAGGGCCGAGGAGTTGCTGCAAACGCTGGGATTATGGGAAAAGCGCCCGGACTATATCGAAAGCTTCTCCCGGGGCATGAAGCAGAAGATGGCCCTGGCCAGCGCCCTGATCCATCGCCCCAGCCTGATGCTGCTGGACGAGCCGCTGACCGGACTCGACGCCGCCGCCGCCCGGCTGGTCAAGGACCTGCTGGCGGACTTCGTCCGCGAAGGGGGCACGGTGGTCCTGACCACCCATATCCTGGAGGTCGCCGAGCGCATGGCCGAGCGCATCGGAATCATTGCCGGGGGCCGGCTCGTGACCGAGGGGACGCTGGAAGAGCTGCGCCAGCGGGCGGGCGAGAGCGGGGGCACGCTTGAGGACATCTTTCTGCGCGTCACCCGCTCCCCCGCCGAGGCGCCGCCCCCGCTGTCGTGAAGATGCTGGCGCGCCAGGTCGGGGTCATCCTGCGCAATGACCTGCGCCTCTTCTGGCGGGGCCTGAGCGGCGGCAAGATGCGGTGGCTCGGCAGCAACGGCGTGCTGATCGCCCTCTTCGTCGTCTTCCACGTCGTTGCGATCCCGCTCTTTCTTTTCCTGCACCACTATCCGCCGCTGGCCGTCGAGGCGCTCGTTTGGGGATTCTTCGCCTTCACGATGCTCGGGGCGGCGGCCAACCAGGTGATCGTCGTCATCTTTGAGCGGGCCGATTTCGACTTCCTCCTCTCCTCGCCGGTCTCGCCGCGGGCGATCTTGTGGGCGCGGCTGGCCGCCATCGCGCTCTCGGCCCTCTTCTCGGTCGGGCTCTTCGTCGTGCCGCTGATTGACGGGGCCGCGATCGGCCTGTCCGCCCGCTACCTGGCGTCCTTCGTCGTCTGGGCTCTCCTGGCGCTGCTGGTGGGTTCCCTGGGCTTCTGGGTCACGCTCGCCCTCGTGCGCTGGCTGGGCGTCCGGCGGGCCCGCACCGCGGCGCAAGTCGTGGCCGCCCTGCTCGGAGCGAGCGTCTTCCTGCTCTTTCAGATGCAGAACTTCGTCCCGATCGCGCAGCGGGGAGCCTTCCTGGCCAAGATGGCGGGGATCGCCTCCGCCCTCGGCTTCTCCCTCATCGCGCGCGCCGGTCGCGGCGAGCTCTCCCCGCTGGCCATCCTGGCCGGCGGCACCCTTGGCCTCGCCATCCTGACCAGCCGGCAGCTGGCCCGGCTGCTCGTCACCGGGGTGCAGGAGGCCGACGAGTCCCGGGCCCCGCGGCAGTCCATGGCCGTCCGGCACCGATGGACCGCGGGACTTTTCCGCGCGGCCTTCCGGAAGGATCTGCGGCTGATCCTGCGCGATCCGCTGCTGCTCGCCCAAATCCTTCCCTCGCTTCTCTATCTGGTGCCGGCCCTCTTTCCCTCCTGGCGCTTTCTCCGCCTGCGCACGCTCGCCCCGCTCGGGCTGGGAGTCAGCAGCCAGCTGGCGCTTGTCCTCTGCCTGGTGTCCGCCTGGGGCGAGGAATGCTGGGACCTGATCCGCATGAGCCCGGTGCCCGAGCCGCGGCTCCGCGGCGCCAAGATGGCGGCGGCGATGGCGCCTTCCATGGCCGTCATCGCCCTTTGCAGCCTCGGGCTCGTCATCGGCGGCTATCCCGGGCTCGCGATCCTGACCGTGCTCATGAGCACGGCCTGCGCCTGCGGTTGCGCCCGGCTCGCCGTCTCGGAGATCCGGCCCACGCCCCGGAAGGATCTGCTGCGCCGGGGCGGCCGCTCCGCCCGGAGCTGGCGCATCTATCTCGGAAGTTTTCTGATCCTGATCGGCGCCGCCGGGCTCGCCTTGGCGGGCGCGGAGGCCCTGTACCTCCGGTTGATCGGGGTCATTTTCCTTGGCGTCATGCTCCTCGGCGTCATCGCGTGCTTCGTCCTGGTCGATTTTGACGCCGCCAACTTCGAGCGGGCCTGACTACCACAGCTCGCGCTGGATGATCCCCTCCCGCTTTTCCGGGTCCAGGGTGCTCAGCGCCAGCCACTGCATCACCGTGAAATCCGCCCAGCGGGCGTCCCGGGCCAGCGCGGCCAGCAGCAGCGCGCCGGCCAGGGCGTCATAGAGCGCCGCGTGATAGCCGCGCCGGTCCGGCGGGCAATGCGCCGCGGCCAGCCCGTCGAGCTCGGCCTGCAGGCCGCAATCCGCGATCACCGCCGCGAGTCCGCCCGAGCTAAGCTGCGGCCGGAGCTGGGCATAGATCCGCGCCGAATCGATCCACGGGCCCCAATCGACGGCCCGCGCGCCCGCCCGCGCGAAGTCCGGGGAGCCGCGCGGATAGGGCCAAACGGACTTGAGCAGGCTGTTCTCGGCGCCGGCATAATGGGCGGCCAGCGGACCGCGCTCGCGCAGGCCGGCAAAGTATTCCCAGTCGCCCGCCAGCGGCGGATGCGGGGCCACCATCTCCGCGCGCAGGCCGTGGACCGCGGTGTCCTCCGCGCGCACGCGGCCGGTTGCGCCGCACAGCCGCGTCCTGGCCTCCACGATCCTTCCACCCAGCAGCGTCGCGACCCCGTACTCGAGCACGCCCGAGCCAAGGCTCCCCTCAAAATCGATGAAAAAGATCGGCTGCTCGGTCCAACGCATACCATCCCTTTTTGAGGCGGGGATCGCGGGGCGACGATCCATTTTTGCACGCTTTAACTTTCCCCCCGGTTCCCCTTCACTCTGGGTTGTGGATTTGGAGCCCTACCGCGCGTTCATGATCGAGCTCGCCGCCCAGAGCGGCGACTTCATCCGGCCATTTTTCGCCCAGCCCGGACTCGCGGTGGAATTCAAGGACGACGCCAGCCCCGTGACTCAGGCCGATCGCGGCGCCGAGGAGCTGATGCGCGCGATGATCGCCCAGAGATATCCCGCGCACGGGATCGTGGGCGAGGAGTTCGGGGACGTGAACCACGAGGCGGAATTCTCCTGGGTCCTGGATCCGATCGACGGCACGAAGGCCTTCGCCGCCGCCTGTCCCCTCTTCGGGACGCTGATCGCCTTGATGCACCGGGGACGGCCCGTGCTCGGCGCCATCCACCAGCCCGTGCTGCGGCAACTCATCGTCGGCGACGGCCGGACGACGACGCTCAACGGAAGGGCCGTCCGCCTGCGGGGCTGCGCGCGGATCGAGGACGCCACGCTGCTGACGAGCGATCCCCTCAATCCGGCCAAATATCAGGACGGCCCGGCCTTCGCCGCGGTCGCCGCCCGGGCGCGGCTCGTCCGCACCTGGGGCGATTGCTACGGCTACCTCCTGCTTGCGACCGGCTGGGTCGACGCGATGTGCGATCCCATCATGAACCCCTGGGATATCCAGGCGCTCGTGCCGGTGATCCGGGGAGCGGGCGGCGTCATCACGGACTGGCACGGCCGGGATCCCGTAAAGGCGGATTCCATCGTCGCCGCCGGTCCGGAGCTGCACCCGCTGCTCATCGCGGCGTTAAACCCGTAGGTAGCGCGGATTGTCCCCAAACCGCCGGCCGCTCCGTCCGCGCCCAAGGTCCGCCCGGCGCCTTGGGGACAAGGCGCCCTACCTTTTCTTCCGTGGCGACCACGCCGCGGTGACGACGGACGTGATGCCGCCGCGGCCTTTCCAATTGGAGACGATGGTCAGTTGGCGCGGGGCGAGCGCGGCGCCCAGGTCATCGCAGATCTTGTTGGTCACCGCCTCGAAAAAGATGCCCTCGTTGCGGAACGCGTGGAAATAGAGTTTGAGCGACTTCAGCTCGACGCACTTCCGGTCCGCCACGTAGCGGACCGTGATCTCGGCGAAATCGGGGTGACCGGTGATTGGGCACACCGACGTGAATTCGTGCTGCGTGTGCTCGATCACATAGTCCCGCCGCGGTGCGGGGTTGGGGAAGGTTTCGAGGAGCTTCGGATTGGCCATAAAGGGAAGGGGTCAGGCTGCTACTTGTTAATTCGGCAGCCTAATTAACAAGTAGCAGCCTGACCCTTTAGGTCGCAGTTTCGGTGAAGCGGCTCTCCCGGATGACTGTGATCTTGATCGTGCTGGGATACTGTAGCTCCGTCTCGATCCGCCGCCGCAGCTCCTTCGCGATCTCCCGCGCGCGGTCGTCGGTCACGCGCTGCGGCGAGACGACGACGCGGATTTCCCGCCCCGCCTGGATGGCGAAGGCCTGCTGCACGCCCTCGATCGTGAGGGCCAGCTTCTCCAGCCGGTCCAGGCGCTGGATATAGCTCGTCATCGACTCGGCCCGGGCGCCCGGGCGCGTGGCGGATATGGTGTCGGCCAGGATCACCAGGCCGGCGTAGATCGTCTCCGGCTTCACCTCCTCGTGGTGCGCGGCCACCGCGTTGACGACGATGGGAGTCTCGCCGTGCCGCTTGATGAAATCGGCCCCGATGCTGGCGTGGCTGCCCTCGGCATCGCCCGAGACCGCCTTGCCGAGGTCGTGCAGGAGGCCGGCGCGCTTGGCGACATTGGGATCGAGCCCCACCTCGCTCGCCAGGAGCGAGGCGAGGAAGGCCGTCTCCACCGAATGATCGAGCACGTTCTGATTGTAGGAGAAGCGATACCGCAGCCGGCCCAGCAGCTTGATGATCTCCGAGTGCAGGCCGTTGATGTTGAGCTTGGTCACGGCGTCCTCGCCCGCCTGGGTCGTCACGAGCTCGATCTCCTCCTGGGCCCGCTTGACGGCCTCCTCGATGCTGGCCGGATGGATGCGGCCGTCCTGCACCAGCGCCTCGAGGGCGACGCGGGCGATCTCGCGGCGCACCGGATCGAAGGAGGAAAGGAGGACGAGCTGGGGTGATTCGTCGATCAGGAGCGTGACGCCCGTGGCGGCCTCGAAGGCCTTGATGTTCCGCCCCTCCCGGCCGATGATGCGCCCCTTCATGTCTTCGGTGGGCAGGTGGACCAGAGTGGCCGTGAGGTCGCTGTTGGGCTTGCTGGCGATGCGCTGCATCGCCGCGATCAGGATGCGCCGCGACTGATTGTGCAGGTCCTGCTCGGATTTCTCGATCGTCTCGCGGCGCAGAGCCCGGAGCTCGTCCTGGACCTCCAGGAGCACCTCCTCGCGCAGCTGGCGCTTGATTTCCTCGGCGTCCATCTGGGAGACGCCCTCCAGGCGCTTGCGCACGCTCTTGGAGAGGGCCCGGATCGCGTCCCGCGCCTGGGTGACGGCGGCGTTCTCCCGGTTGAGCCGCTCCTGGCGTTGTTCGAGCTGATAGTCGAGCAGGGCCAGCGACTCCTCGTGGGCGCGGATCTCGTGGAGCCGCACGTCCGCCTCGATTTCCCGGCGGTCGAATTCCCGGTTCAGCTCGGCGCGCCGCTCCTGGATCTCCGCTTCCGCCTTCTGTTTCATCTCCTCGGCCCCGACCGCCGCCTCGCGGCGGGCCACCTCGATGAGCTCGGTCGCCTGCTCGTGCGCGATGCGCCGGGTCTGCCGCGTCAGCATCCAGACAATGAAAAATCCGGTCGCCATCCCGGCGAGCAACGCCACCGCCAGCGACCAATCAAACGTGTCGCTCTCTGCAATCAGGAACGCGAAGTCGGCAGCGCGAACGGGTGTCAAGGTCAGGGTGGACCCAGGTTGAACCGGACGGGTCGAAGCTCAAGCCTTTACAGGCGCCCCACCGCACCTGCGCCCGCTCTTGTGCTCCGATCGTTCGTCGCCCACCGTGGGATCGCCCCGTGAATCTTTCCTCGCCCCTCAACCACCTCACGATCTTCCGGACGACCACCCGGTCGCGCTGGGATCCCTGGACTCCCCTCGCGCTGGTCCCCTTAAGCCTCTTCGGCGTGGCCTTCATCTATTCTGCGCAGCTCTCGGTCCAGGGCAAGGGATGGATCGCGCAATGCGTGTGGCTCGTCCTGGGCGCGGGCCTTTATGCGGCCACCTCCCTGATCGACTACCGCTTTTGGCTGAGCATCGCGCACTGGTTTTATGCCGCCTGTCTTGTGCCGCTGGTGTTGGTGCTGGTACCGGGCATCGGCAGCAAAATCGACGGATCGCGCCGCTGGATCCGCTTTGGATCGCTGTCCTTCCAGCCCTCCGAATTGGCCATGATCGGGATCCTCCTGATCACCGCCAGTATCCTGATCCGGAGCAAGATAGGCACGATCAGCCAATCGCTGGGAGTCCTGGGGAAATTGGCCCTTGCTGTGGGGGTGCCCATGCTATTGATATTTCGGGAGCCCGACCTCAAATCGGCGATTGTCCTCCCCCCGATGGTGTTCTCCATGCTTTACGTTTCCAGGTTGTCCCCGCGTTTTTTCGCGGCAGCCCTGGGGGTCTTTCTCCTGATCGCCGGTATAATTAGTTGGGATATTGTGCGTTACGCCAATTTCATGGATTCCCATGGCCTGTCGTTTCAAAGGGACATGGGCGCGTATCAGTCCCATAGCTGGGTTCCCCTGCATGATTATGAGCGGAACCGCATTCTGCCCTTCATCCTTCCGGAGAAGATCGATCCCATGAATATCGGCTGGAATCATAGCCAGTCGCTGATTTCGGTCGGCTCCGGTGGCCTGACGGGCAAGGGATGGCTCAAGGGCACGCAGGCGCAGCTGGGCTACCTGCCTCGCTCCGTCGCGCCCAACGATTTCATTTTCTCGGTCATCGCCGAGGAGAAAGGTTTTCTGGGAAGCATTATGGTTCTCAGCCTGTTTGGAGTGGTTTTGTTCAACGGCATACGCATCGCCGGTCTCTCTCGGGACCGGCTCGGCACGCTGCTCGCCATAGGCGTCACCGTGCTCTTCACCGTGCACGTGTTTGTGAACATCGCCATGACCATCGGGCTCGTGCCCATCACGGGCATACCGCTTCCCTTCATCAGCCACGGTGGCTCCTTTGTGCTCAGTTGCTGCTTGCTGCAAGGACTGGTCCAAAGCGTCTATCGCTTCCGGAAGGACTTCGCATGACCCTGCGTCCGACCCGCGATAACGACCGCTTTGCCGGAATCTCCTGCGCCGCATTCCGCGCGCCAAGGTGCCCCGTACCCAACCCGGACAGCACCCACCATGAGCGATCAATCCCAGCCCCCCACCGGCGCGCCCCCGCGCGCCGACCAGCACTATGACGAAGAGATGGCCCAACCGCCGTCCGCGAGCGAATCCGCCGCCGTCGACGCCAACGAGCTGAAGACTGGCGCGCAGGAGCGCTCCCGCCAGCGCCCGCTGCTCCAGAAGGTCCTCGCGGTCTTCCGGAAGGAAAAGGGATCCTACCGCGAGCTGATCATCAATTCCGAGCCGCTGGAAAAGCGGGTGGCACTGCTCGTCGACGGACGCCTGGAGAAGTTTGAGATCGAGCGCGAGTCCGACAACCGGATGGTCGGCGGCATCTACAAGGGCCGGATCAAGAACCTCGACGCCGGCCTCAAGGCCGCCTTTGTCGACATCGGCTACACCAAGAACGCCTTCCTGCACTACTGGGACATGCTGCCCGCCGCCGCCGACTCGTCGGTCGAGGTGGTGCGCGTGAACCGCAAGCGGGACGCGCAGCCCAAGGGCGAGCTCACGGTCAAGGACATCCCGGGCCTCTACCCGCCCGGCACCGACATCGTCATCCAGGTCACCAAAGGGCCCATCGGCACGAAGGGGCCCCGCACGACGACGAACCTCTCGATCCCCGGCCGTTATCTCATCCTCACGCCCTACAGCGACGGCTGCGGCATCTCGCGGAAGATCGAGGATCCGCATGAGCGCCGGCGGCTCAAGACGCTGATCAACGAGCTGACGATCCCGGAGGGCATGGGCGTGATCGTGCGCACCGCCGGCGAGGGAAAAAAGGGACGCTATTTCGTCCGCGACCTCCATCTCTTGCTGAAGAAATGGGAGGAGATCGCCCAGAAGATGCAGCGCGACAAGGCGCCGACGTGCCTCTATACCGAGCCCGATCTGGTCGAGCGCACCGTGCGCGATTTCCTCACCGAGGAGGTCGACCGGGTGCTGATCGACGACCGCTCCGATTTCGAGCGCACCCAGGATCTGGTCGGCCTGATCTCGCAGCGGTCCAAGTCCAAGATCGCCTACTACACCGACAGCATCCCGATTTTCGAGCGCTTCAACATCGAGCGGCAGATCGAGCAGACCGGCCAGCGCAAGGTCGCGCTGCCCAGCGGCGGCGAGATTATCGTCGACGAGACCGAGGCCCTGATCGCCATCGACGTGAACACGGGCTCGCACAAGAACCGCTCCGGCGACGAGAAGAACACGATCTACGCCGTCAACCTTGAGGCGGCCAACGAGGCCGCCCGCCAGATCCGTCTGCGCAACCTCGGCGGCCTGATCATCATCGACTTCATCGACATGAAGGAGCGGCGCCATCGCAACGCCATCTACGAGCGGATGGTCGAGCTGATGGCCTCCGACAAGGCGCGGAACCACATCCTGCCCATCTCGCAGCTCGGCATCATGCAGATGACGCGCCAGCGCCAGCAGGAGTCGCTCTCGTCCAACCTCTACACCGACTGCCCGTATTGCCGCGGCCGCGGCATCGTCAAGTCCGCCACGACGATGTCGGTCGAGCTCCAGCGCCGCCTCTCCTCGGTGGTCCGCCGACTCCAGCTGCGCAAGGACAACAAGGAATACTCCCTGCGCGTCCTGGTGAACCCCGCGATCCTCGAGCGCCTGCGCAGCGAGGATGCCGACCTGCTGGTCCGGATGGAGAAGAGCTTCGGGGTGAAACTGGCCTTCCGCGCCGACCCGGCCTATCACATCGAGCACTTCAAGATCATCGACTCCGCCACAGGCGAGGAATACCGCTAGGGCCTGACCGCCTACATTAATGTCGTGATCACCTAAAGAGCAGGACCAGGATCATTAATCCCCGCGCCGTCCAAAGCATCTTCCCCGAAGCGGGGTTGGTCGGGGAGGCCGATAGGGATTCACGATCTTTACCGAAATTAGGCTGTCCTGGCGGAGGATTCGGCCCTCGTGACGAGGGCCGATAATTGCTCGGTGCAAATTGCCCATCCTTGATGGAAGCCCATCTTTTCGTGGGCCTCGCGGTCGGCAATAGTCCAATGGCGGACGAGGGCGGTGTATCGGGTATCTCCGTGCACGTCCTCAAAGGTGAGGATCACGGTCATGAATGGCTTTTCCGAGGGCTCCCAAGCCTTGGAGTAAGCATTCGTAAAAACGAGGCGCGCGTTCTCGACGACTTCGAGGTACACTCCCTGGTTGGGAAATTCGTTTCCTTCGGGACTGCGCATGACAATGAGACTGGAGCCGCCGGTGCGAACATCGGTTTCGACTATGGGAGTCGTCCAAGGCGAGGGTGCGAACCACTGCTTGAGAAGCTCGGGATCAGTCCAAGCCTTGAACAATTTGTCCCGCGGCGCTTCGATTATGCGGGTCAAGACCAGGTCTCGCCCTTCGGCTGAAGTTGTGACTTTGGCTGTGTCCATGTTTTGTCCTTTCAGGTTTCGTTGATCTTCCGTTCAAAAAGAAGGCCAAGATAGCGCCGGAGGTGCGCCAAGTTCTCGCGCACGACCTCCGGGCTTTGTTTCGCCTTCGCGAAGATGAAGGAGCCTTGCAGCACGGTTTGAATGAAATAACCCACGCTCTCTGCGCTCCACCTAGCCGCCGGAACATGTTGTTGCTTGGCTAATTCGATGTCGCGCGTCAGCTCGGCAATATGTGAAGACATTCCTCGATCGCAGGCCGCGCGGATCTCCGGGTGGGTGTCGTACGTTTCCTGTATCAGGGTTCCAAGCAGGCAGGTGTATTCGGATAGACTGCCGCTTAGGATCGCCTCCCTGAAATCCACATAACCTAGCAGGCGGTTCAGCGGATCCTTGGCCGTGCGATAGGGAGCTGCCGCGAAAAATCCTTCGGTCACGGTCGCCCAATGAGCGGCCGCGGCCAATGCCAGCTCGTCCTTAGAATCGAAGTGGTGGAAAAAGCTGCCTTTGGTTACACCCGCTTTCTGGCAGATGTCATCGACCGTGCTGGCCGCATAGCCCTTAGCCCGAATGACATCCAAGGCTGCATTAAGGAGCCTGATCTTAGACTCGTGTGGCGCTCCCGGCGAAAGGGTCCGAAGTTTCATTGCTCCGCGTTCATACCCACTAGGCGGTATGTTACCAGAAAAATCTAACATTCCTGAGTCAGAAATTAGCAATTAACTAACTTATAATAACTAACAACAATGGGAGGCACGATGGAATTGATCCCTGTTCATGAAACTTCTCGAATTCATCAGTGTTCTCGAAGGAACTTCACGCGACGTCTTATGATATGAAATCAGATCCAGGCGCATGCCGACCTTCTGATCGGCCTTCGGGCTACTTTGCCAGCGGGCCTGCCCTGGTCCTCTATGTTGGCGCGGCGAAATTGCTGCTCCATCTTTTTACCGCATCACCGTACGGCATTTTCCGGGATGAGCTCTACAATCTCGCCTGCAGTCAGCATCTGGACTGGGGCGGAATCGACCATCCTCCGCTGATTGATCTCATCGCCTGGTTTGCCCGCCATGTGTTTGGCGAGTCGCTCCTGGGCTTGCGGCTGCTACCGGCCCTGGCCGGCGCCGGGCTCGTGGTCCTGACCGGCGCGCTGGCCCGAGAAATGGGGGGAGGCCGCTTTGCGCAGGCGCTGTCGGCCCTGGCAGTGCTCTCCGTTCCTACCTATCTCGTCACCGATCATCTGCTGACGATCAACGCGTTCGAGCCGCTGATCTGGATGGGATGCGTTTGGTGCGTCCTTCGCGCCGTCAACGGGTCGAACCCGCGGTTCTGGCTGCTTTTTGGAATCATGGCGGGCGTGGGGATGGAAACGAAGTATTCCATCACCGTCTTCATCTTCGGCACGCTCGTCGGGCTTCTCTGTTCGGGTTCCGGGCGAACGCTGCTCAGTCCGTGGATCTGGCTGGGCGTCGTTTTCGCCCTTGGGATCTTTCTGCCGAATCTGGTGTGGCAGATCAGCCATGATCTTCCATTTTTAGGATTCATTCGCAGCGTCCGGATGTCCGGGCGCGACGTCGTGCTTCCTCCGGTGGCCTTCATTGCCCAGCAGGCGCTGGTCCACAATCCCGTGCTTTTTCCGCTGTGGATTGCCGGGGTTATCTGGCTGCTCTTCGCGCGGAGGGGGCGTCGGTATCGCATCTTGGGTGTCACCTTCCTGGTCGTGTTCACCACCTTCATGGTTCTGCACGGAAAGGACTATTATGTTTCGCCCGCTTACCCGATGCTTTTTGCCGCTGGGTCGATCGTCTTTGAAGATTGCACGGTGCGGCGCTGGAGAGCAGCCCGGGCCGGGTACCTTTCAATCCTCGTCGCGTTTGGATTGCTGAGCATGCCTTTCGTGGTGCCGGTGTTGCCGATTGAGGCGTTCCTTCGTTACGAAAATGCGCTGGGTTATCGGGTGCCCGCGAGTGAACACCAGCGCAATGGGCCATTGCCGCAGTATTACGCCGACGAGTTTGGATGGGAAAATATGGTTCAGGCGACGGCGAAGGCCTACGATCAACTTTCACCGAGCGACCGGGCGAAAGCTGATATTTTTGCGAATGATTGGGGGCAGGCCGCCGCCATTGATTTTTTCGGGCCTCGCTACGGTCTTCCGCGGGCCATCTGCAATCACGCGAACTATTGGCTGTGGGGGCCGCGGCAATTCCGCGGAGCCGTCGTCTTGGTTCTGGGCAGCGACGGGGCGGGTGATCGCGAGTACTTTCGGACAGTCGAACCGGTCGGGTTGGCCGACAGTCCGCATTCTCGCCTCGATGAGCACTTCACCATCTGGCTGGGCCGAGACCTTCAGTTCAATTTGCGCGAGCGGTGGCCCACAATGAGGAAGTGGGATTGACCGGCGTTGCCTGGGATGGCGACCTACCGAACTGCGCCACGCCTTGCCTGCCCTCCTCACGGATTAGGCACCGTGAACAGGCGGTCATAGTCGCGCCAGTGCGCGTTCATGATGTCGATCTTGTGCTTGAGCTCGCCGGCCACGTCGGGGCCGAGACGCATGACCGATTCATCCCCGGGAGTCGGCGCGAGATCGAGAATCGGCTCGCTCGCGCTGACCAGCAGGCGCCGGAGATTCACCGCGGTGTCGAGTTCCTTGCGCGCCGTCTGCATCAGGTCGGTGCGATCCCAGCCGGACTGGACGCCCAGCACGGGATTGGCCTCCGGCTTCAGGCCCAGCCCCTTCACGCGGTCGAGCTGGGCCTGGTACGCCACCATGTTGTCCGCCGACTGCAACAGATAGATGACCGCCTGCAGCCGCTGGCCCGTCACCTCCCATTGCCGGCGCGCCGCCGGGTCGGACCGGCTCGCCGCGATCCGCCCCACGCGTCCCAGGGCGGCCTGCACCTGCGGCACGGAGGTCTCGATCGTGCGCTGGAAGAGCAGCTTGGCGCCCCAGCCCTCGTACATGCGCATCGCCTGGATGTCGACGAGGTCGTCCGCCTGCTCCTCGCCCTTGGCCTGGAAGATGAATTTCCGGTAGTCCTGCTTCTCCGCCGGGGTCAGCTCCCCCGGAAACGGGACCATGGGCCGGGTGATCCAGCGGTTGAGCACATGCCCGAACCGCAGCATCCCGCCGAAATTGAGGATGTTCAGGTTCCGCTCCACGTCGTTGAGCTCGCTCCAGACCTCCACCAGGCTGTCCGCCTGCGCTTCACCCACCTCCGAGGCGGCGAAGGTGCGCAAGGCGGTGAGCCTTTTGAGCAGGGTGTCCATCGCCACGCCGCGCGTGGCCCTGAGGAGGCGGTAGTCGAAGTCGATCGTCGTCGCATCGCCCAGGTTGATCACGACCCGCCCCGGAGCCGCGTCCGCGGCCCGCGGCCCTCCGCCGCCGGGTCCGGCCTCGGCGCTCAGCGCGGGCACCACCAGGCCGACCACCGGATAAAACGGCTGGTTGGCGGCGCTCGGCGGGATCGCACCGTTGAAGGGCCGGCCATCGGGGCCCTCGCGGCCCTGCACCGCCAGGCCGCGCGGCAGCTGGCGCACGATGGCGCGCAGCACTTCGGGTGAAAACGTCGGAATCATCCACTGGCGCGGCGCGATCGGGTTGAGATTGATCTCGACCTCGTGGCCGGCGTCCCGCGCGGCCTTCTGGGCATTGATCAGGAAGCCGGAGACGCGATCCTCCATCGGGCGGCCCTGGTGATTGGTGTTGCCGTTGATGCCCGGATAAAGCGACGGCGCCCAGTCGAAGCCCGAACCGGCATCGGTGGTCACCCAGGTGAACAGCGCCACCTCCGGACAATGCTGGAGCAACAGCTGCATGGATTCGCGGTACATCCGCAGCGTCTCGGGCTCGTCGACGCTGGGCGCGAAATACGCCTTGCGCGAGCGATTGGCCTGGTCGATGCGCGGGCCGCGCAGTTCGGGGAAGGCCGTGAAAAACGCCTCCGGCATCACCGCCGGCTCGTTCGCATTCCAGGCCGCCTTGAGGCTGTATTTCCGGAGGATGGCGCAGCGTTTCTCCAGGAGGGCGGAGACCTTGGCGGCGTACTCCGCGTCGACGTAGGGCAGAACATCCTTGGGTGGAAAGATCTTCAGGAGGCTCGCATGGTGCATGAACCACTCCGGGTAGGGGTCCGACCCGTCTGATTCCCAGGTCGCGAGCGGAATTCCCTCGGTGATCAACACGTGGGTTGCCCCGAGTTCCTTCGCCAGGGCCGCCTTGCGCTCGAACAGGGCGAGGTCGGCGGCCTCGCCGGCCGGCGCCGCCGTCTGCGCCGGCAGCACGGCCGCGAAGAAGGCATTCGCCAGCAGGGAGACGGTCAGCAGGGAGGATAGTTTGTTCATGGAGTTTCAGAATTTCGCGCGCCGGCGGGACCTCCGGCCGGCCTGGGAGGTGGCCCCGCGAGCGGCGGATCTGGTCGTAAGGGGATGGGGGGAAACCGTGTGGCAGGACGCCCGTTGCGGACAGAAGCCGGGCGATCTGGGGTCATGCGCTTGACGCATGGCAACCTATTTTGTTTCCGCGGCCAAGGGTATCCAGCGGTTTTGGACTTTGGGCGCGATCTCTTGGGATAAACGCGCGGTCGAAGTCGGACGAATTCGGCGCGCAACCCAGCCGGCCCCTCATTCGTCTAGCAGGCACGGCTTCACCCCGCCGCCGATCGATTTCCGTTACCCATGATGAAATCAATTTCCTGCCGTGCCCTTGGTCTGTCTGCCGCAGTTTCCTTCTGCCTGCCGATGGCTTTCGGAGAGATTTCCGCCCAGTGGCTGGACGACAGGCCCCCGGCGCTGGAATCCGGCGTGAGCTTCGGCGTCCCTTTCAAGCGGGGAGAGATGCCGCAGGGCCAAGGCCTCACGCTGACGGCTGCGGATGGGAAAAGCCTCCCCGTGCAGTCCTGGCCCCTCGCCTACTGGCCCGACGGTTCCCTGAAATGGGTGGGATTGGCCACCATCGCCGGCCCCTCCGACCGGGGCGGTTTTCTGATCAAGCCGGGCGTCTCCACCCCCGTAACCGGGCAGGCCAAGGTGCGGGTGACCTCGAGCGACACGACGTATGAAATCGACACGGGGCGCATCCAGGCGCGCATCCCAAAATGGGGAGCCGCCCTGATCGACTCAATCGTCATCGACGGCCGGGAGGTGGCGCGCAACGGCCGGTTAGTCTGCATCCTGCAGACCGGGCCCGACGGGGACCCGGCCGACACCCCGGCGCGGGAGCCGTTTGCGACCAAGGTCGAAACGGTGACGATGGAGCAATCGGGCCCGGTTCGGGCGGTGGTGAAGATCGAGGGGAAGCACCGGGGCCTCAAGAGCGACCGGGAGTGGCTGCCGTTCGTGGTGCGGCTTTACTTCTATGCCGGCCAGGAATCGATCCGGATGGTGCACACAATCATCTACGACGGGGATCAGCAGAAAGACTTTATCCGCGGCCTCGGGGCGATCTTCACCGTGCCGATGCGCGAAGAAATCCAAAACCGCCACGTGCGCTTCTCCGGTGAGGACGGCGGCTTGTGGGCCGAGCCGATCCAGCCGATGAAGGGCCGGGACGGGAGGTTCGTCGCCGATCCGCAGACGGGAGCGGACGTCTATCCCCGCCAGGTGCAGGGCCAGCGCGTGCCCAACCGCGAGCAGGTCAGCGCGCGCAGCCGGGGCTGGCTGGCCGACTGGGCCGTCTGGGACGACTTCAAGCTCGTGCAGCCCAACCCTGACGGCTTCTCCGTGCTGAAGCGCACCAATCCCGAGAGCACCTGGCTGCCGGCCGGCGGCGGACGGCGCGCCTCGGGACTCGTCTTCGCCGGCGACATCAGCGGGGGACTCGCGGTCAGCCTGAGGAATTTCTGGCAGTCTTACCCGGCGGCACTCGAGGTCCGCCACGCCCGCACGGGCGAGGCCGATTTGTATGTGTGGATGTGGTC
>Ga0302326_10015951_pt1 | contig 15758 bp, 10 predicted proteins | sample Palsa_T0_3_FD_202264 | JGI IMG/M metagenome (GOLD analysis project Ga0302326, IMG submission 202264) | Peat permafrost microbial communities from Stordalen Mire near Abisko, Sweden - Palsa_T0_3 | ecosystem: Environmental > Terrestrial > Soil > Palsa > Peat permafrost | place: Sweden: Abisko... | reverse complement strand
CTTCAACGACCGCCCGATCGACCTGGCCGTCGGCGCGACGCTAGCGAGCGGCACGCTCGCGGGCCTCGTGCTTCGCCGTGGAGCGCTGCGCGACGTGCCATCGCTGCTGCTTCGCGGCGTCGGCGGCACCGGCCGCGTCGCCGCCCACCGCCAGGTCGCGACGTTCACAACGAGCGCCTCCGTCGTCGTCGCGAGCACCGACGGTCGGCCGCTGCCGCTACAGCTCGACGGCGACTACATCGCGGATCTGCCGGAGGCTCACTTCACGATCCGGCCGGGCGCGCTGCGCGTGCTCGCGTAGGCACCACGCTCACGCGACGCGGCTAACCCCCGCCGGGCGTGACGCGGAACGCGTCAAACACGGAGTCGATGTTGCGCAGTCGCTGGATCGTCGCCTTCAGCGCCTGTGTGTCAGCGCACTCGACAACGAAGCGGTTGCGGATCATCGGCGGATTTGCGGTGCACTGCGCCTCGACGATGTTCATGCCGGCCTCGGAGAAGGTTCGCGAGAGATCCTCGAGCAGGCGGTGGCGGTCCCAGCCGTCGATCTGGATCTCGACTTTGAAACCGGTCGTCAGCTCGCCGTCCCAGGCGACGGGCGTGAAGCGGTCGGGGTCGCGACGGAGCGCGCGCACGTTCGGGCAATCCTCACGGTGGATCGTGATGCCGCGGCCGAGCGAGATGTAGCCGACGATGTCATCGCCCGGCGCCGGGCGGCAGCACTTGGCGAGGCGCAGCATCACGTCGTTGACGCCCTCGACGCGGATCCCGAACTCGCTCGAGGAGTTTGTCGGGCGGCGTCGCTCGCGACGTGTGGAGACGATCGCGCTGGCGCTCTGCTCTTCCTCGGCGGCCTCACCGCGCTTGAGTCGCGTCAGGATCTTCGCGACGACGGTCTTCGGTGTGATCTTCGCGGCGCCGAGGGCGACGTAGAAGTCCTCGGCTTTGCGGAAGCCCATCTCGCGGATCACGTCGGCGAGCAGCGCCGAGCCCGTAATCCGCTGTCCCGGCAGTCCCTGCTTGCGCAGCGCCTCCTGCAGTGCCTCGCGGCCCGAGTGCTCGGTGTCCTGGCGCGACTCGGCCTTGAACCACTGCTTGATCTTGTTGCGCGCCCGCGTCGTCTTGACGACGGCGAGCCAGTCGCGGGACGGTCCGCGCTCGCGATTGGAGGTCAGGACCTCGACGATGTCGCCCGAGTGCAGCTCGTAGTGGAGCGGCACGATCTTGCCGTTGACCTTCGCGCCGACGCAGCGGTGGCCGACGTCCGTGTGCACCTCGTAGGCGAAGTCGAGCGGCGTCGCGCCCGCCGCCAGCGACTTGACCTCGCCCTTCGGCGTGAAGACGTAGACGTCGTCCTCGAAGAGGTCGACCCGCAGCGTCTCCATGAACTCCTTGGGATCGCTCGTCTCGCTCTGCCAGTCAACCATCGAGCGCAGCCACTTGAGCTTCTCGGTGTCCTCGGACCAGGCTGCCTTGCCGCCCTTCGCGGTTTCGGCCGAGCGCTTGTACATCCAGTGCGCGGCGACGCCGTATTCGGCCATCGTGTGCATCTCGCGGGTGCGGATCTGGATCTCGAGCGGCTGCCCCTCGGGCCCGATCACCGTCGTGTGCAGCGACTGGTACATGTTGAACTTCGGCATCGCGATGAAGTCCTTGAAGCGACCCGGGAGCGGCTTCCACAGCGAGTGGATGACACCCACCGCGCCGTAGCAGTCCTTGACGCCCGAGACGACGACGCGCATCGCCGTGAGGTCGTAGATCTCGTTGAACTCGCGGTCCTTGCGCGTCATCTTCGAGTAGATCGAGAAGAAGTGCTTGGCGCGGCCCGAGATCAGCGCCGTGATCCCGACCGCCTCGAGCTCCTGCTCGAGGTAGGCGCCGGCGGTTGCCACGTAGCGCTCGCGCTCCTCGCGCTGCTGCGCGACGAGGCCCTTGATGTCGGAGTACTTGCGTGGGTGCAGCACCGCGAACGAAAGGTCCTCGAGCTCCCACTTGATCGCGTGGATGCCGAGGCGATGGGCGATCGGCGCGTAGATCTCGAGCGTCTCGCGCGCCTTCTCGAGCTGCTTCTGCTTGGGCAGCGCGCCGAGCGTGCGCATGTTGTGGAGGCGATCGGCGAGCTTGATCAGAACGACGCGCACGTCGCTCGCCATCGCAACGATCATCTTGCGGTAGTTCTCGGCCTGGGCCTCGTCGCGCGAGGAGAAGGTGATCCCGGTCAGCTTCGTCACGCCGTCGACGAGGCTGGCGACCTCGCCGCCGAAGCGCTCCTCGACCTCGTCGAGCGAGGCCGTCGTGTCCTCGACGGTGTCGTGGAGCAGCGCGGCGCACAGCGTCTCGGTGTCGAGCAGCATGCCGGCGCAGATCAGCGCAACGCCGACCGGATGGACGATGAACTCCTCACCCGAGCGCCGCCGCTGGTCGGCGTGATGCTCGCAGGCAAAGACGAACGCGGCCTCCACGCGCTCGCGGTCGATCTCGACGAGTGAGTCCTCGCCGTGCTCCTCGACGATCGCGAAGAGGTCGCCCAGCAGGCGCCGCTCGTCCTCGGTTAGCGCGTCCGGGGCGGTCGGCACGCGCACCGCACCGTCGCGCCGTGCGAGCGCAGCGCGACGGCGACCGCGGCTCTCGACCGGGTCTACGCCACCTGTGCCTTGCTGGGTTCGAGGTATCTCAGTCCGTCCTGTAGTCGTTGCTGGTAGCGGAGGTATGCGGGCGACTGTTCGAGTGCCACCCGGCCCCTGCCGTTGAGGCGCACCGAACGGTGCTCGCGGTCGAGGACGACGAGGTCAAGCTCGGTGAGAACCCGGAGCATCCGGCCGGCCAACTCGGCCGATCGCGCCGATTCCCCACGTAACGCCGCCTCGAGCTCCTCCCCCGCCACGCCACCCCGGTCGCGCAGCGTCCGGTAGCAGTCGGCGAGCGAGTCGCGGAGCTGATGCTCCCGCCCGTGTATGTGTAGAGCAAAGCGTAGCTCAGGCTCCCCCCAAGCGAGATGGCAGAAACCCCCGCTGCGCCCACTTTGCGCGAGCGCGAGCTGGTCCTCGCCGGCCGGTGGATCGAGCAGCAGAACGTGGGGATAGGCATCGGCGAGACCGTGGTCGCGCTCGAGCGCCGTGTAGGAGCAGAGGTCGAAGCCGCCGATGCGCCCGCGGAGGTGCACGGCACGCTCGATTGCGCAGGCGCAGACCACCAGTAACTGCTCCGCGCTCGCCACCAGCTCCATGGCGGTTGCCGCGATGCCGCGGCCGCGGCGGTCGCGCAGCTGGCGTTGCGGTGCATCGACCTGTCCCGCCGCGGGCGCAAAGTCGCGGTCGAGCTCGACAAACGCCCGCTCGAGGTAATCGCTCGGCTCGCCGACGATCGTCACGCGCGGCGGATCGGACGGCGCGAGCGCGCGGAGCACGAGGCGCGGCTCGACGACCCCCTGCCATTCGTTGCGCTCCAAGCGAAAGGCGGCGTCGACCGGCACGCCCGCCGCGACCGGCAGGCGCCCGCCGCTGCCAAACGCGACAGCGGGCGCGCGCGCCCGCCCCGAGCTGACGCTGAAGCGCGCGTGGTCCGCTCGGCCCTCGCCGCCGAAGCCGGTCGGCTCGCTCAGCGTGGCCGCCGGGAGCAGCAGTGAGACGGCCGGATTGGTGGCGCCGAACGGCGCCAGTTCGGCCAGCTCCTCGACCAGCTCGAGGCCGATGTCCTCACCGTCGACGAGCGCATCGACCCGCTCGCGCGCGATCAGGTCCGCCGGCGTCAGCACGGAGGCGGCGTGCGCGACAAAGGCGGCACGGAAAGCGTCGAGGCGGTCGGGCGCGAGCTGCAGCCCCGCGGCAGCGCGGTGGCCGCCGTGGCTGATCAGCTCCGCGCTCGTCGCATCGAGCCCGCCGAGCAGGTCGAATGCGGGAATCGAGCGCGCCGAGCCGACGGCCGCGCCGTCGCCGCCCGAGGGCAGCGCGATCAGGACCGCGGGGCGGTGATGGCGCTCGGCGATTCGCGCCGCAACGATGCCGATCACGCCCGGGTGCCAGCCCTCGCCGGCGATCACGTAGGCGGCAGCCGGACCGCTGGCGGCGACCTGCGCCTCGGCCTCGAAGCGGATTCGCGTTTCGACGTGGCGGCGCTCCGCGTTCAGATGGTCGAGCTCGTCAGCCAGCTGGGCGGCGCGCTCGCGATCCTCGGTCAGCAGCAGCTCGAGCGCGCAGTCGGCGCGCTGAAGGCGCCCGGCAGCATTGAGCCGCGGGGCCAGCCGGAACGCCAGCGCCCGCTCATCCAGCCGCAGCGGATCGACATGGGCGACGGACATCAGCGCACGCAGGCCGGGTCGCGCGGTCGACGCGAGCGCGCGCAGTCCGGAGCGGACGAGGCGGCGGTTCTCGCCGACCAGCGGCACGACGTCGGCGACCGTGGCGATCGCGACGAGCTCGAGCTCTTCGGGCCGCTCGTCCTCGTCGAGCCCGGCGGCGGCGCGCAGCGCCTGCGCGAGCTTCGCGGCGACCGCCGTGGCGCAGAGGTGGGCGCAGGGGTAGGCGCACAGCGCCGGGTGCACGATCGGCGCGTCGGGGAGCAGCCCGTCGGCGCGCGGCGCGTGGTGATCGCTGACGAGGACGTCCATCCCGGCGGCGCGCGCGGCCGCCACCTGTTCGACCGCGGTGATCGCGCAGTCGGCCGTGATGAGCAGCTTCGTGCCCCGTGAGGCGAGCCGCTCGACGGTCGACGCGGCGAGGCCGTAGCCGTCACTCGTGCGGTCCGGCAGGTACCAGTCGACGTCGGCACCGAGCGAGCGAAGCGCGCTGACAAGGATCGCGGTCGAGCAGACGCCGTCACAGTCGTAGTCGCCGTGCACGGTGATCACCGAACCCGCCGCTACGTGGCCGAGCACGAGCTCGAGCGCTGCGGCGATGCCGCGGAAGGCGCGCGGCGAGTAGGCCTCGTCGGCCGCGAGGAACGCGCGCGCGGCAGCCACCTCGCTGAGCCCCCGGCGGCAGAGCACCTGCGCCAGTGTGTGGCTCACACCGAGCTCACGCTCGAGGGCCACGACATCGGCGAATGCCACAGGTTTGATGTCGAATGCGACCGGCGGTGGCATGCCCTGACGAGCCTACGGGTGGCGACCGACAGAAAAGGTCGGCCTGGTCGCGGAGCGGGCTCGCGACGCTCACCACGCTGTCGATTCCCGTGGGCAGCTTCAGCGACAAAAGTCCGCTAGCGACCCCGGAAACCGGTCGAGCTTTTCACCGGGTCAGCCGCGAGCGCTGTCCCAGTCCTCGAGCGGCGGCGGCACGCCCTCCTGCTCGGTGACGCTGGCAGAGCGGTCGAGGATCGATCGCCACATCAGCGCCACCCAGAACGGGATGCCATGGACCACGTAGCGCCGGAACAGCCGACGCGGCTCCTGTGCGAGTCGGAATACCCATTCGAGGCCGAGCCTCTGGAATAGTGGCGGCGCGCGTCTCAGCTCACCGGCGATCAAGCTGAACGAGATGCCGCAGCCCATCATCCAAGCGTTGGGCAGAATCGGCCTCAGTTCGAGGATCAACCGGTCCTGCTTGGGAAAGCCGAGAGCAACGAACACGATGTCGGGAGCTGCATCTCGCAGGGTCGCCTTTATCAGCTCGAGATAGTCGGGTTCGTTCTCGAAGCCGAGCGGCGGACACAGGGTGCCCGCGAGCCTCAGCCGCGGGTAGAGCCGCTTGAGCTCGCGCGCCGCCCCCTCGGCCGTGCCGGGCTTTCCACCCAGCAGAAATACCGAGTTGCCGGCCGCTGCAGCTGCTTGCGCCAACGACACCGTCAATGTTGAGCCGGGTACGCGCTCGGGTAGTGGCGTGCCGCGAAGCGCGCAGGCCCAGACGAGCGGCATCCCGTCGGCGACGACGAGGTCAATGCTGGAGACCAGGGCACGCACCTCGGCCGAGCGCCGCCACTGCCTGAACATGTCCAGGTGCATCGTGCAGATCCAGCCGCCGCGCCCGTCCGCAACCTCGCTGATCACGTGCTCGATCGTTTCCCGTTCGGAGAGCGCGGCTAACGGAAGACCCATCAGCTCGACCCGCTTCAAGCCATTGTGACCCGCGCTGTCGCGCGTTTCGGCCGGGCTGTCACCGACCGGGGGAGCGAAATCAGCGCACACGCGACGCGAATCCCTGAGCGAGTGAACCTGTTGTGCCCATCATTTCCACGATCGCTTGCAAGCCGCAGGAGAACGCGACGGTTGCGACGGCTCGGGCTCGGCCGCCGGTCCTAGCCTGATCAACCGAGCCGCGCCACGTAATACAGCGAGTCGGTCGGCCCGCTTCCGCCGGGCGCAACCGTGGTCCCTTCGGCGTCGATGCAGTCGATCGTCACGAAACCTAGCTCCTTTAGCTGGCGCACCTGGGCGTCCCTGCGGATGTAGTAGTGAAGCAGACTGTAGTCGTGGGGGAAGTCGTTGATCACTGCGTAATCGGCGTGTCGCTCTTGGAGCGGCATGAGCCGCCGACGGTTGGCTGCCGCGCGGCGGCGGCGGCCGATCGCGCGGACGAGATCGACCGGCGCACGCTCGGCAAGCTTGCGTAGCGTCTTGGTGCGACTGGACGTCTCCCATTCGCGCGGGCCCGGGTGGTCGTCGAGGTAGCCAAGGTCATGGCTCGAGAAAATCAGCAGGCCCTCTGGCGCCAATAGCTGGTGAATCACCTCAAGCGCGCGCCGGCGCTCGGCGTCGCCGAGCACATCGAGCAGGTTGTCCGTGGCAAGGATCGCGTCGAAGCTGCCGTCTACGCACACGCCGAGGCTGGCAAGGTCGCCGACACGCACGGCGGCGCTGGGAAACGCCCGCCTGCAGTGTTCGACCATCGCCGGCGCGATATCGATGCCATGCGCCTCAGCGCCGAGCGCGACCAGGTAGCCGAGCGTGCGCCCGGCACCGCACCCGAGGTCGAGCACGCGGCGCGAGAGCTGTTCGCGATAGCGGACAAAGATCAGCACTTCCGCGGGTGTCAGCACGCGGTGCGCATAGCTCTCGAGATGCTCGCCGCGCACCCAGGTCCGGGCGTTTGAGACCGCCTGGGCGCTCGCGGCGCCAGTGCGAGCAGTGATACTCGCTGCTTCGGCGCCGGTCACCGAGGCGATCTTTCGACGAAGGCTCGCACCGGCGGGCGCGACCGCCCGGCACGCGCCCTGGCCTCGACGGCATCGTTCACGGCTTCGACCAGGGTAGCCGTCCAGCGGTCCACGCCGTGATGCTCGAGCACGAGCGCGCGGCCCGCGGCTCCCATCCGAGCACAGCGGTCCGGATCGCGCCATAGCTCGACGATCGCGCCGCGGAGCGCGACGGCGTCGCCAGGAGGCACGCGCAGGCCGTTGACGCCGTCCTCGACCAGACCGACCTGACCTGGCGAGTCCGTGCAGATCACCGGCCTCCCCATCGCGAAAGCCTCGAGGATGGTGGTGACCCCGTTGTCGTGGTCGGACGGCAGCAGCGGCACGACGGCGAAGCGCGACCGCGCATAGAGCTCGCGCAACTCGGTGTAGGTCTGGGCAGCGACAGTGACCGTGTCGGGCAGCAAACGACTATCCAAGCTTGCTCGCCACCACTTCGCGGCACTCGCACCGACGAGCCCGGCCCCCGGTGCGATGTGGCATGGGATGTCGAGCGGCTCGAGCGCTGCGACGAGCGTCGCGTAGTCGCGCATCTCCTGGCCGACGCTGCAGATCAGATCTCCAGCCCCCGGTAGCGGCCGCCAGAACTTTGTATCAATCCTCTGCCCCCGGACCTCGACGAGGCGCTCGGGCCGGATGCCGAGCCGCTCCTGCAGGAAGCGGCGCTGTAGCGGCGACGTGACAATGAAGCGGTCGACACCCCGCTGGACGACGCGCAAGGGGATCGCCTTCTTGCGCTTCGATGGCCACATCAGGATCGCGACGTGCGCCGGCCTGCGTCTCCACAGCAGCATGACCGTCGCCATGACGATCACCGGTTGGTCGCTCCAGCTGACAACGGCGTCGTAGGAGCGCCCGCGCAGCAAGACCGCAAGCGGCTGGGCGATTGACCGCGGCAGGCACCGGCACACGGCTCCCCGCAGGCCTGGCATCGCAGCGAGGAAGCCTTCGTCGACGTGCGTCGCGCCGATCGCGTCGTCGGCCCTGACGACGTCCGGCATCATGTCTCCGGCGATCTGGCGGCGCAGCTCGTCAGCCGTTGCCTTGCGTGGCCGCGCGATCACAAGCGTGCGGAGCGCTGGGCGGTGGTCTGCGCCATTCAGCTCCGCCGGCCGAGTCGCCGTTGGGGCGTCAAGCGGAGGCAGCAACGCCGGCGGACCGTCGTGCTGCGCTTCGGCGCCAATCGCAGGCGAGCTGCTGGCAGCGAGAACCCGCATCAGCGCCTCGTCAAGTTGGTCGCTCACGAAGCGCTGGGCGGCGAGCGGCCTGAAGCGCACGTCGGGACCGGGAATCCGCGCTACGCGGATGTTCGACGTCGCGTTGATCCGCTGCATGTGCCCGTCGCGGAAGAGGTCGCGGTATTCGGGCGAGATCGAGCTGTAGAGGAACAGCAGCTCGGTCCCGCGCTCGCCCAGACGCCTGAGGCTCCGATCAATCTTGCCCGGCCCGCGGCGCAGATATCGTTCATAGACGCGCCGCAGACGCTCGGCCGCTCGCCACAGGCTTCTGAGCATCCCGATGACGGCGGTTTTGAGCGGGCCGTCACTTGGCCGTCGCCGCCAGCGGCCCACCCATGAGTGGCGTACCTTGACGGCCCAGCGACTCGAGAAGAAGAACGGGAAGGCGACCGCGAACACGCCGGCGATCCGCCGGTCGGCGAGGGCCACCTGGAATGAGCGATAGCCACCGGAGCAGAACCCGACCAGTACGTATCGCCGTGGCAGACCGCGTGCCTCCAGTCCGTCGAGCAGCGCGATCGTCTTGCGCACCTGCCGAGGGTCGTAGTAGCCGCGCAGGTTCGCCCAGTAGCGCGCCTCGCCGTCGGCGTCGCCGATGCCCTCGCCGTCGATCCGAACAGCGGTAACCCCCCGCGCCGCCCACCGGCGGGCAAGCTCGACCCAGAGGCGGTTCGGCCCGATCCGGCGATCTGCGCCGCCAGCGAAGAACACAACGCAGATCCCCGCGCTGGGGGCGTCGATCGGCTCTGTGACGACGCCGCGCAGCGTGACCGCGTCGACCTCCGTCGTCAGCATCGTCTCGCGGATCGCGATGCCGTCGTGATTCAGCTCGATCGCCTCGAGGGCCTTCAGCGGCTCTCCGCCTGGCGCAGCTGGAGGTTGCGCCGATCGTCTGCCAAGCGTGTCTGAGTCGGCGAGCCACGACACCGAGCGGGCGATCGCCGCAGTCGGTACGGCCGCAATCTCGACATAGCGCATCATCGCGCCGAAGCTGTTGCCATCGGCGATCGTGGCGTCGGCTCCGCGCTCGCGGAAATAGCTATAAGCCTCGCGATCAGCGACAACGCCATCGCGCTCGAAGACGAGCACGCGTCGACTTGACGGCTCGGGCAGCTCGAGCTTCAGCAGGTCGACCTGCGACAGCGCGTCGAGCGTCGCGGTCGTCGACAGCTGGCCTGCGACGTCGAGGACTCCCTCGGGCGCCGTCGATCCACCTGGCACGGCTGCTTCGAGCTCGAGGTCCCGCTCGATTTCGAACAGCCCTGCGGTCCTGACCTCGCGCAGCAGGCGGCGGCCGCTCATCGGTACCCCCCACAGGATCAGGTCGTCGATCGGCGCGCCGTCGGCCGCAGCGAGCCATGCCAGCATGCCGCCGAAGCCGATACCGAGCGCGGCGATTCGCGCACAATTGGTCTCGTCACGCAGCCAGCGCGCCGCGTCAGACAAAGCCGCCTTCCACGCTTCTAGGCGGTCGGCCTCCTGCGGGGAGCCGGCGCTGTCGCCCATGCCCGGCAGATCGAACCGCAGGGCGGGATGGCCGGCCTGCGCGAGTGCTTCGGCCCAGGCACGCCTAGCTCGATAGTTGCAGAGATCTTCGCCTGCGAAAGCCGGACAGACGACCACACCCGTGCCTCCTCCGAGCAGCGCCGGCGGCATGTGCACCATCGCGAAGACGGGGTCGGGTCGCGTCGTGAGGAAGACAGCTCGGCCCGCGCCCTGCGCAGCGGCGGCGAAACCACCCTCGTGCTCGCCCGGTGAGGCGATCGGCGCATGGCCAGCATTTGCGTCAGCCGGCGACCCCAAGGCTACCTTTCCCCTCCCCGCCAGGGCTCCGGTGAGCCGCTCTGTGACGCCGTCCCTCGCACAAATGCAACCGACCGACGAACGGAGAATGCCCACCAGCCACCCGGCGAGAGCCTAGCTGACCCGTGGGAGTCCCACCACTGAGTGGCCAGCGGCAGATCGCTGGGTGTGAGGTTTATCTGCAGCGTTACTCCAGGCGGTACTTCACTCATGTCGACTGCTGCCTCTGGGCACCGATCAGCTACCTGGCGAAGCTGACCCCGGATGGGAAGGAGGCCGGTATCCAACTGAGAAAGTCGCTGGTCTTCCACGCGGCGCTGTCCAGCAAATGCTGCACCTTTGCGACGTAGCTCTGCTGCTCGGTGTTGGCCCACGGGTAGGGGCTGTTCCAGGCGCCGATGCTCTGCCACTTCTGGCAGGGCGTGTAGCTTGCATCCCCCCAGGCGCTGCGGCTTCCGCTCGGATTGTCGAAGTAGAACCGCACCATCGCCCCCTGAAAGTCCAGGCTAAACGCGGTTGACTCCCAGCTCAGAGGCTCCGTACCCGGATCCGATGAGCCGCCGGGAATCCACTTCACTTGGGCGATGCCGCTCGACTCGTAAACCGCCAGCCGCCCCTGCACGCGCTGCAGCGGTGGGTACTCCAGGTACACCGACTTTGGGACGCTCACAGCGTCGCCGACCATGTAGCTGTTCCAGTAGGACTCCTCGACAAACTGGGCGCGCAGCCAATCCTCGGGGATGCCCCACTTGTGCGCAGCCCACTGGATAAGGTCGTCGGTCGAGGGATCCCTGAGCCCGTCACGGCCGTCGACATAGCTCAGGTAGGGGTTCAGCTGCGTGACCGTCTGTCCAAACGACGTCGTGGAGTCGCGGAAAGCGGCCAGCTGCGACGCCGTCGGCACATAGTCATTGGGCGCCCGGTGGCGCGTGCCGTCGAGCCGGTAGGCCTTACCGTTGTAGCGCCGTGTCTCCGGTTCACGCGTCACGAGCGCCGCGGCCGCCGCGTCGCTGAGGGGCGTGAACGTCGACGGTCCTCCCGTGAGTGCGTTTCGGTTGCACGGAGCCCAGGTTCGCTGCGGATCGAGCTCGGGCCGCCGGCCAACCCGGCGCGTTGACGCTGCGGCAACGAAGGCGCCAGAGAGGACGCAGACCGCGATCATGCCCGCGAAGATCGCGAGCCGGGCCATCCGCCGGCGGGAACCGTTAGCTCTCAAGCGAGATCGCGACCCAAACTTAGACGCGACCAGCGCCTTGCTGGCGGCCCGTCGGGACGGTCTCGATCTTGTCGTCTTCGACGAAGGTCTTGAGCCAGCGGTCCGGCTGGCGTGCCGTAGCGGTCATCAGGACGACGATGAGGACGCTGATGACGAGGCCGGCGGCGAGTCCGGCGAGGACCCCCTCAAGGTCTACCGCGGCTCCATGCGTAGCGCCCGTTGGCAGCGACGCCGCGTCGATCACGCGCGTGATCAGACTCTGCGCGTTGCCGTGGCTCGCGCTGCGGGCCGCAGCCAGGCCAGACTCGGCCTGCGCCAGCTGCGTAGCTGCAGCGCCCGCCGCTCCAACCAGGGAGTTATAGACCGGATCGGTAGCCGCCGAAGCCCGCGGATGATCTGCTAAGTACGCTTGGGCCTGCGCGTCGGTCTGCTGCACGGCCTGCTGCGCAAAGGCGAGCTGTGACTGATAGTACCCTGTCTCAGCCTGTCCATAAAACTCGCTGTAGCGCGCGGTCCAGATACCCAGTTGTGACACTAATGCTGCGAGCGTGCTTCGCGCCACGGCTGGCGACGGTCCCGAGAAACTCAGTGCCAAGACCTGCGGTCCAACCACGGTCGAGGACACGCCATGGCTCATCGCCGACGCCACCCGGTCTGCGACCGATCCGTCACCGAAGATTTTTGTGACAACCGCAGGCGGGCCGAACCCGGCCGTTGCGTGCGTAGCCAAATACCCGCGCAGGGATGAACTATCTCCAACCGCAGTCACGAATCGTTTCGTAGCGAGCAGTTCCTGCAAAGCCAACTGCTCTTCCTGCGATGGCGACGTCGTTGTCGCCGAGTCAGCCGAGTCATCATTACCTAGGGTCGATCCGCCGGGGCCACCATTGTCGACCCACAAGCTCGTTGACGACTCATAGGATTTAGCTGCTCCGACAACCGTCCAAGCGGCGACCGCGACCGCCAGCACGATCGGTACCGACAACAGCAACCGGTGTCGACGCCAAGTCGCCAGATACGCTGGCCAACCGCTCACGAACGCCCACCGCGCCCGCGCCCGATCACTCTACAATCCAAGCGCATAAGCCTCTCCGTAGCTTGTCGGGTCGGGCACACCACGCAGTTAGGTCGGCCAGTATAGCGAGCATCCCGCTGCGATCAGGTGCCTTTGGTCGCCCGCTCGAGCGCGAGGTCGCGCAGCATCGCGACCACATGGCGAGCGTTGACTTCCGCGTCGAAGCGCGCGGCGGCCGTGTGCCGCCCGCGCCGCCCCATCTCCGAGCGCTCACCGGGATGGTCTGCCATCCAGCGGAGCGCCTCGCGCAGTCGATCGACATCTCCCGGCGGAACGAGCAAGCCGCTCGCACCGTGCTCCACCGCTTCGGCAATCGCGCCGACCGATGTCGCGATCACCGGCAGGCTCGCCGCCATCGCTTCTTGTATAGCAACCGGCATGGCGTCGCCGAGGGTTGGCAGAACGAACACGTCAGCTGTCCGAAATAGCGTATAGAGGGTCTCGCTTTTCGGCTGCAGGCTGTCGTGATACGTCACAGACGGGCCCGCATTAAACGGTGATCGTGTCACCACGTCGAGGTGCCACGGCAGGTCGAGCGATCCCAGCGCCTGGAGTAGCAGCGCACCCCCCTTGCGCTGGAAGTCGCCACCGACGAAGAGAAAACGAGTGGTGTCGCTCGGCCTGCGCTCCGCGACGGCGAGGGCCTCTAGATCTACCCCGGGAGGAATCACGATCGTCTTCGCGGGGTCGACACCATAGCGGCCTACGGCCGACTCCTTGGCCCATTCGCTCCACAACACCACGGTCCGCGCCGCACCGTAGGGCCGACGCGCAATCCGCAGCTTGACCGCCTCGAACGCTGGGGGACCCAGGCGGTGGCCGTAGCTTGCGCCCATCTCGTCGAGGTTCGCGGGCGTCGCATCGGTGGACAGCACCGTCGGAATGGCGCGGATGTAGCTGACCGACAGCAACGAAGCCACCGGCGTGTGGAAAAACAGCGCGTCGGGCTTTGGCCTCAGCCGCGCCAGAATGCCACGGGCTCTTGTGCTTGCGGACAGCGACCAGTTGAGCGACGTGATCCGCTGGAGCGCTCCGCCGCGCCGGCCCGCGTCGAACAGGAACCACATTGGTGCGATGTCCTCGCACTGCACCGCTGCGCGGGCGAGGTTCGACTGATAGGGGCCGTGCCCGATATGGGTCTCGGCAAAGAAAGCCACCCTGGGCTTGGTCGCAGTGCCACTCACGATGCAACGGGCGGCTCACCGCGGATGAACATCACGTTCGTCGCGTAACCCGCCAGCGACACGAGTCGGTTGGCCTGCCGGTCAAAGGCATAGGGGCTGTATCCGAGGGCCGCCATGTGCGCGGTCACCTCATCCGATGGCGCCTCGACCAGCACCGGTGGCCCCTGCTTCTCGAGTGTGCTGGTCATTCCGACCAGTGCTTGGTGCTCGTGACCCTGCACGTCAAGCTTTACGAACGCCGGTTCGAGATCGAGCTCGTCGAGCCGCTTGACCTCCACCTCGATCCGTTCGATCTGAAACTCGGCGGAGTCCATGCGCGAACCGAGACTGTCCTTCAGGCTTGGACTTCGCTCGACGGCGCCGCGACTAAGCGCCGCCTCGGCGGTCAGCGCGACACCTCGGTAGACCGGGATGAAGAGGTCGTGGCTGCCCGGGGTGTCCCCGGCGGCAAAGATCCCGTACTCCATGCGTCTGACCCAGCGAGCGGTCCAACGGAGATCCGGCTCGTGGGAGGGATTCGGCTCCACCGAGAAGATCCGGGCTCGGCGCTGGTAGAGGCGGAGCGACATCGCCGACATCCCTGCGTTGGCGCCGACATCAAGGAAGAGGCCTGCGGTGGGCGGGAACAGGGCAAACACGGCGTAGTCGCGATCATGCGGTCTGCGCAGCAGGAAGCGCCCGGTCGCGTACGTCCGGCGCGCGCGATTGTAGGTTCGGGGAAACCGCGTGAGACGGACTTTCAGTTGAGCGCTGATGTCGCGCGTTTCGACGGCGCCAGCGTCCGGGGCCGGGGCCGGTAGCGATGCCGACGGATCGATATTTGTCGGGCTCAAATCAACAATCGCGCTTCGTGGCTATTCGAACAGCGGCGGCGGTCGGTCAAGCAGGTACTGCGTGGCGTTTGCGTCGCGGTTGGCGATGCGACGAGCCGGCACCCCACCGACGACCTCGAGCGGCGCAACATCCCGGGTCACGACAGCGCCCGCAGCCACGACGGACCCCTGCCCCAGCGTGACGCCCGGAAGGATCAGGGCACGGGTGCCGATCCAGACATGGTCCTCGATCGTCACCGGGTAGTGCTCGACGCCGAATGCTGGATCGTTAAGACCGTGCGTCGCCGTCAGGACCGTGACGTCTGGCGAGATGCTGACGTTGTCGCCGATCGTCAGCGTGCCGCGAATGTCGAGCGTGCAGCCGCGGTTGATGTAGACGTTCTTGCCAAAGCGAACGTTGTTCTGCCTGACGCGGCGCGGCGTGTACATCCAGATGAAGCAATGCAGGTGGACCGTGCCGCCATCGCCCCAGGCGATCCCGACCACGTGCTCGAGCCACCAGCGGCGCACTGCAAAGCTCGGGATGCCGGCGACGACGTAGTTCGTCAGGTAGTTGAGAATCCGGATCAACAGCAGGCGTGCCCTCCCGCCCTCACGGGGAGTTGGGCGGTCGGGCCGTGAGCGAATGTCCTGCGGTAGGTGGCTCGCGCCGAGGAGTGGTGAGGCACCGGTACCTCGCTCCGGCGAGTCGCCGTCGACACCGACGCCCGGCTCGCTCACGTTTGCGTCCCGGCCGGCGCAGTTGCGAGCGTACTTCCACGGCCTGCGAGCAGGTGCCGTGCGGCCTCGGCAAGCCCCAGCAGCGCCCCGGTGGCAAACGCAACGCGATAGAAGTAGAAGCCCTGATCGGTTGCGCCCTCGAGCGCATAACCAACGAGTGCGCAGGCGACCAGCGCCCCGACAGCAGCGAGCAGCTTGTCTGGGGCCCTCGCGAGCCGACACCCGGCGACGATCCCGCAGCCGAGCATGCTCCAAAACGCAAGGCCGCCGAGCACTCCCATGCGCATCAACTGATAAAGGACCCCGTTGTGGGGAATGTAGAGAATGTCCGGATCGATCGCCTGGATGTTGACGATCGGCAGCGCGTAGTCGATCGGGATTCCGAACCCCTTTCCGAGGACCCCGCCCTGGCGAATGTTGTATTCAAGGTTGGCGTTCTCCTGCTCGCGGTAGAGGTCCGAAGCCTGGTCGCGCGGGTCAGCTGAGAATGCCGACCTGATGGCGTGCGCGGGCTCTGCGAGCGGGCCGGACGCGTTCCAGAAAATGGGCAGGTAGGCGACG
>Ga0302326_10015947_pt1 | contig 15760 bp, 13 predicted proteins | sample Palsa_T0_3_FD_202264 | JGI IMG/M metagenome (GOLD analysis project Ga0302326, IMG submission 202264) | Peat permafrost microbial communities from Stordalen Mire near Abisko, Sweden - Palsa_T0_3 | ecosystem: Environmental > Terrestrial > Soil > Palsa > Peat permafrost | place: Sweden: Abisko... | reverse complement strand
AGCTACTCTTTGACGGCGTTGCCCAACCTCTTCAGATCGTCGGCTTCGACGGTGTGCCGACGGGCTCGCAGGACGGCAAGCATCAGGGCACGGTCATTACCCAGACCGATATTTTCATTCCGGCGGCCGGTCGGGCGGAGTTCATCGTGACGGGTCCGTCGACGACCGTGAAGAAAGCGCTGTTCTGGACGAAAGGCATCGATACAGGACCGAATGGAGATGTCGACACGCCACGTCCGCTGGCGGAGATCAAGACGACGACGGATATGCGCTGGCTGCCGCCCAGCATCGAGCGGACCGGGCCGCCCACACCGCAGCGTTTCGATGGCCTCGCAGACGCGAAGGTGACGGCACATCGCCACCTCTATTTCTCTGAGATACCGGGAACGAATCCGAAGACACGAGCCCCAACGGAGGGCGTGCATTTCTACATCACCGTCGATGGGCAGATGCCGACGCTATATTATCCCGACGAACCGCCCGCGATCACCACGAATATAGGCGCGGTCGAGGACTGGACGATCGAAAATCGGACGACGGAAATTCACGAATTCCACATGCATCAGATTCACTACCTGTTGTTAGCGGTGAACGGTGTACCGGTGCCGCCCGAGCAGCGGCAGTTCTACGACACCTATCCCGTCCCGTTCTGGACAGGAAAGGGACCTTATCCCAACATCAAGGTGCGTATGGATTTCCGCGGCGCAGTCGCAGGAGAATTCGTCTATCACTGCCATATCCTCGACCATGAGGACGGCGGCATGATGGCGAATATTCTCGTGCAGCCCAAGAACGCCGATGCGGCTGTTCGTTAGCGATATTCTGTCGAAATCGTAAAGCGCACCTGCCTTTTGCTGTTGCAAAAGGCAGGTCAATTCCAGACGCCAGGCAACTCGACGAGAAACGACCGGCCGGCTACCGGAACCGGATTACGCCCGGCGCCGAACCAGAAAATGATAAATCAGGAGGAGAAGAACGCCGCCAATAACGGCAACGAACATGCTGTAAAGGTTCAGGCCGCTAACGCCGCCATAGCCGAGATAGCTGAATATATATCCTCCGAAGAATGCGCCCACGACACCGAGCGCGATGTCCACAACCAGACCTTCGCCGGTCTTGTTGACGATTTTGCTAGCGATGAAGCCGGAAATCAGGCCCAGAACAATCCAGGACAGAATACCCATTTGTTTCTCCCTCAATCTCGTTGAGAATCAGTTCCCGCCAATAATCAAGCGTGCCCCACACCTCGCCCCCCGACAAGGGGTGGAGGAAGCCCTACTCTTGGTTGTGGACCGTCGCCGCTCCGGCATTAGGCCACATAGAGGAGCAAGCGCCCTTGGCCCCCGGTGGCTGGTGCGCGCGGTATTGGTTCGCGAGCGAATGGCAGGCAAAAGAAAGACAGCCACGGACACCGCAAAGCGGCGGCATCTGGGATCAGGAAGTATCGACCCTTGAGCTTGTGCAATTCTTTGACCACGGCGCGGAAAAGGAGACGCCTGTCGGTTTGCGCCATCGCGGCGCTCGCCATCCTGTTGGCGGGAGGAAGTGCCCGGGCATCCGACCCGCAGGCCTACACGGTCAATCTCCCGCAGACAGGCGAAGGCCCTCTTGACGCCGCGCTCGATGCGAGCCTCTTGCTGGAAAGCCTGCGTACGAAATCGCCCGCCGGCCCCTTCGCGCTGGTCGGCCGCGCCAAGGGCGATGTCGAGCGGCTGCAAACCGCCCTGCGCAGTTTCGGCTACTACCAGGCGACCGTGACTGTCAGGATCGCCGGACGGGCTTTGTCCGATCCCGATCTCATTGTGGCGCTCGACAAGGTTCCTGAGGGCACCTCGGTCGCCGTGCAGATCGCGATCGACAAGGGACCGCTCTACCGCCTGCGCAATATCCGGATCGACGGCGCCATGCCCGCCGGTGTCGATACCAGGCTCGGTATTCGGACGGGCCGCGCCGCCATCGCCACCGACATTCTGGCCGCGCAATCGCGCTTGCTGAACGCACTGCGGGAGGCAGGCTTCGCGATGGCGAGCGTCGATGCGCCCATAGCCGATGTGGATGACGCGGCACATGTGCTCGACATCGTGCTGAAGGCCGACGCGGGACCCAAGGTGAACATCGGCCCCATTTCCATCAAGGGGTTGAAGGATGCCCATGAGAGTATCGTGCACACCGCGCTCACCATCCATCAGGGGCAGCTCTATCAGCCCAGCAAGATCGAAGAAGCGCGCCAGGCAATTCTCGCGCTGGGCATTTTTTCGGAAGTCGAAGTGCGCGAATCCGATCGGCCGGATTCGCAAGGCGGCATTCCGCTCACCTTCGATGTCCGGGAGAAGCCGTTGCATGCCGTGGCGCTCACCGCCGCCTATTCGACCGATCTGGGCGGCAGCGCGAGCGCGACCTGGACGCACCGCAATCTGTTCGGCAATGCCGAGCAGCTCAACCTGTCGGTCGCGGCGACGGGTCTGGGCGGCAGCGCGACCAATTCGCTGGGCTATAATCTGACCGCGCAGCTTCTGAAACCGCTCTATCCCGAAAAAGACCAGACGCTCGAATTCGATCTGGGCGCCATCAAGCAGGACCTCATCGCCTATCAGCAAAAGGCGATCACGGCGGGTGTGTTCCTCCGGCAGAAATTCTCAGCCTCATGGAACGGCAGCGTCGGCTTGACCGCTGTTGAAGAAGACATCGCGCAGGAGGGTGTTTCGCGGAGCTATCAATTGATGGGCCTGCCGGTCACGGCCAATTTCGACAGCACGGGCCTTAGCGATCATCTGCAGGATCCCACCCATGGCGCGCGCGCGCAATTTTCCGTGACGCCGACGGCGGCGTTCAATCGTTCGGCGACCTATGTGAGCCTCCAGGCCACGGCCTCCACCTATTTCGATCTGGCCGATCTCGGACTTGCGAAGCCCGGACGCAGCGTACTCGCCTTGCGTGCGCTGGCCGGCAGCATCCAGGGCGCGTCGCAATTCGACTTGCCGCCCGATCAGCGGCTCTATGCGGGCGGCAGCGGCACGGTGCGCGGCTTCAAATATCAATCGCTAGGCCCCTTGTTCCCGGACGACAATCCCATCGGCGCAACGGCGGTCGATGCCGCGACGATCGAATTCCGCCAGCGCTTTTTGCGCGACTTCGGCGCTGCGGTTTTCGTCGATGCGGGACAGGTGTCCGCGACCAGCGCGCCGTTCGAAGGCACACCGCGGGTCGGCGCGGGCACCGGAATCCGCTATTATACGCCGATCGGTCCGGTGCGTTTCGACATCGCCGTTCCCGTCAATCGCGCACCGGGCGGCGATGCGTTCGAAATCTATATCGGACTCGGACAGGCATTCTGATGCGGCGCTGGCAGAAATGGACGCTTTGGGGTGCAGCCGGCGCACTGGCCGTGCTGATCCTTGTGACTCTTACACTCTTTCTCGGCTCCAACACCGGGCCGGGGCGGCGTACCATCGAAGCGCTCGTTCCCGTGTTCACGGACGGCAAGGTCTCGCTCGCGGGTCTGAGCGGCCATTTCCCGGAATCGCTGCGCGCCACGCGTATTACGTTGAGCGACGAAACAGGCGTGTGGGCGGTCATCGACAACGCCTCTGTCGACTGGTCGCCGCTCGCACTCATCGAACGCGATGTGCGCGTCAGCCGGCTGGAGGTGGCGCATGTCGCGCTTTCTCGCCTGCCCAGACAACACGTGCAAAGCGACAATTCCGAATTGCCGGTTCACATTTATATCGAAGCGTTGCATATCGCGCATGCGGATATCGGCGCGGCGCTCGCCGGACGCTCCGTCGCGATTACGCTGTCCGGTCATCTCAATTATTTCTCCTCTCATCGGATCGAAACGCAACTCGTGGCGCATCAACTGGGTGGCGCAGGCAATTACCGCGTCACGGCCGCGATCGATGCCACGCATATCGCTGTCGCGCTTCGGGCGCAGGAGCCGCTGCACGGGCTGATCGCGGGACTGGCCGGTGTGCCGGATATCGGCGCGATCGCTCTCGACGCGAATGCCGCCGGCCCGCGCGCCGCCGAGAAGATTTCGTTCGCGCTCACCGCCGGTCCATTGCAGGCCCATGGCGCGGGTCATGTCGATCTCGTCTCGCGCGCCGCGGAAATCGATTTCGCAGTCGATGCGCCCACAATGCGGCCCCGGCCGGATCTGTCGTGGCAGTCTCTCGCGATCGAAGGCCATGCAAGCGGCGCGTTCACGGCGCCCAGGGTCAGAGGCCATGTATCGCTCCTCGGTCTGCGGGCGGGTACGACCTCGCTCGCCGCTCTCATGGGCGACGCCGCAGGACAGAACGGCAACGTCAATTTCGCGGGGCAAGCCGTCGGCCTGCGTGTGCCCGGGTCCCATCCGGAACTGTTTGCCGCCGCGCCCATCGGCATCGAGGCGACGGCGCGGCTCGATCTGCCTGTACCGCACGCGACCTTCGCGCTGTCGCATCCGCTGTTGTCACTCAGCGGCAGCGCGGATTTCGGTGATGATACGAACGTGCAGCTCACGCTCGCCGCGCCGTCTCTCGTGCCGTTCGCGAATCTTGCCGGCGCGGCGTTCGCCGGCAAAGCCATACTCACCGCCGACATCGTCGCGCGCAAACAGCAGCTGAGGGCAACGCTGCAGGGTGCGTTCGATCTGTCAGGCGAGACGTTGCCCGCGCGGCTATTCGGACGCGGCGGCAAGCTCGCGCTTGTTGGGTCGGCAGATGGCAATGACATTCGCGTCGACAGCCTCCATGTGAGCGGCGGTTCCGTCACGGCGGGCGGGCGCGGCACGTTTCGCCAGGGCGTGCTCGCCGCCGACTGGAATGTCGCGCTCGCCGATGTCTCGCGGCTGACGCGCAATCTCTCCGGCGCTCTGTCCGCGCAGGGCACGGTGCGCGGAAGGAGCAACGATCTCGGCGTCACGGCCACGGCGCAAGGACGGCTCGCGAGTCGCGGCTTTGCCAAATCGCCCATCGCGTTCTCTTTGATCGCGCAGCATCTGCCGCAATTGCCGACGGGCGAGGTGCGCGCCGAGGGCCGCTTCGACACTGCGCCGCTGCGTCTCCTCGCCACCGCCAACCGCATGAAAGACGGTGCGCTCGCGGTCGCGGTGAAGAACGCGGACTGGAAGAGTCTCAGCGCGCGCGCCGATCTTGTGCTCGCAAAAACAAACGTGCTGCCCGTGGGTCATGCCGTTTTCCATCTCGACAGGCTGGTTGATCTTGCGAGCATCGTCGGCGAGCCGCTGGCCGGGCAACTCGACGGCACGCTCGATCTCACACATACGAACGGTCATATTCATGCGAAGCTCGCAACAACGGGCGCCAATCTCGCGGCGCGCGGCGCGCAGGCGGCGAAACTCGCACTCGTTGGCGAGGTGGACGATCCCACGCGGACGCCCGCAGGCACGCTGCGTCTGCAGCTCGACGGTGTCGCGGCGGACAATGTCACCGGCAAATTGTCGGCGACCATCGGCCTGACGCAGAAAGGCGGCCGCATGCAGGCCGCGATTGCAGCGCTGGCGGAAAATGTCGCGACCCGCGACGCGCAGATCGCGAAACTCACCGTCGCGGGCCAGATCGCCGATCCGCTTTCTGCTCCTGTCGTAGCTCTCAAATTCGCTGCCTCCGGTGTCGACGCGAAAGAACTCGCGGGCGCGCTCGACGGCACGATCGACGGGCCGCCGCGTGCGCTTGCGCTCGATCTCTCCGCGACGGCGCATGACCGCGACGGCCGTCCCGCGCAATTCGCGGGGACTGCGTTGCTTGATATCCAAGGCAAACATCTCGCGTTGAACCGCCTCGACGGCAAATATCAGGGTGAAACGCTGCATCTGCTGGCGCCGGCCCAGCTCGATTTTGCGAGCGGGTTGGCCGTCGATCATCTGCGTCTCGGCGCCGGTCACGCGACGCTCGATCTCGCCGGCCGCGTGACGCCCACGCTCGCGCTCACCGCCGCGGCGGACAATGTGTCGGCCGATCTTGTCAGCGTCTTCGTGCCCGATGTGCTCGATGCCGGCATCGCCTCGGGGACCGCGAAACTCGGCGGCACGCTCGCCGCACCCGAAGGCGCGTTCGCGCTCAGCGCTCATGGCATCGAACTGCACGGCACGGGCGGCAGCATTCCGCCCGCCACGCTCGACGCCACGGCCTCGCTGCATGCGGGTAGTGCCACGCTCGACGCGACGGTCGCGGCCGGCCAGCATGTGCAGCTGTCGCTCATAGGCATGGCGCCGCTGCATGCGGGCGGCAATCTCAACCTGCATGCGAAAGGCGCCGTCGATCTCGCGGTGCTCGATCCCGTGCTCAATGCCGAAGGCCGCAGCATCCACGGGCAATTGACGCTCGACGCCACCGCCACCGGCGCAGCAAATGCGCCGCTGGTGTCGGGCACGGCCAGCCTCGCCAAAGGCCGCATCGAGGATTTCGTCAACGGCGTGCATGTGCACGATGTCGAAGCCGCGTTCGAAGGCGATGGCGACACGATCGCGATCAAGCAGCTTTCAGCCAAGGCCGGCGCCGGCACGATCGCGGGCAGCGGCACGATCGGTCTGCGCGCGCCGGGCCTGCCCGTCGATCTCACGCTCACGGCAAAGAATGCGAGCCCCGTCGCCACCGATCAGGCCAATGCGGTCGTCGATGCCAATCTCAAGCTCACCGGTCACGCGCAGGGCGTGCTCAACCTCACCGGTACCGTCGCCATCGAGAGCGGCGAGTTCAATATCCCCGACAATTATCCGCCTGGCGTCGCCGTGCTCGATATACGCCGGCATGGAAAGGCGCCGCCGCCGGCGCCGCCCACCGCCTCGCGCGTGGCGCTCGACCTCACCGTGTCGTCGCCCGGCCGGCTCTTCGTGCGCGGACGCGGGCTCGACGCGGAGATGAGCGGCAGCATCCGCATTCAGGGCGCGAGCTCCAGGCCGCTCGTCACCGGCGCGTTCCAGATGCGCCGCGGCGACCTCAGCCTCGCCAGCCAGACTCTCTCTTTCACCAGCGGCCGCATCGGTTTCGACGGCGCCTCTGTGACGCGCGGCATCGATCCCACGCTAGATTTCATCGCCCAGTCCTATGCGTCGAATGTGACGGCGACGCTCGAAGTGACGGGCCATGTCTCGCAGCCGCAGATCAAACTCTCCAGCACGCCCGCGCTGCCGCAGGACGAGGTGCTGGCACAGCTGCTCTTCCAGCAGAGCATGAGCAAGTTGAGCCCGTTCCAGCTGGCCGAGATCGCCCAGGCGATCGCGTCGCTGAGCGGCGTCGGCGGCTTCAATCCGCTCGCCAACGCGCGCAGGAAGCTCGGCCTCGATCGTCTTGCCGTCGGCAATTCGGATACCGGCAGCGGCGCCACGGTGGAAGCCGGGAAATATGTCGCCCGCGGCATCTATCTGGGCGCGAAACAGGACACGTCGGGCAGCACGCAGGGGCAGGTCCAGATCGATCTCACCCGGCATTTCAAATTGCTGACCACGCTCAGCACGCAGAACCAGCCCAGCACCACCACGGGCGTGCCCAATACCAACAGCCAGGGCAGCAGCATCGGTCTCAGCTATCAGTTCGAATATTGAAATGTTCCCTGCCAACACGGAAATTGGCAGGGAACAATTCGCGGGAAGGGGAAGGGTAGAAAAACAACATCCCCCGAGAGAGAGCCCCTGGCGCTCTCAGTCGGAGGATGTGTTCAAGCGACATAAAACTGCGCGCTTTCCTGTGGATTGTAAAGCGCCTTTGCAAGGCGACCTTTCTTCCTGGTTAACAGATGGTATCCTCCTCCGTTCCCGTTGGAGTCCCCCCATACGGGGTCAGCACCTGGCTCCGCGCCTTGCGTGTTGGGGCGCGGAGTCTCCTCGCGGCGAAGAGCCGGCCATGGCCGCAAACGGACGCTGTTTGCTGGCGGCGGAACGTTCCGAGATCGAATTCCCTGCTAGCAGGGAAATTAGCAGGGAATATTGGGTGCGGATTCCGCGCAAAAGTGCGCGAAACGCGCGCAACTGCCTGTATTGCAAGGGTTTTCCCCGCAATTTTCTCTCCTTTTTTTGGCATGGATTCCGTGCGGAAACAGGGAATTTCCGGCAAAAAGGCCGGGCCGGGTCAGGCTCGCTATTTTTTGGTAAGGACCGCGCGCGCATCGCCATCGAGCGGATCAGGTCAACGCTCCACACGCGCGAAGCCGTTATAACCAAATTGGTAGTACATTTGATCAAACCGGTCAAGGGTGATTTTGGTTGTCGCAAGTGAAATCTTGGTCCGCCTGCTACCGCGAACAGATGCTTTCGCCGCTCGCGGCGGAATCCGCCTGCATCCCAAAGCGCCATTCGGCGCCGATTTTGCTTTCTCAGGACTCCGATTTCGAATCCTGCCGCGCGCGACCGGGTACTGCCCCTTGCATTCTCATCGCTTCGACTATTTTTCGGGCTGCGTCGTCGGGAGCCGTGTCGTCTGTATCGATTGTCACCAATGGCTGCGGCATGGCAGGAAATTCGAACCCGCCTTTCTCCTCAATTTCGCAGTAGAGATCCGGGTCGGAGAGTTTGCCGAACTTTGAGCGACTGGCATCGGTCAGCCGCTCCAGAATGGCTTTGCGCGAGCAGGTCAGTTCGACAAAGAAAACGCGCCCGCCGGTGGCCGTAACGACCTCAGTCAGTTCGCTGATGAGGCTGGGCTCAACGCTCGCCTCAGGATGGAACGTGAAAATGAAAGAACGGCCGGCAGCCGCCGCCTCCGAGAAAGCTGTAAGCCAGATCGTTGCACGCATCTTCTTGAACGGGATGGAGCCGAAATCGAATAGCGCCATGGCTGCATCGACAGCGAGGTGATTGTGAAACAGGGGAAGACCGGTTTCTTCGCTGAGGAGCGAACCGATCGTATACTTGCCGACCGCCGTAGGCCCGTGAATGAAAACGACATACATAAAACTGACCGTCCTGATGTTGGAAATTCAAATCGGAATTGGTAATATCCCGAACGTGCTGGCGGCGCTGTTGCTTCCCATCACATCTCTCGAAACGCTCGCAAACCGCAGATCGTCAAACCGTCCGCTTGATGCGCTCATTGTAAGCTTCATCCGATTTCCAAAAGCGCTTTTCCGGCAGAATGGCGGCGCGCCAGGCGAGGATGATTTCCACCTGCTTGAGAAAGTTCGGCAGGTTCGGATCATCAGGATCGTGTCGCAGCATGGGAAGAAGCGTCCGGTCGCGAAAAGAAACCCAGGCAGCGGTCGCGCCAAACTTCGAGGGCGGATGGATCAAATAAGGCAGCACGCCTATGAGTTCGGGACATTCGCTGGGGTGCTGCAGGTACAATTCGGCCATTTCTTCCCGGTCGTTCATTGCCCGCGCTCTAACGCCCTGTCACCGCCAGCAGCGCTTCCTTGATCTTGGCTTCCGCGAAATGCCCGATCGTCTCCAGATTGAGATGGGGCACGTTGGGCAATTCGTCCGCGGCGACCACCGCGTCGACGATCACGGGACCTTCGCAGGCGAACGCTTCTGCGATCGTCTCTTTGAGCCGCGCCGGATCCGTCACCTTGAATCCCTGTCCGCCGCAGGCGCGCGCCAGCGCCGCATAATCCGGGTTGGGAAATTCGATGCCTTCGCGAAACGGCGGCAGACCGATGGATTCCGCTTCCAGCGTGATGAGGCCGAAGGCGGAATTGTTGTAGACCACCGCCTTTACGGGAAGTTTGTGATGCGTGGCGGTGAGAAATTCGCCGAGCAGCATGTTGAAACCGCCATCGCCGCAGAGTGCTACGACTTGGCGGGAGCGATCCAGGGCCTGGATGCCGTTCGCCTGACCGAGGGCGGTGCCCACCGCGGCGTTGTTGAACGAGCCGATGATCCGCTGTGCGCCGCTCTGCCGGATCCAGTTGGCCGACCACAGTGTGTTGAGGCCCGTATCGAAGGTGAAGACGGCGTCGCGCTTTGCGAGATCGCCTACCGCGCGCGCCACGGCCTGCGGATGGATGCGATCCGCGCTGCGCGCCGGATCGCATTGCTTGTCCAGCATCGCGTCCCATTTGTGGCGTTCCGCCGTCACCCTGTCCCAGAATTTCGTGTCGCTTTTTTCCGCCACGCGCCCGAGCAACAGCGCCAGCGTCGGCCGCGCCGAGCCCAGAACGCCGAGTGCCGTCGGCGCGCGGCGTCCGAGCACTTCCGCTCGCTCGTCGATCTGAACGACCGTGCCCTTGTCCGGAAGAAATTCGGAATAGGGATAGTCGGTGCCGACCATCAGAAGCAGGTCGCAATGCATGACGGCGTTGTAGACAGCTTTGGTGCCGATCATGCCGATGCCGCCCATCCAGTGCGGGTCGTCATAGGGCATGATGTCCTTGCCCTTGACCGAATGGATCAGCGGCGCCTTGAGCCGGTCCGACAGGGCGCGCAATTCTGCGGCCGCGCCGTGGCAGCCGGCGCCGCACATGATGACGACGGTGTTCGCGCGATCTATGAGGCGTGCGAGTTCGGCGATGTCCTCCGCGTTCGCGGCGAATTCGGAGCGCGGCTGCAAGGTTGCGAGGCTCGAAACGCTGCCCGTCGCTTTCGCCGCGATGACATCCTGCGGCAGCGTCAGATGGGCGACGCCGCGGCCGGCATAGGCGGCGGCAATCGCCTGGTGAATGACGGCCGGGGCTTGCGCCGCGTCCGAGACGGTTTCGGTATAGAGCGAGACGTCGCGAAACAGGAGATCGGGCGCAGTTGTCTGGATATAATCCGTGCCCTGGAACTTGCGCGCCATGTCGCCGGAGAGCGCCAGCACGGGCGCGTGGTCGCGGCTCGCCTCATAAAGGCCCGCCACCAGATGCGTGCTGCCGGGGCCCGTGGTGCCGCAGCACACGCCAAGCCTTCCCGTGAGTTTCGCCTGGCCGGCGGCGGCGAGTGCCGCGCCTTCCTCGTGCCGGACGCCGATCCATTCGATTTCACTGCGGCGCACGGCGTCGGCCAGCGGATTGAGCGAGTCGCCGATGAGGCCGAAGATCTGTTTCACGCCGATCCGCGTCAGCGCGTCGACGAGGATATCCGCCACCGTTTGCGACATCTGCGTTCCCTCGATGGTTCCGGCCCTGGCCCGGGATTTCATGTCCGTCCGCGGCGGGATGCAAGACCTCCAGGATGGTCTTGCGCCACATGGACAGCTTAAAGCCGCCGTCTGCCCGCAAATTCCCACACACCCGATAGAGATTGTCTTCTCGCGCGCGGATGGCTTAAATCCGCCGCCCGCCCGGACCCGAATCACATGAATTTGGTGCTGCTTTTTATCGCCATCGCGATCATGCTGGCGGTTATCGGGTTCCTCGTCCGGCCGCGCCCCGCGCCGACATACCGGATCGAAGTGGACGATATCCCAAAGGTGCTGGCGGCGTTGTCCGCCGTGCCGAAGGGGCCTGCCTCCGCCGTGTTCGTGTTCGCGCCGGCCGACGGCTCGGTCGATCCGGACGATCCGGATGACCGGGTGAACCTGCAATTCTCGCTGGAGGACGGCAGGCCCGGCTTCGACTGGGTGCTGCAGAGCCATCCCAACATTCGCGACGAAGCCCGCTTCGCCAATTTTGCGCGCGACGCCGGTTATTCGCCCGAGATGGAATACACAAACGGCGTCCGCTATCTGCGGGTCGAGGAGGGCGATCTCGTGCGTCTGTGTCAGGACGTCATGACCAAGATGTATCGCCAGGCGGGTCCGGTGGAGCTCATCGTCGAGGGATTCGCGTGGAAGCGGTGAGAGGGGCCCCCATCAACGTGTCATGGCCCGCGCCGGATCGTGCGCCAGCGTTTTATGCCTTGCCAGAGCATGGCGCCGCCGATCAACACGAAAGGTCCGCCGAACATCAGCGCGTAAAGGAGCGGCTCAAGCGGGTTTTGATACGCGCGCGGGTTCAGGATGGATACGATGAGCGGCCCCAGCGCCATGATGCCGGTACAAAGGCCGGACGGCACGAAGATCAGCAGCCCGACCACGATGAGCGCGACGGTTCCCGCGATCGAAGGCTTGGGAGCTGGAGGTCTGGGATCAGACAGTGACATAAGCGGGCTCGCGCAACGCGACCTCCAGTCCATCGCGATAGAACAAATTGTAGGTGTCGAACGGAATGATCTTGCCCTGCGGCGTGACGAAATGGATGCAGGAGCGTTTCACCGTCGCAACGCAGAAATTGTACCTGTCGAGGAACTGCACGATGACGATGCGAAATACCCTGTCGTAGCCCAGATCGTGCGGCATCTCGATCTGCGGCAGGCAGCACAGGAGATCGCCCAGCACTGTCTGTGTGCGCTCCCCCGATGACGCGAGCGAAAGCAGGTCGAACAGGCGGTTCTTGAGTTCGGGATAGCGCTCGAACGAGATCGTGTTCGGCGCTGCGGCGAGGAATTCCTCCTTCGGGATCAGCCGCGTGATCGGCGTGATGTTCGTGCCGTCGCGCAGGCCATAGGCGATGGCGATCGAATCCGGATTGCAGGGCAGGGGAATGATGTCGTCGCTCTCGAATACCTCGCCCGCCTGGGTGGCGATGGCGCGGCGGATGTCGGTGAGCAGCGTGCGATCACGATTCTTGTCGAAGTCCAGATTGCGGCCGGCATCCTGCACAGGTTGAAAGGTTATCCCGCGCACGCAGGTGTAGGAAAGCGCGTGGCGCACGATGTCGCCGATCTCACCGTCGTTCACACCCTTTTTCACGACGCAGACGAGCGTGGTGGAGATGCCCGCCTCTTCCAGATTGGCGAGCGCCTGCTCGCGCACCTTGCGCAAATCCGCGCCGCGCAGATTCTCCAGCGCCGCGCGCTGCAGCGAATCGAACTGGAGATAGACTTCGAAGCCCGGCTTCAGCCGGGCCAGCTCTGCCACGAACGCTTTGTCTGTCGCGATGCGGATGCCATTGGTGTTGAGCATGATGTGGCGGATGGGCTTGGACTTGGCGAGGTGCAGAATCTCGACGATCTGGGGATGGATCGTCGGCTCGCCGCCGCTGATCTGCACGAGATCGGGATTGCCCTCGCTCGCCACCAGCGTCTCCAGCATCGCGTCAACTTCCGCCAACGTGCGATTGCGCGTGCGCTGCGGCGAGGAATCCGCGAAACAGACGGGACAGCTCAGGTTGCATTCATCGTTGATCTCGATGAGCGCCAGACAGGAATGCTGCTCGTGATCGGGGCACAACCCGCAATCATAGGGGCAGCCATAATGCGTGCGGCTCTGGAATTGCAGCGGCAGATCGCCGGGCTTGATGAAATCCTTGCAGCTCTTGAAATAGGCGGCGTCGGTGGAGATGAGCGTCTTCTGCGCGCCATGCTGCGGGCAGCGCTTCAGGTAATAGACATTGTCGCCTTCAATCGCGATCTTCGCATGCACGAGCTTCAGGCAGGTCTCGCACAGCGACATGGTCTGGCCGTAGAAACTGTATTCCTTAGACGGCCGCACGAAGCTCATGGTTCTGTCTCATCATGAAAAGGCTGTAGCCAAACAGCGCAAGGCAAACGAGGTGGAACAGGTTGAGCGGCCCGATCACGACGGGATAGGGCTTGAGAAACTCCCAGAAGAAACGCTGCAGCGCGTACCATCCCACAAACAGATAGAAACCCTGTCGCAGGAAAAGCTGCGAGCCGCGGGCGATGTTGCGCAGATATACGGCAAGAAACAACAGCATCGCCGCGGATTCATAAAGCTGTACCGGATGACGTGGAATCCCGTCGCCGAAATCCACGCCCCAGGGCAGGCTCGTCGGCGTGCCATAGGTATAATCCGGCAGGCCCGCGAAGAAGCAGCCCCAGCGGCCGACCGCGATGCCGATGGCGAGCGGTGCCACGAATTGTCCCCCGGTCGAGCCGCGAATGCCGGTCAGCCATTTGAATATCTCCACGGCGACGATCCCGCCCGCCACGGCGCCGGCGACGGAATGGCCGATCTGCCAGAAGCCGGCGAGGCGCATGTTCGAACTGCCGAACAGCAGTGCGCCCGCAATCGCGCCCAGACCCAGGGCGATGAAATAACCCTGATCGCGCGCAGGCGTGCGCGCGGCCGCCTTGAGATAGCCACGGCGGGCGACGAAACGGGCCATCGCCCAGGCGGAAAGCCATGCGGCGATATCGAAGATGGTGTGAATGATCATGCCTTGCCTCGACGTCGCTGTTCGCCATGCGCCATTGCGATGCGCGTGGCAGTCGCGGCCAGTTGCGCGCGCAGGAGCGGCGGCCCGATCACCTGCACCTCCTCGCCCAGCCGCAGCAATTCGCGCACGCCGGTCTCAAGCGATTCGAGCGGCAACGTGCAGCGCACCCAGCCGCGCCGATCTGGCTTGCGCGCGGTTCGTGCCGCGGCGTCCATGACCGTGGGTCCCAGCATGTCGAGCCGGCTCAGGCCCTGCGGCGACAGGCGCACATCCGCCTGTTCGCGATAGAGCCCGGCTTCGTAATCGCGCGAGGCGCGTTCCCAATGGGTTGGGAGATCGAAATCCTTCGGCCGCGTGAAGGGTTCGTCTGAGATTTCCGCGTCGTGGATATTCGCCACGCGATAGGTGCGGATGGTCTTGCCGCTTTGCGCCACGAGGTACCAGATGCCGCCCTTGAGGACGAGGCCGAGCGGCGCCAGCCTGCGCGCGCGTGTTTCCGATTGACCGGCGCGGCGATAGCGCAAGCTGAGCATCCGCTCGCTCCACACCGCGCGCGCGACGACCGGCAATGACGGCAAGGGATCCGCGCCGCGAAACCACGCCACCGGATCCAGATGAAAGCGCGCCGCGATGCGCTCCGGCTGCGCATTGGCCGGTAGTGCCGCCATCAGTTTGAGGCGCGCCGCGGCGAGGATGTCGGCGAGACCCAATTGCGCGGCGGGGCCGGGCAGCCCTGCGAGGAACAATGTCTCCGCTTCGGGTTGCGTGAGGCCGGTGAGCTTTGTGCGGTAGCCGTCCAGCAATTGAAAGCCGCCGCTGCGCCCGCGATCGGCATAGACGGGAATGCCGGCCGCGCTCAGTTGATCGATGTCGCGATGAATGGTGCGGACGGAGACTTCGAATTCCCGGGCCAGCGCGCTCGCGCTCATCCGGCCGCGCGTCTGCAGCAGCATGAGGATGGAGAGGAGGCGGCTCGCCAACATTTATTTATCATGGCCGATAATACATGACACTGGATGGCATATTTACGCCGCTATACTTCTCCGAACAACAGGAAAGGAACTGCCATGCAAACCTTGCTCGTTACCTTCGCCGCCGGCGCGCTCGCCGCTCTCGGCGCCATCGCACCCGCGCAGGCCAATGAAGAACTTCCCGCGCGCACGCAGGCCGCACCCGATCTCTCGGGGCTGCACGATTTCGATTTTCTCATGGGCGAGTGGCGCGTGCGCCATCACCGCCTGAAGGAGCGGCTCGCCAATTGTCACGAATGGGTGGATTTCGACGGCACGTCGAAGGCCAGTAAAATCCTGGGCGGCTTCGGCAATATCGACGAAAATGTGCTCGACCTGCCGGGCGACGCCTATCGCGGCTTCACCGTGCGCACCTACGATCCCAAGACCGCGCAATGGGCGATCTGGTGGATCGACAGTCGCGATCCGTTCGCCAAGCTCGATCCGCCGGTCAAAGGCCGTTTCGTGAACGGTGTCGGCACCTTCTATGCCGACGACACGTTCAAAGGGAAACCGATCCGCGTGCGGTTCGTCTGGTCGCGCATCACGCCCACCAGCGCCCATTGGGAACAGGCGTTTTCACCCGACGGCGGCAAGACCTGGGAAACGAACTGGAGCAACGATTTCGAACGGGTTTCGTGAGAGGACTGTCTGTTTTGCGTCGTGGCCCGCTTCCGGCG
>Ga0302326_10015946_pt1 | contig 15761 bp, 14 predicted proteins | sample Palsa_T0_3_FD_202264 | JGI IMG/M metagenome (GOLD analysis project Ga0302326, IMG submission 202264) | Peat permafrost microbial communities from Stordalen Mire near Abisko, Sweden - Palsa_T0_3 | ecosystem: Environmental > Terrestrial > Soil > Palsa > Peat permafrost | place: Sweden: Abisko... | reverse complement strand
CGTGGTAGACGGCATCGCCTGCGATTTCCCCAGGTAACTTCGAAGCGTTGCAATAGTGAATCTTCATTCCGAATCCTCGCGCTCGACGCGCCACGGCTTGTCCCACGTGTCCCATTCCCAAAATGCCCAGGATTTTGCCACCGACTTGCCATCCCAGGAGCATGTCCGGGCTCATGGGCCTCCACGCTCCCGTTCGAACCAGTTCCTGAGCTTCGTAAGCCCGACGCGAAGCACCCAGTATAAGCAGCATAGCGATGTCGGCCGTGGCTTCACTGTTGGCACCAGGGGTATAGGCGACTGCAATTTTCCTGCGAGCAGCAGCCTCCAGATCGATATGCTCAAAACCCACCGAGTACGTGACGATGATTCTTACGGTGGACGAAACTTTCTGGAAAAACCCGGAATCTAGCCGGTCTGCCGGCGTGATAAACAACGCGTCTGCTCCCTCGGCCGCGGATAGCAGTTTCTCCTGGCTGAAAGGAAACTGGTCCCGGTTTCGTCGGGCGTCGTAATCGCGGTCGATACGGTCTTCGACCTCTTTCGGATAACGGGTGGTTACCACCAGAATGGGTTTGGTCATGTCCGGCATATCCTTTTCCTTCTGGGCGGCGAGGGCGATGAAAAGCTGTTCGGCTGCGTTCCGATAGTTGCCAGAGCAACCGCATAAGGGCGCGGAACAACACCCTCCCCAGAGGAAGGCTCTACCGGCCGCAAGGCTCAGACGATTCCCACGTTTCGCTTCATCTCCTCGATCACCGTATCCAGCCTGCCGCTCAGCACCTGCTTGGCGAAACTGAGGGTGAACCCCTTGACGGTGTGGAAAGGGGAATGGGACGGCATGGCAAGCGCCAGGGGATCTACAACTGCGTCGACAACTACCGGGCCATCCTTGTACGCGAGAGCTTCAGCCAGACCTTCTCGAACGTCCCCGGGTTCCTCGATACGAATTCCTTTCGCGCCCATTGCCTCAGCAACCTTGGCGAAATTGGGATTCTTGAACTCCACGCCAAACGGAATAAAGCCGGCCTCTTGCTGTTCGATGTGGACGAAATCGAACTTCTCGTTGTTGAGTATGACTTGAACGACGGGAGTTCGTCGTTCCACCTGCGTCAGCAGATCGCCCATTCCCCCCATCGTGAAGCCTCCATCCCCGCATAGTGCGATGCACTGCCTGCCGGGATATGCCAGAGCACATCCGAACGCGTTTGGTGCAGCGTTGGCCATAGAAGCCCACGAGAACGAGCCAAAGAGCCTGCGGTTTTTTCCGCCGTAGATATGTCTCGCAAGCCAGATACAGGCCGTACCGGTGTCCGCAAAGAACATTGCTTCATCCGAAGCGAGTTTGCTGAGCGTCGCAGCGAGGAATTCAGGACGTATCGGTTTTATCCCCGGTCCCTTCTCAACGTAGTGTTGCAGCAGTTTGTGGAAGGATTCCGTGTGCGCAATCTGCTTCGCCAGAAACTGTCCATCCGTCTTTTCCTTCACGGCTGGAATCAGTGCACTGACCGTCGACTTGATATCGCCGACAAGGCCGAGATCCAGCGCTGTACGGCGGCCGATGTGCTTCGGGTTCTTGTCAATCTGAACCTTTTTCACTTTGGCGCCGGGAAGAAATTCGGAGAACGGAAAATCAGTGCCCAGCATGAGCAAAAGGTCGGCTTCATTGATTGCGTTGTACGCTCCCCCGTAACCGATCAGCCCGGTCATGCCAACGGCGTTAGGATTATCATGCTCCAGCCATTGCTTCCCGCGGAAGGCATAGCCGACGGGGGCCTTCAGCTTGCCTGCCAGTTCAACCACTTGGTCGCGGCCTTCTCTGCAACCATCCCCACCAAAGATCGCCACTGTTTTCGCTTCATCGATCATCCTCACCAATTTTTCGAAGTCTGTATCGGAAGGTCTCAGAATAGCTGGGGCGGCAATGGTGAAGTCGGTAGGCTGGTCTTGAGCATCGGCGGCCGCGACATCGCCAGGTATGGCAAGAACGGTGGGGCCCCTTTCCAGAACCGCCGTGAGGATGGCGGTGCTGATGACCGCGCGGGCCTGTTCCGGATTAACCAGCCGCGCGGTATAGAGAGAAGCCGCCTCGAAAAACTTGTAGGGATTCAGTTCCTCGAGCGCAGATGTGTCAATAATGCTCGACTCTACATCCCCGGCGATCGCGATAATTGGAGCTCCTTCTTTCCGCGCGTCCATCAATCCGTTGAATAAATGGACAACTCCAGGCCCTGCAGTTCCGCATACCGCCACTGGGTTACCGGTGAAATAAGCCTCCGCGACTGCTGCGAATACTCCATACTCCTCATGACGAACGAGAACAAACTCGATTGTGCCATTTCGGCGCAGTGCGTCCACCACAGGATTCAGTGCGTCTCCGACGATTCCATAACAGCGTTTGACTCCAGCCTTCGCCAGCATCTCCCACAATACGTCTGCAACTTTTTTGGACATCAAATCCCCCCTGAATTCTTTGTGGACCTGGTATCGGTACCGCGCAATTCAGTCCTGCCGTTTAGATCGGATATAGACTCAGCCTGCCGCTGAGCCCATGCAATTCCGCTGCCATGAAATTCGCGGCCACGAACTACGCTTCCTCCAGATGTAGCCGAGCCTAGTTCCCGCGGTTGAGTAACAACCCAAGAGGGACTGCGAAGCTTGGTTACCGAAGCAGATTTTCCTTAGCGAGATCGATGATCTCGTCTCCTCGCCCGTTGAGGATGGCTCTCAGCAGGAAGAGGCTGAAACCCTTCGCTTCCTCATAGGTGATCGTCGGCGGCATGGCGAGTTCCTGTCGAGCTACGGAGACTTCGACCAACGCCGGGCCATCGTATTTTAGTGCTTCAGCAATTGCGGGTTCCACCTGATCCGCAGTTTCGGCTTTCAGGCCGAGAAGTCCCGCCCCCACCGCAATTCTTGCGAAGTCTGGATTGCGCAAATCGGTGCCGAAGTTCAGAACACCAGCGGACTTCATTTCTAGCTCGACAAAGGCCAGCGAGTCGTTCTTGTACACGATCATCTTAACGGGCAGGTCGTGTTGCTTTAGGGTCAGCAGATCGCCCATCCCCATTGAAAGGCCACCATCCCCCGACAAGGTGATCACTTGACGGTCAGGATAGGTAGCCTGCGCACCAATTGCCTGGGGAAGTGCATTTGCCATCGAACCATGGTTGAACGAACCGAGCAGTCTGCGACGGCCGTTCATCGTGAGATAGCGGGCGGCCCAAATCACTGGAGTTCCTACATCACACATGAAAACGGCATCTTCGGCTGCGTGTTGATCGAGGACGCGCGTGACATATTGCGGGTGAATGGGTTTTTGACCGGGATGTCCGGTCGCCAACTCGTCTAGACCTTTACGCGTCTTGCGATAATGCGCAATGCTTTCCTTCAAATGGTTCTCGGATGAATTCTGCGACAGCTTCGGCAGCAACGCCTGAAGCGTGGTCTTTATGTCTCCAACAAAACCGAAGTCAACTTTGGTGCGGCGGCCGATCTGCTCTCCACGAAGATCGATCTGTACGATGGTTGCGTCTTTGGGGTAGAACGGCTGATAGGGGAAATCAGTGCCGAGCATCACCAACACATCACAGTCCATCATGGCGAAGTAGCCCGAAGAAAAGCCGAGCAGCCCGGTCATGCCGACGTCGAATGGATTGTCATACTCGATGAATTCTTTCCCGCGATAGGCGTGCAGGATTGGCGCCTGGAGCTTGCCGGCGAACTTAATCAGCTCCGCGTGAGCTCCCGCGCAACCGGCGCCGCCAAGAATGGTGATCTTTTTCGACCGATTCAGAAGGTTCGCGAGTACGTTGAGTTCCTCTTCGGAGGGGCAAACCGTTGGCGACGGTTCATGGTAGTGCACCCGGGGGTGATCGACGACAGCCTCCTTCATGGCGATGTCACCGGGTATCGCGATCACCGAAACACCGCGCTTGGAAATCGCGGTTTGCATCGCGATTTCGAGCACCCGCGGCATCTGATCAACGTTCGACACCAGTTCACAGTAGTGGCTGCATTGTGCGAACAGATGCTCAGGACGGGTTTCCTGGAAATATGAGCTGCCCAATTCGGCGCTCGGAATCTGTGCTGCGATCGCGAGCACGGGAACCCGGCTGCGCTGGCAATCATAAAGCCCGTTGATCAGATGAAGATTGCCCGGACCGCAACTCCCGGCACACACGGCCAGGCTTCCGGTCAGATGGGCTTCGGCCCCAGCGGCGAAAGCCGCCGTCTCCTCGTGTCTCACGTGGATCCATTGCAGATCCTTTCTCTGGCGGATCGAGTCGGTGATGCCGTTAAGCGAGTCACCAGGAACTCCATAGATCCTGCGAACACCGGCTTCAGTCAGGACCTGGGTCACGAGATCCGCTACTCTTTTTTTCCCCATTCGTGAAACACTCCTTTCTCGTTCCCGACATATCCATCGGTTTGGATGCAATTAGCCTGCCAAGAATTCACAAAACCAGCCACATCTGATTCTGCACCGGGCCGATCTTCATGCCTGCGATTGCGTGACGACAGGGATGACACTTGACGCAAGAGGCAAAGGGATGACACTACCCCTTCTGATGTATTGGTCACCGCGCGAAGTGAATAACCGAATTGATAGTGTTCGGACTGCTCCTAGCGTCGTGCGGGGACCAGGTTGAGCGATCCGTTTGGTAGCGCGCTTGCTCTCTATCCGATGGCGCTAAGGATCGGAGTTGGCGTATCATCCACGGAAAAGACCGGCCGGGTGAGGTCCGCCTTCGCGGAGGCAGTTTTGTCTTGAGCGGAAGAAGGTAAATATTGACGCTGAGAATGAAATCGAGCTTGGAATGCGGCTGGCAGATCGCACTTCTTCTGTTTTGGTCTGCTAGCCCACTTTGGGCAGCCGAGCCCGGCGGTTCGACTGGCCAAGGCACGAGCATTTTTTCTCCTGCCTCAACGCCTGCCAAATCAATCGCTGACGTATCGGTCTTTGTGCTTGTCATTACCGGAATCATCTTTCTCGTGGTCTTCGCATTACTGCTTTACTCCGTCGTTAGGTTTCGTGGGCGAGCGACCGACGGAGGCCGTGAACCGGCTCAGGTGTATGGAAGCATGCAAATTGAGTTGGCATGGACAATCATCCCCATTCTGATCGTGGTCGTTCTGTTCCTGGCCACCGCGCGAGTGATCCACGCGGTTCAGGATGCTCCCGAGCCGGCTGGCGCTTTGGATGTGATCGCGATTGGACATCAATATTGGTGGGAATTTCGCTATCCGAAGCTGGGGATCGTCACCGCCAACGAACTGCACATTCCGGTGAGCGATCCGGATCATCCGACGCCAACGTTCCTGCAATTGCTCTCGGTCGACACCGACCACAGCTTCTGGGTGCCGGAGCTTGCAGGCAAGACGGACCTCATTCCAAACCATCCCAACAGGATGTGGATGGACCCGCAGCGCACCGGAGTTTTCATGGGTCAGTGCGCCCAGTATTGCGGAACACAACACGCCAAGATGCTCCTCCGCGTTTCGGTGGAACGGGCGGACGATTTCGGTGCCTGGGTGCACGCCCAGCAGAAACCCGCAGTCGAAGACGCTGGTGCCATCGCCGGCAGGCAGGTGTTTGAACATAATGCTTGCATGAACTGCCATGCGGTGGGCGGAACTCCAGCGGACGGACGCTTTGGCCCTGACCTGACCCATTTGATGAGTCGCGCCACAATTGCAGCGGGCGCTGCTGAAAACACTCACGACAACCTCCGTCTTTGGATTCAGAACCCCAGCGCAATCAAACCTGGGTCGCTGATGCCCGCCATGCAGCTGAGCGACGCCGATTTGGATGCCGTCGTGAGTTATATGGAAACGCTGCACTAGAACGCTTGGAAAGCTGATTATGTCATCCAATGTGATCACCGTTCCCGTCGGCCAAATTGAAGCCAGGCCTTGGGTCGACGAGCTTCATCAGTGGCTAACCACTGTCGATCACAAAAGGCTGGGGATTCTCTACATCGTCTCGGCTCTATTGTTTCTGGTGATCGGTGGAGTCGAGGCGCTCATCATTCGCGTCCAGCTGATGCATTCGCACAACAACTTCGTTTCTCCGGAAGTCTTCAACCGCATGTTCACCATGCATGGGACGACCATGATTTTCTTTGTGGCCATGCCCGTCCTGTTCGGATTTGCCAATTACCTGGTGCCCTTGATGATCGGGGCTCGCGATATGGCTTTTCCGCGCTTGAATGCCTTCAGTTTTTGGCTGTCGTTTCTGGGAGGACTTCTTCTTTATTTCAGCTTTCTCGGAGGAAGCGGCTTGTACGGCGCCGGAAATGCACCGGACGTGGGTTGGTGGTCGTACGCGCCATTGGGCGCCCGAGCCTTCTCGCCTGGTCATAGTTCCGACTATTGGACTCTGGCGCTGCTCGTCTCCGGCTTTGGAAGCATTGGAACCGCCATCAATATTATTGCGACAATTCTGTGCCTGCGATGCCCGGGTATGAAGCTCAATCGCATGCCCTTGCTGGCTTGGCTGAACCTTGTCATGGCCGGAATGGTTTTGCTTGCGATTACCCCCTTATCGGCCGCTCAAATCATGCTGCTCATCGATCGCTACCTGGGCGGCCATTTCTTCGATACCCAGGCTGGCGGATCGGCAGTCCTCTGGATGCATTTCTTTTGGATCTTTGGACATCCGGAAGTCTACATTCTGATCATTCCTTGTTTTGCCTTCATGTCGGAAATCATTCCCGTCTTTTCGCGCAAACCGATTTTCGGATATCCGGTGATGGTCGCCGCAACCGTATGCATCGCGTTCGTCAGCTTGAGCGTCTGGGCGCACCATATGTTCACCATCGGAATGAGCTCCTACGCCAACAGCTTCTTCACCCTGACCACGATGGTGATAGCGGTTCCCACCGGAATTAAGATTTTCAACTGGATCGGCACGATGTGGGGCGGCAAGATTCAATTCAAAACCGCGATGCTGTTCAGCATCGCATTTCTATTCCAATTTCTCATTGCCGGCTTGACCGGCGTCATGATGGCCTGTTCGCCGTTCGATTGGCAGCTGAGCCTTTCGTACTTCGTGGTGGCGCACTTTCACTACGTGATCGTAGGAGGAATTCTGTTCGCGCTCTTTGGCGCGTTTTATTACTGGTACCCGAAAATGACCGGCCGAATGCTGAGTGAACGCCTTGGCCGATGGCATTTCTGGCTCTTCCTCATTGGCTTTCACCTGACGTTCGACGTGATGCACATTCCGGGCATTCTGGGGATGCCACGGCGAATCTACACCTATGAGCCGGGCCGTGGCTGGGACACCTTGAACTTGATCGTTTCCATCGGCGCATTTATTCAAGCGATTGCGATTCTGGTGTTCGTTGCCAACCTCATCATTTCTTATTTCAAGGGAGCGGAGGCCGGTAACGATCCCTGGGACGCGTGGACACTGGAATGGTCGGTCAGTTCACCGCCCCCTGCGTATAACTTTGCGACAGTTCCGACGGTATCGAGTCGCCGTCCCTTGTGGGATCTGAAGCATCCGGAAGATCCTGATAGCCGCTACGAGTGAAGAAGAAAGCATATGAGCGCAGCAACAACTTCATTTCCGAATACACCAGAGGCGTGGGATCTACCATCGCGCGGGAAGGTCGCGATGGCCGGTCTCATCATCGCCGAGTCGGCGATCTTCACGATATTCGTCGTTGCCTATCTCTTTTATTTGGGCAAAAGCATCACGGGACCAACGCCCTCAGAAGTGCTGGAGACACCGATCTTCTACACGATCTGCTTGTTGTCCAGCAGCTTGACCATTCATTTCGCGGCGAAATGTCTGGCGCGCAGCATTACATTTGCATTCCTTGGATTGTGGTTGCTCACCATTACTCTGGGCGGCCTGTTCCTCTACGGTACGGCGCGGGAATGGCACCGCCTGATCTACGATCATGGACTAACCATCTCCACCAATCTGTTTGGAACAACGTATTACTCGCTGGTCGGCCTGCACGCCTTTCACGTCACCGCAGGCCTCATCATGCTCGCGATCGTCGCGGTGTTCGGTCTGACGGGACGCGTCGGAGTGAAGCAGTCCGGTCGTATCGAAGTGCTTTCGATGTACTGGCATTTCGTCGATGCCGTATGGGTTGTGGTTTTCACCGTGGTTTACGTTCTTGGACGCTGAGGAATATATGGCAACCCGATCCACGACAGAGCCATTGAACGAGACTCGTGCTCCGCGCGAGATTGAAGTCCCCGCGTCAACAGCGTGGCCATTCGTTTTGGCAATTGGCGTGGCTCTACTATTCGCGGGCCTTGTGACGAGCACGTCAGTCAGCTGTCTTGGCGCACTGCTATCGCTGGCAGGCTCTGTCGGCTGGTTCCGTGAAGTTTTTCCGTATGCGCATGAAGAAGTTGTAGCAATCGCGCCGCTTGTGCCCGAAGACATTCGCTTAACGACTGCTCGGCGAGTCGTGGATCGGCTGCCGATTCTGCCGGACCAATTGCGCGCTTGGCTCCCGGTCCGCACCTATCCGATCTCGGCAGGAGTGAAGGGAGGATTGGCGGGCTCCATCGCAATGGCGATATTGGCGTGCGCCTACGGCGTGCTGAAGGTCGGCAGTATCTGGTATCCGATCAACCTCCTGGCCGCAGTTGCTTATCGGGAATCCTTAAGACTCGTTCCCGCCCAGCTGAATTCATTTCATGCCGATGCTTTCGCGATTGCCTTTGTGCTGCACGGCGTTGTGTCGATCTTTGTTGGGTTGCTCTACGGCGCGATGTTGCCCATGTTCCCGCGCCGTCCGATTTTGCTGGGAGGATTCATCGCCCCGGCGCTGTGGTCGGGGCTACTGTACACAATCCTGGGACTGCTGAATCCATTGCTCGCGAGTCGCATTGATTGGCCCTGGTTCATCGCTTCGCAAGTAGCGTTCGGAATCGTCGCTGGATTTGTGGTTGTGCGCCAGCCGAGCTTTCCTACCCGCGAAAATATTTCGTTTGCTCTACGGGCAGGAATTGAGGCTCCGGGAACCATGCCGCGGCGAGAGAGCGGGGAGCATCACTGATGAAGGTAAAGCGGATCAGAACTCTCCCTGCGGTCGCCGTCCTCGCCAGCTTAATGATGCTCGCGGCTTGCAGCACTCCGAATGGTGAACCGCAAAGCAACTCGGAGTCGGTTGCCCCCAGCCAGGTTTCGGACTTCGACACTCTCTACGCGCAAAACTGTGCTGGCTGCCACGGCGCGCAAGGCCGTGGAGGAGCGTCGATTTCCCTGGCCAATCCGGTGTATCTGGCCATCGTCGATGAAACCAAAATGCGCACCATTGTCGCCAACGGTGTCCGCGGAACATCGATGCCCGCGTTCGCGCAGCTTGCCGGGGGAATGCTGACCGAGCAGCAGATCGAGGTGATCACGAGTGGGATCTTTTCTCGCTGGGGGCGCAAACACGTTCTCGATGGAGCCAACCCACCTTCATACGCGGCAAAAGCCGCCGGGAATGTCGATCACGGCCAACTCGTCTTTGGAACCTACTGCGCCTCCTGCCACGGTTCTGAAGGCGGGGGGACACCCAAGGGAAGCGCGATCACGAATGATTCATTCCTGGCGCTGGTCAGCGATCAGGCACTGCGGACGATCGTGATCACTGGCAGGCCGGAATTGGGCGCACCCGACTGGCGCGGCGATGTCCCCGGACGTCCAATGACCGACCAGGAAATCACAGATGTCGTGGCTTGGCTGGCATCTCGGCGTGCGCAAAATCCGGGGCAGCCTTATTCCGCTTTAAACTTCGCGCAACACTCGGAGAAATGAGATGTCGACTAAGCCTGTGACGGCCCCGCCCGCTGAAGCCAGCCTTTCGCGACGTGGATTCTTCATGAAGCTGGGAATTTTGTTCAATGGAGTCGCTGCGATCGTATTGGCTCTGCCGGTTGCGCGTTTTCTTTTTTCCTCCATCGCTCGTGGTCGCGGGAATGGCTATCTTTCGTGGGTGGGCCTGGGAGACGTCGGCCAGTTTCCTGAGGGAGAGACGCGGCTGGCTACCTTTCGCAATCCCCTGGTCATGCCAACCGATGGAAAGACCGTAGACACAGCGTGCTGGGTGCGCCGCGTCGCGGGCGATCAATTTCAGGTGTTTGCCATCAACTGTGCCCACCTTGGCTGCCCGGTCCGCTGGTTCCCGCAATCTGGTCTTTTTATGTGTCCCTGTCATGGGGGTGCGTATTACCGGGATGGGTCGCGCGCATCCGGGCCACCGGAACGCGGGCTCTTCGAATATCCATACAAAATCGAAAAAGGAGTGCTCACGATTGACGCCGGACAGCTGCCAACCCCCGGCGATCCAGTGGCAAGTCTGAGTTCGGAGAAACCGCCATGCGCGTGATCGAGAAGATCGGCGAATGGTTCGATCATCGTTTGCAACTCGCGGCACCGATTCGTGAGGCCGTGGAACATCCCGTGCCGCGCAACACAGCGAGCTGGTTCTACGTCTTCGGCAGCGCCGCTCTCACCGTATTTATTCTGCAACTGGTCACCGGAATTCTATTGGCGCTTATTTATGTGCCCTCCGCCGGCGAAGCATGGAGCAGCCTACAGGCCCTGAATCATCAGGTCGCTCTTGGCTGGTTCATTCGCGCCATGCACGGATGGGGCTCCAACTTCATGGTCGCCGTCGTCCTGATTCATATGGTGCAGGTGTTTCTCTTTGGAGCGTACAAATTTCCCCGCGAACTGACTTGGATTATCGGCGTATTTCTGTTGTTGATGACGCTTGGCATGGCATTTAGCGGTCAAGTGTTGCGCTTCGATCAAGACGCCTACTGGGGGCTGGGAATCGGAGCGTCGATTGCCAGCCGTGTTCCCATCCTCGGTCCTTTTATCGTGAAGCTAATGCTGGGCGGCCCCATCATCGCAGGTGCAACTCTCTCCCGGTTTTTCGCTTTGCACGTGTTCGTAATTCCCGGGCTGCTGATCGGTTTCGTCGGCCTCCACGTGTGGATGGTGTTGAAGCTGGGTATCAACGAATGGCCGATGCCGGGACGCATCGTAAAGCGAGCGACCTATGAGGCCGAGTATCACGCTTTAACGAGGAAGGATGGCGAGCCGTTCGTCCCCTATGCGGTCTGGAAAGACATGTTCTTTGCGGCGTTCATCATTCTTGCAGTCGCCGCATGCGCCTTCTATTTTGGTCCGTTCGGCCCGACTGGCCAGCCTGACCCGACAATCATCCAAACCGCGCCAAAGCCCGATTATTTTTTCCTGTGGCTCTATGCGCTACTGTCACTTCTTCCTCCATCTCTTGAGACGCCGTTCCTTCTCATCTGCCCGCCTTTGGTAATTCTTGGCTTAATTCTTCTCCCGTTTCTTTCCGGAGAAGGAGAAAAAAGCTGGAAGCGCCGTCCCATTGCGGTTATCACCGTGCTGATGATTGCGATCACGCTCGGCACCTTTACTCGCATGGCGCAGTTCACGCCCTGGAGTCCGCACATGAACGCCTGGAGCGGCGATCCGGTACCTGACCGCTACATTCACGGCACGACCGCGCTTGAGCGCCAAGGTGCGCTCGTATTTCAGGTCAAGCAATGCCGAAACTGCCACTCTCTCGGAAACACGGGCGGACAAAGGGGACCGACCCTAGATAGTGTTGCCGTGCGGCTGACGCAGGACCAGCTCATCCGGCAGGTAATTCAAGGCGGCGGCAACATGCCTGCTTATGGCAACAACTTGAGTCCGGCAGAGACTACCGCGCTCGTGGCTTTCCTTGAGACCTTGCATCCAATAACTCAACGTCCGGCTCGCGATGCGGCAAGGGAACTGGTACTTACCAACGACCAACCGCAAAAGTCCGGGACTCAGCCATAGGCTGCCGATGATCTCGCACATTCATCACGGCGCATCCGAGTCGTTCTGGGTCTCGAGTGCCCTGATTTTCGCCGCTTTTCTCTACTTGCGTGGATGGCTCGGTGTTCGCAGGAACCGCGGGAACGTTGAGGGTTGGCGCTCCGGCAGTTTTGTATCCGGTCTCTTGTTTATCTGGACTGCAGCGGCTTCACCTCTGTCTGCACTCGATCATGAGATGCTGACGGTGCACATGGTTCAGCACCTTCTCCTGATGACGCTTGCGCCTCCTCTGGTCTTGCTTGGCATGCCACGAAGGCCGCTGGCGCATGGCTTGTTACAGCGATTCCTACAAGCGATCGGTTTGCGATCAGAATCGATCGAGCAGTTGGCAAACGTGGTGAGGCATCCGGCACTTTGCTGGTTTGCCGCGGCAGGCACGTTGGTTCTGTGGCATATTCCTTCGGTGTTTATGCTCGGGCTGCGATCGCAGCTGTGGCATGGGGCGGAGCAAGCATCCTTTCTTGCAGCGGGTCTTCTATTCTGGTCGCCGGTCGTGCGGCCATTGTCGAATCGCTGGAAATGGCCAGAATCGTCCATACTCCTGTATCTGTTTCTGGCTACCTTGCCGTGCGATATTCTTTCGGGATTTCTGGTGTTCTGCGATCGGGTGGTTTACCCAGTGTTTTTGTCTGCCCCCCGCTCCTTTGGCCTCTCTGCTCTAGAAGACCAGCAATGTGCCGGTGCGTTGATGTGGACTTGCGTTACAGTCGTCTACTTAACCGCCGGGGCAGTCTTTACCGCGCATTTACTTTCGCCCCATCGATCGGAAGAGCTCGCGATTCCGCAATTCGACGCGCGAGGTGTGGCAGTACAGCACACGGATCCGCACAGGATGGAGGCAGTCTGAAATGTCAGACCGGTCCGCACTTACCGAGTTTTCTCCCACTGCGGCCGAAGCGCGCCATTTTGGGAGATCCACGCTGCTCTCAGACTGCTGGGCACTCACGAAGCCAGAAGTGAACTTCCTGATCTTGATCACAACTTTCGTGGGGTTTTATCTGGCTTCGGCCCGTGATGGGCGGTTTTCATTCGCAGGACTATTCAACACTTTGCTTGGAACGTTGCTGGTGGCAAGTGGGACCGGGTCGCTAAACCAATACCTCGAACGAAAGTTCGACGCGCAAATGAGCCGAACCGCCCGGCGGCCGGCCGCCGCCGGCCGTCTCAGACCATCTGTAGTCTTGGCTTTCGGAACAGCATTGGCGGGGACTGGCAGCATCTATCTCGCGACCGCTGTCAACCTGCTCGCGAGTATGCTCGCAACTTTGACGTTGCTGACCTATCTGTTCGTGTACACCCCGCTGAAACGAAGAACACCGCTATGTACGCTGGTCGGGGCCTTTCCGGGCGCCATGCCTCCTCTGATCGGCTGGGCCGCAGCATCAGGCAATCTCACCCTTCAGGCCTGGACTCTCTATGGACTGCTTTTTCTCTGGCAATTCCCGCACTTTATGGCTATCGCCTGGATGTACCGCCAGGACTATGATCGCGCCGGGTACTTCATCTTGCCTCATGATGGCAGCGCCAGAACCCGTTTCGTGAATTGCCAAACCCTGCTGCCGCTGTTGGCCTTGGCGCCCTTGAGTCTAGTTGCAGGCTGGGCAGGTGCGTCGCGCACCTTTTACTGGATCGGAGCCTTGTTCTTGAGTTTTGGATTTCTGTACTACGGAATGCAGTTCGTGCTCTACAAATCAGGCTCGGCCGCACGCCGGCTACTTGCCGCGTCGATCATTTATCTCCCATTGCTATTTGTGCTGATTGTCGTTCCCAGAGGCTAAGGCGTCGGCGAGACGATGGTCAAGAATCCGGGCATTCACGAGCAACTTGGCGCATGGATCATCGCCAAAGATCATCCACCCTCGCCGGGATATGCGGCTCAGATTGCTGTAGCGGCAGTCGTGTCTTACCTGATCGCCCACTTGTTTCGGTTGCCGGAAGCGTATTGGGCACCCATGTCGGCGTTAATCGTCATGCAGTCGACCCTGAGTGCCGCACTGCCCATTGCCGCGCAGTATGTCGCGGGGACAGCGATCGGAGCAGCTGTTGGCGGCCTCGCCGACGTTTACTTCCCCGCCAACGTTTGGGCGTTTGGCGTGGCGGCTTTCATAATCGGATTGCTTTGCGTCGTGTGGCGAGTTGAGAGAAGCGCTTATCGATATGCGAGCGTTACTCTTACGATCGTGATGCTCGTGCCGCGATCTGGCAGCGGTCGATGGGTTGCGCTTCACCGGTTTTTTGAGGTGTCGATAGGCATCGGGGTCGGCCTTGTATTCTTTTGGCTGTGGTCCAAAATCGCTTTGCGCCTTTCGGCCAAGGCAAGTTCAGCTTTGTCTACGCGCTGAATCTTACGCCTCAGTGACTTCAAGTGTTGCTCATATCTCCAACTGGACTGGTACCGAGCCTCAAAACTCAAGAAAGAGGCTCTCGGCCTGTGTCGCTCGTGTCAAGACCCCACATTCTTTGAGGCAATAGAAACGCCCATGCAGGCGAGGCGGCCATCAGGGTAGAGGCAACTATTCAGGTTTTGTCATCTACGGCGGGAACCGTCTGATGACCACGCATGGCGCGGAGCGCCCCGGGCCCCCGTGGGAACCTCATTCCACCTTTCCCGCGGGCGGATGGAATACCGAAGCTGGTTGAGATGACTGGAGGATTGGGTGCCAAATTCCTTGGGCTTAACAAGGACCGAAAGCTAGAAGTGGCCGGCTATCTCCCCGATATCGCGGAGGCGCTGTGCGCAGTTCGCGGTTGGAGTAGGACCGGTGCAACATACGAAGGGGGAGTACGCCACCAACTTTGGCGCTGTTGCCACGGATGGATTGGGATAAAGAGACGATTCAGCGCTTTTCTGAACCTGCCAGCCCAGGTCCACGATACGAAGGACCCGACCGTCCGTATCGTGGTCGAGGATACGATTCCCAAGGTAGACGCCCATGACCGGGCTTTACTATGCTGCTATCGTAACTGTCTTTCTTGTACATATACGAACATGATCTGAGCAGAGGGATTGATCTCATGCCGGGAATATCGAACGACGAGTTCATGGCCGAAAAAATCGCGCGCACTACTGTGGTCCGGGAGTTTCGGCCAGTACAAATCAATAAAGAGGAAAGCGGTGAACTTCAAATGAGATTTTCGTCCGCCGATGCGATTGCCTTCGCGAACCTCTTGCTGTCACAAAGCCTGAGTGCGGAATCCCATCCTAATGCTTTTGTGACGGTTTGCTGCCCTGTTCTGAGCGCTGATCGGATTCAGATCGTGAGCACATGGCTCGATGCTGAGACACTGCAAGAGGCAGATGCCGCGCGCCCCGACCACCACGCAACCTAGCTATAGCTACGCTAGGATCAGTGTCATACATACCCAAATAGGACCTGCCTACAGCCAAGACGGACCATGCCGAAGAAGTTCCCCGACGTAATAACTCCCAACAGTCACACATCGGCGGAATGATGGAGCAAGGCGAAGAGCCGCTCGGTTTCGCCAGCGTCCGCTCTAACGTCGAATAGGACCGCGGAGTGATTCGCGATTGCACCCACAAACGCGCCTGGCCAGGGCCCCGGCGGACCGGCAAAACAGGCTGCGGGAGGAGAAAGTCAACCCGCACAGATCTCGGGAGCCTGCGCGGCGGCGTTCTGCTTGAGGTAGTCGGCTGCTCGCTGGGCATGCGCGGCGGCGGCAAAAATGGCGCGGTTGTCGTTCTTGAGGACTTCCAGCCATGCCGCGATATAGGCGGCACTGTCCTCCCGCGGTTCCAGGTGCAGTTCGAGATCGGCGCACAAGAAAGCAGATCCAAGTTCCGCGACGAGTTCCTCGCGGCTGTAACCTTCGTCGCCCCAGCTCCTGCGACCGAAATCGCGATCAAGGCGCTGCGGGTGCTTCGTCCAGTGCGTCAATT
>Ga0302326_10015942_pt1 | contig 15764 bp, 11 predicted proteins | sample Palsa_T0_3_FD_202264 | JGI IMG/M metagenome (GOLD analysis project Ga0302326, IMG submission 202264) | Peat permafrost microbial communities from Stordalen Mire near Abisko, Sweden - Palsa_T0_3 | ecosystem: Environmental > Terrestrial > Soil > Palsa > Peat permafrost | place: Sweden: Abisko... | reverse complement strand
CAAGGTCTTCCAACACCGCGGGCGTCTGGCATCGACCAAAATAGCCGATCCACCCGCGAAGATAACGGCTCAGCTCCTCAGCCATCTTCTCCACTTCACGCCCCGCGTCCGGTCGCGTTAGTTCCCGGACTTTCTCTTTGAACCGGAGCACCGCTTTCGGCGCAATGCGCCGCTTTGGTTCCCGACTCGCCGTGAAACTAAAGCCCAGAAACTTCCACTCCCATGGCCGTGCCACCGCACTCTTCTGCTCGTTTACCCTGAGTTTGAGTTTCGTCATGATGAATCGCTTTAGGCTTTCCATCACTCGCTCCCCTGCCCGCCGGCTTCGAACGTACACATTACAGTCGTCCGCGTACCGCGCAAACCGAAGACCTCTCCGCTCCAACTCCCGGTCGGACTCGTCGAGCACGATATTGCTGAGCAAGGGGTGACAAAGGGCCGCCTTGTGGCGTTCCCTCATCTACCGGACTCACCAACCCGCCTTCCATCACTCCGGCCTTCAGAAACGCCCCGATCAGCTTCCGCACTCGCCGATCGCCGACCCTGGTCTCGATTCTGGCCATCAGTTTGTCGTGCGAGACCCGGTCGAAGAATTTCTCGAGGTCCAAGACCACACACCAGCGATAGCCTGCCGCGATGTACTGCTGCGCTTGTTCCACCGCCTGATGCGCCGAGCGTCCGGGTCGAAACCCGTAGCTACGATTGGAAAACGTCCGATCCCACCTGCTGCAGAACCTGCATCACCGCCTGCTGGATAAATCGATCCAACACCGTCGGGATACCAAGCTTTCGCACCCCTCCGTCCGGTTTGGGGATTTCCACCCGCTTCACCGGCTGCGGCTTATAGGTCCCACTCAACAACTGTTCCCGGATGGCTGGCCAATGCTGTTTCAGGAATTCTGGCAACTGCTGGACAGTCATCCCATCCACGCCAGCGCTTCCCTTGTTGGCCTTGACTCGTCTCAATGCCTGCTTGCAGTTTTCCCGCCCGCAGACTTCCTCCATCAACTGTTCGGCGATGGCCGGGCTTTCAATCCCGCGCTTTCCCGCAGACGTTTCAGTCCACTAGCTGGTTCTTCTGCCGCTTGTCGTCCATGAGTCGCGCTGTTTACTCACCGCTCCCATCACCCTCCTTGCGGAGGACCGTTTGGGCCTTCATCCGTTGCCGGACTAATACGCCCGCTGCTGACTTCTACCGCCCGGTCGGGATGGATCGCTCCATCCTCAGTCCCGATTCCGGGACAAACGGCAGATCTCCCGAGGTAAGTTCGACCGCCTTCCGCACGCAACCGCCGGATTTACAACCAGTGCCTTTGATGGATATGGGCTTCGCGGTCACTTGCCCGCTCGCCCGGCACCGTATGCCTCAGATCCGGTTCTTGTACATCGGCTCGTACGTTTGCTCCGCGCTTTTCAGACCCCGCCTCACGACGACGCCCTTGCGCTTCGCTACTACTTCACCTCCATCAGGTTGTAGAGGGGACTTTCACACCCGAGCTGTCGAACATGCTCGGCACACAAGGAAAAAACCGGGGCAAGCGAAGCTCGCCCCGGCACATTTCAAAAGTAAACTTCGATTCAAAAGTTGAATTTGACCGCGAGTTGGAGCTGACGCGCCGAAACTCCGCTCGAGGTGATGGTGCCGAAGCTGCTTCCGGCCTGGATATTGGTGTTGGGTGGGCCGAATTGGGTATGGTTCAAGGCGTTGAACGCCTCGATCCGAAACTGCAGATTGTAGCGGCTCTCCTTGCCGAAGTAATTGTTCTTGAACAACGACAGATCGGCGTCGGCAATACCCGGGTTGCGCACATTTCCCAACGTGCGGCTGGTATCCCCGAAGGTAAATGGCGGCGGCTGGTAGAACGCGCTCGTATTGAACCACTCGTTGATTGTCGGATTGCTCAGCTTCGGGCTTTGGCCGGTGTTATCCGGCGTCTGTCCGAGCGTAAAGATGCCGGTCTGGTTGATGGCTCCGCCGAGCACGAGCGGGGTGCCGTCCTGGAAGGTTAGAATGCCATTCGCCTGCCAGCCCGCTATCAGGGCGTTCGTGAATTTCGACATCCCGGTCAGGTACTTCATGCCTTTGCCGAACGGCAGTTGATAGACAAAGCTCCCCACCAGACTGCGGCTGATATCCTGCGGCGACACTGCCCATTCCAGGGCGCCATTGTATTGGTTGATGTAAGTTCCGCTTGTCGGACCCAGATAAGTCACGGCCGCCGCTGCGTTGTCCATTAACTTAGCGCCGGTAAAGGAAACCAGGAAGCTCAGCCCGTTCGAAAAGCTCCTGTTGAGGCGAAGCGTCCACGCGTTGTACATGGAGTCCGAGTCCGGTTTGCGGAAGCTCGTCACGCCATTGTACTGTGGGTATTGGCTGAGTAAGTAGTTGTACGACACCGTTTGATCGGCGAGCGGCGAACCCGGAGTGGTAATGATCCCATGAAACGGATTCGGCACCTGCTGGTATAACTGGTTGCCAAGCGCCAGATCGCTGGGAGGCAACTGCGAAAATGGCACTCCAGGGTCGCCATCCACCAGAAATAGCCCGCGATTCCCGATATATCCCGCTTCCAACATCATTTTGCCGGGCAGTTCCTGCTGGATATTGAAATTCCATTGGATGGAGTAGGGATTCCGGTAAGAATCGAAGAACGATTCGCCAATCGCATTGCCTATATCGGTGGCCGTGCCATTCGAGGTCCCGGGCGGCAAATAGAATCCCGTAGGAAACGGATTGCTCAGATACGCATTCACGGTCTGCTGGTTGTTAGTGGTCGGCAGCATCTGCGTACTCGCCGTGAATCCCTCCATGCCCTGGGCGCCCGTGGTGCCCGAGGCTTCCAGCGCCGAGGGAGCGTAGACGATGCCGAAGCCGGAGCGAATCACCGTCTTAGTCAGAGGATTCCACGCGATCCCGACGCGCGGCCCAAAGTCATGCCATTGCGTCGGCCCCTGCGAGCGGCCATATTTGCCCGTGCTGCCGGCGAATAGCATCTGCCCCATCAGGTCTCCGCAGTAGAGGCATGCCGACCCAGGGATCTGTCCCTGAAGTGGCGACGGCAGCGACGGATCCCAATACGACAGCCGATTGTACCGTTCCGTTCGCGGGAATTCGGTTTCCCATCGCACACCGGCATTCACGGTAAGGTGAGTGCTGACCTTCCACTGGTCCTGAATGTACCAGCCCATATACGAGCTGGTGTCCGCTGCCGTGGGTTCCTCGGTGATCTGGCCCGACGTGGCCAGGCCCAGCAGGTACGACGCGTAAGACGATCCCGTGCCATTGGCGTTATTAAGAATCTGCTGCGTCCAGGTCTGATCGAAGTTGAAATCTCCGTCCGGGAAGCCATACTGGCTGAAGTTAATGAATAGCTTGCGGAATTCGCCGCCGAATTTCAGCGTGTGATGCGCGTACACCTTTGTCAGGTTGGCTGTGACCATGTGCGCAGAGGGATTCTCGATCAGGTCCACATAGCCCGAATTGCCGAGCCCTGCGCCGTTCGAGAAGTTGAACCGCGGGAACTCCAGCACGCGTTGCGCAGCCAGGTCCGTCAGCGACTGCGGCAGCCCCAGTTCGGTTGTAGGGTTGAAGCCCTGATCATACGGAGTCCGGGATGCGGTGGAGCGGCTGAAGCCGTAGCGCAGGTCCAACACCATAGTGGGATTAAGAGTAAAGGTGTGGTCCATGGATATGCTCCAGGCGCCGTCAGTGGTTGGCCCGCCGCCGCCCTGCGACGCCGCGTTGCCATAATCCTCCAATTGGTTGTTGTTGCCCCAGGCATGGGATAGGCGGAGGAACATTCGCCAATTCGCGGTGAACTGCTCATCGATCCGGCTATCGAACTGGTAAGCGTTGCTGTTCACGTTGCCGACCGCCACATAGTTATTCACCTGCGATCCGGCCGGACCGGTGTTCGGCGCCGGGAAGTAGCTCGCCGCCGCCACCGCCACCGGGTCAAAGCGGCTCGAGGGAATCGTATTGCCCGGAAACGGCGTCCGCGTGTATTGACCGTTCGCGGGGTTCAAGGCAGCGGTCAAGGGATCGTAAACGACCGTGCCCAAGCCGGAAAAATTGCCGGTCAGGAATTGCGGCAGCGGTACCGTGTCGGTGGCGACCGCTTCGGCTACCGAGGGAGTTCCCTGAAAGCCGAAGAAGAAAAAGGTTCGATTGTGCCCATTGTAAACGTGCGGAATGTCGATCGGTCCGCCGATCGTGCCGCCGTACTGATTCACTCGGGAAGTGGGCTGCGACTGCCCGGCCTTGTTGGCGAAGAAATCGTTGGCGTTCAGCACGGCGTTGCGCGCGAATTCGAACCCCCCGCCGTGAAACTGGTTGGTGCCCGACTTGGTTACCAGGTTGATCACGCCTCCGCCGAAGCGCCCGTACTCGGCCGCCAGAGAGTTCGTTTGAACGCTGAACTCCTGCACCGAATCGACGATTGGGGTGTACGCCGCCGTGGTGTTTCCCACATTGTTTTCAGGTATGATGTTGCTCACCCCGTCGAGTTGTTCTTCGTTCACGGCGTTGCGCGATCCGCCGATATGCGGCGTCGACGCACCCCCGACGTTGCTGACCGTCGGCACCAGTTCGGCCAGACTTAGCGGATCCCGCCCGTTCAAAGGCAAATCGATCACCATGTTCCGGCCGATTACCTGTCCCAGAGTTGCGGTGTTGGTTTCGATTGGCGTATTGGTAGCCTCTACGTTCACCGAATCGGTGACCGCGCCGACCTTTAGTGTAAAGTCGATTGTCCGGTCTTGGCTGACATCGATCTTTACGCTATCGCTTCTGGCGGACACAAAACCGTTGGCCTGGACGCCGACTGTATACATTCCGGGTGTGAGGAATGGCACCACCCACCGGCCAGCCGAGTCGGTGACAATTTTGCGCGCCTCGTTAGTGCCGATGTCGGTCACAGTCACGGCTGCGTTCGCAATCCCGGCGCCGGACGGGTCGAATATGGTGCCCTGTAACGTTCCTGTCGGCGTCTGCGCGAGCGCCAACGTTATCAATGCAAAAAAACCTATACACAAACGTTGTGTCATAGTGCTCCTCTTGGGCGCCGAACGCGGAGCCGGCCAGCCAAATGCGGTTGGCGCGTAGACTCCGTGACAGGCGTCGATCCCTGCAGCTATCCTCTTGGTTGTACCGACGCCGGTAACAGCGACAGCATCTGTACTTACTTCCACCTTTTGGAGACTGACATAATAATAATCCCGAGTTAGCCGATTGCACAATGCGCCATTCGGGCCATAGGCGACGGCGCAAAGCGAGTTATGCAAGCCGTTGCTGTCGGATTAAGATGTTAGACGCAAATAAATTAAACTCGTCCGCCGGGCGGCGGGTATATCATCCGCCGGTTAGTCGATTTTACAGTTGCAAAGTAACGTCACGCCGGTTGTATAGTGCGTTCCAATACCTCGGCGGGTAGCGGCATTTTCACGCGCCGCGACTTTGGAAACGCGGCGCTTGCACCCCACTTTGGGGAGGGCAAGACGCATCGGAGCGCAGCGGCTTCACTACTACCACCTCCGCGGCTGGTTTGATGCTAAGCTTCTTTCCAAAGGAATAGCGAGCGTGCAGCAGCTGGCCAAGGAAAGCACCGCCGCCCCGGCACACGATCGGGACGAGTTCCGCGATGGGCGCTTCGCCATCCGTCTCTCCTTCATGTTCGGTCTGGTAATGCTGATCGGGAAGACCACGGCATACTTCATGACCCATTCGGCGGCCATTTTTTCCGACGCCGCCGAGTCTGTCATCCATGTAATCGCCGTGGGTTTCGCAGCTTTTAGCCTGCGGCTCAGCGCAAGACCGGCGTCCTCTCAGTTCCTTTACGGCTTCGAGCGGATCACTTTCTTCTCGGCTGGATTTGAAGGCGCCCTCATCGTCGTGGCCGCCGTCTTGATTATCTTTGAGTCGATCCGCAGGTGGCTCGCCGGACTACAACTAGAGAACCTGAGCAGCGGCGTTTTATTGATCCTGATGGCTGGAGTGCTCAATGCGGGCCTCGGGTACTATCTGCTTCGGGTCGGCCGGCGGACCCACTCACTGATTCTGGAAGCCAACGGCAAACACGTCCTGACCGATAGCTGGACCAGCTTCGGCGTTGTCGGGGGACTAGGACTGGTTCTGCTGACCCACTGGAAACCGTTCGATCCCCTGGTCGCAATAGCGGTCGCGGCAAATATCCTTTGGTCGGGAGGCCACTTAGTATGGAGTTCGGCAGTCGGGCTGCTGGATTATTCCGATCCCAAAGCCGGCCGGGAAATTCGCCATAGGCTCGATGCCATCTGCGCAGAACTGGCCATTCAATATCATGGTCTGCGCTTCCGAACTACGGGACGCCGCCAGATCATCGAAGTACACTTGCTGTTCCCTGGCCTGACATCGGTCTGCGAGGCCCATCGGCGCGCAACACTATTGGAGGAGCGGCTCTCCGCCGCACTGGAGCTGCCGGCGGAAGTCGTTACCCATTTGGAGTCGTTAGAAGACCATGGCGATGTCCACCGCGAACGGCACTACACAGGGAAACCCGAGTAGCGTGAGCAGCTACCAACTTTCTTTCTTCTTTTGCAGCGACCAGAGATAGTCGGCGATCCGGTGGATGTCTTCATCGGTCAGGACGCTCTTCCAGGAAGGCATGTAGAGAGGCGCGGCCGGACCTCTGGCGTTCTCCACGGGTGGCACCTTGCCGTTTTGAATGATCTTGATCACTTCTTCTTCGGTGTAGTCGTCCGAGGCGTGGAGGAGCGAAGGCACTTCTCCGCCCTGGCTGTTGGGATTGGGCACTCCACCCTGGAGTTCCAGTCCATGACAGCCTACGCAGCCGAACCGCGCGAAACTCTGTTTGCCGGCTTCGATTGCGGCATCTCGCGGCGTCAGCGCCTTCGCCCGCTGGGAGAGAATGGCCTGGGCATCTTCCGCAGTCGCGGAAGCCATGAAAATGAGAATGGCCTTCCGGGAATTGGTGTCGAGATCATAGGCCGGCATGATACTGCCCGGGTAAACGGTCTGCGGATTGACGAGTTGCTCGTCCAGCCAGCCGGAAGAGTGCTGTTTGGTGAGTCCCAACAGGTCGGGCCCGCCTTTTGCTCCTACGCCCCCGATGCTGTGGCAGGCGATGCAATTCTTTTCGACGAATAATTGCCGGCCATAGCCCGCGCTGGGGATTAGGCGCACGCTCGAGTAATAGCTTCCCATCTGCTCGCTGGTGAGAGAGAGCATGTAGAAAGTCAACGCCCGCGCCTGGGCTTTCGTGAAATGAAAATTCGGCATAGGCGAGTTCCGCGATACCGTATTGGGATCGAGGAAGTGCTTCTCAAGCCATTCCGGGAACCGTCGGATGGCGCCCTCTTCAGTCAGGTCCGGACCGATGGTCCCTCCGACGCCATTCAGCTTGTGACAGCCGCGGCATCCTTGCGTTTCGAACAAGCGGCGGCCTTCGGTCAACTCGGGCACGTCGGGAACTTCGCCTTCTTTGTGGCAGCGCCCGCAGGAAGCGCGAATGTAATCCTTGGCAAGTAGCGGTTCCTGCCAGAACGGCACCATTCCGTGGGCATTCTGTTTGTCGGTGGCCAGACCCTGTCCTCCATGGCACACCGTGCATCCGAACTTGGCAGGGACGTGCGGGCCCAGGTTGGCGTGATAGGTGAACGGCTGCGGCGCGTTCTTCATGGTGGGGTCTTCGGCGCCCAGGTGACAAGTGGTGCAGCGGTCAACGCGCTGCAAGCCGGGCAGCAAATCCTGCTTGATTACCAGGTCCGCGTTCAACACGTCGCTCTTGGCCGCGGCGTTGGGCTCTCCGGCGGCTTCGAGCCGATGGAACTCCTGTTGATAGGTCTTCCAGGCGGGGCTGGCGGCCTGCCAGACCGCGCCCAACATCAGCGCCAACACAATCAGACTGAGCGCGAAGAAAAACTGCGGAAGTCTCCGTTCCATTTTATTCGCCCCCCGCAATGTGAACCCATGGCGGCACTAGAGCCCAACCCGGACCGCGGAACATCGTTCCAATCACGATCAGGATTATGTTCACCACCACGAAAAGGGTAAAGGCACGAATGGCCCATTTGCGATCGGCCGGCCTGCGGCTGGGATTGGGATCGATGTAGGGGATGGCGAGGAGCACCAGCACGATCAGCCCGGGCACCACCACCCCGCCCAGCAGCGCCGAGTGACTCACCAATTCCTGCAGGCCCAGGAAGTACCAGGGAGCCTTGGCGGGGTTTGGCGTCTTCGCAGGGTTGGCCAGTTCTTCCAGCGGCGCCTTAAAGAAAATCGAAACGGCCATCACGCTAGCAACCGTTACCAGCAGGGCGATGCCTTCGCGGAAGAACGCATACGGGTACGAGAAGATGGTATCCTCCTCCTCTTCCATGCTGACCGTCTCGAAGATGGGCTTGCCGGTGACCACTTCCATCAGGCCGTACGTTTTGTCTTTCGACGCGGGACCCGCCGCCAGCACGGCGACCGGCTCAGGCGCTCCGATGGTGACTAGCTGCGCCGGCTTCTCTTCCTTCAACTTCCATACCGGCCGCGAGAGTCCTCCATCCTTGCGAACCCTCCAGAAGTGCACCATGGTCAGCAGCGTAACCACCGACGGCAACACCGCCACGTGGAGGACGTAAAATCGCAGCAGCGCCGCTTCGCCGACGGTGTGACCGCCGAGTAGCAATTCGCGAATCCGCCCGCCAACGAGGGGAGCGTAACTACCGATGTTGGTGCCGACGGTGATCGCCCAGAATGCCAGCTGGTCCCAGGGGAGAAGATAGCCCGTGAAGGAGAGGCCCAAGGTGAGCAGGAAGAGCACCACGCCGATCACCCAGTTGAACTGCCGCGGCCGCTTATAGGAGCCGGTATAAAAGACCCGGCACATGTGCAGGAAAACGCAAATCACCATGCCATGAGCCGACCAGCGATGCATATTGCGCAGAAAGTTCCCCAGGTAGACCACGAACTGCAGGTCTTTCATGTCCTGGTAGGCCTGCGGCGGATGGGGCCGATAGTAGAACATCAGCGCCACCCCGGTGGTTACCAGGATGATGAAGAGGAAGAAGGTGATGAACCCGAGGTAGAACGTGTGCTTCACCTTGAGGTTCTCTTTCTTCACCTTCGCCGGGTGAATATGCAGCCACACATTCAGGAAGACCAGTTCGGACTTCCCTTTATCGGTGGACAGCGGATCCCGCCGGAAGACGGACTGCCAGGCATCTCTTATGGGGTTCATCGTTACACCATGAGGCGATAACTTGCGGGAACTATGTGGTCCTTATCCACCCTGAGTTGGCCATCGCGAGCCACTGTCACCTCGAACCATTCGAGTGGCCTGGGCGCGGGGCCGTGTTGCACCTTGCCGTCGGCACTGAACACGCTGCCGTGGCACGGACAGTGGAATTGCTCGTCGCTCTGGAAATATCCCACCGTGCAACCCAGGTGCGTGCACACCGCGTTGGCGACCGCGAATCCCTTTTCGCGATCGCGGAACACGAAGATCTTCTGGTCCGCCAGGAATGTGGGGGGGCCAAAAGAGAAATCCGCCGGATTGCCGATCTTGAAATCCTGCGGCGGTTCGTAGAACACGCTGGGCGTTAGAAATCGCAGCACTGCCGCCAGGCTCACGCTGATTCCCGAACAGAGAGCCACCAGCCCGGCCGAGCCCCAACTCACAATGGATCGTCGCTTCATGCGTTTTTCCCTCTCATTCGAATACTTCCCGCTCCTGCTGCTCCAGAGCCTCCATCGTGATGGCATCGACGGGACACCGCTGGGCGCACAGCGCGCACCGGATGCACTTCTCTTCGTTCTTGATGATGGCGCCGGCCTGTCCCACGGGTAGCTCGGAGGCGGATACGCCATAGCGGTTGCGAATCAATGCGTCGTACCGCTCGTCGCCTTGCACTTGCGCCAGGTCCACCAGTCGCAGGCAATTCTCCGGGCAGACATCCACACATCCCGCGCACAGAATACACTTCGAGCCGTCAAATATAGTGTTGACCTGGCATTTCAGGCAGCGCAGGCCTTCGGCGCGTCCCTGTTGCTCATCGAATCCCAATTCCACCTCGGCGATCCCGATGCGGCGATTAGCGGGCAGAACCGGCATGATCTGCCGCTGGATTCCCAGGAAGCCGCGCGGCATCTCCCAGTTATTGAAAATGCGAAAGCGGCTCAGCACGGTCTTGGTGCTCGTACCCTGAAACCAGGTGTGGATGGAACGGGCGGCCCGATGGCCGTTGGCTACCGCTTCCACCAGCACGCGCGGACCGAACGCCACATCGCCGCCGGCGAAAACTCCAGGCGCGGTAGTCATGAGATTCTCGTCGATCTTGAGAATTCCGCGCGGCGTGATCTGCACATCCTTGTCGCCCCCGAGGAACGAGAGGTCGGCCTGCTGCCCGATTGCCAACACTACGGTGTCACAGGGAATCACTTTCTCTTCGTCGCCGAAGGCCGGATTGAAGCGCCCTTTCTCGTCGAATACCGACACGCAGGCGCGCACTCTAAGGCCTTCGACGACCCCATTGGCGCCGACAATCTCCTTCGGCCCCCACCCGTTATCCACCGCGATGCCTTCGTGCTCGGCTTCCTGAACTTCGCTCTGCCAGGCGGGCATCTGCTGGCGCGACTCCAGGCTCACCAGGCAGACCTGCTCAGCGCCGGAGCGCATGGCCATGCGGGCGGCGTCCAAGGCCGGCTGAAGGCTATCCGAGCCGGATTCCACGGCGCCGGAATCCCAACTCTCATGCACTAATCGAACCGCGGCGCGGGCCACATCGATAGCGACGTTGCCGCCGCCCACCACCGCTACCCGCTTGCCCAGCTCGATCTCGTATCCCAAATTAGCGTTGATCAGGAAATCGATGCCGTTATATACGCCGGCCAGGTGCGCGCCCGGTATATTCAACTCGCGGCCCTTGTTAAGTCCCGTGGCCAGCAACACGGCGTCGAACTTGGAGCGCAGTTGGCCAAATGTAATGTCGCGCCCGAGAGTCATGCGCGTATGCAGGCTGACCCCCATCGACAGAATGTTGTCGACTTCCATCTTGATGATTTCCCTAGGAAGCCGGAAGTGGGGAATACCCAGGTAGAGCATTCCCCCCGGAACCGGCGCCGACTCGAAGACATCGACCGAGTACCCCAACAGCGCCAGGTCATGAGCGCAGGTCAGGCCGCAAACCCCCGCCCCCACAATTGCGACAGTCTTGCCACGCTTCGGCCTGCGCGGCAGGTTCTTGCGCGCCGGGTCGTGCCCTGCGCCCAGGTTGTGCCGCTCGGTGGCGTATCGTTTGAGCGCGCAGATGGCGATGGGGTCATCGATCTTGCCCCGCCGGCAGGCATCTTCGCATGGGTGCGCGCAGATCCGCCCCAGCACGTACGCGAACGGGTTCGGAGCGCGGGCCAGAAGGTACGCCTCTTCGTCCCGCGAGATCCCGATGGATTGCACATACCGTCCGCACTCCGTATGGATTGGGCACGCCGTCCGGCACGGAATGTTGCGGTTGAAGTACTCCTGGTCCGGAACCGTTACGCGATAGGGCATAAGGATTCCCTTCTTACGATTTCTTCAGCTTCTCGATTTCCTCGTCGCTCAGCGCCGGGAAGAAGGCTTTCGGATTCTTGTCCTTTCGCTCGGTCTGGTCATAGACCAGGAAATCGAAGATCACCTTGCCCTGCGAATCGCTGATGCCGGAATTCGGTTTGTGCATCATGCGTTTGACATAGCGCTCCCACTCATCGCGCTTCATCATGGTGTTCATTGGGCGAGCGATGGTGTGGCATTTGGAACACTTGGTGGTGAATACCTTATAGGCCGCCTGCTGCGGCCCGGGATAGGCGCTCACGTCGATCTTATCCGGGCCCTTATCCTGTGGCAGCACCACGTTGCTCGTCTGCGCCACCAGTACCAGGGGCGTCAGCATCATTATTCTCTGTATGAGTCGTTTCATGTAAGTCACTCCTTACCACATCAACCGCACGTCTAGTCTGAAGAGCTTGTCCAAAACGCCAAGGCCTGACACCGGGTCCTGATCGCGTTCGTGGCTATAGCTGGCGCGCAGCACCACATTGCCCAGTGTTGTAAGCGCCTTCTCACTGCCGATGCTCCAGGCCTGGGTGCGAACCGCCGGTCCGGGGGCGATATTTTGGTTCAAGCGGTCAAACCTTGCCATGACCGCGAAACCGTTCTGAATGTAATAGTCCACTTCGCCGCGAAAACCATTCGAGATAAAGTGCTGCATCGGAGCGCCCTGCTCCACCTGCCAGTCGTCATCGTCCCGCAGATAGCCGCCCAGCACGTCGAGTTTGTCGAAGAAAAGGTAATTGCCGAAGACGCCATACCGGCGGATGTTGGGCCGGTAGGTGAACTGGTCCGGATCGCCCACGTTTTGTATCTGGTCCTTCGTCCCGTGATACGCCATGAAGGTAACCCCGCCATCCGGACCGAACCAGTAATCGGCGTCCACCCAGTAATCCTTGGAATTCTTCGTGGAGTTGAAGAGGATTTCGCTGCCGTCGGCATTCAGCCCGTTGGTTACCTTGGCCGAAATCGCGAACACTTGCTTGAAGTAGTTCGACGCCCACGTATAGCCGACATCGACCCCCACGGGATGCTGATCCAGCGAGAAGTTGATCGGGCTGACGTTCTCGAACAGGGGAGCGGGGTCGGGGAACAGATTGTAGAACATAGCTGCTCGCGTGCCTTCGCCTTCCTGCATGTGCATCTCGCCGGCTTTGATGAAGAAGCTACTGTTGGCGCGGCCTCCCGTGTAGCTCATGAACGCCTGCTCCAGGTCGGTGCTGCCGCCCTGATACAGCTCGAAGTGGGTGAAGTAGGAGAATCCGGTCTCCGGCACCGCCCCCGCGATAAACAGCGCGGCCTCGTCCAGGTTGAAGCTGGAACTGGACGTGGGCGCGACCCCATCAGGTGTGTTCTTGTCAACCGTAAAGCTGCCTTGCGCAATCACCGCGAGCGAATTGGTGACGGCGAATTTGATGTTGTTGTCGAGCGCGGAAATCTTGGGGGCGGCCTTGGTCCCATCCATCTCGTCGGGCGGCAAACGATATCCCAGCCGCTTGAACATGTAGCCGTTCTTATTCAGCGCCGGCGGAATGGTGTGGCAGGCGTAGCACTTCACGCCGAACTTGCGGGCGAACGCGGGAATCGCCTGTGCCGGTTGGGGCGTTAAGGCAGCACAACTGAGGGCCGCCAATACCGGCATGACAGCCGGCAGCCTGAGCTTTCGTCGCGGTGGAACCATGGCCGCAGGAAAGGCATGTCAATGACCAAGAAAGAGCTCCTTTTATCTCAATAGGTTGAATAGTTCCGGATAGAGATATGGGGAACCGATTCCCCGAATCCACCTGCCAGTTGTGGAATCTATTCCCCAGACTGCGAATCGCGGTCGCGCTTGAGGAGAGCATAAAACGTCTTGCGATCCACCCCGGCCTCGCGCGCCGCGGCGCTGAGGTTGCCTTCGCATCGAGCCAGGACTGCCTGGGCGTAAGAGAGCTCGAAGCTCGCCAGGTATTGCTCCCGCGCCTCCTTCCACGGCAGGCTGGAGAGTTGATTGGCGGTGCTGTTTGCAGGCATGTCTTCGTCCAGGTCGGTCGCCTCCAGGATGCCGCCGGGGTGAAGGGCCGTCAACCGCTCCATTACATTCTTGAGCTGGCGGACATTACCCGGCCAGGGCTGCCGGAGAAGCGCTTCATAGAATCGGGGCGACCCGGTAAGGCTCTTCCCATATCGCCGGGAGAAACGCTCCAGGAACATACTGGCGAGGTGAGGAATATCTTCCGGCCTCTCCCGCAGCGGGGGCAGTTTCACCATGACCACTCCCAGACGATAGTAAAGCTCCTCGCGGAATGAGCCGGCCTTGATCTTCGCCGCCAGATCCTGATTCGTGGCGCACAAGATCCGGCAATCCACGCGCACCGGCTCGATGCCTCCCAAACGCCGCAGTTGGCGCTCTTCCACGAAGCGGAAAAGACGGGTTTGCAGTTCGACACTGAGGTCGCCGATCTCGTCCAGGAACAGCGTGCCGCTGTCCGCCGATTCGATCAAGCCCTTCTTCATCCGGTCCGCCCCCGTGAAGGCTCCGCGCTCGTAGCCGAACAGTTCGCTCTCGATCAGGGACCCAGGCAGCGCGCTGCATTCCACTGGCACAAACGGACGGTTCTTGCGCCGGCTCTGGCTCTGAATGAAGCGGGCCATGACCTCCTTGCCGCGGCTCGCCTGGCCTTTTCCGTCAGTTCGAGCATGGCGGGGTTTCGGCTCTGCGGTTGGTCGCTTTCACCGAGTTCGGCCAGCCTTCCCTTTAGCCGGTCGACTTCGTGTTCCAGCTCGGCGTGCGAAAGCGCGCGCTTCACCACCAGCAGAAGATCCTCCCGCTTGAACGGCTTCTGCAGGTAGTCGAAAGCGCCGTTTCGCATGGCTACCACTGCGCCTTCCACAGACCCGAAGGCCGTGAAGAAGACAATCGGCACGCCCGGATGCGCCTCATGTAGCCGTGCGAAGACCTCTTCGCCGGAGATGCCCGGCATGCGCATGTCGAGTAAGACCAGGTCTGGGGGCTGCGCCAGGGCATCCGCGAGTCCCTTCAACGGGTCTGAGTAAGCCGTGACTGTGGTGTCGGGAAACTTCAGCATGCGCTGAATGTTCTCGCCCATCGCCGCCTCGTCGTCAATTACAAAGATCCGATTCACTGGGGAGCGCCTTTGACAAACCAATGGTAGGGTTGACCCCGCGTAAAACGCGCGGGGGGCAGCTCGACGACGAAGCTGGCGCCGCCGCCGGCTCTCTCTTCATACCATATGCGGCCGTCGTACATATCGAGCAGGCTCGCACCCAGGAAAAGCCCGAGCCCCAACCGCTCCCGCCCGGGACTCTGCGAAACAAACGGTTCGAACAGTTGTTCCCGGATCGCCTCCGGGACACCGGGTCCGTTGTCCTCGATTCGCAGCACCACCTTCGCACCCGCGGTCCGGTAAGGCTCCAGGCGGATCCAGACCGTGGCGCCTTCCCTTCCTTTCAGTGCGTCCAGGGCGTTGCTCAGCAGTCCGCGGACAACTTCGCTCACCACGTGCCCCGGCAGATTGACGAGCGGGGCCTCCGCAATATCGCGCGCCATCCGAACGCCCCCCTCATTGGCGACGGTCAGGAAGGCCGCCAACGCTTCGTCTAGCGCCTCGGCCGGATTCGCGGGCTCGAAGACCTCGCTGCCACGCTCGCGCCGCAGTGCCTGCAGGAGCGTGCGCGCGATGTTTCCCATATAGCGGGTCTCTTTCAGCATCTGTTGCAAATCGCTCACGAGGGCGGCGTCTTCCTTACGCTCTTCCAGAAGCACCTCGATGCGGCTGGTCACAATCGCCAACGGATTGTTGAATTCGTGCATAAAACCGGCCGTGAATTGGCCAAGAAGCGTGAGTTGATGGGAAAGCCGCGCCTGCTGATCGGCCGCCGACAGTTCCTCACGCAATCTAACGGTACGATAGCGGACGTTCTGCAGTTGCAGCTTCAATTGCTCCGATTCTTCCCGCGCATTCTTCGCGTCGGCAAGTGCACGGCGATGCCTGCGGCGATAGAAGAGCAGGCCGGGAATAGGCGCCAGAACCGCCGCTGCAACTAGAATCGCGCCGGTGGAGAGCGCCGAAGGCGGGAGAGCCCATCGCAGGGTCCAGACAATCGGCAAGACCCAGACCCCTGCGATCCACACCAGACAGCGCTGCCATCCGGCCGGGTTGTTTCGGCCTTCGTCTTCGGTCATTGAGCGAG
>Ga0302326_10015937_pt1 | contig 15768 bp, 13 predicted proteins | sample Palsa_T0_3_FD_202264 | JGI IMG/M metagenome (GOLD analysis project Ga0302326, IMG submission 202264) | Peat permafrost microbial communities from Stordalen Mire near Abisko, Sweden - Palsa_T0_3 | ecosystem: Environmental > Terrestrial > Soil > Palsa > Peat permafrost | place: Sweden: Abisko... | reverse complement strand
AGGTTGTTGGCTCCGAAGGTGCCGTGCACGTCGTGGCAATCGCTGCACGTGATCAAGCCTTCGTTCACCTTGTGGTGGAACGGCATATTGAACGCGGGCTTCGTGTCGGAGTGGCACTGGAAGCAGAGCGTAGGCTGCGCAACCTTCAGCAGATTTTCTTCTTCCTTGTTTTGATGAGCGCTGTGGCAGCTAGTGCAGCCGACGTTCGCCTTGGCGTGGGGCGAGCGGTCAAAGTTCGGGTGCGCTCCCGCGTGACAGGTCAGGCACTTGGCATCTACCTCTTTGGCCGAGTGCTTCGCGGGATTGAATATCTTGGTTATGTCGCCGCCGCCCGCCACGTGCTCGGCGCCGGGACCGTGGCAGCCTTCGCAACCTTGGTGGGAGGGTCCAGCTTTGGTATTGAGCGTGGTCTTCCAGTGCGGCGTTTTCTCCCACGCGTTATAAATCTCCTCGTGACAAGTCTTGCAAGTCTCCGCTCCCACGTACTTGGAAGCATCTTTCGATGCACTCCCGGGTACATCGGGGGAGGGCGTGCTGGCCGCGGGTGCGCTGGTGGATTGAGCGCTCTTAGCCACGGGCGGTGGAGTGGTCTGGCCGGAAGCAAAGGTGGCGACGACGAAAACAAATAGGATCGACAGCGGAACTCGAACAGAGCGGGAGCTGTGGTGGGAAGTCGTCATTGATCTCACCGACGATCTCGTCGAAAAATAAAAAAGTACAGCAATGCGGGATGCTGCCGCTGGTCAATATTGCACACTCTTTCAGAATTAAGGGAGCGGATTTCGCGCTCGGATTCATTTTTCGTTCCCTAAATGGGACTATTGGGAACTGAATTCCTCGACGAGTATCGGCACACGCGATGTCTCCAGCTTTTGCGGCAATGGATTCCTTGGCGCTTGGTTTGAAGCAAAGACATTCGAGAGTGAGCACTCTTGCTCAGAAGAAAGGCAGCGTCGTTGTTAGCTTCGAAGTCGTTGCGCTCGAATTCCAGGAATAAGAAGAAGAGGAAGCATCCATGCCGACCGCTGAACTCGACCATCCCGTTACAAGTGCCGTAACCCTGGGCAGCAGCACCATGAAAGCGTTGGTCTATCACGGTCCGGGCAAGTTTGCCTGGGAGAACAAGCCCCGCCCTGCCATCCAAAATTCAGGCGACGCGATCGTGCGCGTCACCACCTCGACCATTTGCGGAACCGACCTGCACATTTTGAAAGGGGATCTTCCTGCAGTGACCGATGGACGCATTCTTGGCCACGAGGGCATCGGCATCGTCGAGGAGGTTGGAGCTGGCGTCTCCGAGTTTCACATCGGGGACAAAGTCATCATCTCGTGTGTGACTGCCTGTCTGAAGTGCGACTTCTGCAAGCGAAGCATGTATTCCCACTGCCGGCATGGCGGCTGGATTCTGGGCTACACCATAGATGGAACTCAGGCCGAGTATGTGCGAATCCCTCAGGCCGATGGAAGTCTCTACCACTTTCCTGCCGGCGCCGATGAAGAAGCGATGGTGATGTTGAGCGACATCCTGCCGACCGGCTTTGAGTGCGGCGTGCTGAATGGACAGGTGAAGCCCGGAGACACGATTGCCATCGTGGGCGCGGGGCCAGTCGGGCTTGCCGTACTACTCACGGCGCAATTCTATTCACCGGCGGCAATTTTCATGATTGACCTGGACGACAAGCGCCTCGCGGTCGCCAAAAAGCTCGGCGCGACGAATCTGATCAACAGCGCAGACGGGCAGGCTGCTCATCAGGTGATGGAGCTGACGGAGGGAGCCGGCGTCGATGTGGCCATCGAAGCCGTCGGCCTGCCAGCTACCTTCGAGATCTGCCAGGCTATTGTCGCGGCCGGCGGACGCATTGCCAACGTGGGCGTCCACGGCAAGCCGGTGGAACTGCACATGGAAAAACTCTGGGACCGCAACATCTCGCTGACCACGAGACTGGTGGACACGGTCACCACGCCGATGCTGCTTAAGGTGGTGCGCGCGGGCAAGTTGCAGCCGAGCAAGCTCGTGACTCATCGCTTCGCCATGAACGACATCATGAAAGCGTATGACACCTTTGGAAACGCCGCCAAAGAGGGTGCTCTCAAGGTGGTGCTGACGAATGGCGGCGCCTGAGGTTAGAACCGCGCTTGCATGTGATCTCCCTTACCCTAACTGCGATGCCGATCAAAGTATTCCTGTAATACGTGAGCTGCAACAGTCCTTTCGCGACAATCATTCGCAAGGCGGTCAATTGTGACCAGCATTCCGAAGTGGGAAGTTGGATACTCGACTTAACAAAGTTTCACGACAAAACAGATTTCGCGAACAAACTTGGTTTGGTGGAGGTTTCGATGAACTTGAACTGGACGGACCCGAGGCTGATTGCTGTGGCAGTCGCTGTGGTTGTGATTATCGCAGTGATTGCCTGGATGTACGTGCGAAAACGAAAGAGCACGACGGCGGGCCTGCGGCAGAAGTTTGGCTCCGAGTACGACCGCGCGGTTCTGGCACATGGCTCAAAAGCCGAAGCGAAACTGGCAGATCGCGAGAAGCGGATTGACAAGCTCAACATTCGCGATCTGGATGTGATGGAACACGAACGCTATTCGAAAGAGTGGCAGGCTGTGCAGTCGCGTTTTGTCGACTCCCCCAAGGGAGCCGTCGCCGAAGCCGATGATCTGGTTTCTTCAGTGATGAAGGCACGCGGTTACCCGGTAGCTGATTTCGATCAGCGTGCTGCCGACATTTCCGTCGATCATCCGCGAGTGGTGGAAAACTACCGTTCGGCCCACGAGATTGCGCTCCGTGCTGGAAAAGAAGCCGCAACCACCGAGGACCTCAGAACAGCGATGATTCACTACCGGTCTTTATTTGAGGAACTGGTGCAGGTGCCAACAATTGTTGAAACAAAGCGAGTCGCCTAACGGCGCCTAAGAGCCGAACACCAGAGAGGAACCAATGATGAAGCCAAGTACGCAGGACCAGGCTGAAGGCAAGGTTCACGAAGTAAAAGGGAAGATCAAAGAGGCGGTCGGCAAAACCACGAACGACCCTGACCTGGAAGTTTCCGGCACAGCGGAGAAGAATGCCGGCAAGGTTCAAGGCTTGATCGGCCGCGTTGAAAAAGCTGTCGGAGAGTGAAAATAGCGCGTCTCCGGCCAGCAAAGCCGATCCCAAACCGCACACGGGTGATCGAGAAACGGTGGAACAAAGTGAACGTTACAGATGAGAGCGCTCATGAAATCCCCATCGCCTCCGATAATTGCGACAAGATCAGAAAACTTGGCTTTGCTGCTTCGAAGCACATCAACATGTATGGCGAGCACTTTAAGATTGTTTCCGATCCGTTTGACGACGGGGACTGCGTGGCAGTCCGAGTGACGAGCGGAAATGATCCGGAGATCCGAACGCTGCACCTGCCGATCGCAAACCTGGTGGGTCGCGCGGATCGATTTCTGAAACGAGGGATGACCCGCCGTTAAGCGTCATAGGAGGGTGGAGGGAGCTGTCCGCATCCGCACAAGTGCGCGATCGTGGGTAACAACTGGCTGGACAAACTATCCTTGGCGACGAGGGCGTCCACCAGGCTTAACGTCTGGTCCGGAACACCCGCTCCTTCGGTCAGCAGAATGATGGGCGCTTGCGGCCGAAGTCGCCTCAGTTCAAGAGCAACCACCTGCCCGTTCGTGGTCGCCATGAAGGAATCAAGCACGACCACTTCAACGGAATGCATGGAAGCCAGCTCGAGTCCCCGATCACCGCTGGGAGCGGTGAGAACAGTATAACCAAAGCTTTCGAGGAACGCCCTTTCGCAGTCCAATATGTCCTGGTTGTCGTCAATACAGAGAACGACTGCGCTGGCGGCTTCCGGATAAACCGAGGGGAACATGCTTCGACTCCGAACGAACCATCTTGCTGGACAATCATGTCAGGCCGAATGCCTCGAAGGCTGTTCACAATAGCTCACCACTGGCGATTGTGAACGCGAGAACCTTTAATCGTGGAGAACGACATTGAGCAGCGAACTGTGCACCTTGAGACCACCGTTGTAGTGGATGAATCCCAACTTCCGGAAGCGGTTCATGAAGAAGCTGACTCGGGAGCGCGTCGTGCCGATCATCTCCGCGAGGGTTTCCTGACTGATCTTCGGGACTACGGTTTCAGGAATGCCTTCCTTGCCGAAATGAGCCAGCAGCAGCAGAATGCGCGCAAGTCTCTTTTCGCTGGAGTTGAAGAGCTGGTCGACTAAATCTTCTTCGTAGCGGATGTTACGCGCCAGCAGGTACGCTACAAAAAGATCGGAAAGCGTGTGCTCGCGGTGGAGCGCGCTCAGCATCGCCCTCTTTTCCACTCGAAGAAGATCACAATCCGTCAGGGACTCCGCGGATCCCATGCGCAACAGCTGACCGGCCAGCGAACCTTCGCCGAAGAAGTTGTTCTCACTCACAATGCCGATGGTCGCTTCCTTTCCTGCCTTGGAAACTACGGTCAGGCGCACTTTACCTTTCTGCACATAAAAGACCGCGTCGGCCTTGTCTCCTTGGGTGAATATCGTTTGCTTTTTTGGGATCGCAACTATCCTTCTACCTTCGCCGATGGTCGCGAGGAATGTGTTCGGGTCGAAGTCCTTCACCTTCCTAACCACAGCTCTTTTGGCCATGTTTGTATTCCCTTTCCCTAGAAGTCCGAAGGCGATTGCAAAAGCACTGACTCCTCTCTCTCTCCATCCCTTTCCGGCACCTTCAGATGACACTACTGTAGCGAGGTTCGCATGGTACGGGTGAATTTTTAGCAGGTTTTATCTCGACGCATGCACAGTATCTCGCTGACAAAATTAAGGTTAGAGTACGATCAGAGGGCTAGGATGCGATTCGTTCGAGCTGGCGCAGATTTCAGTTGCAGGATCCGATTCTTTGCCGTACGATTTCTAGTGTACGCTAGCGCACAGTTGGGGGCCCACTATGGGGCGAAACGGAAACAAAAGCGACACTCACTATGCGGCAGTGGATCGAAGCGATGTTCCGCAGGGCCGCAAGGGGAAGCATCGCAAGGTGGTAGCGGACATTCTGGCCGACCTCTCAAAGCTGAAAGCGCAGCAAGCCGTGAAGATTCCGCTGAGCGGTCTGAACGGCGAGAAGATGCAGAACCTGCGTTCGGCTTTGAACCGGGCAACGCGCGAGAAAAACATTCCTGTCGTGACCTCCAGCGACGAGAAATACCTCTACGTCTGGCGCGCTGACCCGTCCAAGAACACGGCACCCGCGCAGTAGACGCGCCCTCCACGCAAAGTTGGCTGAATGACGCCACTGGTCTTTGCGAATCATTCGCGAATGATCCGCGAACGATCCGGCGAACGATCAGCCCGCAGCCCGGCTATGCAGCTGCGGGCGTTTGCATGGCGTCCATATAGCTATCCATTGACTGAGTCAGCTGCGCATCCACTTCGTCCGCGATCGTCATGACATCGGGCAAGACCCGGCTGAAATCAAGAAAGCGCAGATTGCTCTGCAAGGTGCCGAACAGGGTCACTTGCAGGATCCGTGATTCGTGCACCAGCATTGCCGGCGTGTAGCCTTGTTGATGTCGCAGCTTGCCATGCGCCAGGGCCGCGGCGGAAAAGACAGCATCGCTGTCTTTTGTAGTGGCGCTGGGCTTGCTCAGGCGGACAACCAGGTCTTCGACGAGTCTGGGGAGATGTCCAGTACGCTCGTCGTCGCTCAGCGGAACATGGTTGAGTTCACTGCTCTGCTTTGCCCGGGTTAACCAGTTCTCGACAACGCTGTCGATGGAGCGCCCCAGGATCGTGCCCACTCTTTCTTTTTCCAGCCGGGCGGCGGGCTTGCGGTTCAACATTCTTCCCCGGATGAGGTCGGCAAGTTTCCCGACGTCGAAGGGCTTCACCATGATTTCGTCGGCCGCCAGAAGGATCGCGGCCATGGCCCCCTCCACGTCGGGGTAACCGCTGACCAGCAGCGTGAGAGCGTTTGGCTGAGAGTGGCGCATCGCCGTAACCACCGCGAATCCGTCGCCCGGGTTCGGCATGTGCAGGTCGGTGATGAGTACATCGAAGCTCTCGCTGGCAATATGCTTCAGAGCTTCTGTGACATTGGCGGCGGCGACCACTGCAAAACCCTTACGTTCCAGTACCGTCATCATCATGTTGCGCACGGCATCGTTGTCATCGACCAGTAAAACCTTGTGAGCAGTGAGCGGAGCATTCAGAGTCATTGCGGCACAACCTCTCCCATTTTAGTAATTAAAGTATGGCTGAGTTTCATTTCGGGAGATGTATAGAAAGATACAGTCACCCAGACCAGCAACGCGTATTGTGCTTCTAGTAAGGTAAGTGCGAGCGCGGTCATGGGCTAGCGGCAGGAACCGGGCCATTCGGCCCTCACGACCGCATCGCACTAATTTCTGGGCATGTTCCAAGCGCGGACTCTTTAGAGCCCGGCTTCTCTGGCCCATCACCGATGCCAGGCCTAATCAAGCTCGATGCAATCGTGCTGGATGCACCCATGCCCGAAGTAACGCGGATTGACGTTTGGCAGGGCAAACTACGACGGAGGGACTATGTCACAAACTGTATTGGAGAGAACGGCAGATCAGATCGCTGAATCAGCTCACCAGGCTTCCCGTGCCACCAGTGCGGTTGCCGGTGCCATCAACGATGGTGTTGGAGCCGCAAGACGGGTCGCAAAACAAGGCGGCGATGTTGCCGAAGAATTCCTGCAGGACACGACTCGGCGCATCCAACGGCATCCGGCGCTCACGTTGGCGGGCACATTTGCCGTGGGCTTCACCGCCGGGGCGGTCATTGGATGGATGATCAAACGAAAATGATCAAGCGAAAATGATCAGGCGAAAATAGCCGCGGAGCGGAAAACTGAATAGTTTTCTGCGTTTCAGTCTGCATATCGGGAGAGCGCCGATGCACTTCCTCATGGTTGCGAGGTTGGCGGTTCCGGTCATGAACTTCTGATTGGACGATGAAGTATTGATTGACCTCGCAGGATTACGTCGCGGGAGTCAGTGTTTTCGCGTCCACTTTCCAGTGCCGCGTTCTAGCCGATCCACCACCTGACCGGAGGAGAAATACATGTCGAAGACTTGGGAACATTACCACCACGCTGCTCGGAACCATGAGAAAGCAGCCTACCACTTCAACGAGGCAGCGAAATACAATCAAGCTGAAGAGCGCGAAAAAGCAGCACACCACGCTTACCTGGCTCATGGGCATAGTCAGCAGGCAGCTCATCACGACGTCGAGGCGGCGAAGTTGCATGCGGAACAATCCGATGGGCGGGCGACGCTCGCTCCGACGCAAGCGGTCACTGAAAAGAGCGCCGTGTAATGCTTGAGAGAAAAACGGGGCGGGCCACTTATAGATTTACCTTTTATCGCTTGCCGCATTAATCATAAAACTCTTCAGCTCGCCGACGATTTTTGAGTCGGGCTCGCTTCGCGCCTGTTGTCCATGTCCTGCCCTTTGGCTAAGCGGTCTGAGCGCGACGTCCGGACTGCGGAAAGCTCACCAGCAGTCGGAAATATATTTTCCCGCCAAAAGCTGCGCCACTCCGAGAATAGCGACGGGGGAGCGAGAGCTTTCTTGCACCGCTTAAGCTCGAACCAGCGAAGATAGTTGCGGACGACGCTGCTCATGGTCATCTGCATCGCTGCCGAAAAATTGTGCTCTGACATTTGCCGTTGTTGTTCCGGAGACTGCAAGATGGCGACCAGTTTGTCGGCGAGATCCACCGGATCCCCGACTTTGTAAAAATCGATGGCCATATCCTCGTCCGCCGCCATACCGCGAAAATCCGTGAGGTCTGCGCACACGATTGGAACGCCGTAGTCGCATGCCTGATGAGCGGGGCCGCTAGACCCGGTTGCGGAGTCGTAGGGCATGACCACGACCGTGGATGTCCGGAAGAGCTCAGGAATATCATCCTCCGAGACATATCCGCGAAACTCGACGCCTGAGCCAGGGCACAGGGACTCGCGTATCGATTCCCAATATCTCGGTTTGGTGTGATGATTTGCCCCTGCGATAATCAGCTTCGCGTTCGGCACCTTTTTCAACACGGCAGGAAAAGCGTCCATCAGCGTCTCCAGCCGTTTGTAGGTTCCCCAGTGTCCAATTGCCAGAATTCGGTGTTCCGGATTGCCCCGTTGCGAAAAATCGGGCGGGCTCGGACAAGGCGCAAGAGTTCCGTGTGTGCCCAGCAGAACATTCTCAGCCGAGTACTTCTCCAGCAGAGTGCGTCGGTATCCCGAGAGCAAGACGGACACTGAATTTGCCTTCAGCAAGGCTCTGGTGGCCATCCGTGAGGCCAGGCGGAATAACTTTACCTGACGCACTCCGGCGCTGACAAAGTCGACATGTTCGATGAGGTGGTGCAGCGTGACATGGGTGTAATAGCCGAGAGCCCGAGTCATGGCCGGCACACACAATCCAGCAAAGGCAGCGACGGGATATTCTGGAGTGCCAAAGCTGGAGAAGACGAGGTTGAACCACACTACATCCGGCTTTATTTTCTGGATGGCGTTTAACAAACGCACGGGAGTGGCCAGACTATTGAACTTCCAACAGCGAATCACGTCGAAGCCCGGCAGTTCGGCCGGTTGCGAGCCGCTTAACGACTTCCCATTCTCGTTTGTAGAGAATTCATAGTCGCTCAGGTCGTCGGCGAGGATGGTGAGACTGACGTCTGAATTACGCTCGAGTTCTCCCGCAAGATAGAACGCGTACTCATTCAGCTGGCGCGCGCTAGGAGGAAAAGCCGCAACTAAACAGATTTTCATCGGGTCCTCATCTCAGAACAACGTAATGCTTACGTAGGGCCTGAGCTGTCGATTCTGCCCAGTCGTAAAATTAAAGAACGTCTCCTGTTGCATACCCGCGGAAAAACGAATGGGATATTGCAGTTCGACTTCCTTGCCTTCGTCCTTAAACGCGCGGTGGACCCCCATCGCATAGGAAATGGCAAAGCCGCTCTGGATCGCGTCATAAACGTGGGCGCCCATATTCCGGGAATAGGCGGCCGATGCCTGCACGCTCCAGTTGCGCGTTGGAGCAAACTGAATGCTTCCAGCTGGACGGAGAGCCTTGGCAATTGCGTAGGCGGGTCCCTGTATCCGCCATGCCCGCAGATCCTCTGCTTCGACGGTGAAGTTGAGCCGCGGGGAAACTTGCCGCTGGATGCCCAGGTAAGCAGAAGTGAAGTAATCCACGCCGTAGACCGGAAAAAATTGCTGGTCACTGGCTCCCCAACCGGTCAGCAGAGCAGTCTTTCCCCACGGTCGCCCAACGCGGAAGTTGACCGCACCAGCCCACAGCCGCGAATGCTGAGAGCTTTCGGTAAAGGGTCCAGTTTCATGAATGCCATAGCCGCTCACTGAGACTATGTTGAAGAATGAGCTGGTAGACATATAAAGAAACTGCCGGAAAAGGTTTTGATTCATCTCCACCGGAGATAGAGAATCGCGTCGAACCGTTTCCTGAATACCGGCGCTGAAGTTCAACACATTGGTACCCACGTGCAGGGTAGGATTCACCCCAAAATTAAACGTGTAATCGGTCGTATCACGATTGACGATCAACGCCTCGCTCGGCAGCGATATTTGCCCCTGGGCATTTCGGATTTGAAAGAATCCGCTCGAGTCGGGCAAATCGCCGAGGTGAAGATGATACGCAGCGGTCCATTGTGTCTGGATCGAGGAACGGGGCGGCGGAAGCAGTCCCGCGCTGGGGGCGCCGGGATCTGGAACGTCCAGTTTGGCGTCCAGAACATACACCGTCGTATCTTCGAAGATGGGAGACAGGGAAAAATCCGAAAGGACGCTTGCTCTCGGAGTGATCCGCAGTCCTTCGTTCGCTCCTGCCTGAAGCAGCGCCAGCTGGGCTGATTGATCTTCGCCTGCCGAGTCAGCGGCCTGGGCGAAAGCAGTGAGCGCCTGCGTGTTTTGGTGCTCCTGACGAAGGACGTTGGCCTTGGCGAGCAGATACTGGTAACCGGGTTCGCTATCAGCTGAACTGCTGAACAAGGAGAGCTGGTCTTGCGCCCGGGCAGTGTCTCCCAGCGCCAGATAGGTATTGGCCATACTGACCCGCACGGATGTCTCGGATGCACCCGCTAACAGAGCGCGTTGGAGATAAGTTTGTGCCAACTGGTAATCATGCATGCTGAGGAATATGTCTGCTGCTTCGATCAGTTGCTCGCCTGTGACTGGTAAGGTCTCGCCTGTCTGACCCTCCATCAGAGCTAAGGCGATCTGCCTTCTTGCATCATCCAGCTGGCCGTCGCTGGCCATCAGTTGGGCAATTGCCAAACGTATGCTGATGCGATCGTTGTTTGTAGCTGCGAGGTTTGTAGTTGCGACATCGGTCGCGAGGTCTGCAGCCGCAAGCGCTCTTTCAAAGCGTTCCATCGCGCCCTTTTGGTCTCCCAGTAGGCTCAGAGCCTGTCCCGTGGAAACGAGTACCCGACTTTCACGCTGCTTGTGATCTTTTGCCGTCAGCTGCGTTGTTTGCGATGACTGCTCTGCCAGCTGCACATATCGCAGCGTTTCCGCCCGGTCTTTCAATTGCGCATACGCACGGGCAAGCTGCGAATAAATGACATCGTCATCGGGAGAAAGCTTGTGCGCAACCTGTAGTTCCTCGATCGCTTCGTGATACAGCCGCTGTCCATATAATGTTTCGGCCAGGGCGAGATGAAGATCTCCGTCATTTGGTGAATACTTCAACGCGACTCGATACTCGGCGGCGGATTTCACCAACATTCCGTTTTGCCCGTAGGCGGTCGCCCGAATCAGGTGTAGGGGCATGGAATCGCCCATTTCTTCCTGCGCAAGTTGCACCTGTTGCAGGGCGGCTCGAGGGCGATGCAGATCAAGGCTGGCATAAGCGAGTCCCAGATGGGCTTCGCCATTCTTTGGCTCCCGCTTGAGAGCTGATTCGAAATCCGCAGCCGCGGCCTCGGGACGGTGGAGGTCATGCAACACGTATCCACGATTCACGTATGCCGTAACCAAGTCGGAATCCCGCTGCAGGGCCTCGCTGAAATCCTTTTGCGCCTGATCCGATTGCCCTGCATGTTTGTGCGCGTAACCAGTCAGCAGCGGAATGTCGGGTTCGTTGGGGAGCACTGCGTCGTAGTGCGAAGTCAATTGCAGCAGATCGTCGTATTGTTGGAGATACAGCAGATCGTATGCGAGATAGACGACCACGTCCCTGTCCGTGGGAAGTTTTTTGATGGCCTCGCGGCCAACGTCCGCGGATTGCTGATACTCGCCCTTAAAACTCAGGTACCTCTCTTTTTCTCTCATGAGATGAGGTTCCTGCTGCATTGCTGTCGTGGCGCGAGTCAACCACACTAACGCCATCGGCAGGTGCTTCGTTTCGATCGCAACGTTCATTCCTCCGGCGACAATCAGACTGTTAGCTGGAGCCAGTTCATAACCCTTGGTGTAAGCGGCATCAGCCTTCGCAAAGTCTCGGTGCGTTGTGTACAAGTCGCCGAGCGCGAGATAAGGCATGTACAAAGTCGGATAAGCTGCCGCCAGCCGCTGAAAATCCTTCTCGGCATCCTCGTCGTCTCCGGCGTTGCGGAAGGCATAACCCAAGGAGATCAGAGCCGACCGGTTCACGGGATCGATCGCGAGGATCTGCGTGTATACGACGATCGCTTCTTTGTAGTGGCCAAGTTTGGCCAGCAGATCTCCCTCGAGCTGGAGGCTGTTGGGATCTTGGGAGTTGATCGCCAGCGCGTCCTTGAGGTCGATTCCCGCGCCATCGAGGTCACCGGCGGCTATTTTGATCAGTGCCCGCAGGCGCAGAAATTGCAGTCTGTCGGGTCCGCGGTCGTCCAGCGCTCCAATTTCTATTTGTGCAATCTCGATCTGGCGGTGAGCTGCCGTTGCGTCATCCAGGCTCTGATACAGCTCCGCGAGATTCATGTGCAGTTGAATCCCATACAGCGGACCCTCGGCAGGGTTTTGGGGCAAACGAGCCAGAGCAGCGGTATATTCCCGAACCGCGTCTTCCGGGTGTTCCTGGAGCCGTGCGATTTCTCCGCGGAGGGCGTGCAACCGATAGTGTTCCGCATCGAGAGCTGCGGCCCGCTGAACAAAAGGCGCGGCATTGTCCAGGGAGCCGACCGTCACTTCGGCCTGGGCGGCGGAGAGCTGCAAAGCTAAATCGTGGGGTGCGGCATTGGCGGCCTGCGCATACAACTTGGCGGCGTCATCTTCTTTTCCAGCGAGTTGGTAGGTGTAAGCGAGTTCGGCTTGCACATCGGGCTTCGGACTGCGCAGCGAACTAAGGGCGGCAATGGCGGCTGGATAGTCTCCAGTCTCTCGATAGTAGCCCGCGAGCGATCGCTGAACATCCGGGTTATCCGGGGCATGCCGCCTGGCTAATTCGAGGTAACGGCTTGCCAGATCGAGCTGCTTCTGGTGTTCGTATGCCAGGGCCATCAGCAATTCCGATCGCGCTTCGGGCTGCATCTGTTCCGCTCGCGCCAGCACTTCGAGCGCGGCGGCGTACTCTCCATCTCGCAGGAGAAGCTCTCCTAGCAATACCGCGTCGTTGATTCGTTTTGGATCCGTGGAGAGCACCTGGTTTAGAAGATGCTCAGCCTCCGCGGTTCGGCCCATCGTGCTGTACGCCTGAGCAAGTCCCGAAATCCCGTCGAGTGCCAACGGATTCAATCGAAGGCCTCGGCTGTATGCATCCACTGAAAGCTGCGATTTTCCGTCGAGCCGCAACACATATCCCAGAAGAAACCACAGCTGGGCATCGTTCGGTGTGGCCTGCACGGCGCGCTGGGCATAGTCAACCGCGAGTGCATAATTGCCGTCTTTCAGGGCCGATTCCGCGGCTCCTGCAAGACGCGCGTTTTGAATATTCGATCCCCAGCCTAGCGATTTGTTGGGAGGTGACGCCTGTTTGGAATCGACTTGAGGCGTCTCGGGAGAGCCAGGCCCCACCTTATACGTCTGCGCTCGAACGGAGCAGGCAAACGCGATCACGAGCACGGACAAGTATGCGGTCCTCAGGCGTCCCAGCGCGGAACTCAAAGTGTTACCACCGGATCAGTTGCTTGCAAGGCTCTTCGATTCGCGAAAGGCCGTCTGCGTTGGCTGGACTGCTTGGCTGAGCCAGGCTGGCTGAGGTGCTTCTCATGATGGCCAGCGACGGCCCCGGGTCATACAACCCGGAACGACGACCTCGAATCCAAGACCAACCAACCGAAAGGGAGATGTGCAGAGAACTGAGTCCGGCGCGCCCACATCAGGGCCGATACCGTTAAGCATGATCTTTCTGGCGGCTCTTGTGGTTCACTTGCCGCTACTGCTCATGAAGTTGCCGCTGAAATCGTATGATGCGAATTTCCATATTTTTTTCGCATCGCACTACTTGCACAATTGGTTCGATCCTTGGAACTCCAAATGGTATGCAGGGTTTTCGCAGACCACGTATCCTCCGTTGCCGCAACAGTGGCTGGCGTTGACGTCCCATCTCCTCGGGCTAGACATGGCCTACATGGCGGTCCAGTTCGTCGCGATTTTGCTTCTCGCGTTGGGTGTTTACCGATTTTCGTTGCTTTGGGTGGACCGACGGGCTGCTGCCTTCGCAGCGCTGGCGAGTGTCTTTCTGGGCTCGGAATGTTTTCTGGTTTATTCCGCAGGACAGTTGTCCACCACTTTTGCCGCGCCTCTTTATTTGAACGCGTTGCCTTACTTTTTCCAGTGGATTCGGCATGGCAAGTGGCGATCTTTTTTCAACGGCGGAGCACTCTTCGTTGCAGCCGCTGCCGCCCATCATGCCACGCTGCTTTTTGGATCTTTGCTGTTCGCGCTGCCGGTGCTCGCGCTGGTCATCTTCGATGGTCGAAGCTCGGACTCCGGAGATGGCAAACGCCTTTCAGTTTCGGCGTTCCTTCTTCGCACCGGCCTCATTACGCTGTGCGTCGGCGCGGCGGTTGCGCTCGTACTGCTGCCGTTTTGGATTGCGCTGATTCACTATCCCGTCACGCAGACTCCAATTCCACACGCCAGCCGTGCAAATTTCCTGCTGAGTCCTCAGTGGGGGCTTAACTACTTCGTGATTCCTTATGGAGCCTTGATTCTGGTTCTGCCGTTCATCGTGTTGCGAGGTTCTTCCGTCGTCCGGCTCCGTCCATTGCTCATGGGTTTCTGGTTGGCATTCTTGATCGGACTCGGAGGAACAACGCCGGTAGGCCGACTCGTGTTAGGGCGAGCTTTCTACGTGCTAACTATGGAGCGCTTCACCTATTGGGCGACGTTGCTTGCACTGCCGTTTGTTGGGCTGCTGGCAAAAGAACTTATTGACCGTTTTCAAATGCGAGCCGTAGTCGGCTTGACCGTCGCGGCATCCGTGAGCTGTGCGCTGGCTGTGGGTTGGGCCACTTATCGGCCGGCCGATGCCTCCGATTTCAACGTGGACTCGGTGGCATCGTGGCTGAATCGTGACGGTCATGATCGCTACCGTTATGTCACATTGGGATTTGGTAATAAGATTTCGCGACTGGCCGTTCTTACCGACGCCAGCAGTGTAGATGGCGAATGGAATTCCGGCCGGATGCTGCCGGAATTGACTCAGCATGGCGGAGCAGCGCTGACCAGTTCCAAATACTTTGGCACTCCCGGCCTCGACGCGCTGAGCGCAATCCTTCATCACGCGGATCGTTACGGCCTGAAATGGGTATTTGCGCGAGATCCTTACTACGAGCCGCTCCTCGTTTTTGCTGGCTGGCGCAAGGTCGACAACCTTGAAGACAAGACCGTCACCGTTTGGAGCAAGGACGACGTGACGCCCGCAGTATCCGTCAACGCGCCCCAGATTCCGCCGCGCTGGCAAGGGCTAATGTGGGGGACTTTGCCCATCGGCAGTAGCCTGGTCGCGTTGCTGCTTGTGCTGATTCCAGAGAGGCGATGGCACAGGCGGCGGATTTTTAAACCGGTTTCACAACCTGTCGCACAACCAGTCGCTGAATCCGTCGCTGCGCATGCAGCTCTTGTCTCTCAGAGGTTGGTCTCGTGAGCGCCGGACGCTTGCTCGCCATGGGTATTGCAGTCGCGACCGTGGCATTCATTGTTATGGGCACGGTATGGCCCGCTGCTTCGGCGGTCGCGATGGCTGGCTCGGCGGCAGGTCTGCTGCATCCTTCATCGACGGCGCAAGCGGCAGTCGAGAATCTGGCGCATGAAATCGGCCAGCACGCCTGGGACACAGCGTATTCCAGTTTGGCCAACAAGAACGAATTCAGCGAGGACGACTTCAAGCGTGACCTGACGGGAAGTTATTCGAGCCTTCGCACCTACGCGACCCTGGATGACGTCGAACTGCGTCCGCTTCATGCGTCTGCCGATGACGCGCAGATTCAACTCAAGTTGCACTGGTCAAGTGTCGTCGGAACGTTCGTCGAATCACGCGAACTGCGCGTCGTGAGAGCCGGAGACCGTTGGGAGGTCACCTGGCCCATCGTTAAAGAGCCTCGAGTACCGCCGCAAGTGATCACTGGGAACTACCTGCGCTGGGACGTCATTTATCGTGGCGCCGAAGATGATTGGGGAGCGCAAGATGTCGAGGCGCCGCATGTGCGTATCGTCGATATGCACCCTGTGGAGCGCAGCGAAGGAGTGGTCTTGTTGGGCGAGTTGCTGAACGAAGATGTAGTCCCGGCCTTTGTGTCGGTCAAGGCGACTCTGTTGGCGAAAAATGGATCTGCGATTGCCTCGGAAGACAGCTT
>Ga0302326_10015933_pt1 | contig 15770 bp, 14 predicted proteins | sample Palsa_T0_3_FD_202264 | JGI IMG/M metagenome (GOLD analysis project Ga0302326, IMG submission 202264) | Peat permafrost microbial communities from Stordalen Mire near Abisko, Sweden - Palsa_T0_3 | ecosystem: Environmental > Terrestrial > Soil > Palsa > Peat permafrost | place: Sweden: Abisko... | reverse complement strand
ATACATGCTCGAAAAGTAAGTGGCATTGGGCAGAGTGCCTGCGCCACGAGGCGCGGTCATACGTCAGTTCAGACCGGCGCCAGCCGGTGGCCCCGCTCAAGCCCGCTCTCCGTCAGCGGCCGTATCAACCGCAGCGCCGGGCGCGTATTGTAGTGCTCCCTGTATTCCCTGTGCGCCGCGTCGTCCGGGAAACGCTCGTCCGCCGGGTAGGGATAACGCGACATGGCGTGGAAGGGCAGCGGCTCCACCGTCTGGCCGTAGGCGGTATTGGCGTCGGCATCCTTGGCCCAACCATCTACAAAGAGCAGAAAATCGCGCTTCCATCCCGCCGGCAGCGGCCCCGCGGCGCGCTCCGAAAACAGCAGCCGCAATTCGTCGCCGGAGCCCATGATTACCAGGCGGTCGTCGATCGCGCCAATCAGCGGCAGCACGTCGCCGTAGCGCGTATAGAGGCCGTTCGTGGGGTTCCACATCGAAACCGGCATCCATTGCGAGTAGTCGAAGCCTTCCGGCTGCTTGCGCTGCGGATGAATCGCCGGGGTCGAGAATCCGCGGAAACGCAGGTCGGCCGATTCCGCCTGCATATCGGTCAACCGCACCTGGGGCGCGGCGGTGTCTTCGCTGAGGAAAATTTCGTCCCAATACACGCACAGGTTCGTCACGATGCGCACCTCGCGCGAGGCCGAGAGGAACTTGCCGGTCAGATCCACCGAAATCGTCTTGGGTTTGCCGGCCGGGATGCCCATGTCTTCGATCACGGTCTTCCACTGCCCGGCGGCGTCCTTCACCTGCAAATAGGGCAGCACCAGATCCTTCTTCGCCTGCGAGGCGGCCATGAAGGTGCTGCCATCGGCCCAATCCACCCAACCGTTGAGGATCAGTACGGCGCGGTTCGCCGGCGCGGCTTTGCCGAAATCCAAGTCCAGGTTGTGCAACTCGGCCACATCCAGATAATTGCGGCGGAAGCCATCCGGATAAGTGCGATCGCGGTGCAGCAGGCGCGGCAGTACGTCGCGCCCCTTATCATTAGCAGGCGAAAGCGCCTGCTCCACCGCACGCACCGGATAGATGCGCCGCCCCACACCAAACAAGCGGAACTCGGGAAACGGCCGCGATTTGAACTTGTCGTTGGTGAAAATCTCGACGCCCGCCGGATGCTCGACCGCGATGAGCTTCACATGGTCGAGATAGGAAACTTCGCGCAACTCCTCCGTGATGCGGATTTCATACCGCCCGTTCACGGCTTGCAGGGCTTCGCCGGGAATCTGCACGTATTCGTCGTGATCCACTGGGAAATAGCTGCCATCGCCCGAAGCCGCACCCAGCGGCGCTACGCCGAGCACGTCCGTGATGAAGTGGAACTGGCCGCCATCCCAGGTGAAGATCATGGGGCAGGATCCCGACATACGCTGCGCTTCCTGGAATTCGATGGGCTTGTCGACAGGCTGCTCCGGCTCATTCTGGATCATGCCGTTAGGCCAGGTGATGCGTACGGCGTCCGCAATCTTGTAGGAATCCACGCCAAACAAGAGCGGCACACCGCGGTAGATGCGTTTCTGATAACTGGAGCCGGTCTTGATCTCGACCTTCGCGTAGGGTGCCAGCTTCATATTTTTGACGCCATTGAGCCCGGCCAACACCCAGTTGTTGTGGGTTTCGGTGGTGTTGTGCAGCAGGTGCAGCGAGCCATCGCCGGCGATCAGCGCCACATCGGCGCGACCATCGCCATCGAAATCGGAGTCCACGGCGGCCACCGCGGCGGGGATCCCGGTGGGCGTCTTCTCGAAATGGTCCTGGCCCAGGTTGCGGAATACGCCGTTGCCCGCCAGGATATCGGCGATGCCGCGATTGGCCAAGTCGGCGAAAGTGAGCGGACCCTTGGCCTCCAAGCCCGCCAGCGGCTCCAGCCTGCCCCGATGGTTCAGCAGCAGCAGTCCGTCGGCCGCCAGATCGGTCCAGCTATCGTTGTTCACATCGAAGGCGGCCAGCCCTTTCGCGCCCGCAGGCAGCGCGTCCAAGGGCACGGCTTCGTACTTGCCGAGCAAGCGGTCGCGATACACGACGCCCGCATGGTCGCGGTATGAGACGGCCAGATCCACGCCGTTGGTATCGGCAATCAGATCGATCGTGGTAGCGTCGATGGCGGCGCCCTTCACGAACGGGAACGCGGCGGTGTCGTCACTGAAGCCCGCTTCGCCGTTGTTGCGTACGAGCGCCGCGTCTTCACCCAGCAGGATCAGGTCGATATCGTAGTCGTGATCGAAATCGATCCAGACGGCTTTGGCGAAGTGTCCGGCAGGCAGCTTCACCGGCGACTTTTCGAATTTGCCCTTATTGTTGTGGTACAGCGCGGCACCGGCGGTGGTGATAATGCACAGGTCGGGCAGGCCGTCGTTATCGTAATCGCCGGCGGCGATGGAGACGATATCCTTCAGCCCGGATAACCCGGAGTCGGTCAGCGTGGTTCCGTCCTTGTAAAGCTGCGCGCCGTTGGACGACCAGGCGAGCAGGCTGGCGCGGCGGTCGCCGAAGGCATCCAAAACCAGCAGGCCCGCCGTGCCGGGATCGAACCCATCCGCCAGCATGCGGTCGTCGAATTTTGGCGGCGCGGCCGGCTCGCTTTCCGGACGCGCCGCGATGGGATCGTAGATCTCCGCGTAGTAGCTCCACTCCATGTCTTCCGGGATGACGGCGCCTTCGGTGAGAACTTTCAGTTTCTGGAAAATCTCCAGTTCGCGGGCCGCGTCCGCGGCGCGGCCTGCCTGGCGATAGAGGTTGTAGAGCTGGAAATGCGGCGCGCCGAGATTGGGATTGAGCCGTTCCGCAGTTTCAAACTCGCGAACGGCTTCGTCGCGCCTCTCGGCGTTCTTTTGCAGGACTCCAAGGTTGTAATGCGAGACCGGCTCATCGGGAATCAGCCGCAGCAGTCCTTCGAACTGCGCCACGGCCGGCGCATACTCGCCCTCTTTCTTGAAAACGATGCCCAAGTTGAACCACGTGTGCGGGATCTTGGGGTCCAGCTTCTGCGCGCGCTCCAGCTCGGCGACGCCTTCCTTGGTCTTGCCCGCGCGCAACAGCGCCAAGCCGTAGTTCACGAGCTCGCGGGGGGAATTGGGCGCCAGGTCGAGCGCCTTTTTGAACTCGTCGACCGCCTGCGCCTGCGTGGTGGGGTTCTCGTAAAAGGCTTTGCCGAGATTGCGCAGGCGGCCGATGCGGTCCTGGTCGACGCGCGACGCGTCGGCGCCGGATAGCAACACGAGCGCCGCGGCTGCCAGCAATACGGCGCCAACCCAGACGCGAAATGGCTTCATTGATAACCCCACTTTCAATCGTTCATTTCATTATGCAACTCGCGCCGGAGTAAAATCAGGTCCGATACCTATGTTTCGCGCCATCGTTTCGCGCCGGTTTTCATGGCGGCTGATGCTTTTTGGCGTCGCCATTGGCGGACTCGTCGGGCCCCTGGCCATGGGCTGGCGTAATTACCCTTGGGAAGCTCTTCCGCTGGTGCTTCTTGCTATTGCTGTGCTCCATCCAGTGATGGATAAAGACGTACCGGACCTCATCGGTCCAGACATGCTGCGTTCCCCGAGAACGTATGTTGCTATTGTGTTGTGCGTCGCGTGCGAGTGGATCTTTTACCGGCACGATCCATCACCCACGAGGAGGCGCCAGAGCAGCTAACCAAGGGTCTGGCACGGCATCCGGTTCCCATGATGCTGCTTGCGCGCCTGGCGGTGGACCGGCGGTCGCACGGTCAGGGTGCCGGTAAAGCTCTTGAAAGATGCCATGCACCGCACACTCCAGGCGGCCGATATTGCCGGCGGGCCTTTGGGGTGCATGCGAAGGACGAAGAAGCCCGGCGCTTTTATGCGCATGTCGATTTCATCCGCTCAAGGATGTGCGGCGGATTGTCTTGGGACCGTGACGGTTCGGGGGCAGGCGACCAGGCGAGCTTCTTGACCGGCCATCTCGACCCGGTGCGTATCATGCAAGGACGCCAGAGAACGCAGATGCGCCAACTCCTCCGGGAGGACGACGTGGTGGACCTTCTGGCCGACGGCCACCCGCAGGTGCACATCGGCCGGGCGGCTGCCGGCGGCCTCGGCGGGCCGCAAGGTGGCGACAATCCTCCCGCTTTCATCCACGAGTACTGAGATTTTCATTTGTTTGCTTGGCCTCCGCAGGCCGTCTATAAGGATAGTGATTTTCGGAGGCAGAACGTTTCACTTTTCCGGTACCGGCGTTCTGCAGATTCCGGGCCAGGCCAGGGAGATCGGGCGGACGGGGCCACTATTGGATTATGGTTTCAGCGGGGCGCGGGGACAGCGCCAAGACAAAATGGCAGCCTGGCTGGCCTCAGATTTCGCCATCGAGAAAACGGTCGAGATCGACCGGAGCGTCCCACCCCGGCAGGAGGCGAATGCGGCCCCGCATACTTCCGAAGCGCACCTTCCGCTTCGGAGGGGGTAGACTCGGTTGCGTTTCGGGCTTACCCTCCGACGGGACACTCGCGGGATCGTTCTTTTGTGGCTTCAATTCAGTATACGCGCGATATTAGAGCGGGATCTTCTCCGGTATGCGGATGTTGGCAAGTTCGGCCCGCAAGGCGCATAATCTCTCTAGATGCATCGTGAACGTTCGAAATCGACATGGCTTCTCTTGGCCGCCGCGACGGCGCTTGCGCACGGACAACCATGGGCCATCCCGCCGCCGGACAGGGATCCCTTTGTCGGAGAATGGAAAGCCAATGCGGACGCGTCCCATCCCAGGCTGCACAAGAGAGAGAGACCCTACGAGAGAACGATCGCGCGCGATGGCGACGATCTCGTTTTCGCTTCCTCGGGCGGGGCATCGAAGGCAACCGTCCGGCAGTTCAGAATTCGGTGCGACGGGATCTTTCACCCTTTGCCGAGCGGGCATGTCCTTGCCTGCAGGTATGCCCCTCCGAATCGGGTGGAAGGGGAAACGAAAGATTACTCCACCGGGGAGGACGATTTTTGGGCGCGGGAAGTTTCCGCGGATGGTCAGCGGATGAGCATACTCGGATACAAGGACAAGGCCCGTACAATGTTGCGCTCCATCGAGGTGCTGGATCGGGTGAGGTGACAGCTATCTTCGTCGGTAAGATTTGCGCGGGATTCACGTCAAAGCGGTAAGGATCAGTATTGGGCACTCCGCGTGCACAGCGCCCGGCTGGATGACCTGCGCGTAGAATCCGCTCATTCCCCAGCACGGCGAGGTTGGGTCGCCCGCGTTGACCCGAGCGTCATAAAGCTCCTGTTTGATGGCCGGACCGTAGACATCTAAGGCCGCGCACGGACCGCGCACTTTGGTGATTTCCAGGATGGCGGCGCCGGCGCGAAGCTGATGGCCGATGCGAAGTTGGCGGCGGTCGAGGCCGCGCGTGGTGAGGTTCTCGCCGAGCGCGCCGTAGAAGACCGGATAGCCGAGGGCTTTCAACTCGTCAACGGTTTCCGCGGCGATCAGGAGCACCGCCTGGCGAAGGCCCCCGTGGATTTGCGGATGCGCACAGGCATCGCCGACGAGGCCCAGGGGAGTGATCATACCCGCTGCGATCGGGCGCTTGGGGATGCCGCCGGGCGAGACGTTGATTTGAACGATGACGCCGTCACCCACCACGCATCAATTAGAACAGATTCCAAAGGTATTGCGTGTAGACCTCGTGGTGGTACTGCACTTCCGGCGGCTTTACAACGGTCCCCAGCGCACGCGGACAGCGATCCGCGGCGGCTTTTTTCAGATCCGCGTAGCGGGCCTTCACGTCCTCGCCGAGAAGCTTGGTGGTCCACTCCGATTTATTGAAGTTGTCGATGGCGTCGTAGATGTTATCCGGCAGATACCGGGGCGCGCTGCGAAGGTTCTCGATCTGCGCGATATCGCCCTCAATGCCGGTCCGGAAGACACCGTACAGCGCCATGTATGGATTCGCATCCGGCGCGACGGTGCGTACCTCTACCCGCGCGCTACGTGCATTGCCGATCGGGATGCGCACCATCGAACCGCGATCCGTGGCCGACGCTTTGAGCTGGTTTGGCGCTTCGAAGTGCGGGTCGAGCCGGCGATACGCATTGACGCTGGAATTCATCAGCAGGCAGAGGTCGTTGCCGTGCGTGAGTATCCGGTCGACGAATTCCCAGGAGAACTGGCTCATGTTTTCCAGGCCTTCCGGATCCCAGAAGAGGTTCTTCCCGTCCTTGGTGATGGATACGTTGGTGTGCATACCGGTGCCATTCACCCCTACGATCGGTTTGGGCAGGAAGCAAGCGGTCAGCCCCATTTTCGTAGCGACTTGGCGGCAAATCAACTTATAGATCTGGATCTGATCGGCGGCTGCGACCACCTCGGCATAGCTATAGTTGATCTCGAACTGCGAAGGCGCCACCTCCGGGTGATCTTTCTCGTTCCGGAAACCCATGGCCCGCAGCACTTCGGCGGCGGTGTCGATAAACAGGCGCAGCGTGTCGCCCGGCAGCGAGTGATAGTAGCCGCCCGCGCTGACGTATTCGAACTTGCCGGTTTCGTGGTAATTCCGCTCCGCGTTGACGCCCTTGAACAGGAAGCCCTCAATTTCGTTGGCCGCGTTTAGAGTGTAACCCTGCTTCTGGTAAACCGCATTCGCGTAGGCCTTCAGAACGGCGCGGAGGTCCGCGGCATAAGGCCCTCCGTCCTTATCGATGACTTCACCGAACACCATGGCCTTTCCCGCGCCAAAAACGTCGGCCGGGCCCCAATAGAACGCGGACCAATCGATTCCAAGGCGCAAGTCGCTCTCTCTCTGAGCCGTGAAACCTCGAATCGAAGAGCCGTCGAAGGTCAGGTTGTCCCAACTGCCGGTGAGAAACTTCTTGTCGTAGTCGAGCATGTGCAGGCGGCCTTCGAGGTCGCTGAACAGCACGGTTACGGCTTTGATGCGCTTTTCGTCCGTCAGGTATTTGAGGCGTTCCTCCTGAATCTGGTGCATCGGAACGCGGTTGAGGCGCTGCTCCTTGACGTGCAGGTTCAGTTCTTCCAATTCGGTATACGGAAGCCGCAGAAAGTCTTGCAGTTCGGTGCTCATTCATCTCCTCTTGGGGATTCGGTATAACTCAATTTCGGCCCTTTTATTATCGGCGCAAACGGTTGCTCTAGCAACGGTTTGGCTGATAGATTTTATTTATGAGAGCACGCGGCCCCGCTGGGGTCAGGCTGCTATAACTTCTTTACGAAACCAGCGCGGTGCGCAGCATCGAACGTTCAAGATCCCCGATGCCTGTGGGCTCGGCTAGGCAAGCATGAGCAAAAGTCTCATACTCGTGGTGTTGTTGTTCGCCGCGCTGCTGGAAGCCGCCGGCGATGCATTAGTGCGCAAGGGTCTGCACGCTTCGGCGGGGACGCCGCGGCTGCTGTTCTTCTTTGCCGGCGCCGCGGTGCTGTTTCTCTACGGCTGGACCGTGAACACGCCGCCTTGGGATTTCGGCCGGTTGCTGGGGCTCTACGTGGTGTTTTTCTTTCTGTGCGCGCAGGCTATTTCATGGCTGGTGTTCCATCAGCGGCCCAGCGTGGCGGTCCTGATCGGCGGCGCGTTCATCGCGGTGGGCGGGATCATTATTTCGCTGGGCCGGTGACGGGGTAGCGCACGGCGCCGCCCTACACGTCGTAATAGAGGGCGAATTCGTAGGGATGCGGCCGCAACCGGATGGCATCCGCTTCGTTCTTGCGCTTGTAGTCGATGAAGGTCTCGATCAACTCCTCGGTGAAGACGTCGCCCTTCATCAGGAAGCCGTGATCGTCTTCCAGGCAACTGAGCGCCTCTTCGAGCGAGGCGGGCATCGAGGGAACGTTGCGCATCTCCTCCGGCGAAAGATCGTAGATGTCCTTATCGAGCGGTTCGCCGGGATCCATCTTGTTGGCGACGCCATCGAGGCCGGCCATCAGCATGGCGGCGAAGGCCAGATACGGATTGGCCGCCGGATCGGGCGGGCGGAACTCCACGCGCTTGGCTTTGGGACTGGCGGAGTACATGGGAATGCGGCAGGCCGCCGAGCGGTTGCGCCGCGAGTACGCCAGGTTCACAGGCGCTTCGTAGCCCGGCACCAGGCGCTTGTAGCTGTTGGTAGTGGGCGCGATGATGGCGGAGAGCGCGCGCGCGTGCTTCAGCAAGCCGCCGATATACCACAGCGCCAACTGGCTCAAGCCGGCGTAGCCGTCGCCCGCAAACAGCGGCTTGCCTTCTTTCCAGATGCTCTGATGCGTGTGCATGCCGCTGCCGTTGTCGGCAAAAAGAGGCTTCGGCATGAAGGTCACCGTCTTGCCGTACTGGTTGGCGGTGTTGCGGATGATGTATTTGTACAACATCATGTTGTCGGCCGATTTCACCAGCGTGTCGAAGCGCTGGTCGATCTCGCACTGGCCGCCGGTGGCCACTTCGTGGTGATGACATTCGATGTGCAGGCCGCACTTGATCATGGTCTGCACCATCTCGCTGCGCAGGTCCTGATAATGATCGGTGGGCGGCACCGGGAAGTAGCCTTCCTTGTAGCGCGGGCGGTAGCCCAGGTTGTTGTTTTCGCGGCCCGAATTCCAGCGGCCCTCGTCGGCGTCGATGAAATAGTATCCGGAATGGTGATTCTGGTCGAAGCGGATGTTGTCGAAAATGAAGAATTCGGCTTCGGCACCGAAGAAGGCGGTATCGCCCGCGCCGGTGTTCTTGAGGTGCAGTTCGGCTTTCTTGGCGATCCAGCGGGGGTCGCGCTCGTAATGCTGCTTGGTGATGGGGTCGATCACGTCGCCGATCATGACTAAAGTGGGCGTTTCAGCGAACGGATCCATGAATGCGGTGGTGGAATCCGGGATCAGCAGCATATCGCTTTCATTGATGGCGGCCCAGCCGCGAATGCTGGAGCCGTCCATGCCGAAACCCTCTTCGAAGCTGCCTTCGCTCAGTTCGGTGATGGGGTAGGAGACGTGGTGTTGCAGGCTCGGGATGTCGGTAAAGCGGAGGTCCAACTGCCGGGCGTCGTTATTTTTTGCGTAGTCCAACACTTCGTGCGGATTCATTCTTCCTCCATGGCAAATGGGTGTGGGGATGCTTTAAGAACAAATGACCGTTTAGAATAGCGAAGGGTGGGGCTGGGGGTCAAGGGGGATCGGGAAGCTGTCAGCCATCAGCCTTCGGCGGTCGGCCTGGCACTCGCGGCGGACAGGGGCGCGGCGGGCGATCCGGGAGGCAGATGGGAGGGGCACCCAGTCGGACAAACAAACCCCATCATGCTGATAATAAATGGCGATTTGCTCCAAGGTCTGCCTGTTCGGCTCCAGGTACCAGTCGCCGCCTGCTTCATTATTTTTTCCCATCGAGTATGAAACAGTTCAGTGCACTGTACTAGATAGAGGCCAGACAAAACAATCTACTTATAGCCTGGCGAACCCAACACAGTAAACTGTGCTATGAAGAGAACAGTAGGGCAAGAGAGTCTTTTGCACCACTACGAAGTTCGCGGTCCGGCGCCAAGGAGGCAGGGGGACGCAAGTACTCCTTCTCCTGCCTGCTTACGATGTAGGGGAGGCCATCAGGCGCGCCTTCGGCGTCATGCGAGTGTGATTTGGCAGCGCGCACGGGGGCGTCCGCCCCACCTGCTTCTAGCGCAGATCGGCATCCAGGTATTCGATCCAGCCGTCCATCATTTCCATTTCGCTGGCTTCGCCCCAACGCACGACCTTTGTCGGGTCGGGGTTCAGCGGGTTATTCGGCGAGTTGTCGAAGTGCGAGACGATGGCCAGGCGCGTGCCCTTGGGGATGAACTTGGGCTGGTCCATGCGGTAAGTAATCTGCCAGTTGAAATTGTAGTGCGGCACCAGGAGGAGCGTCTCCTGGCGGCCGTCGGGATACGTCGCTTCGAAGCGCGCGTCCTTGCCGCGCAGGTGCATGTGGGGCGTCAGGCTGGTCAGGTACATGTCCTGTTTGAAGGTGTGGCATTCGGTAACCTCCACGTTCGGATCGCCAGCCGGAATGCGGAAGAAATAGTTCGACAGGTCCACCCGCTTGGCGGCCTGCTTGGGCGGCCCTTTGGCGAAGATCAGGCCGACGGACGTCACGTCGATCTCCGGTTTCTTAGTAGCCTTGGAATAGTGGATCTGGAAGCCGAGGTTGGAGCCGGCGGGAATCTTGCGCGCGGTTCCCTGGGGATAGATATCCGGCCCTCGTCCGGGCAGATAGGAGCTGATCAGGCCCCAGTTTCCAAAGTTTTCGTCGCGGGGCTTGTCGCCGGGCCAATAGGAATTGTCGTCGACGATGCAGCCGTCGTCGATGACGGGGGCTTCGGGTCGCATCCAGGAGAGCTTGCCTTCGTGCACCTTGAGCCAATCCGTGTAAGCCGATTGCGGATTGGGCGGATCTGGCGTTTTGGATGTCGCGGGCTTGGGCTTGGCGGGCGCGTTGACGAAAACGTGCGCGTGATGGACGATCCCGCGATTGGTGGGGCGCAGCTCAGCCGCGACAATCCATTTGTCTTCGGTGAAGTTGGTGGGGACGGTGAAGTTTTCGTATTCGTCGGGGCCGTCGGCGGTCAGGGAATGCGGGGGAATGGAGATGATCAGGTCGGGCTTGCCGATGCGCCAATCGGTTGAGAAGACCGGCGGCGCGGGAAGGTTGCGCGGGTCGCCTTCTTTGGCGCCTTGATCGACCCAGGCTTTGATAGTGGCAATTTCGGCCTCGGTGAGGCTCCAGTCGTTGGACCATTTGCCGTAGTGCGGATCGGCTTTCCAGGGCGGCATCTGGCGGGTCAATACGGCTTCGCGAATGGCGGCGGCCCAGGGGCGGGTCTGCTGGTAGGACAGCAGGGACATGGGGGCGATGTCGTCCGGGTGGTGGCAGGTGGCGCAGTGTTTATAGAGGATGGGGGCGACGTCGGCGGTGTAGGTGATGTCGCCGGCGAACAGTGCGTATGCGGCCGGGAGCAGCGCAACGACGGCCAAGGCTGGCGACTTCATGATTGCCTCCGAGTTACTCTGAGTGTAGCGCAACCGATAGCCGGTGGCGGAAACACCGCCGCGCCGGGCCGCGCCGGCCACCGGCTGCCCGCATTGCTCATTCTGGGCCGGCAACTTCAACGGCATCGTCGTTCGCCTTAGCCAGCGCGATGTGACGAATGGTATCCGTCTCCCGCACGGTACTGCAAACTGGCGGGATACCGGAAGCGGATGCCTGGAATCTCAAGTGGGTTTCGTCGTTCGGGACGGATTTCAACGTGTCCTTCACGCCGGAGGATCTGAAGAGCGGAAGATGCTGTACAACTTCGCGATGTTTGAAAAAAGGGCGGGTGCCGGAGCGGGGTGAACCACCCATGGCATGGCGGCCACCCGTAGATCATGAAAAATGAATATGGCGAAGAGCGGGGCTGAAGCCCCGCGCGGGATAAATCCCGCCCCCCGTGTCTCGGGTGGTAGGCACGGGCAGATTCGAACTGCCGACCTGTCGCTTAGGAGGCGACCGCTCTATCCATCTGAGCTACGTGCCCGTGATCGCAGAGCGGGGCTTAAGCCCCGCGCCGGCTGAAGCCCGCCCTCCATTCATTATAGCGATAGCGTTGCGCCGGTGTAGCGCTTCAGGCCTTTGCGGCCGATGTCGGTTCGGTAGTGCATTCCGTCGAAATGGATCAGGCACGCGGCGGCGTACGCATGGTCAATGGCAGCCGCAAGATTCGGACCGGAAGCAGTGACGCCGAGGACGCGGCCACCTGCGGTTTCGAGTCCCGCGGAGGTTTGGCGCGTGCCCGCGTGGAAAACGGCGGTGCCAGTGGCTTCGGCGGCTTCGATTCCATGGATCGGCTGGCCCGTAGCGAATGCGCCGGGATATCCGCCGGATGCCAGCACTACGCACACCGACGGACCTGGCGTCCATTGCAAGTTCGCGGTGGGCAGCGCGCCGCGTGCGGCGGCCAGCAGCAACGGCGCGAGATCGGACCGCATGCGGTGCATGATGGGCTGAGTTTCCGGGTCGCCCAGGCGGACGTTGAACTCCAGGACTTTGGGGCCGTCGCCGGTCATCATCAATCCGGCGTAGAGGAAGCCGGTGAAGCCGGTGGCTGCGATGGTGGGGTGGATGATGCGATCCAGGATGGTGCGGCTTTCGGCTACGGTCAGGATGCGGGAATCGCAATACGCGCCCATGCCGCCCGTGTTGGGGCCGGCGTCGCCATCGAACACCGCTTTGTGATCCTGAGTGGGCTCCAGCGGAACCACGTTGCGGCCATCGCTGAGGACGATGTAGCTGACCTCCTCCCCGGCCAGGAACTCCTCGACCACGAAAGGCGGATTCAAGGACGTTAGGGCGGCTTCGGCCGTGGCGCGATCCTCGGCGACGATTACGCCTTTGCCGGCGGAGAGGCCGTCCGATTTGATCACGACGGGGTAGCTGAAGCGATCGAGCGAGCGGCGCGCCTCGGCGGCATTCGGGGCGGTCACGAAGGCGGCGGTGGGAATATTGCTTTGTAATAGAAAGTGCTTTGCAAATACTTTGCTGCCTTCGAGTTGCGCGGCTGCGGCTGCGGGTCCGAAGATGGCGCGGCCCCGTGCGCGGAAGGCGTCGACGACTCCAGCCACGAGCGGCGCTTCGGGACCCACCACCGTCAGGTCGGCGTCTACAGATTCGGCAACCGCCAGGTAAGCATCCGGCGATCCATCGCCCGCGGGCAGACACGCTGCCACTTGCGCGATTCCCGGATTGCCCGGAGCGGCGAAGACGCCCTTCACCTCAGGGCTTTGCGCGATGCGCCACGCCAGGGCGTGCTCGCGTCCGCCCCCGCCGATAATTAACACCTTCATAGCCGATACAATGATAACAATGCACGAGACGTACGACGTAGTGGTGATCGGCGCGGGACACGCGGGATGCGAGGCGGCGCGGGCCTGCGCGCGCATGGGGCTGCGGACTGCCATGGTAACCATGAATCTGGACCTGATTGCGCAGATGTCCTGTAATCCCGCGATCGGCGGTATTGCCAAGGGGCACCTGGTGCGCGAGATTGACGCGCTGGGCGGAGTGATGGGCGAGGTGACCGATGCGGTGGGCATTCAATTCCGGCTGCTGAACACCAGCCGCGGCCCGGCGGTCTGGTCGCCGCGTGCGCAGTGCGATAAGAAAATGTACCGAGCGCGCATGCGCGAGGTGCTGGAGCGTGAACCGAACCTGCGCATCAAGCAGGCGGAGGTTGCGGCGCTGGAAATCGTGGAAGATGGCGCCAAGCGGCGGGCGACCGGTGTGCGGCTGCGCGACGGCCGCAGCATCGGCGCGGGCGCGATCATCGTCACGACCGGGACGTTCCTGAACGGCTTGGCGCATGTGGGCGAGATGCAGTATAGCTGCGGGCGCAATGGCGAAGCTCCCTCGCAGCTTCTGGGGGAGCAGTTGCGAACGTCGGGGCTGCGGTGGACGCGCTTGAAGACTGGCACGCCGCCACGGCTGGACGGCCGCAGCATCGACTGGAGCCGTTTCGAGCCGCAAGAGGGGGACGCGGTACCGACGCCTTTTTCATTCATGACCGATAAGATCGACCGGCCGCAGGTGGCGTGCCACATCGCGTACACCACCGAGGAGACGCATCGCATTCTGCGGGAGGCGATCCCGCGTTCGCCGTTGTACAGCGGCCAAATCGAGGGGGTGGGACCGCGCTATTGCCCGTCAATTGAAGACAAGGTTGTGAAGTTTCCGGATAAGGTGCGGCACCAGATCTTCCTGGAGCCGGAGGGTTTGGATACCAACGAGGTGTATGTCAACGGGATGTCCACGAGCATGCCGATTGACGTGCAGGCGGCAATGGTGGCCTCGGTGCCGGGGTTGGAGCGGGCAGAGATGATCCGGCCGGGGTATGCGATTGAATACGACGCGATCGATCCGCGGGAGCTCAGCCATACGCTGGAAGTGAAATCGATCCGGGGACTGTATTTGGCGGGACAAATCAACGGCACGTCGGGATACGAGGAGGCGGGGTGTCAGGGTCTGGTGGCGGGGATCAACGCGGCGTATAAGTTGCGCGGGATGCCGCCCGTTGTGATTGGGCGCACGGAAGGGTATACGGGCATCCTGGTGGACGATCTGATCACGAAGGGCGCGGACGAGCCGTACCGCATGTTCACCTCGCGAGCGGAATTCCGGCTGCACCTGCGGATCGACAATGCGGACGAGCGGTTGACGCCGGTGGGCCGGCGCGTAGGATTGGTTACGGACGAGCGATGGGACTTGTTTTCGCGGAAGCAGCTTCAGAAGGAGCGGCTGACTGCGGCGCTGCAGGGGCACCGGCACGGGCAGTGGCTTAGGCGGCCGGAGTCTTCGATCGGCGAAATCGGGGCGTGGGTGCGCGAGACTCTGGGAGAAGAACCGGTGCGGGGGCTGTTAGGCACGGTTGAAACCGAAATCAAGTACAACGGGTATATCGCGCAGCAGGAGCGGCAGATCGAGCGCATGAAGGATGCAGAGCGGCGTTGCATTCCGGGCGCGTTCGGCTTCGGCGGGATACCTGGCCTGTCGCGCGAGGTTTGCGAGAAGCTGGAGCGAGTTCGGCCGGAGACTTTGGGTCAGGCGGCGCGGATTCCGGGCGTGACTCCGGCTGCCATCGCGATTCTGGATGTTTACCTGAGATTGGCACATGTTCGGTGAACTGCTGCGGTCGAAGCTGGCGGGGATCTGTGAGCTTTCCGAATGGCAGATCGAGCGATTGCGCCTGCACTATGAGTTGCTCACGCGCTGGAATAAGGTCTTGAGCCTGACGAGCGTGCGAACGGTCGAGGAGGCGGTGGAGCGGCACTATTGCGAGTCCGTATTCGCCGCTTGTTACTTGCCGGAAGGCGGGGTTTCGGTGGCGGATGTTGGGTCGGGGGCGGGTTTCCCGGGGATCCCTATCGGGATTATGCGGCCAGCGTGTTCAGTTGTGCTGATTGAGTCGCATCAGCGGAAGGCGGCGTTTCTGAAGGAGGCCTCGCGGGAGTTGGGAAATGTTCGGGTTGTGGCGAGGCGGGTGGAGGACGTGACGGAGGGCTTCGATTGGGTTGTTTCGCGGGCGGTGCGGTATTCGGATATCGCGGGGAGCCTAAAGAAGTTGGGCCGGAATGCCGAACTATTAACTGGGGGAGTGCGGGCTGAGGATCTCAGTGGGTTTGAGTGGCAAGAGCCGATTCGGGTGCCCTGGGGCGAGCGTCGCTACTTGTGGATCGGGAGGAATTTGACGGGCAGCGTTGTCCAGGCCCGTTTCACGTGAAACATTCGCCACAGCGAAGATTTGTTTCACGTGAAACAGAGTATCCCGGATGGGTCATTATTCAAATCCGATCAATCGTGGTAGCATGACCCCTTGGGCAAGATCCTCGCAATCACCAACCAAAAAGGCGGCGTCGGAAAGACAACCACCGCCATCAACGTAGCCGCTGCTCTCGCCGCTAACGATCTGCGCGTTCTCGTTATCGATTCCGATCCCCAGGGCAACGCCACGACGGGAATGGGCGCAACCAAGTACCCCGACCGGCCCAGCTTGTACCAAGTGCTGTTGGGGGGCGCCGAAATCGCCGACGCCGTCGTGCATACCGGATTCGAAGGCATGGACTTGGTTCCCGGCGACAAGAATTTGGTGGGGGCGAACCTTGAGCTGGTAGATAGCCCGCGCCGCGAATTTCGCCTCCACGACAAAGTGGCCGCCGTGCGAGCGCAATACGATTTCATCCTGATCGACTGCCCACCGGCGCTCGATCTCCTAACCCTGAACGCCCTCATCGCCGCC
>Ga0302326_10015932_pt1 | contig 15771 bp, 14 predicted proteins | sample Palsa_T0_3_FD_202264 | JGI IMG/M metagenome (GOLD analysis project Ga0302326, IMG submission 202264) | Peat permafrost microbial communities from Stordalen Mire near Abisko, Sweden - Palsa_T0_3 | ecosystem: Environmental > Terrestrial > Soil > Palsa > Peat permafrost | place: Sweden: Abisko... | reverse complement strand
AACTGGCGGTACGGAAAATCTGTTCCGAGCATCAGGAGCGTATCGCAATTCATCATCGCGTGATAGCCGGAGGAGAAGCCCAGCAGCCCCGTCATCCCGACATCGAATGGGTTGTCATATTCCACAAATTCCTTGCCGCGCAAGGCATGCACAATGGGAGCTTGCAGCTTTCCCGCGAGTTCGAGCAACTCGGTGTGAGCACCCGCGCAGCCGGCGCCGGCCAGAATCGTCGTTTTCTTCGAATCATTCAGAATCTTCGCCAGCGCTGCCAGCTCTTCAGACGAAGGGCACACCGTCGGTTTCGGTTCGCGAAACTTCAGATGCGGCGCCTGGCCGACGGCATCCCGCAGAGCGATGTCGCCGGGAATCGCGACCACCGCTACGCCGCGGCGCGCGATCGCCGTCCGCATGGCAATCTCGAGCACGCGCGGCATCTGCTCGGGCTGCGAAATCAGTTCGCAATAGTGGCTGCACTGCGCGAAGAGATGTTCCGGGTGAGTCTCCTGAAAATATCCGCTGCCGATTTCTTCGCTGGGAATCTGCGCCGCGATGGCCAGCACGGGGACGCGGCTCCGGTGGCAGTCGTAGAGCCCGTTGATCAAATGCAGATTTCCGGGGCCGCAACTCCCGGCGCAAACCGCCAAACCGCCCGTCAGATGGGCGTCTGCGCCAGCCGCAAATGCCGCGGTCTCTTCATGCCGCACGTGCGGAAAAGAGTGGATGGCGCGGAGCAGTGGCTCCCGGCGCGCTAAAATCGCGGGATGGCTCGCTGTGGGGCGGGCAATTCTGTCCGCGGTCGGCTTTGGCCGCCCACGGTGCCAAAACATGAAGAGCACCTTTAGCGATCGAATCGCCATCGTGACTGGCGGCGCCTCCGGCATTGGCCGCGCTCTGTGCGAAGAACTGGCCCGCCGCGGGGCGCTGGCGGTGGCCGCGGACATCAATTTCGAAGGAGCGCAGAGTGTTGCCGCGTCCATCGTGGCCGGCGGCGGACGAGCCGTGGCTGCGCCGCTGGATGTCACGCGCGCCCAGGATGTCGAGCGTCTGGTGGCGGACACCGTGCGCGACCACGGCCGCCTGGATTACATGTTCAATAACGCGGGCGTCGGCGTTGGTGGCGAGATGCGCGACCTCACGTTGGATCACTGGCGCAAGGCCATCGACATCAACTTGTGGGGAGTCGTCTATGGGGCCACCGCCGCTTATGCCGCCATGCTGCGGCAAGGGTCCGGACACATCGTCAACACGGCATCCGCGGCGGGTTTGGTCGGGGAACCCGGCTTGGCGCCCTATTCCGTAACGAAGAGCGCCGTGGTGGCTCTCTCGGCCGCCTTGCGCGCGGAGGCGGAGGCGTTCGGCGTGCGCGTCACGGTGATTTGTCCGGGCTTCGTGGACACGGCCATCTATGAGAACGCCATCGGCGTCAAGATCGATAAAGACGAGTTTCTGAAGAAGCTCCCGGTGCGCCTGGTGCCGGCCTTGGACGCGGCGCGCAGAATTTTGCGCGGTGTGGAGCGCAACCAGGGCATCATTGTGTTCCCGTTCTACGCCCGGTTGGCATGGTGGCTGATGCGCATCCATCCCGGCGCGCTGGCCGGATTTCATCGGCGCATGTTGGCGAACCTGCGCGCGGCGCGCCGATAAAAATTCTGGCGCGATACCGTGACATTCTACATATGCGCGCGTATAGTGTGTGTAGAGCCTCTAGGTAACGGATTGCCCGCAGCGGGCTACGCCCGCGGCGACCGCAACAGCGCGGTCGCGGCACGCTGAGAGCGTGCGCCACGTCAGGCCGCATAAACGATATGCCATCGGAAAAGACGGACTTATTGCAAGGCACCCTGGACACCCGCGAGCTTCGCTCGCGGGAAAGGCGGGCTACGCCCGCCGCGACGCCAAGAGTGTCGTCGCGGCACGCAGGAGTGCGTGCGCCACGTCGCCGACGCTACACCGGCTGCTTCACCTTGTTCGCGAACTTATGCCGGAACTTCTGCACCTTGGGCGCCACCACGTACGAACAATAAGGCTGCCGCGGATTGTTGGCGAAATACTCTTGATGATAGTCTTCCGCCACATAGAACTGCGAAGCGGGCTCCACCTCGGTCACGATCGGATCGCGGAAAGCCTGGGCCGCGGTCAACTCGCGGATCGTTTCCAAGGCAGCCGCGCGCTGTTCCTCCGAGTGATAGAAGATGGCGGAGCGGTATTGCGTCCCGGAGTCGTTGCCCTGCCGGTTAAGAGTGGTCGGGTCGTGAATGGCGAAGAAGACTTCCAGAATATCGCGGAAGGAAGTTACGTCCGGATCGAAGGTGATTTGCACCACTTCGGCGTGGCCGGTCCGGCCTGTGCACACATCGTGATAGGTAGGGTTCGGCTGGCGGCCTCCCATGTATCCGGACTCCACGGAGAGCACGCCTTCCATATCGTCGTAGACCGCTTCCAGGCACCAGAAACATCCCCCGGCGAGCGTGGTGGTTTCGCGTTTGGACATGGTTTTAGGGTAGCGCACCCGTAGCCACATCGATCTCTACTTTGTCGCTCACGCGCAGCAGGAAGGTGCTGGGGTTCTTCAAGCCCCACTTTACATAGGGAATCGTGAAGTGTGCGGCGGCTGTGGCCTTGCCAGCGGCCATCTGCACCTCGACCGGAATCGCGATCTCGTGCGCGGCGCCGTGGATGCGGAAAGTGCCATGCACTTGAACCTCGGATGGGCCCCGCGGCGCCACCACGCCATCGACGCGGTCGGGCGTGAACACGATCTCCGGATATCGCGGGCTCTCCAGGATGTCTTTGTGCATGCGGCGGTCGCGCCCATCATCGCCGCTGTTGCCGCTGGCGGCGTCCACCACTATTTCGCCCGAGATCTTGCCGGTGGCCGGATCGAAACGGATGGCGCCGTGTTTGAGCTTGAAGCTGCCGTGCACGGTGTGCAGCGTGGCCGGCAGGGTAAATCGCACGCTGGTGTGCGCGGGGTCCGCATCCAGGACGATTTCCTGACCCCGTGCGGCGGCGCAAAGGGCCACTGAAATCAGGAAAAGTTGGGAACGCATAGATGAAAGGACAGCATGGATTGGAAAATGCGCGGCTGGGCAGCCAGGGCGCGCAGAGCGCCTCCGCGCAGCCAGTTCCGGCGATCCAGGGTGAGCATCAGTTTCGACATGAACAGGGGACGCCGGGCCAGGCGGCGATGCGCGCGCTGATACGCCGCCAAGTCTCCGCATTCCAAACCGTCCGCCAGCGCCATGGCCTGATGAAACGCCAGGCAGAGCCCTTCTCCGGTGATCGCATCCACCGAGCCGGAGGCGTCTCCGATGAGCGCCACGTTGCCGCGATAGACGCGCCGCAGAGTGCGGTTGGCGGTGACCGCGCCGCGCTCCGTGGTCACACGCTCAGCGCCCGCCAGGCGCGCGGCGAGTTGCGGGAACTGTGCCAGGGCCGCGTCCAGACGCAAATGCGCGTCCCTGGAAATCAGCGCCGCGCACACCTCCTGCGGACCAACCGGCGTCACATAGATCTGGCAGCCCGCGCCCCAATGCAATTCCATGTAGTCGCTCCAGGGCGCCACGCGAAAGTGGATGCGGAAGCCAAAGCGTGGGCGGGCCGGCGCTTGCGGATCGAGGCCGGCCCAGCGTCTGACGCCGGAGTGGAAGCCATCGGCGCCAATGATCCAACGGGCGCGGATCTCGTCGAGGCCGTCAACCGGGGTGTTCCACAACATACGGACTCCGGCGACCGCGGCGGCTTCCACCATTTTGGAGTGCAGCACCGTGCGGCGCATACCCAGCGCAGAGCCTTCCGGAAAATCGGACTCCACGGAAACCCCACCGCCCACGAAGCGGATGCCGCGGAAGGGCTGCGCATCCGCGCCATCCATCGCAATGCCCAGATGGCGCAACGCGGCCAAGCCATCGGGCATCAGCCCTTCGCCGCACGCTTTATCGATGGGCGGATGCGCTCCGTCCGCGACGGTAACATCGAAGCCTCTGCGGCGCGCGGCGATGGCCGCTGCCAGGCCGGCGGGTCCGCCTCCGATGATGAATACGTCGCGGGAGTCCATTATCGGGAGACGGACGCTCGCGTGTCCCCGTTTCGGCAAGGGCTGTTAACTCAGGCTTTCCAGGTACTGGAAGCTCTTGCGCAGCGAGTCGAGCGGATCGCCAGGCGTCTCGTCCTGCTCCACGAAATAGTGCTTGACGCCCGCTTCTTTGGCGGCCCGCAGAACCGCGGGAATATCCACGGCCCCATCGCTCAGGTCGTGAAACGCGGCGCGCGGGATTTCCTCGTTGAAGCGCTGCGGTGTGGTGCGCGATACGTTTTTCAAGTGCACCAGCGGGATGCGGTCGCCATATTGTTTCAGGACGCTGACCGGATCGACGCCCGCCACGCGCGCCCACATCACGTCCAACTCCAGGCTGACCAGCTTCGGGTCGGTGGTCTTCATCAGCACATCGAGCAGCCGGCCATCCGGCGTGGTTTGGTACTCGAAGGCGTGATTGTGGTAGCACAGGCGCATGCCGGCTTTGCGAGCCTGTTCGCCGGCGCTGTTGAGCGTCGCGCCAAGTTTGCGAATCATCTCCACGCCGCCGCGGTCGCGCGGATCGATCCACGGACAAACCACGTATTCGAAGCCATGCTTCTTGGCGTCGTCCAGTGCGGCCGGCAGCTTGTCCGGCTCGTGGATGAAGAACTGCTCGTTCAGGTGCACGCTGACGGCCTTCAGCGACGTTTGCTTCAAGCTGGGCCAGATGTCGTCCAGGTGATCGGCGGTGCATTCGACTTCGCGATAGCCGATTTCTTCGATGGCTTTCAAAGTCTCCAGCGGCTTTTTGGGCAGCACGCGGCGGACAGTGTAGAGCTGCACGCCGACGGTGGGGATGGCGCGCCCGTAAAGGGAAGCGGCCGAGGCCGCGGCGGCCGTGAGCAGAGAACGGCGGGAGATGGATGGCATGCTCCTATGCTATAACGCGGCGCTATAGCACGGCGCGCGTCACTCGCACCGGAGGGCGGCCATAGGGTCGATAGCGGTGGCTCGCCGCGCCGGAATGTAACACGCCAGCAGCGCTATAGCGCCAAGCAGCAGCGCTACGGCCGCCAGCGTCGCCGGATCGGCCGGGCGCACGCCATACAGCAAGCCTGTCATGAATCGTGTGAGCGCGAAGGCCGCTACCAAACCGCCCGCCAATCCAATCGCCGCCAGGCGCATGCCCTGGTGCACCACCAGTCCCACAATCTCGCGGCGCGAGGCTCCCAAAGTGGCGCGGATTCCCAGTTCATGCGTCCGCCGGGTGACCGCATAAGACATGACACCGTATATTCCAACCGCGGCGAGCAGCAGAGCGGTGGCCGCGAAGATAATAAGCACCAGCATGGTGAAGCGGCGCTCGGCCAGCGATCCCGAAATGATCTGCTCCATGGTGCGGACCGCGTAGATGGGCTGATCCCGCGTGGGGCCGGCCACCTGCGCGCGCACCGCGGAAACCAGGCTCATCGGTTCGGGTCCGGTGCGCAGCAGCAGCGTCAGCCCCGTCACGCCCGCAGACATGAACTTGTCGGGCACTTGCTCAAAGGGGAAATAAATTTGGTCTCGGATCTTAGACGTATCGTCGGAATCCAGTCCCCATTGCTTCGCGTGCCCGACCATGCCGACGATCCGGACCGGGCCCATCACCATAAGGCTGATCTGCCGGCCGATGGGGTCCTGGCCCGGAAAAACGTGCTTTGCCAGCACGTCGTCGATCGCCACCACCGGCGGAGAAGCCAGGTTGTCCCGTTCCGTGAAAAACCGTCCGCGCCGCAAAGGGATTTGCATCACGCTGAGGTAATGGGGGGTGACGACAGAAAACATCGCCGACGTCGTCCGGTCCTGAGGGGGCTGCGGTGCGGCGCCCGGCCAGAAGGCAATCTCGCTGTCGCTCCCGGCGAGGGGAACCTGCGACGTGATGGCAACCGACTGGACACCCGCAATCGCCGCCACACGCCCGAGCATTTGCTGGAATGCAAGCCGGATAGCCGGCGGGCTAGCCAGCGCTGTGGGCGACAGGGCCACCTGGGTGGTCAGAATGTTGCGCGTGTTGAAGCCAGGATCCACCTGCAGGAGCCGCCATACGCTTTGCATCATCAGTCCCGCGGCCGCGAGCAAGATGACCGCCAGGCCGATTTCCACGGCCACGAACAGGCTCTCCGCGCGATGCCGTCCGCCTCCCGCGCCGCGCGCGCCTTCCTTCAGGGATTCCTGCGGGTTGGCGTTCGCGCCGTGAAAAGCCGGGGCGAGGCCGAAGAGGATGCCGGTGACGATCGAGACCGCCAGCGTGAAGAGCAGAACGTACGGGTCGATGCCGATTTCCGCGGAGCGCGGCAGGCTGTCCGGCGCAGCCGCCAGGACCAGGCTTGTCCCCCACCGGGCCAGCAGCAAGCCGATCGCGGCGCCTCCCAGTGACAGCAGGACGCTTTCCGTCAACAATTGGCGCACGATGCGTCCGCGTGCGGCGCCCAGCGCGGTGCGAATGGCGAACTCACGCCTTCGAGCCGTGGAGCGAGCCAGCAGCAGATTGGCGACGTTGGCGCAGGCGATGATCAGCACGAAACCGACCGCGCCGACCAGGAGCAGCAGCGTGGATCGAATGTACCCCACCATGTCGTCTTTCATGGGGACGAGCTTCGCCCCAGCCCCCGCATTCGTCTTCGGGTACTGGCGGGCCAGGACGCTACAGATGGACGCGATCTCCGCCTGGGCCGCTTCGATGGTGACATCCGGCTTGAGGCGGCCGATGACCGCGATTCCCGGCCGCGACTCCCGCGTGCGCAGCTCTACCGAGTTATATTGCTCGATCGGAACGTAGACCTGCGCCTTCTCGCGGAGCCGGAGGTCGCGGGGCAAGACGCCGATTACGGCACAGCTCATGGCGTTGAGCGTCAGGGCTTTGCCGAGGATGTTCGGGTCGGCTGCGAGCCGCACTTTCCAGAACCCGTAGTCGAGCATCACCGCGCAGGCAGCGCCCTGGCGGTCTTCCTGAGGCAGGAAATTGCGCCCCATGAACGGCGTGACGCCTAGGGTTGGAAAGAGACTCGCCGAGACGTATTCGCCCGAGAGGTGTTCGGGTTCGCCCGCTCCGGTGAAATTGAAGTCGTCGCTGCGGCCGGCGCCCATATCGGCGAAAGAGCGGCTTTCGCGGCGCCAATCGAGGAAACTCGGGTACGCGACGGAGGTCCGGCCATACTCCGGAGTCGTCTCGTAGATCGTCAGCAACCGGTCTGCGTCGGGATACGCCAGCGGCCGCAGCAGCACACCATTCACCACGCTGAAAATGGCCGTATTTGCGCCGATGCCGAGCGCCAGCGCCAGCATGGCGAAGGCGGTGAAGCCGGGGCTTTTGCGCAACGTGCGAAGTCCGTAGCGCAGATCCTGCGCCAGAGTGGCGAGAAACCGCCCTTTGCTTCCGGCGCCCAAGGCGATGGGCTCCGGCGCATCCGTGCGCTCGATGGCGCGCAGTCCGTTGGCCAATAGTTCGTGGCCGCTCAATTCCTCGAGCGTGATGCGGTGGGCTTCCGCTTCGGTGGCCCCGCCGCTTTCGAGTTCCCGGTAACGATCCTGGGCGTGCTGCGCGAGTTCCTCGACAATCTCCGCCTCGCGCGCGGGAGCCAGGCGCAAGTCCGCCAGTTGCTTGCGAATCTCTTCGCTCCAATCAGGCATTTTCGGCTCCGGTGATGCGGCTGATAGCTTCCACGAAGGTCCGCCAACCCCGCCGCTGGGAGGCCAGCATCTTCTGCCCTTGCGCGGTCAGCCGGTAGTAGCGGCGCCGTCGCTGGCCGCTCTTCTCGACCCACCGGCCTTGAATCCAGCCGCGTTTTTCGAGGCGATACAGCAATGGGTAGAGCGATGCCGCGTGAAAACGGAGCGCGCCTCGGGACCGCTGTTCGATCAGCTTGCCGATTTCGTAGCCGTGGCGGGGCACAGCTTCCAGCAGCGAGAGAATCAGCAACTCGGCGCTGCCCTTCTTCCACTCGCGATCGATAGCTTGATCTTCCATATGTATTACTGCCATATATTACAACGCGAGGGGACCGCCGTCAAGGGGCCGTCTTGGATCGGCTTCCGGCTAGCGCGGAAGCGTATAGAACTCGTAATCGATGCGCCACTTGGCTTCCTGCCCGGGCTCGATCTTGAGATCGATGTAGGCCTCCGGGCAGACGGTGGAGCGGATGGACCAGAAGACCAGCTTCGCAAGCGGCCGGTCGGATGTTTGACGCACGCCGATCCCCACCTTGCGGTTCTCGACGCGAATATCGTAATCGCGCGGGGAATCGCCGAAGCCGGTCATTTCGGTATATACCGATTCGCCTTCCGGCAGCTCCTTCAGATAGGTGAATTCCTTGCCGCGCGCCACCGCGGCGCCGTGCAGGTCGGCCGTAGGATGAACGTCGAAGGGGAATCGCACGCTATAGCCGGGGCCCGCCGGCTGGCGATCCAGCATGTAGAAGTTGTGTTCGTAGACGCTGGTCTCGATGGTCTTCCGTCCGGTGTTCTTGAGGCTGTGCTCCAGCGTCATCCGCGGCTTGCCCGGCGCTAACCGGACGACCTTTGTGTATACATAGGCGTATCCCAGGGTATCGGAGAGTTCCTGCGTGAAGGCCACGTAATCCGCACCCTTGGTAATGCTCCACTTTCCATTGGACGCGATGTCGTAGGTGTGGAATTGTTGGAAGCCCGGTTCGTCGGGCTTGCGCACCGCACCCACTCCGATCTTCACAAAGCTCTCGCCCGCCTTGGCCTCCAGGTAGCCCAAGCCCATGCCGCGGGTGAGGAACTCTTCCACCGGGCCCATGATGGCATCGTGAATCTTGGGATCGTAGCGGTCGAACCATTTGCCGAAGTATTCGTGACCTTGGAATTGGAGGCTCGAAATCGCGCCCGACCAGTCGAAACGCGTGCCGCGGTAGTAGCCGTTTTGCGCGTCTGGCAGCAGCAGTGTTGCGTGCAGGATGCCGTTTGAGATTTGCGTCTCGGGATAATCCAGCGCCAACAATGTTGCCGCCAACAAGAGAATCGTAAGTGCTTTCACAGTGCTACTGTACCGCCTCGCTGGGGCACTGTCGCGTCGATCCGCTACACGCGCTTCGGCCATCTTTGCTTGCCGTGGAAGACGGCGATCAGTTCGAGGCGTTCGCCGCGCACACGATAGGGGATCACGTAGGGCGTGCCGGGAACCACCAGTTCCCGAGTGCCTGTGAGACGGCCTGTTCTGCCAGAATACGGTTGACTCACCAGACGATCCACGCTATCGAGGATACTGACAGCCACGGCTGCTGCCGCGCCTGGATTGTCCGCAGCGATGTGGTCGCGCAACGCCGTAAGATGTCTAACCGCGCGCGGCGACCATACGATCCTCATCGCGGCGCACGGCCTTCGTTGGGCTTACCCCAGGAGCGTAGCCATTTTGAGACTTTCTGGTGTTCCACCATCTTGCCGCTATCAAGCTCCGCAAGACCTGCGCCGACTTCCTCAAGTTGCCAGTCCTCGGCTTCCACGTAGGCGGCAATGGCTTCGGCGGCGAGAAAGGACTTCGACCGGTTGGTGCGCTGCGCCAGCTTTTCCAAGCGCCCCTTTACGTCTGCGTCGAGCCGGATTGAAAGCGTAGTTGACATTGAGTGTTCACTTGTACACAAAATAGCACACCAGAGTACGGAATCCGAGGTGCTTGGTGGTTTTTGGGGCGGAGCGGAGGAAGCAGCGGCCAGTTCGAAGGCGGGAGGGCGATCTGTGTTTACAGTGGATACCGCAAAGGGGGACCCTTACTCCCGGAAGCCGATGGCCGACACCACCACGCCGAGTTCGCGGTGATCGCCGGGCACGGAGAAGGTGCGGTCGGCCGTTAGCGTCACAGTGGCGGTCGGGCCGGCGGGAGTTTGCGGCGGGGAGCGCAGAGTATAGGTTCCCGGGCTGGCGTAGGTTGCGCCAGCCACCACACGTCCATCCAGCAGCAGTTGCATGTGGCGCGCGGGGGCCGGGTCCGGGATGGTGAAGACGGCTTCGAGCGGCAGCGACTGCGCGGGACTCTTCAGCAGGACCAACGCGCTGCCCGACATCCAGCGCCATGCGCCGCCTTCCAGATCGTACAAGCCACTGACAATCTGGGTGGACGCTTCAGCCGCGTTCATGGGCAGGTAAGCGAGGGTGGGGTGGCGATCGAGCACCATCGCGGCCTGCACGATATCGATGGGCGCGGTGGAGATATCGAACGGGAGCAGACCTTTGGTGGCCGTGGAGTAGGCGGAGCGCGCCTGCAATCCGATGAGTTGCAGCGGCAGTGAGGCGCGGATGGCCTGCTCGGCGATCGGCGCAGTGGGCGCGGTGAAACTGACCGGATACGCCAGACGGCTGGTGACCACAATATCGCCGGCGCGCAGTACCTGTCCGCGCTCCAGGGGCAGCCCGCCATCGGCTTCCAGGTAGTAGCGCAAACCCCATTCGCCATTGGTGTAGACGCGATGGCCGGCGGTAGCGGCGCGGATCTGCCGGGCGAAGCGCCGGTAGCCATCCCAATGCTGGTAATTCACTGTGGCGAGCGCCAGGCTGAGCGCCATTTGCGCGGCGAATCCGATAGCCAGCCAGCGCGGCCGCAAGCGCGAAACCAGCAATGCCAGCGGCGCGGCCATGGGCAGCAGGTAGCGGGCGGATCCGGCGAAGAACAGGACCGCTGCGCCACCGAAGAAAAGCGCGATCCAGGCGGCCAGGAAAGCAGTCTCGCGGTCGCGCCGCTTCCAGGAAAGCAGAAATGTGCTGGGCAGCAGGGCGGGGAAGACCATGAAGCAGGTATGCACGATGAGTGCGGCGGCGTTGCGTAGTTTGTTGGCGAGCGTTTGCAGGCCGTAACTGTTCATGTATCCGGTGGCCACCGCGACAGGGAGCGCTCCCGAAGACCAGCGCTCCCACAATTGCCAGATCAGAATGGTGATGGGCGCAACCAGTGTCAGCAGCCACGCGTTGCGGTCCTTGCGGTGGTAGATCCACACGTAGAACGCCAGGATGGGCGTCAGGAAAATCGCCTGGAAGGCGGTGAGCGCCGCCAGCGCCATGGCGATGGCGGCCCATGTCCATCGGCCCGCGACGAAACACGCCATGGCCGCCATCCAGAAGGCCAGAAACGGCAGGTCGGATTCGAAGGAGTTGCCATTGACGACGAATGCGGGCACGGCCAGGAACAGCAGCGTGGCCCATAGCGGGTGCGGCGAGAAACGCTTCGCCAGCGACCACATGGCCAGTGCGGCGATCGCGGAGAACAGGATATACATTGCGTGGAACGGAACCTCGCGGATGTCGCCCATCGTCGCCAGGAGCGCCGCCAGGAACCAGGCGTTGAACGGCGGATGCGGAAAGCCGCGCATATCCACGCGATCGCCCAGGAAGACGTATTGCATGTGACCGGGATGCAGCGGATCGATCTGGGCGTGCTCGGCCTGGGCCAGGTATTTGACATCGTCGCCTTGGATGGCCTGATTAAGAAACGGTAGACGGATAAGCAGAATGACGGCTAGCAGGATTATTGGTGCGGCGCGGGCGGGCTGGGAGCCCGCCGCAGCCCGAGGGGCTGCCCCACTCAGGCCGGGGACCATTTCAACACCGGCTTGCGCGCGGCCTTCACCTCGTCCACGCGGCTGGTGCGCGTGTTATGCGGCGCGGATTTCACCGTCTCCGGCTCCGTCTCGATCTCTTTGGCGATGGAGATCATGGCATCGATGAAGAGATCCAACTCGCGCTTGCCCTCGGTCTCGGTGGGCTCGATCATCATGGCGCCGCGCACGATCAGCGGGAAGCTGACGGTGTAGGGATGGAAGCCGTAATCGATCAGGCGCTTGGCGATGTCGCCGGTGCGCACGCCGAGGCGGGCCTGGCGCTCGTCGCTGAAGACCACTTCGTGCATGTTGGGCAGCGCGTAGGGCAGGTCGAAGTAGGGCTCCAGCATTTTGCGGATGTAGTTGGCGTTCAGCACGGCGTCCACGGTAGCGGCGCGCAGCCCATTGCCGCCGTGCGCCAGAATGTAGGCCAGGGCGCGCACCAGCACGCCGAAGTTTCCGTAGAACGCTTTCACTTTGCCGATGGAATCGGGGCGGTCGTAGTCGAAGGTCCACTGATCGCCCGCGCGCTTCAGGCGGGGCACCGGCAGGAACGGCTCCAGGTGCTTCTTCACGGCCACGGGGCCGCCGCCCGGACCACCGCCGCCATGCGGCGTAGAGAACGTCTTGTGCAGGTTCAGATGCATCACGTCCACGCCAAAATCGCCGGGGCGCGCGATGCCCACCAGGGCGTTCATGTTGGCGCCATCCATGTAAAGCAGCGCGCCCTTGCGGTGCAGCACTTCGGCGGCGGCGATAATGCGCGATTCGAAAACGCCCAGCGTGTTGGGGTTGGTCACCATCAGGCCGGCCACGTCCTCGGTGACGGATTTTTCCAGCGCGGCGAGATCCAGCAGACCGTGCTCGTCGGAGCGGATGTTCTCCACCACGTAGCCGGCGATGGCAGCGGTGGCCGGATTGGTGCCGTGGGCGGAATCCGGGATCAGGATCTTCTTGCGCGGATTGCCCCGTTTTTGGAGCAGCGCGCGGATCAGCAGGATGCCGGTGAGTTCACCCTGCGCTCCGGCGGCGGGCTGTAGGGTGACCGCGTCCATGCCGGTGATTTCGAGCAGCGCGGATTCCAGATGCGCCATCACTTCCATGGCGCCTTGCGAGAGCGATTCCGGCTGATAGGGATGCGCCCAGGCCAGCCCTTCGGTGCGCGCCACCAGTTCGTTGACCCGCGGATTGTACTTCATGGTGCAGGAGCCCAGCGGGTACATGCCGTGATCGATGGCGTAGTTCCAGGTGGAGAGGCGGGTGAAGTGGCGGATGGCTTCCACTTCGCTGACTTCGGGGAAGCCGGTGATTTCAGCGCGGACGTTGGTGGCGCCTAGCGCGGTGGTGGGGTCCACGGCGGGCACGTCCAGTTCGGGTAACTGGTAGGCTTTTTTGCCGGGGGAACTGCGCTCGAAGAGGAGGACTTCGTTTGGGGAGATGTGGGAGCGGACTTTTTTGATGGGCATTTAGGAGCGCTCGTTAGTTTGCGCCGGCAGGAGTGCCGGCGCGGCAGGCATGAGTGCCTGCGCCACGTCGTCCATGTCGGCGCGGCGGGACATTTCGGTGGCGCAGAGGAGCATCGTCCCGGAGAGTTCGGGATAGAAACGATCCAGGGGCAAGCCTCCGATTATTTTCTTTTCGAGAAGGAGGCGATTGGCGTCATCGGGCGCAGACACCACGAATTCGTTGAAGAATGGTCCGGAGAAGCGCGGCTTCAGTTTGCCGGCGAGGTAGTGCGCTTTGGCCAGGTTTTGTTCGGCGAGTTCGCGCAGGCCTTGCTTGCCGTAAACGGTCATAAACACGGTGGCCATGAGTGCGATCAGCGCCTGGTTGGTGCAGATGTTGGAAGTTGCCTTCTCGCGGCGGATGTGCTGCTCGCGGGTGGCCAGCGTCAGGCAAAACGCGCGGTTGCCGTGCGTATCGGTGGTCTCGCCCACCAGCCGGCCGGGCATCTGGCGAGCAAATTTTTCGCGCGTGGCGATAATGCCCGCGTACGGCCCGCCATAGCTCGGCGAGATGGCGAACGATTGCAACTCGCCGGCCACGATATCGGCCGCGGGCGGTTCCAGGATGCCCAGCGACACGGCCTCGGTGAATCCCATCACCAGCAGCGCGCCGCGCTTGTGCGCGATTTCGGCGGCGCGGTTCACATCTTCGACCACGCCGAAGAAATTGGGCGATTGCACGATCACGGCCGCGGTCAGATCGTTGAGTTTATGTTCCAGATCGTTGAGATCGGCGGCGCCGGTCTCGGGATCGTAGCCGAATTCGGTGATCGGCATGCCCTGGTTCTTCGCGTAAGTTTGCAGAACCTCTTGATACTCCGGATGCACGCTGCGCGCCACCAGCAAGCCGCCTTTGCTGGTGAGGCGGGCGGCCATCAGGGCGGCTTCGGCGAGCCCCGTCGAGCCATCGTACATGGATGCGTTGGCCAGATCCATGCCGGTGAGCTGGCAGATCATGGTTTGGAATTCGAAGATGGTGGTGAGAGTGCCCTGCGAGATTTCCGCCTGGTAGGGCGTGTAGGATGTGAGGAATTCGCCGCGCGAGACCACCGTATCCACCAGCACCGGCCGGTAATGCGAATAGACGCCCGCGCCCAGAAAGGTGGCGTAGCCGTTGGCGTTGCGGTCGCCGCAGCGGCGGAAATAATCCACGATCTCGTACTCGGAAATGCCCGCCGGAAGCCGCAGCGGCTGTTGCAACCGCACGGCTTCGGGAAGATGGGCGAACAGATCTTCGGGGCTTTCCACGCCGCAAGCGTCTAACATCGCGCGGCGTTCGGAATCAGACTTCGGAAGATAGCGCAAACTTTATTTTTCCGCTCCTATATATGTTTGATAGTCGGCGGCGGAGAGGAGATTCGCGATCTCGCCGGGATCGCTCAAGCGGATCTTCACCAGCCAGGCATCGCCGTGCGGATCCTCATTCAGTTTTTCGGGCGCATCGGCGAGCGAATGGTTGATATCCACGATGTCGCCTGAAACCGGCGAATAAATATCGGACACGGCCTTCACCGACTCGACCGAGCCGATCGTCTTTCCCTGGTCCACGTGGGCGCCGGGCTTCAGGGTTTCGCGCCCGTACTTGAAATCCACGTAGACGATGTCGCCGAGCTCGTGCTGGGCGTGGTCCGTGATGCCGATGGTGCCCGTATCGCCCTCCACGTGCACCCACTCGTGTTCCTTCGTGTACCGGTAATTTTCGGGATACATTATTTGGCTCGCTTGTAGAATGGCGTTTCCACGGTGACCGCGGCCACCGCTTGGCTGCGAATAACGATCTCGATGGCGCGGCCGACCGCGGCCTCCGCCACCGGCAAATAACAAAGACCGATGTTCTTGTTCAGGGCCGGCGCGGGCGATCCACTGGTGACCCAACCCGCGGGTGCGCCGCCGACCAGCACTTCGTAACCGTCGCGCCCGATGCCGCGGCCGCACATCTCGAAGCCGATCAGGCGGCGCTGAACGCCACGCTCTTTCTGCTTGGCGAGCGCCGCGCGGCCCACGAAATCGCCTTTATCGAGTTTCACGATCCAGCCCAGGTCGGCTTCCCAGGGCGTGATGGAGGCGTGGATTTCGTGGCCGTAGAGCGCCATCTTGGCTTCCAGGCGCAAAGTATTGCGCGCGCCCAGGCCGCATTGTTTGATGCCGAACTCCTGGCCGGCTTCCAGGATTTCGTGCCATAGGCGCGGAGCTTCCGCGGGGTCGATGTAGATTTCGTAGCCATTTTCGCCGGTGTAGCCCGTGCAGGCGATGCGGGCCGGCGTGCCCGAGACGGAGGCATCGGTGAACCAGTAATAGCGGATCGCGGAAAGATCGACGGGCGTCAGTTTCTGCAGCGTGGCGCGCGCGGTGGGGCCCTGCACGGCGATCTGGGCGTAGTCGTCGCTGGAGAGCCGAACCTCGGCGTCGAAGTGGTTCTGCTCGCGAATGTGCGCGAAGTCTTTTTCCTGGTTCGAGGCGTTGACGCAGAGGAAATAGTGGTCGTCGGCGACCTTATGCACCAGCACGTCGTCGACGAATCCGCCATGCTCGTAGAGCAGGCCGGAGTACTGGATTTGGCCGGTCTTCAGGCGTCCGGCGGCGTTGGTGGTGACGTAGTCGGTAAGCCGCAGCGCCTCCGGACCGGTGATGTCGATCTCGCCCATGTGGCTGACAT
>Ga0302326_10015931_pt1 | contig 15771 bp, 14 predicted proteins | sample Palsa_T0_3_FD_202264 | JGI IMG/M metagenome (GOLD analysis project Ga0302326, IMG submission 202264) | Peat permafrost microbial communities from Stordalen Mire near Abisko, Sweden - Palsa_T0_3 | ecosystem: Environmental > Terrestrial > Soil > Palsa > Peat permafrost | place: Sweden: Abisko... | reverse complement strand
CCCCGCAATCCTTTCCGGCAAGTATGAAGACTCACTCGCAGAGCCTGTGCCCTGGCAGGGATCAGGCGATATCGCAGCCCGAGCCCGCGCGAACTGTTACATCGTGGTCCCACCCGATCGCGAGCACATCCTCACAAGCGAGTGGGTCGCGATAATGAGTCTGTAGAGACGTAGCTTGCTACGTCTTGCCTGAAGCAGTAATGAGCATCGTAGATTGCCTGGCTGATTCGAGTTTTGGTTGGCGCAGCGCTTCAGCACTGCGCCCAAGCCGCAAAATCAAGAGCGGCTTTAGCCGCCACTAGGCGATCTCCCATGTAAGATAGAACTTCTGCATGGCGAAAAAGCTCTCCCACTACGACAACGCCGGCCGCGCCCGCATGGTTGATGTCTCCGGCAAAGCCGCCACCAGGCGCGAGGCCGAAGCCAGCGCCTTTGTGCGCATGACGCCGGCCGTACTGAAAGCGCTGCCGAAAAATCCCAAAGGCGATCCGCTGGAAGTGGCGCGTCTGGCCGGAATCATGGCCGCCAAGCGCACCTCGGAGTTGATCCCCATGTGCCACGCCCTGCCTCTCTCCCACGTTGATGTCGAGATGAGGCTATGCGAGAATGGCGTCGCGATCACCACCAAAGTCGCAACCACTGCCGCAACCGGAGTAGAGATGGAAGCCCTGGTAGCCGCGGGAATTTCCGCCCTCACAATTTTTGATATGGTCAAGGGGGTGGATAAAGGGGTGGAGATTCGGGAGATTGTGTTGGAGCGAAAGAGTGGAGGCAAGAGCGGAGAGTACCGGCGGCCCTAGTAAATTCCATGGCGAACGACGTCAAGCTGCTCTTGGTTGATGACAATCCGATGGTGTTGGGGATGCTGCAGCATGCGCTGACACCGTTCGCGCGTGTTGTGGCTGCCGGCGACGCGGCGGATGCTTTGCTGAAGGCGGTGGATGATCCTCCGGAGCTGGTCGTCTGCGACTATCGCATGCCGGGGATGGATGGGCGCCAGTTGGTTGAGAAGTTGAAGAGCCGTCCGGCTACGGCGAGCTTCTCTGTGATCCTGATGGCGAGCCGGTCTGACATTGATGAGCGTCTATCTCCCCAGGATGCGGCTGACGACTACATTGCTAAACCCTTTTTTCTGAAAGAGGCTACGCGGCGCATCAAGCGTACTGTGGACCGCATTGCGCTGGAGAAGATGGCGAAGACGGCTCCCTCTGACGGGGTGGTGCGCGGGAATCTCTCGCAGATGAATGTGATTGACTTGATGCAGTCGCTCGAAATGGGCCGCAAGAGCTGCCAGCTCAAGCTGAACTATGCGGGCGAGAAGTGCGAGGTTTTCTTTGTCGAGGGACAGGTCAAGCACGCGAGTTACGGGTCGCTGTTGGGAGATGAAGCTGTCTTCAAGGTGTTGCGTTGGACGGGCGGCAATTTCGAACTCAACTTCGAGGGCAAGACCGATCAGGAAACCACGAAGCTCAATACTCAAGGTCTGCTGATGGAGGGCTTGCGACTGCTCGACGAATCGCAGCGCGATGGCGGCGCGGAGGCCGCGGAAGAGAGCGCCACCAGTGCCAGTGCGAGCGGCGGTGCCGGTGCTGGTGTGACCAGCGCGAGTGCGGGCAGTGGCGCTGGCAGTGGCCGGACGGAAGAGGAAGAAGATGTCCTCCTCGACAACTGAGGAAACCGCGCGGGTAATCTTCACCGCCGCAGTGGTTACGGTCAGCGATTCCTGCGCCCGTGGGGAGCGCGTGGACGTTTCGGGGCCGGCGGTGGTCGAGGTCTTGAAAAAGCTGGGCTTCCGCGTGGTGGCTACGCGAATTGTTCAAGACGATTCCATGCAGATTCAGAATGCCCTTGTCCATCTGGCGCTGGAAGTGCGCTTCATCGTAACTACTGGTGGGACAGGGATTGCGCCGCGCGATGTCACTCCGGAAGCGACCGAGGCTATTTGCGATCGACTGATTGACGGTGTGGGTGAGCGCATGCGGCTTGAAGGCGCTAAGAAAACTTCGTTTGCCGCTTTGAGCCGGGGCGTGTGCGGCGTGCGGGAGAAAACTCTCATTTTGAATCTGCCGGGGAGTCCGAGCGGCGCGGTGGAGTCTTTGGAAGCTGTGGTGGAGTTGATTCCTCATGCGCTGAATTTGTTGGATGGGAAGACGGAACACTAGCGACTTATGGAAGTGCCCCACTCAAGCCAAAGAACGGCTTGAATGGGCCACCCGCCACGATACTTCCCCTTTGAAACATCTTCTATGTGGAGTATACTGTGGAATAGATTCCACACATGGAAATCGTTCAAATCGTGCTGGATAAGAAGCTGTTACACGCCGCCGACTTGGCCGCGAAGCGCGCTGGGCGAAACCGGTCCGCTTTGGTGCGCGACGCCCTGCGGGAACATCTCCGTCGATTGGAACTGCGAGCCAGTGAAGAGCGCGACCGCCAGGGCTACTCGCGACAGTCGCAAGCCGACGCGGAAGCGCGGGGTTGGGAATCGGAGGCCACGTGGCCGCACGAATAGCCCGAGGCGAGGTTCGGCTCTACCAGTTTGCTGCACCCGATAAGAAACGGCCCGCCCTCGTGCTTACCCGCAACAGCGCCATCGCGTATTTATCCACGGTCACGGTTGCGCCGGTCACTTCCACGATTCGCGGCGTGCCATCGGAAGTCGTGCTGAATGAGGAGGACGGCATGAAGTCCTCGTGCGCGGTGAACCTGCACAATGCAGTTACGGTGTCGCAACAGCGCCTGGGGAAACGTGTGGCCCAGCTTAGTTCCGCACGAATGAATGAGGTGTGCGCTGCTCTGCGGTTTTCTTTGGGTTGCGATTCAAACTAGTTAGTGGGGACGTTTCGTCTGTCTCCGAATTTCTCTGCCCAGCTCTGAAATGCCCCACTCAAGCCAAAAGAAGGCTTGAATGGGCCACCCGCCGACCGTCGGATGTTGTCAATAGCGGGAATTGCGCGATTGGGTTAAGTAGCTGTAAGCAAAGGGAAAATAAATTTTGATTTGCAGCGGATATTGTGCAGTTTTGAGTATAGCGATGTGATATAATGAAGTTGTAGGATTGAGAAATCGACCAAGAAGGCGTAGCCCACGGGCTGCGCCTTTTGTGTTTTCGGGCGGTCCGGGGTTGCAGTGACGGCGGCGGGCGTCTCGCTGCGCTTGACTGGACAGCCGAGGCGGCTGTCCCCACATGAGCCGAAGGCAGTTGTCCCTACATTTGGCGGGGCGCTGCGGTGATGGAACGACTTCAGGAGAGAAACTATGAGGCGGCGGGGTAAGAGACTTTTTGCTAATTACAAGCGGCGGGGCGAGTGGGTGGAGTTGTTGTTTATGACGGTGGCTGCGGGGCTGGGGTTTACCGTGGCTAAGCCTTGGGGAGAGACAGCTTGCTACGATGTCATCGTGGAGAACGAGGGGCGGTTCCTGCGAATCCAGGTGAAATCCACGGAGATGTCCACGGGGGGTTGTTACCGGTGCGAGTTACGCATGTGTGGCAACCAACTTTACCTGGCGGGAGAGATCGACTATTTCGCCATCTACATTCTGCCCGAAGATGTGTGGTACATCTTTCCGGCAAGGACGCTGGCGGGGGTGGGGGCGGTGGTGCTGACGCCGCACCGCAAAGGACACAAGTACGAGCGGTACATGGAAAACTGGTGGCTGCTGACTCGGCATCACTTTCGTCGAGGAGCCAGGACCGTGGTACCTCCGGGGGATGGCCGGCCTGGTTCGGTTGACCGGTTGAGTGCGCGGATTGTGGAGAGGCTGAGGGGGCTGGGTCGGTGAAGAAAGTCAAAGTCAAAGTCAAAGGCGACGGACAGGAGTGTCCGTCCCACACATGCATGCCGCTCGCAGGGAAAGCAGGTTCCTGACCGGGCTTTGCCCCCGGTTCGGAATGACATCTTTACTTTTCCTTTTCGATTCCTGCTAGCGGCTGGCCAGGCCGCCGGCGGTTTCGCCGCCGTCGATGGTGTAGACATGACCGGTGGCGTAGGCGGCGTCGTCGGAGGCTAGAAATGCGAAGAGGGCGGCGATCTCTTCTGGTTTCGCGTGGCGGCGTAGGGGAATCTTGCGATTCACTTCTTCCAGCATGGCGTCGGTGTATTCGGCGCGCTGCATGGGGGTGAGCACGTATCCGGGGGCTATGGCGCATACTCGCACTTTGGGCGCTAGTTCCAGCGCCATAGTTTTGGTTAGCTCAATTACTCCCGCTTTGGTGGCGTTGTAGTCGGCGTAGTAGGGTTGTCCGACCTGGCCGTTGGTGGAGGCGGTTTGCAGAATCACTCCGCTGCCGGGCTTGGCTGAAAAACGCTCCCACATGTGGCGGGCGGCGGTTTGCGCTACGTAGAAGACTCCGGTCAGGTTGACGGCGATTACCTTGTCCCATTCTTCGGGAGTGATTTCGAGGAAGTTGTGGCGGATGCTGATGCCGGCGTTGTTGATGAGGACATCGACTGCGCCCATGGCGCGGACCGCTTCGGCGAAGGCGGCTTCGACCTGCATGAGGTTGGTGACGTCGGCGATTATGGCTTCGGAGATTTGCGGGAGTTGGTTGCGAATGGATTCGCAGGCTTTCGCGTCGCGGTCGAGGATGCAGACTTTTGAGCCTTCTTCAAGGAAGCGGGCGGCGGTGGCTGCGCCGATTCCGCTGGCGCCTCCGGTGATTAGGACTCGTTTGGATTTCAGGCCGCGCATTGGTTACGGGAATCTTTCGACTCCGCTCAGGATAACAGGCGCAAGCGGTGCAACTGAAGTTATGCCCTTCACGTTTGTTCCCCGCGCGGGAGTTGTGGTGGCGCAGGCAGACAGCAGGTTCCTCGTCGCTTCGCTTCTCGGAATGACCAAGATTGTGATCCTAGATGGGTTTGCCGCGGAAGAAATAGATTAGTTCGATGATCAGGATTATTACGACCATTAGTTCAAGGACGAAGGCGCGGCTTTGGTTGAATTCGTCGACCATGAAGCGGTAGAGCTCTTCAGAGGTTTGCAGCTTTTGCTGGACCAGGTCTTTGTAGTCGGGGACGCCGACTTTTGAGGCGGCTAGCTTGTAGAGCCGGGCGGAGAACATGTCGCTTAAGAACTTGATGGCGTTGTCGGCGCGCTCGGTGAGCTCGCTTACGTCGAGCAGGACGGTGTGGAGTTTCGAGGCGGCGCGGGCGGTGCGCCAGCGCGACCAGAGGCCGCGGCCTCCGCGATCGAGGAAGTCGTAGACGCCTTCGAGTTGCCTGGTGAGCAGTTCGTCGTAGTGGCGGAACTCGAGCAACTGCGAGTTGGCGTACTGCAGGAGTTGGATGGCGGTCTCGGCGCCGACTGCGCTGTCGTAGATGAAGGCGGCGTTCCATCCGATTACGGCGAGGTCGTTGGGATAGTAGGAGATGCGCGATTGAAGGATCTCCTGGCGCTCGCCATCGGAAAGAGGTTGAGCCTCGCCGCGCACGACCTGAGAAATGAAGTCACCGCGAGAAGCTAGAAGATCGGTTGCTGAGGGTGAGCCGGCAATTTCGCGCAGGTGGAAGATGAAGTAGTCCTCCCTCAACCACTCGGTGGCATACGGTTTGACCAGCGATGGAGCGGCGCGCTCGAGTTTCTGCTTGACGATGCGGGTGGCGAGGCTCTCGAAGTTGGTGTCCCAAACCCAGCGGCTGGAGAGTTGGACGAGCTTGTCCCAGTCGCCGGAGAAGGGCAGCTCGAAGATCACGCTGACCACGCCGTAGTCGAAGTACTTGATGTCGCCCTGCAGGCGCTCACCGCTTTCGAGAACGAAGGGTTCGAGGACCTCTTCGACCGGAGGACGCTGAAAGCGGACGTAGCCGGGAGCGACGTGTTTGAAGCTGGCATCGGCGGTGCGTGCGCCGAGGATTTGGCGAAGCTGGTCGAGGCGAATCTCCTCGCAAACGTCGAACTGGATCAGGACCAGGACGGAGCCGCAGAGGGGCGCGTCCGGGGGCTTGGCGGCGACCAGGGTGGGCAGGGCTTCGGCGGGGACTTTGCCTACGGCTGGAGCGATGATGGTGGTTTCGTGATCCATGACTTTCAGTAGCCCGGGCGGCGAAAGGACTATTGTCCCAGAAGACGAGCAGTCTTGCGAGAGGCGGGGATTAGCATCCAGCTATAAGGTCTTGCTAAATGCTTTAGAATCAATGTCTTTTGGATAATTCCCATAATAGGGCTCCGCCCGCTGCGACGGCCGCTAACCCCAGCCCCGCGCGCTTCATGGACTGAAAGACTTCGGCTTCGCGTCGGCGGGTGCGTTCTGACTCGGGATATGGGTGGGAGCCGGGAGCGCTTTCGCCATTGAGCGCCATCTGGAGGACTTCGGCCAGGTGCAGGGCATGACGGGGCGAGCATTGGGCGATTTGCTCGCGGCAACTGAAACCATCGGCGATGATCAGCCAGTCGGGCGGGGCTTGGCGGACGGCGGGGAGGAGTTCGAGTTCGCCGATGGCGATGGAGATGTCGTATTTGTCGGGCTCGAAGCCGAAGGAGCCGGCCATGCCGCAGCAACCGGGAGCGGGGCTTTGGAAGTCGACGCCGAGGCGGCGCAGGACGGCCTCTTCGGCGGTCATCTTCATGAGGGATTTGTGGTGGCAGTGGCCGTGGAGGATTGCTTTGCGATTGAGCCGAGGGAGCGGGAAATTCTTTGCACTGGTTTCGAGGAATTCGCTGAGCAGGAACGTCTGGCGCGACAGGGCTTGCGCGCGTTCGTCATGGGGAAAGAGGTTGACGAGTTCGTCGCGGAAAACGGCGACGCAACTGGGTTCTAGGCCGACGATGGGGATGCCGGCTTCGATTTCGGGCGAGAGTTCGTCGAGGATCTGAAGCAGGAGCGCCTGTGCGCGGTCGAGCATGCCGTGGTCGTAGAGCGGGCGTCCGCAGCAGAGATTGGCTTTGGGCACGATGACTCGGAAGCCTGCAGCCTCGAGGACTTGGACTGCCGCTTTGGCTGTGGCGGGCTGGAAATAGTTGTTGAACGTGTCGGGCCAGAGGAGGACGGGCGTTCCCTCAGGGGCTGAAGCCCCCACAGAAATGGAAGGCTCAATCGCAGCGCTGGAAGCGCTGCGCCACCCAAAATCATTCTTTCGGGCGCCTCGCGTGCCGACCGTCTGGCGGCGATGGAACCAGGTCTTGAAGGTTTCTGGAGCGAAGGCCGGGATGGCGCGCTGCCTGGGGATTCCGGCAACGAGCTTTGAAAGGTCGCGAAGGAATGGGAGTTGGGTAGTGAGATTCACCAGGCCGGGCGCGTGCGATGCAACCCGCGCCCACAGGTCGATGTGGCCGAAAGTGTAGGCGCTGCGCGGGCGCACTCTGCCTTCGTAATAATGAGAAAGGAACTCGGACTTGTAGGTGGCAACGTCGACGCCTACGGGGCACTCGGTTTTGCATCCCTTACAGGCCAGGCAGAGGTCGAGCGACTGTTTGACTTCTTCGCTGCGCCAGCCGTCGCGGATGATCCCATCCCTTCGACCTTGGCCCTGGGTCATCTCCCAGAGCAGGTGGGCGCGGCCGCGCGTGGAATGTTCCTCGTCATGCGTGGCGCGGTAGCTGGGGCACATCAGGCCGCCTTCTTCGCGGCGGCACTTGCCCACGCCTACGCAGCGCAGAGTGGCCTGGGCGAGGCTGCCGTGGTCGGCGGCGAATTGGAAGTTGGTTTTCGGTTCCCACGGAGAGTAGGCGGCGCCGAGACGGAGGTTTTCGTCGAGCTTGTAGGGCTCGATCAGTTTGCCGGGATTCATCTTCCATTCGGGATCCCATGCTGACTTGAACTCGCGGAAGGCCTGAACGAGTTCAGGGCCAAACATTTTCGGGAGCAGTTCGCCGCGGCCTTGACCGTCACCGTGCTCGCCGGAGATGGAGCCACCATAGCTGACCACGAGATCGGCAGCCTCTTCCATAAACTTGCGGAACTTAGCGATGCCGTCTTTCGATTGCAGGTCGAAATTGATGCGGTTGTGCACGCAGCCGTGGCCGAAGTGGCCGTAGAGCGCGCCTTTGTAGGCGAAGGCGGCCATCATCTTGCGCAGATCGCGGAGGTAGCCGCCAAGTTTTTCGGGAGCCACGGCGGCATCCTCCCAGCCTTCCCAGTTCATCGGTTCGCCGGCCACGTGCGAAGTGACGCCGAGAGCTGACTCGCGGACTTCCCATACGCGTTTGATTTGTTGTTTGCCGGCATGGAGGCGCATGTTGGGGGGATGGGAGCTGCGGGCGAGAGTTTGCATCAGAGCACGCGCCTGAGATTCGGCTTCCGGCGCGGTTTCGGCGCCGAATTCGACCATCAGCCATCCGGCGCCTTCGGGCAGGAGCGCGAGGCCTTCGGGATTGATGCCTTTCTGACGCGTGTAGCCAACTAGAAGATCGTCGAAGCCTTCGAGGCCAATCGGTTTGTGCTCCATGATTTCGGGGACGTGGTCGGCGCACTGATAAATATCGGGATAGGCGGCGACGAGGAGCACGCGTTCGGGCGGGCTTTCGACCAGGCGGCACGTGGCTTCGAGAATTGTGACGCACGTGCCTTCGGAGCCGACTAGCGCGCGGGCAACGTGGAATCCATTCTCAGGCAGGAGGAAGTTCAGGTTGTAGCCGGAGACGCGGCGGGGAATGTTGGGAAAGCGCTGGCGGACTTGATCGCCGTAGGCGGCTGCGATGGATTTTAGTTTCGTGTAGATTTCGGCGCGGCGTCCGACTGCCGCACAGATGCGTTCGAGTTCGGCGCTCGGTGTGACGCCGACTTTCATGCGGACGCCGTCGTAGGTGAGGACTTCGAGCGCCTCGATGTTGTCGTCTGTTTTGCCGGCCATGACGGAATGGACACCGCAGGAGTTGTTGCCGATCATGCCGCCGAGAGTGCAGCGATCATGAGTCGCGGGATCGGGTGCGAAGGTGAGGTGGTGTTTTTCGGCAGCAGCGCGCAGTGTGTCGAGCACGACTCCGGGCTCTACGCGGGCAATACGGCGGGCGGGATCGATTTCGAGAATCCTCGCCATGTATTTGGAGAAGTCAAGAATGACGGCGACGTTGCAGCACTGGCCGGCGAGAGACGTGCCGCCGCCGCGGCAGAGAAGCGGTGCGCCGAATTCGCGGCACAGCGCTACTGCCGCCAGAACATCGTCTTCGTCGCGGGGGAGCACAACGCCGATGGGGACCTGGCGGTAGTTGGAGCCGTCGGTCGAGTAGAGAGCGCGGGTGCCGCGGTCGAAACGGATTTCACCGCGAATCTGCCCGCGGAGGGCCTCAGCTAATCCGGCGGCATCTACCCGCGCGGATTTCGAGGCTTGGGCGAGTTCGGCGAAATGGCTTGGCATGCGGCCGGTCTTGCCCGGTTATTACTTCGAGGACGAATTTGCCGCATCCGAGTTACTCACATTAGTGATCGCGATGCGAGTCTTACCGCTCTGAATCTTGGCATTAATGGTGATCATGTTCTTGTGATCGTTGGAGACGATAGTGCACTGATCGGCTTCTGAGGTCACGACCGTCGCATTGGGGAACTTGGGTTTGTAGAAGCTGCAGACTTTCTCCACGGAATCGGAGGTTTCAAAGTTCAGGGCGGCGGTATGAACGGTTCCGAAGGTCATGGAGACAGAGCCTTCCTTGAGAACCTCGGCTCCGGGATAGAGATCCACTCCCAGATTGCGGGCAGCGTCTTGCGGGTCTTTCGTGGTCTCGACGGTGCCGAACGGGGTTTCCACTTTCACGTTGTCCCCATCGTGGCGAACGCGGGTGTGATGAGCGACTCGCCAGGCGAAGAATGCAATCGAAGTGACGCCGAGGATTATGAAGAGGACGATCACTCCGACGACGATCAGAATGGCCTTGAGGGCTCCGCCGCCCGAAGCTGGCGCAGGGGAGGAAACGGCTGGTGGCGCAGAGCTGGCGGCCGCCGGGGCGGGCGACGAAGTTAGTACCGCCGCGCCGCACTTGTTGCAGAACCTGGTTCCAGGAGCGATGCTGGCACCACAAGAATTGCAGAACGCCATGGGTCACCTCATAGGAATGCTGCGTTGTAGGCTGTCGCGCGAGTATAGCGCAGATTGGATGAGAAGCGGAGTGGATTGACGGGCGGCTCCTTGGTTGATTGGGTTAGGCTACTTTGTCGCCGGCGCGGTGGGCGAGGACGCCGGCGCTACGAAGATCTAACTCCAGAGCCGGGCGGCGTAATCGGTCATGGTCAGTCCGAGCAGGAGGAGCAGGAAGAACAAGGCCGAGATCACGACCACCTTGATGAGCTTTTCGCCGGCATGCCAGACGTGCATGAAGAAAAGAGCGACCAGGGTGGCCTTGATGGTGGCGATGCCGAGCGCGACGGCGGCGTTATAGGGGGCCAAATCCAGTGTCGCAGCGTATACGGTGAGACCGGTGCCGACGAGCAGCGCAATCCAGACGGCGAAATAGCCTTTCAAAGGCGACGACGTTGCTGCTGATGAATGTGCGGACATGCAAGCCTCACGGATGCCGATCGATTAGGTAGAGCAAAGGGAACAGGTAAATCCAGACGATGTCGACGAAGTGCCAGTAGAGGCCGCCGATCTCGACTGGAGTGTGCCACTCGGGAGTGAAGCGGCCTTTCCAGGCCATGCCTAAGAGCCAGAGAAAAATGCCCAGGCCTATGATCATGTGGAGCGCGTGCAGGCCGGTCATGACGAAGTAGAGAGAAAAGAATATCTGAGCGTGGCGCGGGTTGGCGTATTGATCCGGATGTCCGGGGATTGGCACCTTCTCGAAACTGAAGGAAGGGCCGGGGACGTGATGCTCCACAAATTTTTCGCGGTACTCGATGCCTTTGATGCCGAGGAAGGCGAGACCGAGGATCATCGTGAGGATGAGGCTCGTGATCAGCAGGGTGCGGCGAGCGGTCTGTGCGGCCCAGACGGCGAGGACTACGGTCAAACTGCTGCAGATGAGTACGGCGGTGTTGGTGGCGCCGTAGCCCATGTTGATGGTTTTGCTGGCGGCGGCGAAATCCTGGAAATACCAGCGGCGGTAAACCAGGTAGGCGCAGAACAGGCCACCGAAAAACATGACTTCGGTGGCGAGGAAGACCCACATTCCCAGGCTGGCGGCATCGCGCTGCTGCTCGGGCTCGGCGAAGTGGTGCAGGAGCGCCGGGTTGTGGGCTCCGGTGTGAAGGCCGGTTGCGGTGGAGCTATCGGGCAACGGGGACCTCCTCGTTGTGGGGTGCGTCTTTGTCCGGCGAGTCCAGCTCTTCGTAGTTGTAGGCTTCCCAGGTCACGACGGGTTCTTCGTCGAAGTTGAAGGTGGGCGGCGGGGAGGCGGTTTTCCACTCGAGACCAGCGGCATTCCAGGGATTGTCGGACGCCGGCTTGCCGTAGCGCATGGACCAGAGGAAATAGATCATGGGCAACAGATATCCCACGCCGAGAACGGTAGCGCCGGCCGTCGATAGCACATTCAACACCTGGAATTCGGGCATGTGGCTGTAATCGTAATAGCGGCGCGGCATGCCCATGTAGCCGAGCAGGAATTGCGGAAAGAATGTGAGATTGAAGCCGATGAAAACAATCAGCGCGGCCAGACGCGCCCAACCTTCGGGATACAACTTGCCGGAAATCTTGGGCCACCAGAAGTGCATTCCTCCGAGATAGCCCATGACCGCGCCTCCGACCATGATGTAGTGGAAGTGGGCGACGACGAAGTACGTGTCGGTGACGTGGACGTCGATGCCGAGGGCGGCGAGGAATAGTCCGGTGAGGCCTCCGATGGTGAAGAGACCGAGGAAGCCGAAGGCGTAAAGCATGGGCGCATCGTAGTGGATGGAGCCTTTGTAGAGAGTGGCCGTCCAGTTGAAAACTTTGATGGCTGACGGAACTGCGACAGCATAGCTCAACAAGGAAAACACCAGAGCGGCGTAGACGGACATTCCGGCGACAAACATGTGGTGCGCCCATACGAGAAAGCCGAAGACTGCGATGGCGATGGACGAGAACGCCACAAAGCTGTAGCCGAAGATGCGCTTGCGCGAGAAGCAGGCGATGATCTCGGTGACGACGCCCATCGCCGGGAGAATCATAATGTAGACGGCGGGATGGGAATAGAACCAGAACAGATGCTGGAACAGGAGCGGGTCGCCGCCGAGTTTAGGATCGAAGATGCCAAGATGCAGGGCGCGTTCGGCGGCGACCATCACGATGGTGACGGCGATGACCGGCGTGCCGAGGAGTTGAATGATGCTGGTGGCGTAGTGCGCCCAGATGAATAGGGGCAGGCGCGACCAGGTCATGCCGGGCGCGCGCATGCGGTGGATGGTGACGACGAAGTTCAGGCCGGTGAGGATGGAGGAGAATCCGGCGACGAAGATTGCGAGTCCGGCTTCCACGATTTTCGTGTTGGTGAAGTTGGTGCTGAAGGGAGCGTAGAAGGTCCAGCCGGTGTCGACGCCGCCGGTCAGCATGCAGTGCAGCATCATCACGCCGCCGATGATGTAGAGATACCAGCTCAACAGGTTGATGCGGGGGAACGCGAGATCCTTGGCGCCGACCATCATGGGCACGAGGAAGTTCCCGAGGACAGCGGGGATGGAAGGAATCAGGAAAAAGAAAACCATGACCATGCCATGCATGGTGAAGAGCTTGTTGTAGGTATCGGCTTGGACGAGGTCGCCCGCGGGAGTGAGCAACTCGAGGCGAATGAGCAGCGCGAAGAAGCCTCCGATGAAGAAGAAGAACGTGATGGAGATGAGATAGAGCAGCGCGATGCGTTTGTGGTCGGTGGTGAGCAGCCAGGACCAAACTCCGTACTTCGTGTTCAGGTAGTTCTCGCGTTCCGCTGGTTGAACGATCGTGGGTTGAGGGATCGGGTTCGGCATACTTATTGCACCTGACTTCGATTCTTTTGGGCATTCGTTTGAGCTGGCGGAGCAGCTGTGCTGACGCTCTTGACCGCCTCACCCTTGGCCGCGGCAATCGACTTGATGTAGGCGACCAGGGCATTTACCTGTTCTTCGCTGACCAGTCCCTGAAACGTGGGCATGATGGGCTGGAATCCCTTCACGCGCTTCGTGCCTGGGTCGAGGATGCACTCGCGGAGGTAGTTCTCATCGGCGGTGACGGTGCGGCCATCTTCGAGTTGCACCGGCTTGCCGAAAACTCCGTGCAGATTGGGGCCGCGGCCCTGCGTGTCGGAGCCGTGACAGGTGGAGCAGCCGAGTTCGGCGAAAATCTTCTCGCCCGTCGCGGAGAGCGGACCGGTCGAACCACCGTTCATCCAGGTTTCATATTGAGCCGGCTCCAGGACCACGATCGAGCCGACCATGCCGGAATGCTGAGTACCGCAATACTCCGCGCAGAAGAGATGATAAGTGCCCGGTTTGGTGGCGCGGAACCAGGCCACGGTGTAGCGGCCGGGCAGGACGTCCTGCTTGATGCGGAAGGCGGGGATGAAGAAGCTGTGAATCACGTCCTGCGAGGTCATGATCATCCTCACGTCGCGTCCGACGGGGACGTGCAGTTCGTTGATCTCGCGCTGGCCTTCGGCGTGCTCCAGCTTCCACATCCATTGTTTTGCCACGACATACACTTCGGTCGAGTCGCTGGGCGGGGTGCGCTCTTTGAAGTACACTACCGCGCCCCAGGCAAAGATGACCATGAAGATGAGGAACGGGATGGTGCTCCAGGTGACTTCGAGCGCTGTGGAGCCTTCGATTTGCTCGGCGCGAACGCCAGGGCGGGAGCGAAAGCGTGCGGCGAAGTAGACGAGACAAATGAAGATCAGCAGGGTCATCATCCCGGTGACGATGAGCAGAAAAATATAGAGAGCGTCCACGCGGCTCGCCATGGTGGAGGCTTGCTCCGGCCATAATGGAAAATTATTGAGCATACCGTGTCTTTGTTGCCGTCTTCGCCGTCTTCCTGGTTACGGAAAGATCCAGCCGCCACAGGATGAAAAGAAAAATGCCCATGATAAGAATTGTCGCTGCCGCGGCGAGCCGCAGAATGTTGGCTACCATCGCGCCATATTTTCCGGTCTCGGGATCATAGTGATAGCAATAGAGCAGCACCGCATCGACGGCATTGCCGATCTTGCCCTGCGAAGCCTCCACCAGGCCCATGCGCAAATCCTTCGGCGGAAAATCTATGCCGTAGAAGTAGCGCGAGATGCGGCCTTGCGGCGTGAGCACCATGATGGCCGTCGCATGGGCATACTGATTGCTTTTGGGGTCGTACTGATACTGGAAACCGACAACTTTTGTAAGCGCATTGATCGAATCCGGCTGACCCGTGAGGAAATGCCAGCCCGCAGAGGCATTGGCGCGGCCGTATCGCTTCACGTAGTCGATCTTCTTGGCAGCGGCCATCTCGGGAGTTTCGCGTGGATCGAAGCTTACGGTGATCACGTCGAATTCATTGCCTACATCGAACTTCACCAGGCGCATGGCACTGGAGAGCCCGGCCAGAGCCTCGCCGCACAGCATGGTGCAGTTGTAATAAACCAGGTTGAGGATGAGGGGCTTGTGGCCGAAGTAATCTCCCAGCTTCACGGTCTTGCCGGTGTCGTCGCGGAAAGTGAGATCGGGCGGCACCTGCGCGTTCAGGTGTTGCTCGATGCCGACGTTTTCGAGTCTGGGAGGCCGCGAGTTGGCCGGAGCAGACATGACGCCGTTGTTCATTTGCCCCCAGGCGGAAGCTGCCAGCGTCGCGACTGCCAGCAACGCCCGCGCGGTGGATATCGAATTGTTCTGCCTACAGATCACTTCTTTTCGCCCTTCTTAATTGTCGCAGTCTTGCCGGTCGCGGCAGCAACGTCGCCGGCTGCTGCCTGCGGACGCACTGGAAGCCCTCGCTGCACGATTAATTCCATGGCGCGTTCGATGGGGATGCGCACGGTGCCGGCTTTTTCATCGACCCAACCGTAGCTGTACAGCGCTTTCTCTTCTTCGATGCGGATCCCGTTGAGTTGACCGCGCTCGTCTTCCTCCAGTTTTGGGCTGGGAAAAGCGCTCTGCGGGTATCCGGGAGAGATATGGCGCGTGTCCGTGAGTACGTTCGTGACCAGCGGATTCACGGGAGGCTGCTCGGCTTTTTCGCGGTGATCGAGATATGCAAAGAGCCCTTTGAGGCCGATGAGACAGATCGCGCTTGCGACAACGATGGTCAGGAGGAAATAGAGAATGCTAGAGGCTTGCAGGTCCTGGCGCTCGTAGCCGCCGTGCCCGGTCGCGTTCTCGTGTTTGGTTTCGTTGCTCATCTATCGTTGCTCATCTGTGGTTATGCGTTATGCGTTACCCATGCGTCTAGTGTGCCGGCTGCAGAACCTCGTGGGCATCGGTGTCATAGGCCGGCAGAAGCGGCAGCGAAGCCAGGTTGCGGAAAAAATGCCAAAGCCAGAGACCTCCGATGGCGATGGGTACAACTATGTCGGCCACGGTCACAGTGAGGGTCTTCGAAAAATTTGGTTCGATGATCCAGAACAGATCGACATAGCCCATCAGCATAAGCAAGACTGCGACCCAGACCAGCCTTCGGATGTTGCGCTTGAAGGGACGCGAGAGCAACATCGTGAAAGGAATGGCGAAGTGAAACAACACCAGAATCAGTCCAATCCAACCCCAGCCGCCATTCAGGCGTTTCAGATAAAAAGTAATCTCCGAGGGCAAGTTGCCCGCCCAGATGATGAGCCACTGCGAGAACGAGAAATACGCCCAGACCATGATGAAGGTGAGCATCCACTTGCCGTGGTCGTGGACGAAATCGGGCTTCAACATCTCAGACATAGGTTTGTAGTTGAAGAGGATGCGCTCGACGACGATCGCAAAACACATCG
>Ga0302326_10015928_pt1 | contig 15773 bp, 22 predicted proteins | sample Palsa_T0_3_FD_202264 | JGI IMG/M metagenome (GOLD analysis project Ga0302326, IMG submission 202264) | Peat permafrost microbial communities from Stordalen Mire near Abisko, Sweden - Palsa_T0_3 | ecosystem: Environmental > Terrestrial > Soil > Palsa > Peat permafrost | place: Sweden: Abisko... | reverse complement strand
TCGGGCGCATCCGCCGCGACAGCAGCGACGCCTCGGGTCATTCGCTGGCGTTGTTCATCGCCGGCGATCAGCTGCTCAAGGGCGCGGCCCTGAACGCGGTGCAGATTGCGGAGCGATTGTTGCAGCCCGAGCGCACTAGCCTCGCATGAGCCCGGTTAGCTGCCCGCCAGTCGCCCGCGGAACACGAAATATGAGCCACCGTTTCTGATACAGCTCCTTCAGGTGCGCATACCAGGCGAACGTCATGAAAATGTTGCTCGGGCACAGCAGCCCGGCGGTGATGGCGACGGTTTGCACGTCCCACTCTAGGATCGCAGCAACTTGAAAGCATGCGACCATTCGTTGCGCAGAAACCCGGGAATACACCACAACAGGCACAGCGGCTCGATCGCGCGCGCCGCCTCCGCCGCACCCATGTCGGCGACCTCCCAGCCAAATTGCTGCAGGATATCCGCGACGGTCTGCCTGGCCGCGGCATCATTGCCACAGATGAACATCGTGGGCGGGCCGCCCTCGAATCGAGGGTTCACCATGAACTCGGCGCCGACGGAATTGAATGCCTTGACGAAGCGCAGTGACGGGAATTGCCGTTGCAGCGATTCCATCGCCGACTCGTTCGTCGAGGTGTAGAAGCCGAGCACGCCATTCACGGGCGGCGCGTCCGTGACCGGGTTGGTCGTATCGATGACGAGCTTGCCCGCCAGTGCCGCGGTGCCCGCCAGTTGCAGCGCCTGCGCGGCGGCAGCCGCCTTCACCGCCAGCACGATCAGCTCGCCGAATGCCGCCGCCGCGGCCAGGGTTCCGATGCGGATCTCCGGATGCTGCTCGCTCCACTCGGCCAGCTTGGCGGGCGTGCGCGCACCGATCGTCACCGCATGACCGTGCTTGGCAAACCCCGCCGCCAATGTGGTTCCGACCTCGCCGGAGCCGACGACTCCGATACGCATCGAGAGCTCCCGTGAATGTCAGGGCGCCGCGGGCATCGGCAGGAAACGCGGCTGGCTTTCCACCCGCGCAATCCAAGCCCGCACCGCCGGAAAACGCTGCAGATCGAAGCCACCGTCCGCGGCGGCGTGCGTATAGGCATACAGCGCAATGTCGGCAATCGAGTAGGCGTCGCCGACGAAGAACCGGACAGGCGCCAGGTGCCGCTCCATCACCGCCAGCGCCTGATAGCCACGCTCGTGTAGCCGCGGTAGTTCGACGCGGCGCGCATCCTGCGCAGGCAGCATGGTGCAGATGAAGCGCGCCACGGCGATGTAGGGCTCATGACTGTATTGCTCGAAGAACATCCACTGCAGCACCTTGGCGCGCTCGAGCCGCTGTTGCGGCCAGAATGCCGAGCCTTCGGCCAGGTACACCAGGATCGCATCTGACTCCGCCAGATAGCGTCCGGGCTCGTATTCCAGAGCCGGCACGCGGCCGTTGGGATTCTTGCCGAGGAACTCCGGCTGGCGCGTGACTCCGGTCCGCACGTCCAGTTCGATCCATTCATATTTCGTTTGCAGTTGTTCGAGCAGCAGGCGCACCTTGTAGCAATTGCCCGAGCTCGACATGCCGTAGACCCGCGGCAGGTTCATCAGCGCAGCTCTTCGAAGGGCCGTCCCCGTCCTTGCGGAAACTGTTGCTCCCAATTTCTGCCATCGATACGCTCGACTCGCATACCGGTCACGGTACCGTCGTCGAGGCAGCGCGCATTGACGCTGTAGCCATCCGGATGCGAGCGCGGCACATAGAACGACTTGACGCCACAGATTGAACAGAACAGGTGTTTCGCGGTGCCGGTATTGAACTGGTAGCTGGTCAGATACTCGCTGCCCGATACCAGGCGGAAGCGACCCTGCGGCACCGTCAGGTGCAGATAGCCGGACTTGGCGCAGATGGAACAGTTACAGTCGCAGACTTCGATTTCCGCGGGCGCCTGGATTTCAAACCGGACGCGGCCGCAGTGGCAGCCGCCGACATGGCGGATCATCGCTGTCATGGCCTCACCTCTCACAACCGCCGGCGGCGGCAGAGTGCAAATTCTACCTTGTTGGCATTGCCATGGCACCGGCGACCGAGGGCGGCCGCGGCCGCTGTCGCCGCGAAACGCCCGAGCGATGGCTGTTATCGCGTCGCATCACCCGCCCGCTGTGCCGTACGTCAACGCCACGCTGCCCGCACCGTTATGATGGCCTACCTGCTCCGGAAGTGAATTGCTCGACCCATCCACCCAGCCGTCGCGCCTTGCAGATCGCCGTACGGCGCTCCTGGTCGGCGTCAGCGTGCTCCTCGCAGCCTGCGCCGCGCCGGCCCCGCGCACCGCGGCCGACGCGCAAATTTCCGCGACCGCCCCGGCATTGCTCACCTTGCACCGCCAGGACGAGCTGTGGATCGATCGGATAGGCTTCGGTCTCGACACGCGGATCGTGGCCGACTACCGCCGGCTGGGGCGCGAGCGGTTTCTCACGCAACAGCTCGATGCCCGCGACAACACCCTGCCGGCGGCGATCGCGGGCCAGATCGATACCATGGAGGTCTCGCATCTCGATGCGGCGCGGCGGCTGGCTGACGTTCAGGCCAGCTACAAGAGCATCAACGCCATGCCGGATGGAGCGGACAAGGAGCAGGCGCGCAAGACGCTGAACGATGCGGGCAATAAGCTCGCCTATGAGACCATCCGGCGTGATCTGCTGCGCGCAGTCTATTCGCCATCGCAGCTGCAGGAGCAGATGGTCTGGTTCTGGCTCAACCATTTCAGTGTTCATCAGTACAAAGCCAATCTGCGCTGGCTGATCGGCGACTATGAAGAGCATGCGATTCGCCCACACGCACTCGGACACTTCAAAGATCTGGTGCTGGCAACCCTGGAACATCCGGCGATGCTGCAGTACCTCGACAACCAGCAGAACGCCGCCGGTCACCTCAACGAGAACTACGCGCGCGAGCTCATGGAGCTGCACACGCTCGGCGTGGACGGCGGCTACACACAGCAGGATGTGCAGCAGCTGGCGCGTATCCTCACCGGTGCCGGCATCAACACCGGGGACGCGCCCAAGCTCAAGGCGCAGTGGCAGCCCTTGTATCTGCGCCGCGGCGCCTTCGAGTTCAACCCGGCGCGCCACGATTTCGGTGACAAGACACTGCTCGGTCACGCCATCGACGGCAAGGGCTTCGAGGAAATCGAGCATGCCGTGACACTGATCGTGCAGCAGCCGGCATGTGGGCAGTTCATCTCGCGTCAGCTGGCGTCGTACTTCGTGGCCGACAATCCGCCGCCACGGTTGGTGGAAAAGATGGCGCAGACGTTCCAGAGGACCGATGGCGACATCGCTGCGGTGCTGCGCACGATGTTCCTCGCACCGGAATTCAACACCGCGCTCGGCGGCAAGTTCAAGGACCCGATGCGCTATGTGTTGTCGGCGGTGCGCTTCGCCTATGATGGCCGCCCGATCAGCAACACCCGTCCATTGCTGAATTGGCTCAATGCACTCGGCGAGGGACCGTACAACCGGCCGACGCCCGACGGCTACCCGCTCGGGGAACTCAATTGGGCGAGCCCAGGTCAGATCAGCCGCCGCTTCGAGATCGCGCGGGCCATCGGTTCCGGCAACGCGGGCCTGTTCGACCCGGAAGACGGCACGACAGCTACGAGCAGTGGTTTTCCGCAGCTGTCGAATCGCCTGTACTTCGAGGCGCTCGAGCCGTTCCTGGCGGCAAACACGCGCAATGCCTTGAGCCGTGCCAACTCGCAGCAGGAATGGAATACATTCCTGCTGTCTTCACCGGACTTCAATTATGAGTGACCCCGTATGAATCGCCGGCAGCTGCTGCAACTCGGGACCGCCGCCGTGGCCGGGGTTGGGCTATCCGGCCGCCTGTATGCCGCTCCGGTGGGCGGTCCACGCTTTTTGCTGGTGTTCCTGCGCGGTGGCTACGACTCGACCAATGTCCTGATTCCTTACGCGAGCAGCTACTACTACGAGGCGCGACCCACCATCGCAATCGCCAAGCCCGATGCCACCGTGGCTGCCGGCGCCCTGGCGCTCGATGGCGATTGGGCTCTGGCACCCGCGCTACGCGACACGATCGGCACGATGTATGCGCAGCGACAGGCCGCGTTCGTGCCGTTCGCCGGCACCGACGATCTCACGCGCAGCCACTTCGAAACCCAGGACAGCATCGAATTGGGTCAACCCATCAATGGCGCGCGCGACTACCGCTCTGGATTCATGGCGCGCCTGTCCGATACGTTGATGTCGGCGTCGGCCGGCGGTTCGCCCGCCATCGCCTTCACCGACGCGCTGCCGCTCACGTTCCAGGGCGGCACGTCGGTGCCGAATATGTCGCTGAAGAATCTCGGCAAGCCGCCCTTCGATGAACGGCAGGCGCGCATCCTGACCGACATGTATGCCGGTCATCGGCTGCAGCCGGCGGTCGCCAACGGGCTGGAACTGCGCCAGGAGGTCGCCCAGGCGATGGCCGAGGAGATGCGCACCGCCGGCCGGGACGCCATCAACACCAAGGGCTTCGAGCTCGAGGCCGAGCGCATGGGCAAACTGATGCGCGACAGCTACCGCATCGGCTTCATCGACGTCGGCGGCTGGGATACGCACGTGAACGAGGGCGGCTCGCAGGGTGCTCTCGCGAGCAATCTGAGCGGCCTGGGCCGCGGACTGCAGGCTTTTGCGCAGTCTCTGGGCGCCGAGTGGAACAACACCGTCGTGGTCGTGCTGTCCGAATTTGGCCGCACGTTCCGCGAAAACGGCGATCGCGGCACCGATCACGGACACGGCACCGTCTATTGGGTGCTCGGCGGCGCGATCCAGGGCGGTCGCGTTGCCGGCGCACAGCAGCGCCTGGAGCGCGGCAGCTTGTTCCAGGATCGAGACTACCCGGTGCTCAACGATTACCGCGCCGTGCTCGGCGGCCTGTTCCGTTCACTCTGGGGACTCTCGCCCGCCCAGTGCGAGCGCATCTTCCAGCAGACCGCGCCGCAGGATCTGGGCCTCGTGTGACCCCCTAGTGTGCCGCTTCCGGCCCGTACACGAGAATCCGAAAACTCCCCGGCACGATCGCCGGCCGGCTGTGAGCTGCTTCGCCGGCGGCGGGGCTCTCCAGGTCCGCGGTCGCCAGGTAGATATTGTGCGAGTCCGGATCCAGCGCCATCGTGCGCGCACCGGCCTGCGTGCGCAGCGTCTGCACCACGCGCAGCCGCTGCGTTGTGTCCTCATGCGCGATCGTCACCGTGCCCTCGCCATTGGAGCTGAACGCCAGCTGTGTGCCGGAATCGAAGGCAGTCGCGTCCACGCCCATGCCGATCGGCACCGAGTCGATCACGCGTCCGGTGCCGGCGTCGAGCATGAGCATGCGCTGGTTCCGGCAGCCGATGAACAGCCGGTGGTGCACGGGATCGATGCTCAGCCCGGATGCGCTCTCGCCGGGCGCGATCGGCCACTGCTGCGCAATTGCGTGGCGGCGCACGTCGATGGCGACCAGCAGGTTCTTATCTTCGATATTGTCGTAGATGCGGCCCGCTTGAGACTCGGCGACCGCGAATTCCGGCTTGCCAGGCAGTGCAATGGTTGCGACCACCGTGCCGGTCAGCGCGTCGAACACGCTCGCCGAATTGTCGCGTCCGTTGAAGGTGTAGACCTCCTTGCGGCTCGGCTCGTAGACGATGGCATCGGGGCCGGCCGCGGTTCCTACGCGCGCGATCGTCGCCAGGTTGTTCAGGTCGAATACGCTGGCCTGCGAGGCCTTACCGTCGCTGGCAAATCCCCGGCCCAGTTCGTGCGCAATCGCAACGCCGTGCACACCCGCAGTATCGGCGATGCTGCCGATCAGCGTGTAATGATCGATGTCGATCACATCGACATGATCGCCATGCGCAACATACAGACGCCGTGCCGCAGGATCGATCGACAGGTAATCCCAACCACCGTCGCCAGGCAGCCGGATCTCCTTGATCAACGCGTAGTGCGGCGATGGCGGCGCTGCCGCCGCTGCTGCTGCCGCTGCTGCCGCTGCTGCTGCCGCTGCCAGGGCTATGGCGCCGCACAGTGCGCCGCACAGGGCCCAGAGGATCGATCGCACGTCCGGCGCAAGCACGTGGTTATCCGCCTGGATTTTGATGCTGCGCGCCCCGTCCGCGCAGTAGCCGCGCGAGGTACCAGACGATGACCACGTTGAGCAGGAACGTGACCGCTATCGGCAACCGACGCCCGGGCGGCCGCGTAATCAGTTCCCAGAGTTCGAACGGAATGAGCGAGCCGGTCGCAATGACGGTCAGCCATTCGGCCCAGGCGCGCCGCAACCAAAGGCCGGTACCCTCGGCCAGCACCACTGCCGTATAGGCCACGGTCACCGCGAGGAAAATCTGGATTTTCTTCGCCCCCAGCCCCTCGACCCAGGTCAATGCCCGCATCAGCAGCTTGCGCTCGAAACGGTCATCGCTCAGGTCGCGCGACCAGTTGTACAGGCGCTCGACCAGCGCCGCGTTCAGCATCTCGTGGACACCGTAGCTGGTCGCAATCAGCAGCAGCGCCTTGCCGAATTTCAGCAGCGCAATGAGTCGCAGGCCGTCGAACTTGTGAGGCTTCGCGCTCGGGACTGTGTCGCCGGCGGAGGATGGTGTATCCGCGTCCATGGGTGAGTGATCTTGGGGATTGGCCTCTACCCTAATTGATTGAGCAGGGCCGCGCCACGCACGGCGTCGCACTGCTGGCCAGGAGCTCAGACTTCAATGGGAGTCTCCGCCCGCGCGCCCCATTCGCTCCAGGAACCGTCGTACAGGGCGCCCATCGGCAGGCCAGCCACTTCCAGGCCGAGGTTCAGCACTGCCGCCGTCAGTCCGGAACCGCAGCTGGTCACCACGGCACTGTGCTCACTGACGCCACTTGCCTCGAAGCGCGCGCGCAGCTGGTCTGCCGGCAGCAGCGTCTGCTCGGCGCTCAACAGCTCAGTATAGGGCAGACTGCGGCTGCCTGGCACGTGACCCGCGCGCAGTCCGGCACGAGGCTCGGGTACGCGCGCATGAAAACGATCGGCCGCACGCGCATCGAGCATGAGCTCGCGCCGCGACTGCAGATTTTCCAGCACATCTCCCAGGCCCCGCAGATAGCGCGCGTTGAAGCTGGCACGATACACGGCCGCCACCGGCGAGCGTCCCGCCCCGTGCTCGAGCGCCCGCCCCTCGCGGCGCCACTTCGGCAGACCACCGTCGAGCACCGCACAGCGTTCATGGCCGAACAGACGCATCAGCCACCAGCCGCGCGCCGACGAAAACACGCCCTTTTGATCGTAAAAGACCACGCGGCTGGCAGCGGAGACCCCGAGGCCACCGATCATGTGCTCGAACCGTGCCGCGGTGGGCGCCATGTGCGGCAGCGTCGACTCCGTATCCGCGATCGCATCGATGTCGAAGAACAGCGCGCCGGGAATATGTGCGAGCCGATATTCCGCCCGTGGATCGCGGCCCTCCGCCGGCATGTACCAGCTGGCGTCGAACACGATCAGATCCTGCGACTGCAGCTGGGCTGCCAGCCATTCGGTGCTCACCAACGCTTTCAAGTCCCCCACTCCTGCGCCAACAGTGCGTGAACGCTGAGCCGGAATTCTACCCGTCACGGCGGCAGGCTACGACCGCCGGTAAACGGGTTGTAGCCCTGATCAGCCAGCGCCGCCCACGCGGACGCGCCCAGATGCTCGAGATGAAAATAAACTCGCGGCTTGGTGGGGTCGGTCGCCAGCATGAAGCCCGTGGGCGTGGCCTCCGCGCCGCTGGCGTAATAGCCGCCGCCCAACGTGCGCTGGCCGTCGATCGCGGCGCGCAGCGCGCGCGCGCGCGCCTGCCGGTGCAGCAGTTCGAGCAGCACGGCCACTTGTGCCGTGCCCTCGATCCACAATCCGCCGCCGGCCTCGCTGTAGGTATAGCCGGCCTCGAAACGCAGCCTGTGCTCGATGGTCTGCAGCACGGACCCGCGCCGTTTCACATCGCCGGACATTGCCATCAACGGCCACACCTGAGCGTCGAGTGCCAGCAGCGGATTGACCGTGACGCCGTCCTCGGCCGTGCCCACCGCGAAGCAGCCACAACCGGCATTCCACATGGCGCCGACGAAATCCGCCGCGATCCCTGCGCGCTGCTGCCAATGCGCATCCCCAGTCGCACGCGCCAGCCGTGCGAAGGCTGCGGCCAGATCGGCGTTGTGTTCCGTGGACTTCCAGTGCAGGCGCTGCGGCGCGGGTTCATGGCCGAAGTAGCCGCCGATGAATCCGCCGGCGCCGCGTGTATCGAGCGTGCCCTCCACCCAGCGTGCCAGACGCAGCGCGCCATCGCGATAGCGTTGATCGCCGCTCACCGCATGCAGCGTCAGCAGCGCCAGCATGGCCCAGGCCATGTTGCCGCTATCGCTGCCGGCCTGGTAATCGTCCTCCAGCCAGCGTTGTGATTTCAGGTCCCACCAGCCAGCGAGTCTGAGCGGCGCGGTGGAAATTGCGCCCGCGGCATAGCCGTTGCGCAGCCGGCCATCATGCCAGTACCGATCATGATCGAGCGCCAGCAGCAGCGCATCGCCGATGCGGCGCGCCTGGTCGATCTGCCCGCAGGCCACTAGGGCGATGGCCGCGACCGCATTGTCGTAGGTAAACGCCGCTTGGCTCAGAGCCCCGCTGCGCTCGCTCGGATAACTGGCGAGCAGCACCGCGCCGGCCGGCTGCGCGGCCATCGACTGCACCAGGTAGCCGCAGGCCGCAACGCGGGCCGGGGCGGCCTGCGCGCCGCCGCTGGACAGGACAAGCGCCACGCTCGCGAGCAGCGCGACTATCGTGGCGGCACACCGGCGCCGCGCCGGGCAATGATCGGGCTGCAAGACTGCCGCTCCCTCAGAGCATCTCGAGTGGCCGCTTCGCCTTCGGCGGCGGAAAAGCCTGATCGAGCTGCACGAGCTCGACGGGGCTCAGGCGCAGCTGCGCCGCAGCCAGATTCTCCTCGATGCGCGCCGGATCGACCGACTTCGGAATTGCAATGACGTCAGGCTCGCGCAGGCACCAGGCGAGCGCAATCTGCGCTGCACTGACGCGGCGCTCGCGGCCGAGCCGCGCCAGCAGTGGATGCCGTGCCAGCGCACCGCGTCCGAGCGGCGAATACGCCATGGTCGGAATACCGCGCGCACGCTGGTAGGGCAGAAGTCGAAATTCGATCCCGCGCGCCTCGAGGCAGTAATAGAGCTGATTGCAGTGCGTACCGGCAGTCAGGCCGAGGCTCTTCTGCGCCTGCAGCCAGCGCTGCAATTCGTCCACGTCGAAGTTGCTCACGCCGAAGTGGCGAATCAATCCACGCTGCAGCAGATCATTGAAACCGTGCAGGGTCTCCGTATGGCGCTGCGCACCCGGCCAATGCAGCAGATACAGGTCCAGATAGTCGCAACCCATGCGAGCGATGGAGGCTTCACAGGCACGCGCGGTGCCGCTGCGCGATGCATTGCCCGGCATCACCTTGCTGACGATGTAGAGCTCGGCGCGCCGCGCCGCGCCAAAGGCCTTGAGCGCACTGCCGATGATGCGTTCGGCGCCGCCATCGGCGTACATCTCCGCGGTATCCAGCAATCGATAGCCGACATCCAGCGCGTGTTTCACCGCGCCGATCTCGTGCTTGCGTTGCGCGGCGGCGGCGCCCATCTCCCAGGTGCCAAGGCCAATGCGCCCCGGAAAATGTGTGCCGCCGCCGGCTGCAGTCATGGCGGGTCCTCGCGAGCGTAGTTCGATTAAGAAAAAAGGCCCGGATCGCTCCGGGCCTCGCTTCGCATCAGCAAATGGTGCGCGCCGCCTACCAGCGACCGCCGCCGCCGCCAGCCCCACCACCATTGCCGCCATTGCCGCCATTGCCGCCGTTGCCGCCGTTGCCGCCGTTGCCACGGAAGCCGCCGCCGGGGCGACCACCGCCCGTGCGCGGTTTATCCTGGGCTTCATTGACACGCAGAGGACGGCCATTCATCGAATACCCGTTCAGACTCTGGATCGCACGAGCCGCGTCAGCCTGGCTCATTTCCACGAATCCAAAGCCTCTCGGTCGGCCGGTCTCACGATCCGTCGGCAACGATACGGCGTCGACGGCCCCATGCTGCGAGAACAGGGCGCGCACGTCGGCCTCACTAGCTGTAAACGGCAGGTTACCCACATAGATCTTCGCCATAAAAATTATGCTCTCCAGATCTGTTCAACCATTGCAGGTCGTATTACACGGCAGGAACAACAGCCGCGGTCAGGGAGAGGACGTCTCACGAGCCGTCGAAGCCTGGATCCTGTCACCATGATCGCAACATGGACTGTCAACGATCGCCTCTTAGGTTAGCACAGGCGCTTGAATTCCAGCCTGGCACCCTGTAAGAGGGGTGCGACAATTTCAGCCACGGCCCAACGGCGCAGTGCAATATTGCGGCCTATGACCAGCGACGCCCCGGAACGCCTGAGCTTCCCCTGCGACTACCCGATCAAGGTCATGGTGCGGGCCGAGGACGGGGTGCGCAGCCACGTCGACGCCATCGTCGAGCGCTACGCCGCACCGCTCGACCTGATGGCGGTGACGGAACGGCCCTCGGCGCAAGGAAATTTTCTCGGGATTACTTATGTCATCCGCGCCACCGGCCACGAGCAGATAGCGCAGCTGTTCGCGGCCCTGAAGCTCTGTCCCCAGGTCATGCTCGTCCTGTGAGCCGGGGGCCGCGACGGCGGCGGCAATTCGTCTGAAGCGGCTAGAGCGGCGCCGCCCGGCGCGCCGGCCGATTCAGCAGCGCGCTGGCGGCCAGATTGAAGAGCCCAAGCAGCAGCCCTCCGAGCAGCGCGGCGCCAAAGCTCGCAATCTGAAAGCCCGGGACGATCGCCCCGGTCAACATCAGCATCAGCGCGTTGATCACGATCAGGAACAGTCCCAGCGTGAGAATCGTGATGGGCAAGGTCACGACAAACAGGATTGGCCGCACGAGAAAATTCACCACACCCAGCACCAGCGCTGCCAGCAGCGCGTAGCCGAAGCCGACGATGTGAATCCCGGGCACAATCTGACTCACGAGCCACAGCAGCAGCGCGCTGACCAACAGATGAACCAGCAACTTCGTCATAGCAAATGAAATCCTAGCATCCCGGGCGCCCGTTGCGCTCGATCCCTAGCCGGGCACCTTGCACAGCTCGATGAATTTTGCCCTGACCTCAGTCCCGGAAATCTCGAGCTGCCCGACGCTGATCGGCAGCCGGAAGCGGCGCGGTCCCGCGCTGCCCGGATTGACATAGAGCACCCCGTCGCGTTCGCGCACCACGGCGCGGTGGGAGTGGCCCGAGACAATGACCCGCACGCCGGCCGCAATGGGGTCGAGCTCGAGTTCCTCCAGATTGTGGATCATGAAGATTTTTACCGCCTGGAATTCGAGCAGCTGCGTCTGCGGCAGCGACGCCGCCCAGGCCTGCGTGTCGTTATTGCCGCGCACTGCCGTGACCGGCGCCAGGGCAGCCAGTTGCTCGAGGATCTCCGGACCGCCGATGTCGCCGCCGTGCAGAATGTGGTCGCAGCCCTGCAGCAATGCCGTGGCCTGCGGTCGCAGCAGCCCGTGCGTGTCGGCTATCAGACCGACACGCAGCGCGGTCGCGCGTTTTACACGGGTTGAGGACATGGCACGGCTATCGGGCGTGGCGGATTTCCCAGGCCGCAACGCCACCGCGGACAACCTCGAACAGCGGATGCACCCGTGGTACGCCCATCGCCGGCCATCCCGCCAGCCAGGCGGGAGCGCGGATCTTGAGCTTGCGGCTCAGGTGCTCCAACTCGTACTGCAATTGTCCCCGGGTGACTCGCAGCGTCTCGACCCGCCTGCTGCGTCCGATTTTGTGCGCGTCGAATCGATAGCCACGGCGCGCCGCCTCCGCCAGTACCGCCCGCAGATAAGCGGCCATGGCCGCCCGCGGTGCAGCTGACTCGATGAATCGCCGCAGCTGCGGATGACGCTTATACCCGCGGGTGCGGCCCCGCAGCACCGCCTGCGCCAGTAACGCTTCGCGCCACAGCGCCACCAGACCGCGCGCGTCCAGATAGCTCGGATGCAAGGACCACAGGCGCATGCTGCCCGTGCTCAGAACGCGGCGTCTGGCCGCGTGCCCGGCACATCGGCCGCCGTCGCAGCGTGGCGCGCCATCAGGGCCACTGCTTGGCTTCCTTGGCAAACTTCGGCGACTTGTTCTCCACCACGCAGAAGCGATGGCCAGTCGGGGCTTCCAGCACCCACCAGGTTTTTACCTGTGCGACACGCCTGGCTCCCAGCGCCTCCAGGCGCCGGACCTCCGCCTCGACGTCATCAGACTCGATGTCCAGGTGAACACGACTCGGATGCGTGACGGCCTGCACCTCGATGTCCAGTCGGCCCAGCGGGTCGGCGAGGCGCACGTATTTGTCTGCCTCATCCGGTGGTAGCTGCCGCAGTTCCATGCCCAGAGCGCCACCCCAGAAGCTCGCGGCGCTCGCCAGGTCCGGTGTCTGACAGTCGATGATGAAACCGGCCAGTTTGCTCTTGTGCATGCGACTCCCCGATGCTGCTGGTGAAAGCTTTCAGTGCCGGTCGAACGCGACGAAATCACCCGTGAAATGACCGGTCTGCTCGCCGGCATAGTCGAGCGTCGATGCCACGGTGATTCTGGCCTTGCCCCTGCGTGTCAGCAGCCGCAGGAAGCGCGGCCAGTCGGCGGGCTGAGCGAGCACCGCGCGCGCGGCAAAGGCCCCCTGAATCGGCCGATCGTAGCTGATGCTGTGGCGCTGAATGACGATGGCGACCGACGGGAACGAGCCGCGCAGCCGCACGTGCAGCAGCGACCAGGCCGCGAGCATCGCGAGCGCGCTGGCACTGCCGCCGAACGCCGTGGCATGCTGATTGAGGTTCGGTGCCAGCGGCGCGGACAGCTGCACCGATTCTTCGGTGACCTCGACGGCGGCGATCTGCATGGCTCGAGACAGCGGAATCTGCCCGTGCAGGAGCTGCTCGAGCGCCTGGCGCGACATTATGTTTTCCACTATCCCATGGCCTTCCAGTTCCATCTCATGGCCGCTCGCGCGAGGCGTCACTCTTGCTCGCTCGACAGCACGCTCTCAATCCGCCGGTCCGGAACCAGCCACAGCAGCGCGACCAGGACGTAAATACCTTGCGAGACCGGCGGTGACCAGAACGCGGCCACGATACCGGCGACGTACAGGAGCGGCGACAATTTACCTTTCAGATCGCGGCCCAGCGCCCGCCTGAGCAGCGACTCAGGGCCCTGCGATGCAATGATCAGTTGCTCGAGTATGAAATATGCGATCGCCGCCATGAGCAGGTCCGCGCCGTAGAGCGCCGAGGGGGCCGCGTCGCGGTGGTTGTCGCTCATCCATGCCGTGGTGACCGGAATCAGGGACAGCCAGAACAAGAGGTGCAGGTTGGCCCAAAGGATCGCACCGGTGACCCGGTCGCAGGCATGGAGCAAATGGTGGTGATTGTTCCAATAGATACCCAGGTAGACGAAGCTCAACACGTAGTTCATGAACACCGGCAGCAACGGCAGGAGCGCCTGGAACTGCGCCCCCACGGGCACTTTCAGCTCCAGGACCATGATCGTGATGATGACCGCGATGACGCCATCACTGAACGCTTCCAATCTGCTCTTGCCCATGCCCACCCGCCTTGGTTGCCCGTCAGTGGTCGCGGCGACCCGATCAAACCGAGCAGTGGCCGCAATCACCGCTTCAGTCAGCGCTTCAGTGCCAGCAGCAGCACTCCGGCGCCCACCATGGCAATGCCGATCCACTCGCGCGTGGACGGGCGTTCGGCCAGGAACAGGTAGGCGAAAATCGCGACCAGCACGAGACTGAATTTGTCCACCGGTGCGACTTTTGAGGCCTCACCCAGCTTGAGCGCCCTGAAGTAGCAGACCCAGGATGCGCCGGTAGCAAGCCCGGAGAGCGTCAGGAACAACCAGGTCCTGGACCCGAGTTCCGATGGGTAGCGCAGCTTGCCCGTGATCCACACGAAGCAGGCCAGGGCCACGATGATCACCGCTGTGCGAATCAGCGTGGCGAGGTCGGAATCCACTGCCTGCAAGCCCAGCTTGGCGAAGATCGCAGTCAATGCGGCGAATACCGCCGACAGGATTGCCCAGGCAAACCATGACCATGAACCCGTCATGAGCATTGGCGCCTAGCGAGCAGCTGCCGACTTGCCTGCGACGGACTCATCAGGCAGACCCGTCCGGATTGGATTCGGTGATCAGAGACTTGGCGAACTGCGGCCGGCCATCGTCGATGACCACCCACGGCGGCTTGTCTTCGACCCATATGTGCATCTGCGGCACCAGGGCCGCCGGATCGTCCTGGCTCGCCAGCGTGACGTCGATCTCGCCGCTACGATCATCGCGGCGGTAGGTCAGCGAAGTACCGCACCCGGCGCAAAAACCTCGCGTGACCCCTGGGGATGAGCTGAATTCCGCCAGTCGCCCCTGCACGATAGCGAAATTCGCCGCCGCGAACGTGCCCCATGGCACCATCGGCGCGCCAGTCGCGCGCCGGCAGCTGGTGCAATGACAGAAGCAAAGGTTCGTCGCCTCACCTCTGGCCTCGTAGCGCACGCGCCCGCACAGACAGCCACCCGCATAAATCATGGCGTGCATAGCGCGCTGTCCGAAAACCAGCGATCGACATGCACCATCGCATCCTCCAGCGATGCCAGCTGCATGTACGCCGAGGTGAAATCGTAGGCCCTGAGGTCCGGTACCATCACGACGCGAAGTCCGGCCGCGTCCGCGGCTCTGGCGCCATGATCGCTGTCCTCGAAGGCCAGACATCGTGCCGGCGGCACCCCGAGACGGCTGGCGGCCAGCAGATACACCGCCGGATCCGGCTTGCTGTGGGTCACCTCATCGCCGCCCGCGACCGCTTGAAAGAAGTCGAGCACGCCGACCAGCGCCAGCCGGCGCCGCACTTCTTCGACATAGGTAGACGAAGCCACCGCGCAAGGTACGCCACGCTGGCGCAGCGTCTTCAGCAGCTCAAGTGCTCCCGCCTTGAGCGGAAACAGGATGCCTGAGCCGGCGGTAAGTCTGGCTCTTGCCCGATCGCGTACCAATTGAAAGTTCCCACCGCTCCCGAGCAGCGCGGTGAGCCTGGCGGACGATTCCTCCGCCCCGCAGCCCACGACGAACAGAAAGTCCGGCTGGGAAAGGGGCAACCCCTCCGCCGCCGCTGATTCCAGCCATGCCTGCATGATGACCCTCTCGGAGTCGAGCAGCAGGCCGTCCATGTCGAAGATCGCGGCCGTAAACACCGTTACCTCACGAGCGTGATTCCCCGACCGCAATGCGAATCGTCTTCTCGAGCCGCACCGCATCGAGCACGCCTCGATAGTATCCGGCGATCCGGTCCGTCTGCACATAGCCGTGCTTCTGATAAAAAGCTACCGCAGCCGGGTTGTCCGATCTTGCCTCCACACGGATCCGTTCGATGCCGGCCGTGTCGGCGCATTTCTCCAGCCACAGCAGCAATTGGGCCGCAAGACCGCGTCGGCGCTGATCCGGGTGAACGGCCAGCAGCGCCAGATGGGCGGCACGCTCGCCGTAATGCATGATCCCGAATCCGACCATGCCGCCCGATTGATGAATTACCGCAACGTTGGTCGACTGCTCCTGAATCGCGGCCGCAATGCGCGCCGGCGTCCAGCTCCAGCCAAGCCCGTGCTCAATGTACTCCCTGGACATGTCCGCTATGGCCAGGGCGTCGGCCGCAG
>Ga0302326_10015927_pt1 | contig 15774 bp, 12 predicted proteins | sample Palsa_T0_3_FD_202264 | JGI IMG/M metagenome (GOLD analysis project Ga0302326, IMG submission 202264) | Peat permafrost microbial communities from Stordalen Mire near Abisko, Sweden - Palsa_T0_3 | ecosystem: Environmental > Terrestrial > Soil > Palsa > Peat permafrost | place: Sweden: Abisko... | reverse complement strand
TGCAGGTATCGCACGCCGACGTCGAATTCCTCGAACCACAACCCGCGCTGGATTATCGTCTTGGCCGGCTGCTCACCGTTCGTTCCGTTCCCGCCGCTCACGGACCCACCGTTCGTCTGGACTTCACAGCTTTACCGCTCACTCGACTTCATCGCTTTACCGTTCGTCTCGTTCCCGTCACTTCGTTCCGCTCACTCGACTTCATCGCTTTACCGTTCGTCTCGTTCCCGTCACTTCGTTCCGCTCACTCGACTTCACAGGCCAACCTCTCGCGCGATCAACATCAGTTGCACTTCGGTCGTCCCCTCACCGATCTCGAGGATTTTGCTGTCCCGGTAATGCCGGGCCACAGTGAATTCATTCATAAAGCCATAGCCGCCGTGAATCTGGGTGGCGTCGCGGGCATTGTCCATGGCCGCTTCGCTGGCGACCAGCTTGGCGATCGCTGCCTGTTTCTTGAACGGCTTGCCGGCCAGCATCAGCGCCGCCGCGTCGTAGTAGGCGGTGCGTGCGGTGTGCGCGCGTGCCTCCATCCGGGCGATGGTGAACGCAATCGACTGGTATCGGCCGATGGCTTGCCCGAACGCTTGGCGTTCCTGTGCGTACTTGACGCTCTCGTCGACGCAACCCTGTGCCGCTCCGGTGGACAGCGCGGCGATCGCGATGCGGCCCTCGTCGAGAATGCGCAGGAAGTTCGCATACCCCCGGCCCCGTTCGCCGAGCAGGTTCTCCTCGGGCACCCGCACGTCGTCGAAGCTCAGCGGATGGGTGTCCGAGGCGTTCCAGCCGACCTTGTCGTACGCCGGCTCCACGGTGAATCCCGGCGTGGGCGCCGGCAGCAGGATCGACGAGATCTCTTTCTTGCCGTCTCGCTGACCGGTCACCGCGGTCACCGTGACCAGCTTGGTGATGTCGGTGCCGGAGTTGGTGATGAACTGCTTGGAGCCGTTGATCACCCACTGCCCGTCGTCGAGCTGCGCGGTGGTCTTGGTCGCGCCGGCATCGGTGCCGCCACCGGGCTCGGTCAGGCCGAACGCTCCCAGTGCGCGCCCGCTGGCCAACTCCGGCAACCATTCCTGCTTCTGCGCCTTGGTGCCGAACCTGTACACGGGCATGGCGCCCAGTGAGACACCGGCCTCCAGGGTGATCGCCACGCTCTGGTCGACCTTGCCGAGTTCCTCCAGCGCCAGACACAGCGCGAAGTAGTCGCCGCCCATCCCGCCCCACTCTTCGGGGAATGGCAGACCGAACAGGCCCATCTCGGCCATGCCTGCGACGACCTCATACGGAAAGGAGTGCTCGGCGTCGTGGCGCGCGGCCACCGGCGCGACGACGCTCTGGGCGAAGTCACGCACGGTCTTGGCCAACTGCTGGTATTCGTCCGGCAGCGAAGCCGTGGACAAGAAATTAGTCATGAGCATCGTCCTCTGTTTCTGCTGTGGTCTTTACGGCAATTCGGGCCAGCGTCTGGCCCACTTTGACCTGATCGCCAACGGCGACAAGAAGTGCGACCACACCGTCGACAGGTGCGGTCAGCGCATGTTCCATCTTCATCGCCTCGACGGTGACGACGACCGTTCCGGTCTGCACCTCTGCACCGTCCTCGACACCTACCGCGACGATCGCTCCGGGCATCGGACTGGCCAATTCGGCGTCACCGCTGCGCTCTTCATCGGCGCGCACCGAGGCTTCGCGCACCTCTTCGAGCACCGCCGTCGCCCCGCCGCCGGCGATCCAGATCGTGCTGTCCGCTGACGCCACAGTGTAGTCGCGGCGCAGCCCGTCCAGAGTCAGGGTCAGCCGGTCGCCGGCCAAAGCTGCGCACAGTAAACGACTTTCGCCATCCTCGATGCGAACTTCGGCGGCGTCCGCCGTGCCGGTGATGTGGACGTGTTCGGTGCGTCCGCCAGCCCGCAGCCGGGCGCTGACCGGCGCGTGCCTGCCGACCCGCCATCCGGATGGCACCTCCCACAGGTCCGCGCCCGGTGCCGGAAAGCGCCGCAGCCAAAGGTAGGCCGCGACTGCGGCGAAATGTTCGTCGCTCGGCGGCGCGGCGACGAAATCGATTGCGCGGCGGTCCAACAGCCCGGTGTCGAGCCGGCCCGCGATGACGTCGGAATCGGCCAGCAGGAAACGGGCGAAGTCGATGTTGGTCATGACTCCGAGCACCGCCGTGTCGGCCAAGGCCCGATCCAGGGTCCGCAGTGCGGCGGATCGATCGGCGCCGTGCGCGATCACCTTCGCCAGCATCGGGTCGTAGTCACTCCCGACGACCGTTCCCGCGGACAGACCCGAATCCACTCGGACACCGACGCCGTCGGGTTCGACCAGCGCCAGCACCTCGCCACCGGTGGGCAGGAATCCGTGCGATGGATCCTCGGCATAGATCCGCGCTTCAATCGCGTGGCCCTGCAACGCAATATCGTCTTGACTCGCGGTGAGACTCTCCCCCGCCGCGACCCGGACCTGCCACTCGACGAGATCCCAGCCGGTGACCAGTTCGGTGACCGGATGCTCGACCTGCAGCCGGGTGTTCATCTCCATGAAGAAGAACTCCTCGGGCCGGTCGGCCGACACGATGAATTCCACCGTGCCCGCGCCGGTGTAGTCCACACTCCTGACGGTGTCACACGCCGCGGCGCCGATGCGTGCGCGCGTTTCGGCATCCAGCAGCGGCGACGGCGCCTCTTCGATGACCTTCTGGTGTCGGCGTTGCAGGCTGCACTCCCGCTCACCGAGGTGCACCACGTTGCCATGAGCGTCAGCCATCACCTGAACTTCGATGTGCCTGGGCCGCAACACGAATCGCTCCAGGAACAGTGTGTCGTCGCCGAACGCCGCGGCCGACTCGCGGCGGGCACTGACCAGTGCGGCGGCCAGGTCGGTGGCCCGCTCGACCATGCGCATGCCTTTGCCGCCGCCACCGGCAGACGGCTTGACCAGGACCGGGTAACCGATGTCCTCGGCGGCGGTGATCAGTTCGTCGTCAGTGAGCCCCGGCCGGGCGATGCCCGGAACGACCGGCACACCGAACGCCGATACCGTGCCCTTCGCCGCGATCTTGTCACCCATGGTCTTTATGGCACCCACCGGCGGCCCGATGAACGTCACGCCCGCCGAGGCCAATGCCGCGGCGAAATCGGCGTTCTCCGAGAGGAATCCGTAACCGGGATGAACGGCTTGGGCTCCACTGCGCACCGCCGCGTCGACGATGGCCGCGATGTTGAGGTAGCTGTCTCGCGCGGGCGCCGGCCCGATCGCGACGGCGACGTCCGCCGCAGCGGCATGACGAGCGTTGACGTCCGCGTCGCTGAACACCGCGACCGACCGGATCCCCATCGCCTTGAGCGTGCGGATCACCCTAACCGCGATCTCACCCCGGTTGGCCACCAGAACAGTGTCGAACATCATCACACTCACATCCGGAAGACGCCGTAAGATACCGGCTCGACCGGCGCACGGGACACTGCTGAAAGCGCAAGACCGACAACCGTTCTGGTGTCAGCGGGGTCAATCACTCCGTCGTCCCAGAGCCGGGCGGTCGAATAATACGGATTGCCCTGATGCTCGTACTGCGCACGGATCGGGGCCTTGAGCGCTTCTTCCTCCTCGGCGCTCATCTCCCCGCGCACTGTGGCCAGCACCGCCGCAGCCTGTTCGCCACCCATCACCGATATCCGGGCGTTCGGCCACATCCACAGAAAGCGCGGCGAATAGGCCCGCCCGCACATCGAATAGTTGCCCGCCCCGTAGGAGCCGCCAATCACCACAGTGAGCTTGGGCACCCGCGCGCACGCCACCGCGGTCACCATCTTGGCGCCGTTTTTCGCGATACCACCGGCCTCGTAATCGCGGCCGACCATGAATCCGGAGATGTTCTGCAGGAACAGCAGCGGCACCATCCGCTTGTCACACAACTCGATGAAATGCGCCCCCTTGAGCGCGGATTCGGAGAACAGCACACCGTTGTTGGCGACGATGCCGACCGGGTGGCCGTGAATGTGGGCGAAGCCGGTGATCAGCGTGTTGCCGTATTCGGCTTTGAATTCGGCGAATACACCGCCGTCGACGAGCCGAGTGATCACGTTGCGCACGTCGTAGGGAATTCGCGGGTCGACAGGAACCACGTCGTAGAGCTCGGACTGATCGGCAATCGGATCCACCGCAGGCAGCACATCCCACAGGCGTGGTTCGCGCGGACCCAGTGTCGAGACGATCCGTCGGACGATGCGCAGCGCATCGCGGTCGTCGTGCGCGAGATGATCGGTGACACCGGAGACCTTGGAGTGCAGGTCTCCGCCGCCGAGGTCCTCCGCGGAGACGACCTCCCCGGTGGCGGCCTTCACCAGCGGCGGCCCGCCGAGAAAGATCGTGCCCTGGTTGCGAACGATCACTGCCTCGTCGCTCATCGCCGGGACGTACGCGCCGCCGGCCGTGCACGATCCGAGCACGGCGGCGATCTGCGGTATGCCTTTGGCGCTGAGCCGGGCCTGGTTGTAGAAGATCCGGCCGAAGTGGTCGCGGTCGGGAAAGACCTCGTCTTGGCGGGGCAAGAAAGCACCGCCAGAGTCGACCAGATAGATACAGGGCAGATGATTCTGCTCGGCGATCTCTTGGGCGCGCAGATGCTTCTTTACCGTAATCGGGTAGTAGGTACCACCTTTGACGGTCGCGTCGTTAGCCACGATCATGCATTCGCGGCCTGATACCCGACCGATGCCGGTGATGATGCCGGCCCCCGGGCATTCGTCGTCATACATGCCGTCCGCGGCCAGCGGAGCGATCTCGAGCAGCGGGCTGCCCGGATCGAGCAGACCGTCGACGCGGTCCCAGGGCAGCAGTTTGCCACGGTCGACATGGCGGGTTCGCGAGCGTTCCGAGCCACCGAGTGCAACGGTGGCCAGTTTGTCGCGCAACTGTGCGACAAGGGCGGAGTGCGCATCGCGGTTTTCCGCTGCAGAGGTCATCGGGGTGCACGCCAATTTCGGTTAATGGTCACTAACTCATGTAATGTTAGTGGGGATTAACCGAAGTGTCCAGGGAGGCCGTATGGGAGCGTCCGCTCCGGTCGACCAGGCTCCCAACCGCCGCAGTCGACGCAAATCAGACCGGCGCTTGCTGCTGTTGGCCGCAGCCGAGCGGCTATTCGCCGAACGCGGGTTTCTGGCAGTGCGACTCGAAGACATCGGCGCCGCCGCGGGAGTCAGCGGGCCGGCGATCTACCGCCACTTCCCCAACAAGGAGTCATTGCTGGTCGAATTGTTGGTGGGCATCAGCACCCGCCTGCTGGCCGGCGCACGAGACGTCCGATCGCGCGAGACCGACGCCGCCGCGGCGCTGGACGGCTTGATCGACTTCCATCTCGACTTCACTCTGGGCGAACCTGACCTCATCCGGATCCAAGATCGCGATCTCGCCTACCTGCCGACGGCCGCGGAACGTCAGGTGCGACGGGCCCAGCGGCAATATGTCGAAGTGTGGGTGGGAGTCCTGCGTGAACTCGACGCAGAACTCGCCGAAATCGACGCCCGGCTGATGGCTCATGCGGTGTTCGGTCTGCTCAACTCCACTCCGCACAGCATGAAGCCCGCTGACGGCAAAGGGGCGCGCGCCATGCGATCACGGGCGGTGATGCGAGCAATGACCGTCGCCGCGTTGACCGCGGGCGCGTCGCCGCAATGACCACCACCGCTTAACCGTCGGTCGAATTACCACTGGTCATTGTGAGTTTCGGCGCCGACGGTGACCCTGCAGGTACCCTGCAGCAATGAGGTGTGCATGAGCGATCGACGTCATCCCGAGCACACTCAATCGGCCCAAGAATGGTCTGACCAGACCCAACGCATACGTCAGCCGCACTCGCAGTACACCGACCCGGCCTACAGCGGCCAGTCGTACAACCAGCCGCCGCGTTACCCCGGCGCGCCCGCTGACCTGAACGCGACCAACCCGACTGACAAGCTGCCCCAGTACTGGCTTCAAGGTCAGCCTCCGCCAGATCAGCCGGGCGACGAGCCCACCCCCGACCGGCCGAAGACGCCGCGCTGGCTGTGGATCGCCGCGGCTGCAGCTGTGGTCATGGTCGTCGCGCTCGTCATCGCCTTGGTGATCGCCAACGGCGCGGCCAGGAAGCAAACGGCCGTGCCCGCGCTGCCGTCCATGCCGAGTGCGCAGAGTTCGGCGCCGACGACGTCTGGTTCGACCCCTCCGTCGGCCGGCACCTCCGCGCCGAGCACCAACGAGTCCAGCCCGCCCGCCAATGCCGGCGCGATGCAGGCCGTGTTCTACAACGTCACCGGCGAAGGCCGCGCAATCAGCATCACCTACGTCGACAACGACGGGATGATGCAGACCGAGTTCAACGTCCCGCTGCCGTGGAGCAAACAGGTCACCATGGCGACGACGGAGACTACGGCGCCCAACGTAACCATCGTGAATATCGGCCACGACGTCACGTGCTCGGTGACCGTGGACGGGGTGCAGATCAACGAGCGCACCAGCGTCGGCTTGACGGTGTGCAGCGGGACGGGTTAGCCAGTCAGCCGATGTCGGCCGCGGCAACTCGCTGCGGCACCCGCACCATCAGTAAGCCCAGCAGTCCGACGGCCATGACCAGACACAGCCCTCCCATGCCGGCACGCACCGCCCCGAACAGGTCGACAAACACCGAAAACAGCCACGGCGCAACGAACGACACCGCACGCCCGGTCATCGTGTAGAGCCCGAAGGCGACGCCTTCTTTCCCGGCGCTGGACATCCGCAGCAGCAATGTTCGTGCCGATGCCTGTGCAGGGCCGATGAACAGGCACAGCAGCAGCCCGGTGATCCAGAACGCTCGAGGGCCCGACAACGCCATCATGGCCAGACCGGCCGCGATGATGCTGGCCAGAGACCCGATGATCACCGGCTTGGAGCCGATCCGATCGTCCAGAAATCCGCCGAAGACGGCGCCCAGCGCCGCCACCACGCTGGCAGCCACCCCAAAGATCAGCACGTCGGCCGACGAGATTCCGTACGCGCTGACGCCCAACACCCCGCCGAACGTGAATACGCCTGCCAGACCGTCCCGAAAGACGGCCGCGGCCAACAGGTAATAGACCAGGTTGCGGTCGCGGTGCCACTCGGCGACCAAGTCCCGCCACAGCCTGCGGTATCCACCCAGCACGCCCCTGGTGGTGGAACTGACGGCTTCTGCCGGTGACGGCAACTTGTGCGCGGTCAGCAACAGCGGTGTCGCCAGCACCGCCAACCATCCGGCGGCCAACAACATCGCGATGCGGACGTTCATGCCGTCGCGGATCGGGAGCTGCAGGAATCCGCGGGTGGCGCCTTTGCCGTCGATGCAACCGAAATAGACGAGCAGCAGTAAGCCGACACTGCCGACGAACGCCGAGGCCAACCCGAAGCCGGAGATCCGGCCGGAGTTCTGCGGCGTCGTGAGCTGGCGCAGCATCGCGTTGTACGGGACGCTGGCCAGATCACCGCACGCTGCGCCGATTGCGAGCAACGCCAACCCCGGCCACAGGTACTCGGGACGGTCGCGGATCAGGCTCATCGCGCTGACCAATCCCACCACCAAGCCGGTCAGCACGGTCAAGGTGATGCGCCGTCGCCGTGGATCCTCGACCCACACGCCGATCACCGGCGCCAACACAGCGATGGTCAGACCGGCGATCGCCAGCGCGCGACCCAGCCAGCTCGCCGGCGGGACACCGCCCGGCAGGTCCTTGCCGACGGTGCCGGTCAGATACACCGAGAACACGAACGTCACCACGACCGCGCTCACCCCGGCCGAGCCGGTGTCCCACACCGCCCACGCCAGCACTTGGGACCTTTCGACTCCGCGTGGAACGTCGTGGGTGATTTCAGACATCGTTCGACTGTCTACCATTAGCCCATGCCGGTACCCGCCCCAAGTCCCGACGCTCGCGCCGTTGTTACCGGAGCTTCACAGAACATTGGTGAAGCACTCGCCACGGAATTGGCTGCCCGCGGCCACAGCCTCATCATCACGGCCCGCCGTGAAGATCTGCTCAACGATCTGGCCGCTAGCCTCACCGAGAAGTACGGCGTCGCCGTCGAGGTGCGCCCCGCCGATCTGGCCGACACCGCTGAACGCGCGAAGCTGATCGACGAGTTGGCCACCCGAAACATCTCCGTCCTGTGCGCCAACGCCGGCACCGCGACCTTCGGCTCGGTGTCCGATCTCGACGCATCGGCAGAGAGGGCTCAGGTACAGCTCAACGCCGTCGCGGTGCACGACCTGGTGCTGGCGGTGCTGCCCGGCATGATCGAGCGCAAGGCCGGCGGCATTCTGATTTCCGGCTCGGCGGCAGGCAATTCACCGATCCCGTACAACGCGACCTACGCGGCGACAAAAGCGTTCGCGAACACGTTCAGCGAGTCGCTGCGCGGCGAACTGCGCAAGACCGGTGTGCATGTGACGGTGTTGGCGCCGGGTCCGGTCCGCACCGACTTACCGGCAGAATCTGAAGCCTCGCTGGTGGAAAAGCTGGTGCCGGACTTCTTGTGGATCTCCACCGAGTACACCGCCAAGAAATCTTTGGACGCGTTGACGCGCAACAAGATGCGCGTCGTGCCCGGCCTGACGTCAAAGGCGATGTCCACGGCGAGCCAGTACGCGCCGCGCGCCATCGTCGCGCCGATCGTCGGCACCTTCTACAAGAAGATGGGCGGCGGTTAGCGACGGCGTTTGCCACTGCTGCCGCCGAACATGTTGCGGATCAACTCGGTGCCAAGCGCTTTGAGGAACGTCTGGAAGCCGCGGCTGTTCACGAAACGGCTGAACCATCCGGGCTTCTTCGTAGGTGCGGGCGCTGACTTCGTTCCGATCTCCGCCGGCGGATTGGCTTGAGCCTTCGCTCTCTCTAGTTCAGCCTTCTTTGCTTCCAGCTTCTCGCAGGCCGATTCCCGGTCGACGGTCTTGCCGTATTTCTGTTCCAGCGAGCTGGATTTCGCCGCCGCGCTGATCGCGTCATTGCCGATGGCGGCCATCAGCGAGCGCGGCGAACGCAGCCTGGTCCACGCGACCGGTGTCGGCGCGCCCCGTTCCGACAACACGGTGACGACCGCCTCACCGATGCCCAGCGAGGTCAGCGCCGAAGCAAGGTCGTAGACATCGGTTTTCGGATAGGTGCGGACGGTTCTGGTCAAAGCCTTCTGGTCGTCGGGCGTGAACGCGCGCAGAGCGTGCTGGATGCGCGCTCCGAGTTGCGACAGCACGGCGTTCGGTATGTCGGTGGGCAACTGGGTGCAGAAGAACACGCCGACGCCCCGTGAGCGAATCAGCTTGACGGTCTGTTCGACCTGATCCAGGAATGCTTTCGACGCGTCGGCGAACAGCAGATGCGCCTCGTCGAAGAAGAACACCAGCTTGGGTTTGTCGATGTCGCCGACCTCGGGCAGCGACTTGAACAGCGTGGACAGCACCCACATCAGGAAGGTGGAGAACAGCACCGGGCGGGCGGCCTGATCGCCCAGTTCGAGCAGTGAAATCCGGCCATGGCCGCCGTCAACAGTCAAAAGGTCGCTGGGATCGAGTTCCGGCTCGCCGAAGAACGTGTCGCCGCCTTCGCCTTCCAGATTGACCAGGGCACGCAGGATGACCCCGGCCGTCTGCGCCGAGACGCCGCCAAGCGTCTTCAACTCCGGCTTGCCTTCGTCGCTGGTGAGGTAGCTGATCACCGCACGCAGGTCGGCAAGGTTCAGCAGCTCGTACTGCTTCTGCTCAGCCCAATGGAAAATCAGGCCGAGTGTTGATTCCTGCGTACTGTTGAGGCCCAACACTTTTGACAGCAGGATCGGGCCGAAACTGGCGATGGTTGCCCGGACCGGAACACCAATCCCCTTGGTGCCCAGCGACAAGAACTCCACCGGGAAACCGCTCGCCGCCCACGTGTCGCCGGTTTCCTTGGCGCGTGTGGTGATCCTGTCGCTACTCTCCCCGGGCTTGGACAAGCCGGACAGGTCGCCCTTGACGTCGGCCATCAGCACCGGCACACCCGCCGCTGAGAGCTGTTCGGCGATGACCTGCAGCGTCTTTGTCTTGCCGGTGCCGGTCGCTCCGGCCACCAAGCCGTGCCGGTTGACGGTCGCCAGCGGGATGCGGATTTGCGCGGTAGGGTCGGTCTTCCCGTCGACAACGACGGTGCCCAGCTCCAGCGCCTGGCCCTCGACGGCGTAGCCCTTCGCGATCTGCTGTGCGGGGGTCTCTGTCGATTCAGTGCTCACAAGGCCGCTGCCTCTTCCCTAGAAGTCGTGGTCGTGATAACGCTCGACCTTACTTGCTGGGGCGGTGAGCCGGGGTGGCTGCGGGCTGCCAGCTAACTTTGCCTACTGTGAACGATGTGCGGGACCAACTGGTATGGATCGACTGCGAGATGACCGGGCTGGAGCTGGGCTCCGACAAGTTGATCGAGATCGCCGCCCTGGTGACCGACGCTGATCTCAACATTCTCGGCGACGGTGTCGACCTGGTTATTCACGCTGATGACGCGGCGTTGTCGTCGATGGCCGATGTCGTCACCGACATGCACGCGCGCTCAGGCCTGACCGAGGAAGTCCGTGCGTCGACGGTGGATCTGGCAACCGCCGAGAAGGCTGTCCTCGACTACGTTCGCCAGCACGTCAAGCAGGCGAAAACGGCACCGCTGGCGGGTAATTCGATCGCCACCGACCGCGGCTTCATCGCCCGCGACATGCCCGCCCTGGACTCATTCCTGCACTACCGGATGATCGATGTGAGCTCGATCAAGGAGCTGTGCCGTCGCTGGTACCCGCGCATCTACTACGGTCAGCCGGCTAAGGGCCTGGCGCACCGGGCGCTGGCCGACATTCACGAGTCCATTCGTGAACTGCAGTACTACCGGCGCACCGCTTTCGTGGCGCCGCCGGGACCGACGACCAGCGAGATTGCCGCAGCGGCCGACGAGGTCGGGGTTCGACCGCCCGACGCGGAGGGAATCAATTCGGCCCCCGGCGACCCGAGCAGCTAGTATCGACGTCGCCGCTTCTCGTCTGGGCGGTCATGGTGGGTGTAGTTCAGTTGGTAGAGCGTCAGGTTGTGATCCTGAATGTCGCGGGTTCGAGTCCCGTCACTCACCCCACAGGTCAGAGGGCAGTTTAGCCCTCTGACCTTTTCTTTTCCAGTGGCATTGCAACGCTAGAGGTGGGACACATGTTGTCGTGGACACTGGGCACGCAGCCGACCGCGACGCAGCCGTACAGACAAGCGCACCCGAGTGGGGCAGATGTCTAGCCCACGCGCGGACCGCCACCTTCAAGTACGGTTCATCTGTGGAAGAACTCACACCTGCGCACGACGAAAAGTCGTCAAGCCCGGTGTTGCCTACCGGTGAACCCCCATCAGAAGGCGAGGACATGTCTTCGACGCCAGCAGATCAACACGGTGGCCAATCCGGCTCCGAGCCTTCGGACCCGGCGTCGCCTCGGCCTGGAGTTCCTGTCAAAAAGGGCACCCGATCGAATGAATTTTGGCTCGCACTGACCAGCATTATCGCGGCTTTGCTCATTGGTGTAGTGGCGGTTGGGTCGGGTTGGTACTCGGCTTACCAACACGGCGAACAAGAAACGAAGCGCGAAAAAGACACCTTCTTACAAACGCAGCAAAAGGAAGCATACGCTGGCTTCATAAGCTCGGCAAGTGATGTCGCGATCGCCATCGAACTTCAGGTGAAAGCTGTCGGGAATCAATATCCGTATTTCCCCAACTCTCCGATTCCAGAGGGTAAAGCAGACGTCGAAAAGACCTTCACCGATTTCGGGCATGCCTTGGACCTGGCACAGTTATACGGTAGCGCCCGTGTGCGAGACCAGAGCAATAAGGTTTTCGAGGCGGCCGCGCAAAGTCGATTGGTTGTTGTAGGTTGGGAACTAATCCACCCGGTCAACGGCTCGAACGATGCTCCTTGCCCTGAGCTCCTGGCATTCGAAGATAAGACCGAATCCAATAGGCAAGAGTTGGGAAACGCCATCGACCGTTTTAGCGATGCCGCCCGAGAAGATCTCGGTATTCCTGCTCTCCCCGTGACCTCAACGCCTCCCGAGCCGCTGCACCCTAAAGATGCGTGTACGAATTACCCGCACTGACTACGATGTCAACCGGCAAGTGAGTTGGGGCAGCGCTCGCAGGCGTGCCTATCCTGTTCTTCGGTGACGAGCCGCATTGAACAAACAACTCAAAGATTAGTTGAATGGCGCGCCAATGAGAGGACCTTTGGTCAATGCGGCCCTCATCCTTTCGGTACTCACGGGAGAAGTTCCCGGTTCCCGATCGTAGGGACGTCCTCGCCTTGGACGTCTATGCAAAAAGCCTCCGCCAGAACCAGCGAGAAGGTCCGACCGTCGGCTCCACTATCGGTCACGCTGACGCCATATGGCCGTTCGACATGCACGCTCGGGTCGCCAAGCTTCAGCCGCCACCGCGACTGGCTGCTAATCAGCTCCAAGAACGTGAGTGCCTCTTCCTCCGTTGAGAATGACTGGCCCCGAACGAAGAGCTGCTGCTCATCCAGCGATAAATCAGGAAGCTGACGTCCCCGAAAGTTTCGATAGACCATCCCGGTAACGAAGTTGGGAGGCTAGCCTGCCCAATTCTCCATGCCGCGATCCCTTTCGCTTCGATCGTCGCCTCGGGCCTGACAGGTTCCAGCCTGTCATGGCGGCATGGAAGTCCGCCGGGTCGATGCCTCGTCAGCAGATATTCAGCGGCTTTTGACTGGAGTGCGTGCGGCGGCTCTGCGCATCTCCAGCTCGAACCCCGCCTCCGCGGCGTAACCGAAAGCGCCGGCGGCGACACTGACCACTCGCCACAGGACATGACCGCTCAGCAGCGCCAGTTGTCCGCGGGCCTGACGACTGACGGGCGCCCCGGTTTGCCGGCCGAGAGTTCGATTCACACCATCAGACTAAAAGCGCAACGGTCCAATCGACCGGATCAGCACTCGGCGCGGCGAATTTCGTTGCAAAACAACAGGTATCGCCGAGCTGATCACTTGGTTACGCCTTGGCGTTACCGGCGTGCCATTGATCCCACGGGATGTTCCAGTCGCCAAGACCCTCGGTCCCCGACAACGGCGGCCCGATGGTGTTGAGCACCTCGACAATGTCGCCCCGCTTGGTGTTCTCGAAGAACCACCGCGCGTTGCTGGGGCTCACATTCAGGCAGCCGTGGCTGGTGTTGGTGTGACCCTGGGCACCCACCGACCATGGCGCCGAGTGCACGAAAACACCGCTGTAGGACATCTGGGTGGCGAAGTCGACCTCGGTGCGATATCCGTTGGGCGAGTTCGCCGGTACTCCGTAAGTTGACGAGTCCATGATCATGTGCGCGAATCGAACGCCGAGGATGTAGGTGCCGCTGGCGGTCGGGGTGCTGTCCTTGCCCATCGATGTCGGCATGGTCTTGACGACGTTGCCGTTGACCCGGACGGTCACCATCTTGGTGTTGTCGTCGGCGGTCGCGATGACTTCGTCGCCGATGGTGAAGTGAGTGTGCGCGTTGTCCTCGCCGAAGACCCCAGCACCCAGGTCGACACCGTAGGTGTTGACAGCGACGTTTACGTTCGTACCTGACTTCCAGAAATGCTCTGGGCGCCAGCGAACTTCGCGGTTGTTTAGCCAGTAGAACGCGCCCTCAACAGGCGGATCTGCGGTCACCACGATGGCCTTCTCGGCCGCCGCCCGGTTGGCGATGTTCTCGTCGAACTGGATCGCGACCGGCTCACCTACGCCCACTACCTCGCCGTCGTGCGGCATCGCGTAGGGCATGGTCAGGTTCTGCGGCGAATGGGTTTGGAACGAAAGTTGCCGGGTGGCAACTCCGCCGAGCCCGCGCGCCTTGGCGGTCAGCGTGTAAAGCCTGTTGTAGCCCAGCTTCTCGGTGGTCGCCCAGTGCACGCCGTCGCGGCTGATCTGGCCGTCGACGGTTCCGCCGTTTTCGTTGACCATCTCTACCGACGCCAGCACGCCGTTGTCGGCGCTGACCGTCACCGGACTGTCCACCGCGACGCCGACGGCGCCGTCGGTCACCGAGGTGGTGACCTTGGGAACGAGCAGGTCATTGAACGGCGAGGCCTTGTCCATGATGGCCTTCGGCGCGGGATTGCCGCCGCTGCTGCACGCTCCGAGACCGAAAACGGCAAGCGGGACCATCAGTGTGGCCAACCAGAGTCGGCACGCCCGTCGAGGTCTGATCACGCGACCTGCCACTTGCTCTGCTCCCCCTCATGCGCCGTAGAGCTTCGTTACTGGGGAGTATTCTAGAGCGTGGATGACTGTTCACGGCGACCGGTGATTTGCGTTACGCGCGACGATTTCGCCCGCCGAAGGAATGGCTGTTATTGTCGCAAACGCAGTCCGGTAGGACGCACGCGCCGTTAGCTCAGTTGGTAGAGCAGCTGACTCTTAATCAGCGGGTCCGGGGTTCGAAACCCTGACGGCGCACTTCAGGGCCTCGCCACCATCTGCAATTGGCGGGCGCCTGCAGTGCCGCAGGCTACGTCTGTGTATCGGCGTGCCGCGGCTGGTACAGCAACGCACGAACCAGCGGGCGCGGCCCGACGGACCGAAGCATCAGGCTGGCCGGGCGGACCCGTACCCGTTTCGGCCACCAGAACCAGCGCCCCATCACCGTCATGATCGACGGCGTGATCAGCGATCGGACCACGAAGGTGTCGAACAACAGGCCGATGCCGATCGTCGTGCCGAATTGGCCGATCGCCCGGAGATCGCTGGTGATCATCGTGCCCATGGTGACGGCGAACACGACACCGGCGGCAGTCACCACCGGGCCGGTAACACCCATGCCGCGGATGAGTCCCGTTTTCAGGCCGGCGCCGATCTCCTCTTCGATTCGGGAGACCAGCATCAGGTTGTAATCGGATCCCACTGCCAGCAGCACAATCAACGCGAATTCGGTTGCCACCCAGTGCAACTGGAAGTTAGCAAGGTGCTGCCAGATCAGTGTCGAGAAACCGAAGGCGGCCCCCAGCGACATCACGATCGTACCGACGATGACGCCCGCCGCGACCAGAGCGCGGGTGACGATCACCATGATGATGAAGATGAGCACGATCGAGGCCACCCCGGCGATCATCAGGTCGTACTTGGCGCCGTTGGCGATGTCGTAAAACGTCGCGGCCGTCCCACCGAGGTAGATGTCGGCGTTCTCCAGCGAGGTGAGCTTCAGCGCCTCCTTGGCCGCTTGCCGCTCCTGAGGAACGGACGCGATTCCCGGCGTCGTCGCCGGATCCACTGCGTGGGTGATGATGAAGCGAGCGGCTTTGCCGTCGGGCGACACCATCAAGCTCAACCCGAACTGGAAGTCCGAGTTCTGGAAGATCTCGGGCGGCAGGTAGAACAGGCTTTCGGTCCGAGAGTCGTTGAACGACTTGCCCATCACGGCGTTCGTGTCGGTCAAACGATCGAACTGATCGATCAGGCTGTCAAACGAGCTGTAGATGGTCAGCGTCGTATCCCGGATGGCTTTCGACGTGGCGATGTTCTCGGGAATGATCGCCAGCAGTTGGTGCGTGGAGTCAGCCGTGTGGGTGAGGTCGTTGGCGAGATTGTGGATCTGCTCGGAGAGCTGGTCGATTCCGTCCAGGGAGTCGAACAGCGACCGCATGGCGATGCAGATCGGGATGTCGTAGCAGTGCTTCTCGAAGTAGAAATAGCTGCGTATCGGTCGGTAGAAATCGTCGAAATTAGCGATGTTATCCCGGATGTCATCGG
>Ga0302326_10015925_pt1 | contig 15774 bp, 14 predicted proteins | sample Palsa_T0_3_FD_202264 | JGI IMG/M metagenome (GOLD analysis project Ga0302326, IMG submission 202264) | Peat permafrost microbial communities from Stordalen Mire near Abisko, Sweden - Palsa_T0_3 | ecosystem: Environmental > Terrestrial > Soil > Palsa > Peat permafrost | place: Sweden: Abisko... | reverse complement strand
CCCAGGCGCCAATTCAAGCGAGCCAACTCTGCCGTCGCGATGGCCTCGGCATTCATCGATGCCAGCACGGCGCGGCGGAGAGCCGGCGGAAAAGGGAAGGCTTCATGGGCGAGAAGTTTTAAGTCTGGAAGTGACGGATCTTCGGCGTTGGGGACAATTCGGGTGAAGGCAACGTCGATGCCGTCGGCGGAGGTTCCGCTCATGATGCCGGCTACCGTCATTGCGGTCAGCGCAGTGATCATGCCGGACCCGCTTTCGCTACCTGCCGGGTAAAACCTTCTACCGCAGCCTGCATTCGCCTCATTGCAGTGTTGGTGGGGGACGGCGGTAGACGTTTAGGACCTGTGGCTGCCACCGTTGCCACTTTCGCTGCAGCCTTTCGCAACCGGCGAGCGAAGGCTGGTGAGGCTTCTGCTTCTCGTAGTACCGCCTCATATGCGGCGAACACCAGGGCGGGGTTGCGGCAAATCTCTACCACGTGGGTGCCCGCTGCAAGGGCTTGTACGGCTGCCTCGGCGATCCCGGTGTATTTGAGAATGCCTCCCATCTCCATGTCGTCGGAGACGATCAGACCCTTGTAGCCAATCTCCCGAACCAGTATTTCGCGGATCCAGTAAGCGGAAACCGATGCCGGCTCACTCACGGAGGCGGAGTAGGCAGCGTGCGAAACCATTACCATGGGGAGCTGTTTCGCCAGCTGCCTATAGGGCAGCAGGTCTTCTTTCCAAAGCAAGGCCAGCGGTTTGGCGATGACTGGAGTGGAGTGGTGCGAGTCCACCTGGCCGCTGCCCAAGCCTGGAAAGTGCTTTCCGCAACCCAACACGCCCTGGCGCGCCAAGCCGCGGAGAAAAGACCTGGCATAGCGGATGACCTTGTCCGGTTCGCCCGACACGACCCGGCTGGTCATAACAGGCTCCGAGGCAGGGGTTCTTAGATCGAGCACGGGGGCGAAGGTGGTGTTCAAAGCCAGCAGGCGTGCTTCCTGAGCGATGAGGTTGCCATGCTTCTCGAACAACTCCGGCTTGTTGGTAGCGGCGACCGCGAAGGGAGAAGGCATGGGCGCAATCAAATCGCGCAGCCGGTCGACGGTGCCTCCTTCCACGTCAATGCAGCGGAGCAGTGGATGATCCACCGCCTGCGCGGATGACTGGACGAGTGCATGCGTCTGCGCGGCAGTCTCGATGTTGCGGCGAAAAAGGATGATTCCGCCGGGCTGCAGCAGCTTTAACCAGGCAGATTCGAGCGCGGTCAACTCTGCGCCTTCGAGGCCCACGACTAAAACCTTGCCGGCGGCCTGGCGCAAGGTCATGAGGCTCATGAATTCCCCCGAATCTCGTTCTTGAGCTCTTCGAGAAGGTTGAGAGCCTGCAGAGGGGTGAGGCTGTTGGTGTCGGTCTGATCGAGACGGTCGAGGATTCTTTGCGAGAGCGGCGTGAACATGGTGAGTTGCAGAGGGGCGTCGGTCTCCTGGGCCACGTTTCGTTTCTCTGATTGTTCGTGCTGCAACAGCACCTGGCGTGCGCGCTCAATGACGGACATTGGCAGCCCGGCCAGCCGCGCGACTTCTATGCCGTAGCTCTTGCTGGCTGCTCCGGGCTCGATGGCGTGCAAAAAGACAATGCCTTTGGGTGTTTCCTTGACCGCGACACGCAGGTTTTTGAGGCCCGGCAACTGTTCCGCCAGCAAGGTGAGCTCATGGTAGTGGGTCGCGAACAGAGTCCGGGCGCCCACCTTCGCGTGCAGATGTTCGAGCGTGGCCCAGGCCAGCGAGAGGCCATCGAAAGTAGCCGTTCCCCGGCCCATCTCATCCAGCAGGATGAGTGACTGTGACGTTGCCGTATTAAGAATGGTGGCGGTCTCGGTCATTTCGACCATAAAGGTCGAACGCCCGCGGGCTACGTTGTCACTGGCGCCAATGCGGGTGTAGATGCGGTCGACGATACCCAGCCGCATGCGGGTAGCAGGAACAAAACAGCCCATCTGCGCCATGATGACCAACAGGGCCGCCTGGCGAAGATAAGTGGACTTGCCTCCCATGTTGGGCCCGGTAATCAGTAGCAGGCTGGGGCCGCCGGCTTCGACATACAAGTCGTTGGCGACGAATTTGGTCTGGCCGGCGGTCTCGAGCAGGCACTCCACCACCGGGTGGCGAGCGCTGACTGTTTCGAGTACCGGGGATGGCACAATTTGGGGCCGCACGTAATTTCGTAACGCGGCCAGGTGGGCGAAGTTGGCCAGCAGGTCGACCTCCGCGATGACCCCGCTGGTAAGGCGAATGCGGGCTGCGGCCTGCAGGATAGTCTTGCGGAGTTCGGCGAAGATGTGCTTTTCGATCTCGATGGAGCGTTCATGCGCGGTGAGCACGCTGATCTCGTATTGCTTCAGCTCCGGGGTGGTGAAGCGTTCGGCGTTGGCCAGCGTCTGCTTGCGTTCGTAGTCTGGCGGGACGGAGCCGAGGTTGGATCTCGTAACTTCAATGGAATATCCAAAGACGTTGTTAAAGCGCACCTTTAAAGAATGAATTCCGGTCCGTTTGCGCTCCCGCTCCTCGATGGTGGTGATGGATTGGCGGGCGTTTGCTCCCAGCGAGCGCAATTCGTCAAGCTCTGGGTCCACGCCGGCTGCGATGGCGCCGCCGTCGGCCAAATTCACCGGAGGCTCGGGCAAGAGGGTGCGTTCGAGTTTCTCCCGCAGGTCCTCCAGTAGATCAAGCCGCACGGCGCACTCGAGCCAACGCGGGGCGGCTAGTTTTTTGAGGCCCGAGTGCAAATCAGGGAGGCGGGCGAACGAAGCCGACAGGGCGGCGGCATCGCGGGGTCCTGCGCTATCGAGCGAGATGCGAGAGAGCATCCGCTCCATATCCTGGATCGCCGCAAGTGTTTTGCGCAGGTGCTCGCGGTCGATCAGGGCTTTGGTCGCGACGGCGACGGCCTCCAGGCGTGACTCGATTTCCGCCCGGTCCATCAACGGGCGCAGCAGCGAGCCGCGCAGCAGACGTTTGCCCATCGGGGTCATCAGGCAGTCGAGGTTGGCGTAGAGCGTCGCCTCGCTGGCGCCCCCGGAAAAAAGCGGTTCAATCAGCTCCAGGTTGCGTACCGTGACTGCATCCAATTGCAGGTTTTCTGAGCGCTCGTAGTACCTGATGTGGTTGACGTGCTGGAGTTCGATTTGCTGGGTGCTGCGTGCGTAATGCACCACAGCGCCTGCGGCGACGGCGGCGGCGCGGGCGTTTGCCAGCCCAAATCCATCCAGGCCATTGGACCCCATTTGCCTTTCCAGTAGGGGGATGGCGTAATCCGGGGTATAGACCCACGCCTCGATGCGGGTCTTGGTGCCGATCTTTTCGAGTTCGGCCTCCATTGTCGGTTCGAGCGGAGGCAAATCTGAAGAAAGCAGCAGTTCGCTGGGCTGGGCTTTGATCAGCTCATCGATGCAGAGGCCGACGCTCCCCGGCCCGCTAAATTCCGTGGCCCGGAAGTCGCCGGTAGACAGATCGAGCAGGGCAAGGGCGGATACGGGAGCTTCAATGTGCAAGGCGGCCAGGTAGTTGTTTCGCTCCGAAGCCAGTGCCGGGTCGACCGCGGTGCCGGGTGTAAGCACCCGCGTGACCTCGCGGCGGACGATCTTTTTGGTGAGCTTGGGATCTTCCATCTGCTCGCAGATGGCGACCCGGTACCCCTTACGCAGGAGGCGCGAAAGATAGTTGTCAGCGGCGTGGTAGGGCACCCCGCACATGGGAACCGAGCGTTCTTTATCTCGGGCCGTAAGCGTTATTTGCAACTCCCGGGAGGCTACCCGCGCATCTTCAAAGAAGAGCTCGTAGAAATCGCCCATGCGGAAAAACAGCAGGGCGTCAGGGTTCTGCTGCTTGGCGGCCGCGTACTGGCGCATCAGTGGCGTGGTGGTCGCGTCGGCCGCTGGAGCTGGAGGAAGAGTAGACATGGAAAACGCCAGCATATCGTGAATGACATGCCGGCGTTCAAAAGACGAGGAAAACAGGGGAGGGAGGAGGGCTTTAGGCGACGATCCGGGATTCCTCATTCACATGAGCGTCGGATCCGTGCTGCTTGACCATCTTGTTGTAGATCCCGAGCAGAAGGAAGGGGGCGGCCCATTGTCCAATGAACAAGGCGTGATGGTCTTTGCCGGTGGTTTTAAGGATGAGGGAGCCCGCGATGGAAGCCAGGGCGGCGCCAAGGAAAAAGCTGGTGGGCAGCTTGGCGGAGTAGCTTTCCATCATTGCAGTCGTTTGATCTTCCGGTATTTCTCCGGCGCGTACGCGATAGTCCATTTTTATCTCCAGTTTCAGAAGCGTTGACGTGGGGGAACTCTGCCGCCTGAGGAGCGGATCAAAATACCTCTATTGGCTGTGAGGTTGGAGTCTGTAAAAAGGATGCACGTTGCTGGCTGTCAATCACGGGGTACGTCCCGAAGTTGAACAGGGTCAAAGTTTTGGTTGGGTTTTGTCAGGATTCGGAGGAGGGACCGTTGATTCTGGGGCAGGCAAGTCTTGGGGCGAGGCCTTTTGGCGGCCGGTTATACTTAAAAGTTGCGGGAATTGGCATGTTTCTAGTGTGGTTACGGGTTGCGGTGTTTCTTTACGCGGTTGCAAGCATTTCTGCACTGCCTGCGGTGCTATATGACCGGCCCGGGTGGAAGAAGATCTGCGTTCCCGCGGCCGTCTCTGCCTTTTTCTTCCACTTCGTGTCGTTGGTCGAGATGCTTTCTGCGTCCCACCATTCACTCCCGGTTGGGATGCACGAGGTGCAGTCCCTGCTCGCCCTGTTGATTTGCGCCGCCTTTTTGCTGGTCGCCCTGTTGTACCGGACCGTGTCCTTTGGCATTTTTGCGCTGCCGCTTTCGCTGCTGCTGGTGCTGGGGCCGGCGATGGGCCCGGATCACTGGACCTTTCATTCTCCTGAGATCCGCAGCGGCTGGCTGGGTTTGCACATCGTCGCCCTGCTGGCCGCCTATGCCGCTCTCATTTTCAGCCTGTTCGCCAATTTCCTCTACCTGGTACAGGAGCGGCGCCTTAAGAAAAAGAGCAATGTCGATTTTTTGTCCTGGCTGCCGCCACTCGAAACCATGGAACGCATCGCCTCAGGCATGCTGCTGATCGGCTTTCCCTTCATGACCCTGGGGCTTTTAGCCGGATCGTTGATCGCCCAGGAAAGCGTCGGCCCAGCCTACTTCAAAGACCCTAAAGTGCTGCTCTCGTTCGCCATGTGGGGGCTGTACCTGGTGATGCTCTTTGTCCGCCGTCAGGCCGGGCTCAGAGGAAGGCGCGCCGTTTACCTTTCCAGCCTTACTTTTCTGGTGGTCATCAGCGTCTGGGCGGCGAATCAGTTCAGCTCCGTGCATAGGTTCACCGCGCCATGAACATCGTCCTGTTGGGGTTGAACCACAAGACGGCGCCGGTGGAGTTGCGGGAGCGGCTGGCGATCGGGCCGCAGCAATTAGAGCAAGCGACCCGCTCACTCATGCAAGCGCCGGGGGTGCTGGAGGGAATGATTCTTTCCACCTGCAACCGGGTGGAGCTATTCACCAGCTTGCAACCCGATGCGCCCGACCTGTTGCAGTTCATCGAGAGCTACTTCGACATCGCCCGTGAGGTGGTCGCTCCGCATATTTATGAGTACCGGCAGGAGAATGCCGTCCGCCACCTGTTTCGGGTCGCCTGCAGTCTCGATTCTATGGTCATTGGAGAGCCTCAGATCCTGGGCCAGGTAAAGAGCAGCTACCTGGCGGCGCGCTCCGCCGGGGCTATTCAGGGTCACCTGGACAAGGTTCTCCAGCGTGCCTTCGTGGTGGCCAAGCGGGTGCGGAGCGAAACTCAGATCGGCAACTCCTCGGTTTCGATCGCCTCGGTGGCGGTGGAGCTGGCGAGGAAAATCTTTGGCTCGCTCGAAGGCAAGAAGGTTCTTCTCGTCGGTGCGGGAAAGATGAGCGAGCAAGCCGCGCGCCACCTGATGAACCAGGGCGCGGGAAGCGTGCTGGTGGCAAATCGCACCCACGAACGCGCCGAGCAGCTGGCGCAGCGCTTCGGAGGGCGCGCGATTCGCTTTGACGACCTGTACTCGAGCGCGGACCAGGCCGACATCATCATCACCTCGACCGGCGCTTCCCGGCCGGTCTTTCGCCGCGAACATGCACAGCACTTCCTGCAGCAGCGGCGTGGCCGGCCGATGTTCTTTATCGACATAGCGGTGCCGCGTGATGTCGATCCTGAAGTGAACAAGCTGGACGGCATCTTTCTTTACGACATCGATGACCTGCAATCGGTCGCCGGATCGCACCTGAAAGAGCGCAGCCGCGAGGCAGAATTGGCCGAGGCGATGATCCTGGCCGAAGTAGATAAGTATCAGCGCCGGTTGCATGCGTTGAATGTGGCGCCGGAAATTGTTCGGTTGCAGCAATCCGCAGAACAGATACGCCTGGGGGAAATGCGCCGTTTGGGAAGCCGCCTGCAGGGGCTTTCTCCGGAACAGCAAACGGCGGTCGACGCGTTGACCCGGAGCCTGGTGAACAAGTTTCTCCATCGCCCGGTGCAGGCCATCAAGGCTGCTGCCAGCGAGGGGAATGCGGCCGCTGTGGAGGCCATCAGGGAAGCCTTCGGAACCAGCGTGTCAACAGGTGGGGAGAACGAGGGCGAGGACGATCCGTTTTGATTCGCATCGGGTCGCGAGGCTCTCAGCTGGCGTTGTGGCAGGCGAATCATGTTGCCGGCGCATTGCGTGCCCTGGGACATGAAGTTTCCATCGAGATCATTCGCACCACCGGAGACCGGATGCAGAACATATCCTTCGCCTCGGTCGGGGCCAAGGGGATGTTTACCCGGGAAATCGAAGAGGCGCTGCTGGCCGGAACCATCGATCTGGCGGTGCACAGCCTGAAAGATCTGCCTACGGAGTTGGGGGAGCCATTCACGCTGGGGGCAATTCCTCAACGAGCCGATGCGCGCGATGTGTTGGTGTCGGAGCGGTTCAGCGGACTGGATGCACTGCCTTCGGGGGCGGTGGTGGGCACCAGCAGCCTGCGTCGCCAGGCGCAACTGCGGGCGCGGAGACCCGATCTTGAATACGTCGAATTTCGCGGCAATGTGGACACTCGCCTGGCCAAGTTGGGGCAGGGGAAAGCAGATGCGATTATCCTGGCGGCCGCCGGGCTCGATCGGCTGCAGAAGACGGCTGCCATCCGTGAACGATTTTCGCCCCAGGTGTTGTGTCCCGCACCCGGGCAAGGCGCGCTGGCCATCGAGTGCAGGGCCGAGGATAGAGTGATCCAGGCTGCGTTGCAGCCACTCGATGACGCTGAGACGCGGCGGGCGATTACCGCGGAACGGAAATGCCTGGCCGCGCTGGGTGGAGGCTGCCTGGTCCCTATTGGTGCTTATTGCCACAGTATTGGCGACGAATTGTCGATGCTTGCCGTGGTCGCGTCCGCTGACGGACAACAGATGATCAGCGCTGAGCAGCGGCATAGCGATCCTGAAATTCTGGGAGAGAAGTTGGCGCAGCAGTTGTTGGATCAAGGCGCTGGGGTGATCCTTCACCTGGAGGAAAAGCAAGCGTGAGCTCGGGCCAGCCTCTTGCCGGCAAGCGGATCCTGGTGACGCGGGCCCGCCACCAGGCCGGCCGGCTGGCAGAAGCCCTGGAAGCCCACGGGGCCGAGGTGCTGCGGTTGCCCACGATCGAGATTGTTCCCCCGGAAAGCTACTCCCTTATGGACGCAGCTCTGGACAGGATCAGCGGATTTGATTGGCTGATCGTGACCAGTGCGAATGGCGCGGCGTCGTTAGCTGACCGGATGGAGTTTCTTAGCATCCCTGTGCAGCGGTTCCATCATTTGCATTTGGCCGCAATTGGTTCGGCGACAGCGGGGGCGCTGGAGCGGATCGGGCTGAAAGTGTCTGCGATGGCGGACGAGTATGTTGCTGAGGCGATGGTCAGCCTGCTCAGGGAAAGGGTGGCGGGGAAGCACGTCCTGTTGATACGCGCGGCGGTGGCCCGGGATGTTATCCCCCAGCAGTTGCGGAAGTGTGGAGCGGATATTCACGTGGTGGAGGCGTACCGGACGGTCGTTCCCTTCGATTCGATCGAACAGGTTCGTGGATTGTTCGGCGGAGGGAAGCGGTTGCCTGATGCGATTACCTTCACTAGTTCTTCCACGGTGAACAATTTTTTTGCGCTGCTTGCTGCCGCGAGGGTGGAGTTGCCGAAAGAGTTGCGTGCTGTTTCGATAGGTCCGGTGACTACTCGGACTCTGCGACAGCATCAGTGGGAACCGTTCCAGCAGGCGGTTCAATATGACATTGCCGGCTTGGTGGATGCATGTATGCAGTTAGGGAATGACTGAGAACGCTTGCGCTCCTGACCACGATTTGTTGTTCCCGAAGAGGAGTCATAGTCATGGCCCTTCGACCCAACTAGGGGGATGAACGGCGGCTTCTATTCTTTCCGGCAGCGCCATCTCACCCCGTTGTCATCCCGACCGGAGGAATCATGGGCCTTTGGCCCACCCAAGAAGATGTAAACCAGCTCCCGTTAAGAAGCTACTTCCGTGGAAGCACCGCCCTTCCCCCCTTCTCATCAACCGGAGGAATTACGGGCCTTGGTCCACACAAGCTGATGTAAACCAGCTCCCGTTCAGCAACTACTCCCCTGGAAGCACCGCCCTCCCCCCTTGTCATCAACCGGAGGAATTACGGGCCTTTGGTCCACACAAGCTAATGTAAACCAGCTCCCGTTCAGCAACTACTCCCCTGGAAGCACCGCCCTCCCCCCTTGTCATCCCGACCGGAGCGCAGCGCAGTGGAGGGACCTGCGGTTCGACAGCTCTGTCTTGGAAATGTTTTTGACCGTAGCGTGATGGACGCGGCAAGAGTTGGGCAACATTAGGAACGCTTGCGCTCTTGATCAGGATTTGTCACACCGCCCGGAGCGAAGCGTCGTGGAGGGACTTGCGGTTTCTTGGTCCACGCCTCGCTTAAGTCGGCCCAGGTAGGGTTGGTCAGTTCGATAAGCCAGATCTTTTTCGATCTTCTCCACCCCTTCAGTTTGTTTTTCCCGCGCGATGGCTTTCTGTACATACTGATAAGCTTCCAAGAAAACTAGTCGATTGCAATGGTAGGTCGCAGTGAAGCCGGGTAGCTCCGCATTCCGATGCTGTTCAATTCTACGTTCAATGTTGTCGGTTATACCGATATATAAGGTGTGGGTTCGGCTCGCGACAATATAGACGTAATAGCGATGTTCCGGCTTGCTCATCGTTCGATCCTTACAGTTAAAGTTACACCGCAGGTCCCTCCACTGCGCTGCGCTCCGGTCGGGATGACAAGGGGGAGAGAAGGCGCTTCCAGAGAGAGAGAAGTTGCTGAAGAGAAGCCACTGAAGAGAAGCCACTGAAGTGTAGCCGCTATTCATCACCCTGGTGGGCTCAAAGGCCCATGATTCCGACGACAGGTGTAGGCCTAATTCTGAACTTTAGTTCATTCAATGGTGAAGAGGGCGGGTTGCGGCGGCGGATAGAAGAGCCGTCCATCGCCCACCTGAGCGAAGGACGTCATCTTGTGCGGCTTGCGGGATGACCTGCCGTCGGCCAGTACGAAGATATCTTCTACAGCCTCTCCGCGGCCCAGGACCGCATCGGCTATCAGGGAACGGTGACAGCGCCAGGGCACCGCCTCGGCACACATGATTACCGTGTCGCGCAATTCCTGCTGAGCCATAAGCCAGTCCAGATTTTCTGCAAACTGCTGTGTTTGCATATAATCCGCATACCCGCGAAAGCTTTCGTTCTGCCAACCCATGTTAATGGAATCCTTCTGTGCCACACGCCTTCCACCGAGACCCTCGCGCCATACTGCGTGTATGCCCACCTGCTCCAGAAAAGCGAACAGCTGCTGCTGCGAGTACTGCGGGTGTCTGCGTGAACCCGGGTGACGGCGCACATCTACCAGCAGGTTGCATCCGCTCTCTTTCAGTGCGCGCAGAAAAGACTCAATCGGAAGCGTCGAATGTCCGATAGTCAGCATGTTGGCAGACTACCGGATCAACTCCCAAATTCGCGCCAGATGGTGATCATCGTGCTCGGCAACAAAATACAAATGGTCGACGAGCCGCATCGGCGTCTTTAAACGCGGGTGAGGAATGGCTTGCGCAAAGAGCGATGAATCTAATTGGTCTACCCGCTTTAACAGTGCCGCCCTGGCGCTGCGGAATTCCGCCAGCAGATGCTCCAGCAGCCGGGCGTTGTGGTTTGCTTCGTGGGTGATTCGATTGCCCAGGTCCGTCGGGGTGAGTCGATCGCTGGCCGTAACGTAATCTTCCACGCGCGCCAGCCACAGAGGCTCGAGATCCAGTAAGTGGCCGGCGTGTTCCTGGGCTGACCATTTTTCCTGCGCTTTCCTGATCAGGACGCTGTCAGAGCAACTGCCAAGCACCTCTTCAAGACGGGCAGGAGTGCCGCGCAGCCGCGCACACAAATTCGGACGCAGTTGCACAGGAAATGAAAAGTCAAACTTGCGCTCGAACCAGAGGGTCACTTGACTCATAATTTCACGCTGGAGAGATTTGCGTGGCAAGGCTCAAACGCGCCGCGTGCGCGGGAGCAGATTCTGCCAGCCGCGTAACCTTAAAAACAGTGATGTCATCCTGCTGGCCGAAATTGCGCGCTTCCTCGACCATTTGCTCAATCGACGGATCAGCTCGAAGCAACGCCGCCAGCCTCTCGAACCCATACAACTCGCCGGCCTCATTCCGCGCCTCCACGATCCCATCGGTGTAAAAGGTGAGGGTCTCGCCCTCACGAAGCGCGAAGATCAACTCGTCGTAGTCCGTATCCGCGGCCACACCAAGCGGTAACGATCCGGCAACCGGCAGTTCCTCCCGATCGAGAAAGGGTGCGAGGTGACCCCCATTGGCAATGGTCGTCTCTCCGTCCGGATCGATGCGGGCAACGAGGCAGGTGGCGAAACCGCCGTCCGTCCGTCCCAGCAGCCGGCGGTTCAAACCACGAAGAACCTCCGCCGGACTTTGCGTGTAGTCGGCCAGCGTGCGCAGTGTGCCCACGATCAAAGACACCGTCATGGCAGCTTTCAGCCCCTTGCCACTCACGTCTCCCAGGGCGATCAAAGCCGCACCACCCGGCATAGCGATGACTTGAAAGAAATCGCCGCCCACCTCCTCTGCCGGACGGTAGACGCTGGCGATCGAGAGGCCAGGGATGGCCGGGGCTTCTTCCGGAACCAGGATCTGCTGCACTTCGCGGGCTGATTTTACTTCCAGTTCAATCCGGGCCTGCCGCTCCCGCTCCAGAAATTGTTCCCGGGCAATGGTGAAAATCAGGGCCAGGAATAAGAGGGTGCTGAGAATAAACGCCATGTTGAAGTGATAACCACCAAAGTGGAAGCCGAGGTTCGAAAGAGTGGCCAACAGCGTCCAATGGGTGAATCGGATCCCCTGCCCGGCAAAGTTCAGAAGGACGTTGAACAGAGCGGTGACACAAACAGTGATGATCAGAGGCCATAGCGAGAGCCGCTTGCGACGTGCCAAGCCGAAGCCGATGATGACAAAGACATATAAAGGGGTGATGGAGTAGATGCCAGTCGTGATGCCATCAATCCAGGGCAGAACGCCGCCCTTCTGCCAAAACCAGATGGTGGTGATGTCGGTGACCTGGGCGGCAAGATAGATGGCGATGATCCAGCCGGTCACTCGCCTCCATTGCCGCTCCTGTGCCATTCCAAAAAGCGACAGCAAGATCAGCCACATGGAGATATCCCGGGCGCATATCTCCAACTGAGTCATCAATTGATAGGTGCGAAACGTCGAAATATCGCGGATAGCTGATAATGCTTGAAATTGAACGATTCCGGAGGCAACCAGGTACAGCGCCAGCCAAAAATATAAACCCTGTTTGCGGTCACGCAGGTACAGCAGGAAACTCAGCAACCCGATGACCAGGGTGATGGCCGACATTAACAGGTTGGGCAGCCTTCGTTCATCGCCCGCGTAGGAGGTCAACTGCGTCCTGGCGGCGAGCAGAGACGCGTCGCCCAAGAGTGGGGCTTGTGTGAACCCACCAATTTCCGCAGGATCGACCGACGAGAGCGGCGCTTTCCATACCCTTAGCGCCAGGACTCCACTGGAACCCGGCAGCGGATAGACAGTCCCCTGGCCAAATGCCCACCACTTGGCATCCGGCGGCAGTCTGCCATAGGTCCCCAGTTTTTGGCCGTTCCAATAGATTTCGTACGCGTCCTGTACCACTGGAATCAGCACTGCCAAACTCTTTGTTCCCGTGGAATCGGAGTTGTCTATCTGCAGACGCTGCCGGTACCAGGCGAAGCCTGTGTAGCTCGGATGGCTTTGTTGTCCCCAGGGTTCGTCGACACCGATCGGCTCCCAATTCGAGTCGTCCAGCGCCGGGTCAGCCCACGCCTTATCGTCGCCCAGGTGAAACCGCCAGTCCTTTTCCAGCGGAATCGTACCGGTGCCTGGATTCTGCACCTTCAGGGTTTGGCCCACGCCAGGGCCGGCCAGCGAAAGAACAGTCAGAAGCAGAGCGAAATACACGCGCAGTCCACAGCACCCCGGACATAACCGAATCATTCCCAGACTCCTTGCTCAAGCTGTTTACACTGCAGCGGCGGGGGAGAAGCGTATCCAGCATACGACATCCTGGCCCTTAGCTCTCCTCTTTCAGGATGTGGTCGAGGAACGATTCGTCTTCCTTCGATAGCCAGTCCTGCTCGAGATTCGAGAGACTCAGCTTGTCGCTCTGCTCCAGATCCTCAAAGAAATCTGCTTCGATGGTCGCGGCCAGCTCCCGGTCGAGGACGGCGAGATTCACTTCATCGTTCAGGGCAAACGAGCGGTGGTCAAAGTTGGTCGATCCGACCACATTCCACATGCCGTCGACGGTCATCAACTTGGCGTGGATCATGGATGGCTCATACTCGAATATCTCTGCGCCTGCCTGCAGCAGGTGGCGCACGCTATGGTGACTCAGCTTGCGGATGATCGGATGATCGATACGCGCGCCGGCAGTCAAAATCTGTACCTCCACGCCACGCTCCTGGATAGCGGCGATCAGCGCCTGGCGCGCACTGCGATCGGGCAGGAAGTAGGGAGTGGTAATGCGGATGGTATGGCGAGCGCTGTTGATCAGGGCCTGAAACAGAATGCGTGCCTGGGTGCCTCCCCCATGAGGAGTGCTGGAAACGACAAAGCTTTCTACGCCTTCTGGGATCGAACGAAAGCCAAATTGTTTTGAACTGGAGAGAATTTCTCCCGAGGCCTCAAGCCAGTTTTCACAAAAGGCTGATATCAACCCAGCGACCGCTTCTCCCTCGACGCAAAACACCGTGTCTCGCCATACCGGTACAGAGGTTTCGTACAACCAATGGTCGGCGATCCCTGCACCGCCGATAAAACCTGTCTCCCCGTCGATGATCAGTAGCTTGCGATGGGTGCGATTATTGGCCTTGGGCCAGGTGTTCCAGCGCAACAACGGGTGGTACCAACACATCTGGCCCCCAGCGGCGCGCAGGCCGTCGAACCAGGTGTTACGGGTAGCAAAGCTGCCCAGGGCATCGACGATGATGCGTACCTCGACTCCGGCTTGAGCGCGTTCCGTTAAAGCCGCCAGAATTTCGTCGCCGATGCGTCCCTCCAGGAATTCATAGAATTCCAGGTTGACGGCGTATTTCGCCCGGCGGATGGCCTTCAGGTAAGCGGGGAAAAACTCGACTCCGTTTTTGAGCCGGGAGATGTGGGAGTGCCGCCGGGTGCCATCGGTGACCAGGCTGAGGAATTGAATGAAGTCCTCAGAGTCCAAAGGCGCAGTGTTTTTGCCGGGCATGGAATAGGGCACTGCAGAGCCGAAGTAATCGATCAGGAAACGTGCCCCAAAGAAGGCAATCGCGCCCACTCCAACTGCAGCAAGCCCTCGCGTCACGGGGTGTGGTTTGTTTCGAGAACTGTTCGTCATGCCCGCTAAGAATACGTCAAGGGAGCAAGGACGGACGATCAGGCGCCAAATCGCTCCGCGGACCGGGCCTTTGCTTTGGCAGCTTCCTCCTCTCGATTTCGCGGGGTGGCATGGGTCTCGAGCGAGCGGAGAAGCCGGGTGGAGACAGCAGCTATCTCCTCGACCGCGGCGTCAAAGGCGGCTTCGTTTGCCTTGGACGGTTTGGTAAAGCCGCTTATTTTCCTCACGAATTGGAGGGACGCGGCACGAACCTCGTCCTCCGTTACGGGAGGGTCGAAATTGAATAGCATCTTGATATTGCGGCACATTGTGCAAGACCTCGGTTAGGCTTTCATGGGAAATATGGTTTCAAGACTCGAAGAATAAGGCAACAAAAGAAGGAATGGGGCGGCATGACCGAGAATCTGCGCAGCATCCTGACCGGAACCGCCGTGCTTACGGTGGCAGCCGCCGTTTCGCTGGTGTTGACGATTTTGCGCAAACCGCAAACGGCAGGCAGGGAGCAAACGGTGCGGGTCTTTTTGCTCGGGCTGGCGGTGCAGAGCCTCCACTTTATGGAGGAGTTTGTCACTCATTTCGAGGATCGATTTCCCGCCCTGCTCGGCCTTTCGGCGTGGTCAGTAAACTTCTTCGTCGCTTTCAATTTGATCTGGATGAGCGCGTGGATTCTGTCAGCGGCCGGCCTGCAAAGAGGGAACCGGGTGGCACTGTTCCCGGTATGGTTCTTTGCCATTGCCTGCGTTGCGAATGGCATCGCGCACCCGGTGCTGGCGATCGCTGCTCATGGATATTTTCCCGGGCTCATCACCTCTCCGATCCTTGGTGTTTTGGGGGTGTTGCTCTGGATACGGTTGCTGCAGTCCACCAAGTGGAGTGCTCGCTGAGGATAGAACTTTTTTTGCGGAATTTGCGTATTGGCCATAAGCGATCGTCCCGATTTCCGGAGGTTCTATGCAGCCATTTTTCGATGATCTGCGCTATGCGCTTCGCCAGTTGCGCAAGTCTCCAGGGTTTACCATCACCGCCATCTTAACGCTGGCGCTCGGCATCGGGGCGACGACGGCGATTTTCACGCTGGTCTATGACGTACTGCTAAGGCCGCTGCCCTATGGCCATGCGGAGCAGTTGATCGAAATGGAAGAGCAAGTAGCGGAATTCCGCGACCTTTACCCAACGCTGCCGATGAATGCGAACCATTTTTTCTTCTGGCAGCAACACAGCCAGAGCTTTCAATCTATGGCGTTGATGGAGGAAGATTCCTTGCCCCTTGGCCTGGCTGGGCGTCCGATACAGCTAGGTGTACTCAAAGCGACTCCAGGCATTTTTTCCGTGCTCGATGCGGCGCCGCTGCTTGGCCGGGCATTCTCGCCGCAGGAGGCCCAGTCGGGTCACGAACGGGTTGTGGTGCTGATGCACAGTTTTTGGCGGACCCAATTTCAAAGCGACCCAGCAATCCTGGGGAAAACCGTAACCCTGAACGGATTCCCCTATACCGTGATTGGCGTGATGCCACCGTCATTCCACCTGCCCCACGTACAAACTTTCGGCGGTCCGGGCGCCGCTCATCCGCAACCCGTCGGAGCGTTGATACCCATGACCTTTTCCCAGGACAGTTTGCAGGACGCGATGGGAGATTTCGATTACTTCGGGTTGGCTCGCCTGAAACCAGGAGTTTCAGTGGCTCAGGCCAGCGCGGAAATCAACGCGCTGCAACGTTCGATCATGGGTAGGTTGTCTGCGGAAGAGAAAGCTACCATCTCCGCGACACTGACCCCGTTCCAG
>Ga0302326_10015924_pt1 | contig 15775 bp, 12 predicted proteins | sample Palsa_T0_3_FD_202264 | JGI IMG/M metagenome (GOLD analysis project Ga0302326, IMG submission 202264) | Peat permafrost microbial communities from Stordalen Mire near Abisko, Sweden - Palsa_T0_3 | ecosystem: Environmental > Terrestrial > Soil > Palsa > Peat permafrost | place: Sweden: Abisko... | reverse complement strand
TGGGCATCGCCCGATGGGTGCCGGAGATGTGGATGGGGACGATTGGAAGGCCGTGCCTGGCGGCGAGCACCGCGGCTCCCGAGCGCATGCGACCGAGGCGGCCGTCGCGCGAGCGCGTCCCCTCGGCGAACACCACGAGGCTCCACCCGCGTCCGATCAGACGCTCGATGTGGTCGGCGTCGGTGCCCATGCCATTACCGCGACGCTCGAGCGGAACCGTGCCGAAGGCCAGCGACACGGAGTCGGCCAGGAGGGGCGTGGTGTAGAAGTAGTCGGCCGCCGCGGCCACCGCGGTGCGCCGCCGCCACCTGGCCGGTAGCGAGCCCAGCAGGACGGGTGTGTCGACATGGCTGCAGTGGTTGGCGACGAAGATCGCCGGCCCCGCGAGCTGCTCGAGCTGCTCGCGCCCGACGATCTCGGTACGCGAATAGGTGCGGATGATGGAACGGAACACGCCGCAGATCAGGAGCTCGCGCACCACTCGTGCCGGCGGGGTTCGCGCCCAGCGCCGGTCCCCGCCTCGAGACTCGTCGGTCCGCACGCCGCTGTCGCTCCGCACGCCGCTGTCGGTCCGCACGCCGCTGCTACTCCCCGCGCGCGCGAATGCCGCGCTCGCGAACGTTCCCGTGACCAGGGCGAGCGCCCTCAGGGACGATCTTCCCCGGGTTCAGATGCCGGCCCGGGTCGGTCCCGTCCAAGAGCGCCGCGACCATCGCGACACCAGGCCCGGAGATGTCCTGCTCGAGCCACTGCGCGTGCTCGGTCCCCACCGCGTGATGGTGAGATAGCGTCGCGCCATGATCGACGAAGGCCTGCTGGATCGCGAACTTCACGACGTCGTACTCGACGATCATGTCGGCGCCCGCGGTCGGCTCAAAGGCGAAGGTGAAGTAGAGGCAGGCCCCCGCGTGATAGCTGTGCGACAGGTGGCACATCAGGTATCCCTGGACGCCGAGCTCGGCGAACGCCCGATGCGCCGCGGTGCTCACCGCGTCGTATACGGGGGTCAGCCGGCTCCACGGCATCGCCGTCTCGGACACGTCGGCCGCGACCCCACGGTCCAGGAGGAAGTCACGAATGTAGGGAGTGTCGAACTTCTTCTGGTCGTAGAGCGCGCCGGGGCCCGCGCCGACGCACAGTCCGCCGTGGCGCTTGACGAGCCTGCCCACCGCCTTGCGCTGGCCGGCGACATGGCCGGCGCTGCCCTCGTAGCCGATGAACGACAGGCACATCTCGCTCAGGTCGAACCCGCGTCGACGCCGCAGGTAGGACCTCAGCGCCTTGGACTGGAGCCTGTCGAGCAGCGAGGGCTGCGTGCGCATGGCGAATGAGAACCGGGTCTCGGGCGCGTCGGATACGCGGGTGGCCGAGACCGAGTACTCCCCGGCGGTGATCTCGCGCATCGCATCGAGCCCGGCGGCGAAGGTCGGAAACAGGTAGCCGAGGATGACGCGGCGCTCGGGGATACGCCGCACCTCGACCGTCGCCTCGGTGATCAGTCCCAGCCGTCCTTCGCTACCGAGCACCATCTCGCGCACGCTCGGGCCGGTGGATGCGGCGGGGACCGGGCGCGTCACCAGCGTCCCCGACGGCGTGACGACGCGTAGGCCCTTGGTCAGGTCGGCGATGTCGCCGTAGCGGTCTGACTGCATCCCCGAGGATCTGGTCGCGATCCAGCCGCCAAGCGTGGAATGGGTGAACGAGTCGGGAAAATGACCGAACGTGTAGCCCCGCGCCGCCAGCTGCTCCTCCAGGCGCGGGCCGAAGACGCCGGCCTGCACGCGCGCCAGCCGCGAGGGAACATCGATCTCGAGCACCTTGTCGAGGCGCACCAGGTCCACCGACATGACCGGGCGCGCCTCGTCGGCCGGGGCCTCGAGGGAGCCGGAAATCGAGGAGCCGCCGCCGAAGGCGATGATCACGGCGTCCGTGGCCAAGGCCGCCTGCAGGACCGCGGTGACCTCCTCCTCGCTGCCGGGGCGTACGACTACATCGGGGACGCGAGCCAAGTCGCCGCGACGCTGGCGGATCAGGTCACGCAGAGACTTGCCGCGCGCGTGCACCACGCGATCCAGCGGGTCGCGTGAGACGAACGCGGGCGTGACCGCTTGCTCAAGCGCGGCGCGCAGGGAGTCCGGGAGCATGGGCGCGGGCACCTCCAGGTCCTCCCAGGTCATCGGCGAATCGGTGGCGCGTCCAATGTCGACGCCGAGCACCTCCTCGATGAAGGGCGCCAGCTCGGGCTTGTCCCGGTGCGTGAAGCCCTCCCCCGCCTGCCCCCAGCCCCACCACTTCATCGAGTGGCGCTCGAGCGGATCCACGGGCGAGAATCTACCGGGGGTGCGACCGCGGCTCCGGTCCCGAGGTGTGAGCGGCGACAAAGTGGGAACCATGACCGTATGACTTCTTCAACGAGCAGGATTCCAAACGTGACGCTGCATGACGGCGTTCTGATACCCCAGCTTGGCTTCGGCGTGTTTCAGGTCCCGCCCGAGGACACCGCGGAGGTCGCGACCCAGGCGTTGATGGCCGGCTACCGGCATATCGATACGGCGGCCGCCTACGGCAACGAAGCCGGCGTCGGCCAGGCCGTCCACGCCGCAGGCCTTGACCGCGACGATGTCTTCATCACCACCAAGTGCTTCAACGACGACCAGGGCTACGACCAGGCCACGCGTGCGCTCAAGGCCAGCCTCGACCATCTCGAGATGGACTACGTGGACCTGTACCTGATCCACTGGCCGGTCCCGGCCCACGACAAGTACGTCGAGACCTGGAAGGCCTTCATCGATTTACGCGAGCAGGGACTCACTCGCTCGATCGGCGTGTCGAACTTCCAGCCCGCGCACCTGCACCGAGTGATCGACGAGACGGGGGTGACTCCGACCGTCAATCAGATCGAGCTCCACCCGCGCCTCCAGCAGACCGGCCTGCGCCGCGAGCACGCCGAACTGGGGATAGTGACCGAGGCATGGAGCCCCCTGGCGCAGGGCCAGGTGCTCGACGATCCCGTCATCGGTGAGATCGCCCAGACCCACGACAAGACTCCGGGGCAGGTCGTGATCCGCTGGCATCTGCAGCTCGGCAACGTCGTCTTCCCCAAGTCGGTCACGCCTGAACGGATCGCCGAGAACATCGATGTGTTCGATTTCACCCTCAGCGAGGACGAGATGGCATCGATCAACGCGCTCGACGCCGGCGAGCGGACCGGACCAGATCCGGACACCTTCATCCGACCGTAGGCGGCTCGCCCGCGGCGCGCGGTTCCGGCGTCAGCCGTCGGCGGGCACCGCCCGGAGGTACTCGAGCACCGCCATCACGCGTCGGTTCTCGGAGGCGTCCTCCTTCAGACCGAGCTTGTCGAGCACGGATGCCACGTGTCCCTCGATCGTGCGCACGCTGACGTTGGTGCGAACCGCAATACCACGGTTGGTGAGACCCTCGGCCATCAGCGCCAGGACCGTGCCCTCGCGGTCGGTCAGCGTCCCGAGCTCATCGTGCTCGGGCTCGCCGGCGCGCGAGCGCAGCAGGAGTTCGACCACGGTCGGATCGATCGCCGCGCCCCCTGCGGCGATCCGCGCGATTGCGTCGGAGAGCTGGGCCCAATCGGACAGCCGATCCTTGAGCAGGTAACCGATCGCGCGCTGGGAGTGCCCGAGCAGCCGGCCGACGTGCGCTCGCTCGGCAGACTGGGCGAGCACGAGGATGCCGACGCTGGGCACCGCGCGGCGGATCGCCTCGGCCGCGAGTACGCCCTCGTTGGTGAAGCTCGGGGGCATGCGAATGTCCAGCACCACGACGTCCGGGCGGTGGCGCTGAACCTCGACTAGAGCTTCGGTCCCGGAGCGCGCGACCCCGACGACCCTGGCGCCCTGTTCGCTCAGGATCCGCGCGAGCCCGTCGCGGACCAGCAGCGAGTCGTCCACGAGCACGACGCGCAGCCCTGCGACCGGTGCGGCGGACATCTGGCCATCGTACGCCCCTCTGATCGACGCGCCATCAAACTGGAATCCGGAGCTCGATTCTCGTGCCGGCCCCCGGCTCGCTCTTGACCGCGAGCGACCCCCCGACCGTCTCGGCGCGTTCCGCCAGCCCGGTGAGACCGCTGCCGCGGCTGTTGGCCCCGCCACGACCGTCATCCGCGACGATCAGTCGCAGCTCGCCGGAGTCGGTGGCGGCGTCGATGGTCACGCGCGACGCGCCGGCGTGCTTGATCGCATTGGCCAGCGATTCGGCGGCGATGAAGTACGCGGCCTGCTTGACCGTGTCCGCGACGTCGTCGAGGCCGTCGCCGCCGTGGAAGCTCACCGGCAGCTGGGCGCGATCCGCCAGTGACTCGAGCGCGGCGGCCAGCCCCGCCTCGGCGAGAACCGCCGGATACGCCCCGCGCGCCAGATCCCGCAACTCGGCAATTGCGGTGCGAACCTGCTCGACCGAGTCGCGCAGCAGGTCCTCGCTGGCGCTGGCCCCCGGCGCGCCAAGCCGCATGGCCAGCGCCAGCAGTCGCTGCTGGACGCCGTCGTGGAGGTCGCGCTCGACCCGGCGGCGCGCCTCGTCCGCCGCCTGGATCGCGCGCGCGCGCGAAGCGATCACCTGCTCCGCACGAGCGCGGAGCTCGAGCCGTGAGTCCGCGATGATCGCGGCCACTCCGGCCGCCACCACTCCGACCACCGGGATCGCCACCGGCGCCATGTGGCCCGCGTCGAACAGCACCTGCGCGAGCACGAGGTAGGCAGCCACGGCGCCGGCGAGAATCGCCGGGCCACGCCAACCGCGGCGACCGAACAGCAGTGGGGGGACGCCGAGCACGAGGGCAAAGCTGATCAGCGCCGCGAGCCAGCCGGCAATCTCGCGCAGCGGTGCGCCCTCCAGCGCGGTGCTCACCGCGTTGGCCTCGATCTCCGGGCCCGTCATCTGCCCGCCCGCGAGCGCTGAGTAAGCGTGGATGTCGCCAGTGGTCAGCGCGGTCGCGCCGAGGATCACGATCCGGCCGCGGAACACGGAGGCCGGGACCTGGTCGCGCAGCAGCGACACAAGTGAAACGATCCTGAAGGTGCCAGGCCCCCCGGCATAATCGATCCACACCGGGGAGCGACCGAGCGACGAGGCCGAGAAGCCTGGATCCAAATCCTGCGCGACGCGAACCGGCAGTGTCGGCAAGCCGCCGTCATAAAGGTCGAAGCGCCTGAACGTGCCGCCGCTGTAGATCCGGATCAGCGCGCTGGCAACCTGGACGCGCGCGTAGCGCTGGGCGCTCGCTCCGCCCAGCACGTCGTTGGATCCGCGGCGTCCGGTGGCGGTCGCCATCAGGATCGTTCCCGGGCTGCGCCGCAACCCCTCGATCAGCGCGTCGTCCTCACTCTGCGTGGTCGGCTCGGTGAACTGCAGGTCGATCGCCACCAACCTTGCCCCGTCGCGGCGCAGGCGGTCGAGCGCTTGCGCGTAGTCGCGACGCGGAAGGGGATATGTGCGCAGGGCGTCGATCGTCCGTTCGTCAATTCCCACGATGACCACCGATCTCGCCCGCTGGGCCTGGGTGCCACGCACCGCGAACCTGGCATCGACGCTGACCAACTCGAGTGGCGCCAGCCAGCCGGTGAGCATCAGGACGGCGACGAGGATCGCGGCAATCAGGGTCAGGCCGGCGAGTGTCCGTCTCCGGCGCTCACGTAGCCTAGTCGCCGCGGCCTCGATCGCCACGCTGTTGCTCGGCCCCACGAGCGAACCGCTGTCCGGCGCTAGCCCGCGCGGAGCACGACCCGGTGGCCGGCGCGGACAGTCGCGTGCTTCGGTTTCGTGTTTCCGATGCCGGCCACGTCGACGACGCCCTTGTCAACGATCACCGTTGTCGTCGTGCACGTGTCGATCACCTCCCAGGTCGTCCCCCGCACTGTCGCGGCGCCGCGGTTGCCGGTGATCGTGAAGTCGCCGTTGTTGGCATCGTGGCCCCACAGACGCCGGGTCTTCGGTCGGTGCCGTGCCGCCCGCGCGATCTTCGCACCGCCACTGGGGCCCGAGCGACCGGTGGCGGAGCCACCGGTTCCGGAGCGACCCGTGCCGGCGCTGCCGCCACGCGGGTGCGTCGAAAGTTGCTTGGTGCTGCAGCCGGCCAGCGAACCGCTCATGACCGCGTTCAGGAGCCCACGCTTGGTCCGAGCCTGAGCGATCTTGAAGCGGCCGTACTTGAAGTCCGCATAGGTGGTCTGCTTGGCTTTACCGGGCAGCGCGTCGGTGACGCGCGCGACACCGTGGGTCGTTTCGACCACGGTCCCGACCGGTACCAGCGCGAAGTCCTTCAGCTGGATGACCTGGCCGTCGGGAAGCGTGGCCGTGATGTGGCCACTCTCGCGAGAGAGCAGGACATACTTGCCGAAGGTCGGCGGCGGCGCGCCGATCGGGTACAGGCCCGACGGCTCGTCCTTGTTGGGCTTCACCGCCACGGCGAACAGCGACGTGTCGTTATTGTCGTTCGTCTGTACCTGGTCGGACGTGACCTTGACCGAGTTGGTCAGCGTCTGCACGTTGCCGGGCTCGAGCAGGATGTGCAGATCCTGGGACGCTCCCGGGGCGAGATCGCCGATCGCGCAACTGAACTGGCCGCCCGAGGCCGGCGGGCATCCGGCCGGCTGCGAGACCAGCTTGCCGTCCTGCGGCAGCGTGTCGGTGACCACGACATTGGTCGCGGTTGCGGGCCCACCGTTGGCGACATGGATGATGACATCGGCCGCCTCGTCGGCGATCACCGCGGCGCCGCCGGAGACCGCCTGCGAGACGCTCAGATCGACGCCCGCGCCCACGGTGAGACACGGTCCGAACTCCGAGGTCGAGTTGCTGCCCGTGACCGCGGTGGCGGACAGCACAGTGCCCGCGCTCACCCCCTGGCCGGTCAGGACGAAGTTCGCGTGCCCGCTCGAGTCCGTGGTGACCGTCCCGGCGTTGATCTCAGTTTGGCCCTGTCCGTAGCCTGATGGGTCGCAGGCGGGGTTCCCGAACACATACACGGTGTAGTAGGTGCTCGGAGCCGCGTCGAGCGTACCGGTGAACGAGTACTGCCCGTTCGCGGCGCTCGCGGTGGTGAGCACGGGGAAGTTCTGCCAGCCGTTCGGCCCCGGCGTCGAGTCGAGCGGATGGTTCGCGGTGACGCCGTCGTCGCCGAGGTCGATGCCGAGGCCGCCATTGCCAAAGATCGAGTTATCGAAGATCCCCACGTCCGTAGTGTCGACCGCGGCGCCGGGCGGGTCGACTACCGCGATTCCGGCTCCGGTGTTGTGGGCGATCACGTTCGCGCCACTCAGCGGCGCCCCGATCGTCTGCGGTCCGCTGTCCGCGAGAATCCCGATCGAGTTGGCAAGCGGGGAGGAGCGGTCCCCGGCGGTGCCGATCGCGTTGCCGACGATCGTGTTTCCCGCCTGGTCGAGCTGGATCCCCGGGCCGGTATTGCCGCCGATCACGTTTCCAGAGATCCTGTTGTCTCCCAGTGAGACCCCGCCCGTGGCGGTCGCGAGTATCCCCGCGCCGGTGTTGGGCGTCGCACCCGTCCCCGCGAAGTTCAGGCCGATCAAATTGTTGTCCACATTAGCCTGCGAGCCCTCGAGCACCACCCCGCCGTCGGAGTTGCCCGAGATCTGGTTGCCCGCGCTGGACGCCGCGCCGCCGATCAAGTTGCCGGTGCCGGAGTCCTGCACGCCGGGGCCGTTGTTGGGCAGAGCCCCGCCGTCGGCCGGCTGCTGCGGCTGGCCGGCGGGAGGGATGTAGTAGAAGTCGAGCGACTCGCCGATGTAGTTGCTCGCGACCGTCGCCGCGGAGGATCCCTGCGCGAGCTCGACCCCGGGGCCGCCGTTGTTGGAGATGACGTTGGACGTGCAGGCATCGGACCAGTACAGGCAGGGCACGCTGCCACCGATCACGTCCCCGTTCGCGTCTCCGACGTAGACGCCGCCGGCGCCGTTACCGTCCGATGGGCCGTTGCCGGGGAGCCCCCCGGTATAGGTCTCGGTTCCGGGCCCGAGCGCGTGGCCGGTCGTATCCGTGCCGATAAAGTTGTGGCCGACCGTGGTCGGCCCGGATCCGGGGTCGAGATACACACCCCAGCCGCCGTTGCCATAGATGTCGTTCTGGATGTAGGTGTCGCCGTCGCTGGCGGTGTACCCGATCGTGTCGCCGGCGCTCCCGGAGAGCACCTCGACGCCGTTGCCGGTGTTCTCGGGCGCCAGATCCCCCTGCTCGAACGGGTTGCTTCCGATGCCCGAGGAGTACACCTGGTCGTCGCCGGGAGGGCCGAGCTCGACGGCATCGGTGAAGCCGCCGATGACCACGCCGAGCATCGACGAGCCCGACCCGACGAACACCAGCCCGGGGAAGGTCGCCGCCCCGCCCGGTCCCGTGCCCGATCCCTCGAGATTCGCGTACCCGTAGTTGAGCGACTGGGAGCCCGTGTCGTAGCAGCCGGGATCCGTGTTGACGACCTGTGTCCCGTCGAGCGTCGTGCCGCCCGGTATGTTCGCCAGCTGCTTCGTGATCGTGTACGGCCCGCAGACAATGAAGGCGATCGTGTTCGTCCCACCGGCCGAGGTCACCGCGTTGATCGCCTCGGGCAGCGTGCAGGCGTCGCCGCGCGTCGCCGGGATGTCCGAGGTCGTGACGGTCGCGCAGTTGCCCGCCCCGGTGCCCGCATCGGCCGTGGAGTTGACGTAGAACGTCCGCGCAGCGGCAGTCGACGCGAACGCGAGCGCGCACGCGACCCCCACGAAAAGCGTCCCTGCAAAGCGCCCCATGGGAGTGATTCTTACACGGCGCGCTCCCTATTTTCAACTGGCCCTAGGGCTTAGCCGTCCACCAATTCTTGATGATCTGCTCGGCGGGCGTTCCCCGGGGATCGACCTGAATGGAGCTCAGCGTCGGCGTCTGGTCGACCTGGAAGTCCCACAGCACCATCCCCACGAACCAGCGGGCGTTCGCGAAGGTCTCGAAGAACGACTCGTAGGCGTCGGATTGTGCCTGGAGATCGACGGTGTCGGTGCACGGATCGCTCTCATCCGGGCAGATGCTGGCGGGATCGTGGGCCGAGTAGGCGCCGTCGGAGTATCCGATCTCGCTCGCGAACACCGGCTTGTCGTAATCGGACGCGAGCGCGTGCAGGTCGGCGAAGTCGGTCGTCGGGTCGCCGAACTCGTTCGTGAACGAGTTCCAGGCGGCGTTCAGCGCCGGCACGCCAGGGTCGGGGACCCCACCCTGGCCCTTGGGCAGATCGAGCTCGAAGTACGAGTCCACGCCGATCATGTCGACCGCGTCCCACGCCGGGAACAGGTCGTATGCCGGCGTGTACTGCCCACTTCCGGCCGGATACTCGGTGTCGATAACCGAGGCGGCGTAGGCGATCCTGCCATGGAAGATCTGGCGGACCTGGGCGATCAGGCTCAGCCACTGCTGGGCGCAACTCGGATAGCCACCCTCGGCCGGGCAGATCGATGCGCTGTCGAGCTCGGTGCCCACGTAGTAGATCGAGGCGCCGTATTGCTGGGCCAGCTGGGCGTAGTGGAGGATCATCCCGTCGTAGCTCAGTGCGGCCATGTTCGACTCGCCACCGGGTGCGTCCCACCACTCGCCCCAGGACGAGGGCTCGATGAATCCGCGTCCGTAGGCGTCCTCGGTATCCACATGCGGATTCAGCGCCACGGCCAGGCCGAGCGAACGCGCGTACTTCATGCCTGCGGCAAGGCTCGCATCCGTCTCCGAGTTCGGCGTCTGACAGTTGATGGTCGTCGACTGGTAGGTCGTCATCAGGCATTCCTGGACGAAGGACGCGAGGTTGCCGCCGTCGGCCTTTAGCTCGCTCAGCGCGGCGTGCGTCTGCGAGGCGTAGCTGCCGCTGAACGTGTCGGGCTCGTAGCCCGTCAGGTGGGCGCCGCGCAGCCATTTGGCCGGCAGCGGCACCACCGCTGCGGAGGGCGCGGCGAACACGCCGAGGGTCAGGACGGCGAACAGCAGCACGAGGCACAAGCGCTGCCGAGAGCTGATGGAGGCTGGCACTCAGTCGCTCCCCACGGCGTACAGCTCCCACATTCCCGGCACGCCCTTCAGCTGGTGCTCGCCGCGCGACGTGAACGCCAGCTCCGAGCGACCGATCAGATCCGTCACTTCCTGCGTCACCAGGACCTCGTCGGCACTCGCCTGATCGAGCACGCGCGACGCCACGTGGACGGTCATTCCGGCGACATCGCGTCCCACGAGCTCGCATTCGCCCGCATGAAGCCCGACCCGCAGCTGGATGCCCAGCTCGCGGACCGCGTCGACCACGGTCTGCGCGCACCGCGTCGCGCACTCGGCGCGCTCGAAGGCGAGGAGAAAGCCGTCCCCGGTGGTCTTGATCTCGCGCCCGTTGTACTTGTGTACGAACCTGCGCACCACCGTCTGGTGCTGCGCGAGCGTCATCGCCCAGCCGCGATCTCCCTGGTCGGCGAGCCTCGACGTCGAGTCGACGATATCGGTGAACATGATCGTGGCCAGCGCCCTGTCGGAGTCGCGGCCCGTGGTCGCGCCACCAAAGAATGCCGACAGTTCGGCCAGCACGGCGTCCGCGTCGCCGATCCACGGGAAGTGATCGTTTCCGTCCAGTTCTACGAGACGCGAAGCTCGGATCAGGCTGTGCAGGTGGCGGCTGGTCTCGACGTTGACGATCATGTCGCCGCGACGGTGGAGCAGCAGCGTGGGCACCTCGATCGAGCGCATCGCGTCCCGCAGGTCGCCGCTCAGGTTCATCCGCAGCAGCTGGGCGGCGGCGCCCGGGCTCGCGCCGAGGCGCTCGTAGCGTGCGAACCACTCGAGGAAGGCGGGATCGTCGGCAACGCTCGGCGCCCTGAACGCCGCCCCCTCTCCCGACCCCCACTTCTGTTCGATGTAGCTCGCGAGGAACTCCGCCTGCTCGGGGCGGAACCCGATCGGGCAGTCCTCTGACCAGCTCGCCTTGGCCGCGCCGGCGTAGATGGCCAGCGCGATCGTCCGCTCCGGGTAGATGGCGGCGAAGGCGCCCGCCGCCGCGCCGCCCTCGGAGAAGGCGAGCAACGCGGCGCGCTCGCTACCAGCCGCGTCCATTACGGCGCGGATGTCGTCGAGCCGTTCTTCGAGCGTCGGCCGATCATTGATCGCGCCGCGGTCCGAGAGCCCCGTGCCGCGCTTGTCGAACATGATCAGACGCGAGAAGGATGCGAGCCGCCGAAGGAACCGGGCGGCGCTCGGCAGCTCCCAGACGTGCTCCACGTGGGAAACCCAGCCGGGCACGAACACCAGGTCGAACGGCCCGTCGCCGATCACCTGGTAGGCGATGCTCACGCCGCCGCTCCGGGCGTATCTCGTGTGCGGAGGGTCGAAATCCATCGGACGCCACGCTAGTCGGGCTGCGGTCGATGCGCCTACGTGGAAACACCTGTCTTTCGGCCCTCGCGTGACCTGTTCTTCGGCGCTCGCGTGACCTGTCTCGGCGCTCGCGTGTCGGCGTCGGCCGGGTCAGGCGCCGGCCTGACTTCAGTTGTCTAGGTCGGCAGCGGTTCGAGTCGCCCGATCGCCAGCGGGCAGTCGAAGTACGGGTCCCCAGGGCCAAATTTGAACTCGACGCCGGCGTCGCCGTAGCGGAAGTGAATGGTTCCCGACCCAACCCCGGTCGCGGGAGAATCGCCCCCCTGCCCTCGGGTGTCGTCGTAGTGAAGGACGTTGCTCGAGTCGTAGACGGGAACCGCCACGGCGCCGTCGTCCAGCACTTCCGGTTCGTCGGCGACGATGAAGACGTGGCCGGTGTTGACGCCCGGCTCGATGAGCTCGGACCTCCAGGCGACGATATCGCCGGGAAGCGCCTCCATCAGCGGCTGAATCGGCGTCCAACCACCGGCTCCCTCCGGGGGCAAGGCGCTGAAGTGGTCATAGAACTCATAGGCGAGCGGCCGGCCCGTCGCCGCGGGGATCGTGTCGTAGTGCCGCCGGGCGATGCGTTCGAGCACATAACCGACATAGCCCGAGCAGTCCATGTCGTAGGTGCCGGTCGCCACGTCGACGAAAATCTCGTGCTGGTAGACGGTGTGTTGCACGCTGAGCAGCACCGCTTCGCCCTCCGAGGCCATTTGCTCTCTGAGTGTCGTGGGAGGCACGAAGCGAACGCTACCGCGCCGATCGTCGGACCACACGCGTGGAAGCACGCGTCTTCAGGCCCGTCACGAGGGGCGTGCAATCGCGTCAGTGCGCTGCGGTGATCTCGACCGGGTGCGTGACCGGCCGGTCTACACGGCAAGGAGCGCGTAAAGGGCAGCCAGGGCGACCCGGGCAGCCAGGGCGCGGTGGCGCTGAGGTGAGTTGGCGCGGTGCTGCCGAGGCGAGTTGGCGCGGTGCTGCCGAGGCGAGTTGGCGCGGTGCCGCTGAGCTCCGTCACCGCGCTGCAGGCTGGCTGCCCGGTGCGCTACCGGGCCGACCTCGGCCTGGGTCCCGATCTCGATCACCGGATGCTTGCCCGGCTCGAGCCAGCGCAGCACCCTCAAGAGGTCCGCGAGCGGCAGGGCGATGCAGCCCTCGGTCGGGGCATCCATCCAGTGATGCAGGAAGATCCCGGCGCCAGGTGCGTTCGGGCCAGTGACCGTCGGATCGTTGTTGGTCTCGAGCACCGCGAAGTACGGGTAGGCGCGCGTCTCGGTCCAGAGCGCCTCCGACCAGGAGGCGAAGGATGGCGTGGTCCCGCACGGCACGTGCACGAACTGGTTGTACCGCGCGCTGTAGGGATCCTCATCCCACCAGTCGCCGCAGATGAGTTGGTGGAACGCGTAGTGCAGCCTTTTTGGGTTGGGCTCGTTGCCGTACATCCTCAGGCCGATGGTGAACACGCCGGTGGGCGTCGCGTGATCACCGAAGTGGCGGACGTTCACGAGCTCGCCTGAGCCGATCTCGGCCCGCCAGGCAGGCAGCGCCGGCTCCCACGGCGAGGACGCGTTCGATCGCCGGAAGGTCTGAAAGCTCGCCAGGTAGCCGGGCGGGCGATAGGTGCGACTCGAGACCACGATCAGCTGGTCGGCGGATGACGGAATCGAGAAGTTATCGGGCCCGAGCCCCATCGCCGGCCTGGCCGCGATCAGGGCGACCAAGCCGATGACCAGGGTCGCGCAGGCACCGCGCCTGCGAAGGCTCAGTCTCCGGGCCGGGTAGCGGCGCGCCGCCGTCGACATTCCCGGATCTTATGGCCGCCCGGCCTGCCGAGGGGCCGGTGCGACGGATCCCGGTCCGCTTCCCCCAGACCCTAATCCGCGGCCTATCTAGACGCGACTTGACTGACATCATCGACAGCGGTGTCTGTCACCAGGCGATCTTCCTCGGCCCGGCCGGCAACTCGCTCGGCCTTCACCATCGGTACGCGCCAGAACCCTGACTTGGGGACCGGCGCAGACAATGCGCGGCTGGTTGAAAGCGGGTCAGCCGACTTCGTACTTGATGTGTGTGACGCCGGGCGCGTCCACTGCTCGGATCTGCTTGAGCTTGAGCGTCTCGCGATCGAGCCCCTCGAATAGGCGCTCACCAGCGCCGAGGAGCAGCGGCGCGATCGAGACGTCAATCTCGTCAACCAGCCCTGCGGAGAGGTACTGGTTGACCACTGACGCGCCGCCGGCCAGCGAGACGTCGCGTCCCTTTGCGCCGTCCTTGGCCCGAGTCAGGGCTGAGTCGATCCCGTCGGTAACGAAGTGGAAGGTGGTCCCCCCCTGCATCTGGAGTGGCTCGCGCGAGTGGCGGGTGAGCACGAACACCGGATGGTGGAAAGGTGGATTCTCGCCCCACCAGCCTCGCCAGGACTCATCCGGCCAGGGGCCCCGGACCGGCCCGAACATGTTGCGGCCCATGATCGTCGCACCAATGTTCGCCCGGCGCTCCTCGACGACGGCTGAGCTGGCATTGATGTCGCCTCCCTTCTCGCCGTGCATCTCCCGAAACGCCTCGAGCGGGAAGAACCACCCGTGCAGATCCAGCCCGCCGGAACCGAGCGGGTTCTCCTCGTTCTGATCTGGACCGGCGACATAGCCGTCCAGCGACATTGTGATGGTAAGTCTCAGCTTGCTCATTTGTTGACTCGCAATCGCAGGGTTCACAACCTGACCGGCCCTCGCAATTATGAGGCGGGCGGGGCTTTGTATTCCTCGTCGCTGACGTGCTCGCCCCAGGTCACCGGGCTGCCCTCATCGTCGACTTCCTGCATGGCGAGGTGGGTCATGAAGCGGTCGGGCGCGGCGCCATGCCAGTGGTCCTCGTCGGGCTCGAAGTACACCCGGTCGCCGGGCCGAATGACCTCGACCGCACCGCCACGGCGCTGACATCGGCCGATACCCTCGGTGACGTAGATCGTCTGGCCAAAGGGGTGGGTGTGCCACGCGGTGCGGGCACCCGGAGTGAAATGAACGCTCGCCGCCTGGAGCCGGGATGGTGGTGATGCGGCGGCGAGGGCGTCGATATACACGGTGCCGGTGAACCATTCGCTCGGACCGGTCGCGGTCTCGAGTGAGTTCTTGGTGATCTGCATGTCGTTCTCCTTTGGCTTGCCGCGGCCCCCGGCTCGTGAGCCGCGCCTCGGTGATCAGAGCGTCCCTACGCGCAGGAGCGACTTGATCGCCCGCCGATCGTCCATCGCAGCGTACGCCTCTGCGACACCGTCGAGATCGGTCTCGAAATCGAAGACCCGGCCCGGATCGATCCTGCCTTCGAGCACGTCGTCGAGGAGCTCGGGAATGTAGGTGCGAGCCGGCGCGGGGCCGCCGCGGACACCCTTGTTGCCGTAGAACATCCGGACGACCGGCAGCTCGACGCCGTGGGGAACGCCGACGTAGCCGACCATCGAGCCCGGCCGGGCGATCGACAGCGCGGTCCGCATCGACTGGCCGGTCCCGACGCATTCCAGGACGGCATCTGCGCCAACCCCCTCCGTCAGTTCCATTACGGCCTCGGTCGCCGCCTCGCCGCGCTCGGGGACGATGTCGGTGGCTCCGAACTCTCGCGCGAGCGTCTGCCGGACCGGGTAGCGGCTGAGCGCGATCACCCGCTCCGCCCCGAGGCGCACGGCGGCGAGAACGCCGGACAGGCCGACGGCGCCGTCGCCGACTACCGCAACCACGCTCCCAGGTTTGACCCCGGCGCACAGAGCCGCGTGGTGACCGGTGGCCAGCACGTCCGACAGGGTTAGGAGCGAGGCCATCATGTCCTCGGAGTGTCCGGAGCCGGGGACGAGCACCAGCGTGCCGTCGGCCAAAGGTACGCGCACCCCCTCGCCTTGGCCGCCATCTCCGTTCAAGGGAAAGAAACCGCCGGAGACGCACGCCGTCGTGATGCCGTGGCGGCAGTGCGGGCAGGTACCGTCGCTGAATGCGAACGGCGAGATGACGAAGTCGCCCTTGGCGACCGTGCGCACGTCCGCGCCGACGTCCTCGACGACGCCGACGAACTCGTGGCCGATCGGCCCCGGCTCGAACGGCGACTCGCCACGGTAGAACCACAGGTCCGACCCACACACGCAAGCGAGCACGACCCGGACGACGGCGTCGGTCGGCGCCACGATCGCGGGGTCCCGGCGATCGGTGACCGAGATTGAACGGGGCTCGTTGAAAACGGCGGCACGCATCAGTACGCCTCCTCGATCGCTACTGATATGGAGTGGGTGAGCCCGCGGTGGTGGTTGGTGGTCGGATGTTGATGGTGCGGTCGCGGGGGCGTTGTCGGGGCGGCACGGGCGGAAGGTCCAGTCTGCTCGACGGCGGGGTCAGAC
>Ga0302326_10015923_pt1 | contig 15776 bp, 13 predicted proteins | sample Palsa_T0_3_FD_202264 | JGI IMG/M metagenome (GOLD analysis project Ga0302326, IMG submission 202264) | Peat permafrost microbial communities from Stordalen Mire near Abisko, Sweden - Palsa_T0_3 | ecosystem: Environmental > Terrestrial > Soil > Palsa > Peat permafrost | place: Sweden: Abisko... | reverse complement strand
CGCCGACTCGTCGCTCTCGCGCAGGTCGGGCAGTTGCAGCCGCCCGCCGATCTCGCGCAGCATCTGCTCGTCGATGTATTTGACGGAGAGAACGATCGGCGCCGCGGCGTTGCCGGAGGCGAGATCGTTCTCGGAGCCGACGGAAACCGCCGCGACGATCGCCGGGCGGCCGAGGAAATCCTCGATCAAAGCCGCGGAGCGGCCTGGGGTTTGCGGATCGTGGACGGTAATGACGGGCATGGCGCGGCCGGGCAGGGCGGAAAGCCGCCCGCGCAGCAGATCGAGAACGGTCGCAAGCCCGCTGGGCACATCGATGGCGCCGAGATCGCCGGACATGCGCGATCGCGCGTATTCGGTCTGATCAGAGCCGTCGACGACTAGGACGAGGTCATGGTCGAAAAAGGCTTCCAGCCAATTACCGACCCGGCGCTCGATCCATTGATGATCGTGCCCGGCGCGGATCGCCTGGGTGGCGCTGTTGGTGGCGGCGACGCTCTCGACCTCGCGCAAGACACGCGCGGCGCGCGCCGCGATCGCCTCCTGGATCAGTTGCTGCTCGCGATCGAGCAAGACCTCGTTGGCGCGCCGTGCCGAGGTCACCACCGCGACGAGGAGGCAGACGATCGCGACCGCAACGATCACGCCGATGGGCACGATCAGGCGCAGCCGCGCCTGGTCCCAACGCGACCGGCTGTTGTCCTCGGCGATTTGCGGTCGCGCCGAAGTAATCACGCACCCACCATGGCAGTGTTCTTGTTCGCCCCGACCATAGGATGAAAAAGATTGCAATTCGCTTGCACTTAAGGCGCAGGGGCGATCGCCGCGATTGGCGGCGGTAAAACCGTCGCGTCGGTTAATGACGGGTAAATTTCGCGCCCTCGCGTTGCGGCCGCCCGCGCCGGCGCCGCGTTGCGTGCGCGAATTCCCGGCTTTTTCGGCCGTTCAGCGCCGGTTGCTGTAAGGCGGACGGGGGATGGCGATGTGGGCGGCGCGTAAAGCGGCCGACCAGCGCTCGCGCAGATCGGTAAAATACGGCTCCCCGGGCTCGATACGGTAGATCAACTCGGCGTCGCAGGTGTCGCGCCGCACCACCAGGAGATCGATCGGCATGCCGACGCTCAGGTTCGAGCGCATGGTGGAATCGATGGAAACGAGCCCGACCTTCAACGCATCGTATAGGTCCATGCCATAGCTGACCGCGCGATCGAGCACCGGCTTGCCGTATTTGTGCTCGCCGATCTGTAGATACGGCGTGTCGGTGGTGCACTCGATGAAATTGCCGGCGGAATAGACCATAAACAGCCGCATACGCTCGCCGGCGATTTGGCCGCCGAACAGGAACGACACGTCGAAATTCACGTCCGAGGCTTCAAGCGGCTTGCCCTCGGTCTCGTGGATGGTGCGGATCACATGTCCCACGCGTTGCGCGGCCTGGAACATGGTCGGCGCATTCATCAGCGTTTCGTGCTCGCCGGTTTCGGGGTTGTCGTAGCCTTCGGTGAGGATACTGACCACCGATTGGCTGATGGAAAGATTCCCTGCGGACGCGATCGCCATGATGCACTTGCCGGGATTGGTGAAGACGTGCAGCTTGCGGAAGGTGGCGATATTGTCGACGCCGGCATTGGTGCGTGTGTCGGCGAACATCACGAGCCCTTCGCGCACCAGAATTCCGCAGCAATAGGTCATCGATTCGCCAGCTCCCCTGCTCGATCTTTATAGCGGGTGCGGTCGGTTTGCGGCAATGGCGCGGCGACTTTGCGCCCGCACTCACTGATCGACTTTGATCGCGACCGCCAGGGTCTCGCCGCCGGCACCGTAGCGTATGCCGCGTACCGGAATGGCTCCCAGGGCATCAAGCCCGACGGCGACGCGCACATAGGCATCGGTCGGGCAAACGCAATTGGTCGTATCGAAACCGACCCAGCCGAGACCTGGCACGAAGGCCTCCGCCCAAGCGTGCCCTGAGTGCTGCTCGACGGCGCCGTCGGCGCAAAAGTAGCCGGCGATATAGCGGGCCGGGATGCCGAGGCTGTGCGCCGCGCCGATGAAGATATGCGTCAAGTCGCGGGCGATGCCGCGCTTGCGCGCGAAAACTTCCGCAGCGGTCGCGGCCTCGGTCTCCAAGGGGTCGCTCTCGCCGCGCATCCCGTCATGCAGCCGGTGCAAAAGGGCGTGAAGCTCGCCGAGGACGTCGCCGCCGTCCGCTGCGTGGATGGTCTGCGCAAAATCGCGGATGCCCTCGTCGGCCCGCGTCAACGCCGTATCGCGCAGGAACAGGCTCGGCGGAAACCGCTCGAAGGTCCCACGCACGACCCCCTCGGTGTCCTGCGTCTCGACCTGGCCATCGATGCTGATGATGAATTCCGCGAACGGACCGTCGGCGCTGAAGACGTGCATGAGATTGCCGAAGGCGTCTTCGTGGGAGTTGAGCCGCGCGTCGGCGGAAGCCTCGATGCGCCAGTCGATGACGTATTGGCCTTCGTGGTTGCGCGGGGTGAGCCGCAACACCTGGATCATGCCCGTGGCCGGCGGGTCGTAGCGATAGACAATGCGGTGGGCGATGCGAAGGCGCATATCAGGTATCAGCGGTTGAGTAAGGTGTGGACAGAGCATAGACGATATAAGTCAACACTGTCCTCTAGCTTCTGATTCCTGACGTAACTCCCGATCCCCGACTCCTGATTCCTAATCACAGCAGATACTGCTGGGCTATCGCGGTTCCGAGCCGGTTGTTGTCCTCGACGAAATCGTCGATGAACTCATGCAATCCGGTCTGGAAAATTTCGTCGATGCGGCTGTTTTGCAGACGCGAGCGCACCGCACGCGACTGCCGCTGCGCATTTCCCTGGCGACCATAGGCGTTGGCGATGCGGTCGAGATTTTGCACCAGATTCTCATAACAGCTCGCCAGCGAGCGCGGCATCTCGTCCCGCAGCATGAGCAGATCGGCGACCAGCCAGGGCTGGACGTTCTGGCGATAGACCCAGTGGTAAGCGGTGAGCGCCGAGACCGAACGCAGGATCGCGGCCCACTGGAAATAATCGAGCGGGCCGCCGACTCTTTCGTGCGCCGGCAGCAGCAAATGATATTTGACGTCGAGGATGCGCGCCGTGTTGTCGGCGCGTTCGATATAGACGCCGAGCCGCGAGAACCAATAGGCGTCGTTGCGCAGCATGGTGCGGTAGGCGGAGCCGTCGAAGCGTAGCGACGCTTCTTGCACCCAGCGCAGGAAGCGGGCGAACTCCTCGCGCGAGCGCGGACCGTTGCCCCATTTCTTCAGCTCGAGCCAGGCGCTGTTGATGGTGTCCCACATCTCGATGGTGAGTGCAGTGCGCACGGCGCGCGCGTTGACGCGCGCGGTCTCGATGCAGTTGCGGATTGAGGACGGGTTGCTCGGCGAAAAGGCAAGGAATTCAGTGACGGTCTCTTCGTTCGCTTCCGAATAGGCCGTGAAGAAGGCGCTGGCGCAGCCGGCGGTGGCGACCGCCGATTCCCATTCGTTGGAGGTGCCGACATAGGTGAGCGGGAGCGCCGTGAGCCGGTACGTCGTATCGAGGATGCGCGCCAGATATTCCGCGCGCTCGACGTAGCGGGCGAGCCAATAGAGATTGTCGGCCGTGCGCGAGAGCATTGGTTCAGTTCGCCTTCATCCGTCCAACACCCAGGTGTCCTTGGTGCCGCCGCCCTGGCTCGAATTGACCACGAGCGAACCCTTCTTCAGTGCGACCCGCGTCAGCCCGCCGGGCACGATGCGAACGCGATCGCGGCCTGACAGAACGAAGGGGCGGAGGTCGACGTGGCGCGGCGCGATGCCTTCCTCGACGCAGGTCGGGCAGGTCGACAGCGCCAGCGTCGGCTGGGCGATGAAATTCCGCGGATCGGATTTGAGCTTGGCGCGGAACGCGGCGACCGCCACCTTGTCGGCCTTCGGCCCGATCAGCATGCCGTAGCCGCCGGAGCCGTGCACTTCCTTGATGACCAGGTCCTCGATGTTGTCGAGCACGTAGGCCAGATGCTCGCTCTCCCGGCAGCGCCAGGTCGGCACGTTTTTCAGGAGCGGTTCTTCGCCGAGATAGAACTTCACGATGTCCGGCATGTAGCTGTAAACCGCCTTGTCGTCGGCGATGCCGGTGCCGACGGCATTGGCGAGCGTGACGCTGCCGGCCTGATAGGCCGACATCAGGCCGGGCACGCCGAGCGCGCTGTCGGGCCGGAACACCAGTGGATCGAGGAAATCGTCGTCGATCCGGCGATAGATCACGTCGATGCGCTTTAAGCCCTCGGTGGTGCGCATGTAGACGATATCGTCCCGCACCGCGAGGTCGCGGCCCTCGACCAGTTCGACGCCGAGCTTGTCGGCCAGGAACGAGTGCTCGTAATAGGCCGAATTGTAGACTCCGGGCGTGAGCAGCACGACGGTCGGCTCTCCCGATGCGGTCGGCGGAGCGATCGATTTCAGCGTCGCCAGAAGCTCGTCCGGATAGTTCTCAACCGGCGCGACGCGGTAGCGCGAAAACAGCTCGGGAAACAACCGCAGCATGATCTCGCGGTTCTCCAGCATGTAGGAGACGCCGGACGGCGTGCGCGCATTGTCTTCGAGCACGTAGAAGTTCTCGGCGTCGACGCGTACGATGTCGATGCCGGCGACATGCACATAGATGTCGTGCGGCACCTTTTGCCCATTCATCTCCGGGCGAAAAACTGGATTCTGAAAAACCAGATCCTCGGGCACGATGCCGGCTTTGAGAATCTCGCGGCGGCCGTACACGTCCTTGATGTAGGCGTTGATGGCCTTGACGCGCTGCTCGAGGCCGCGTTGCAGGATTTGCCACTCGGCCGCCGAGATGATGCGTGGAATGACGTCGAAGGGGATGAGGCGCTCCTGCGCCTCGGGCTCGCCATAGACGGCAAAGGTGATGCCGATGCGGCGGAAGAACAGTTCCGCCTCGCGGCGGCGGAAGTCGAGCACGTCGGGGGGGACCTCGCCCAGCCACTGCGACAGTTCGGCGTAGGCCGGCCGGACCGCGCCCTCGCTGCCCCTCATCTCGTCGAACATATTGATCCCCGGCCGCTCGATCCCAGCGCTCGAAATGCCTGCCGCATCAATGGCGGTAGCGTAAATGTAGCAAGCTTTGCGCCAACTCGAATAAGCTGGGCGCAGGCCGTAAATAGGGACTATCCCCTGCGATTGCTCATGTTTTAGGCGGGATGACCACCCTGACGGCGGCCCTGCTACAGATCCTGGAAGCGCTTCGTTTCCGCGACCAGGCTTTCCAGCAGCGGCGCCGGCTTGAAATCCTCGCCCATCGTCGCCTCGAATTCCCGCAATTTGGCGAGAACTTTTTCGGGGCCGATCAGGTCGGCGTAGAACATAGGGCCGCCGCGATAGACCGGCCAGCCATAGCCGTTGATCCAGACGATATCGATGTCGGAGGCGCGTTGCGCCTTGCCTTCGGCGAGGATCCTGGCGCCCTCGTTGATCATCGGATAGATGCAGCGCTGCAAAATCTCGTCGTCGGAAATCGTGCGCCGATTGATGCCCTTGCTGGCGGCAAAGTCGAGGATGATCTTTTCCACCATGGGCGAGGGCTTGGCGTTGCGCGCTTCGTCGTAATCGTAGAATCCGGCGCCCGTCTTCTGCCCGCGCCGGTCCATCTCGCAAAGGATTTCCCGGATGGTCGAGGATTTGCTCGTGTCCTTCGACCAGCCGATGTCGAGACCGGCGAGATCGCTCATGGCAAACGGTCCCATCGGCAGGCCGAAATCGTAGATCACGCGATCGACGTCCCAGGGCATGGCGCCCTCGAGGATCAGTTTTTGCGCTTCGCGCTGGCGCTGATGCAGCATGCGATTGCCGACGAAGCCGTGGCAGACGCCGACCAGAACGCCGACCTTGCCGAGCTTCCTGGCGAGCCGCATCGCCGTGGCGATCACCGGCTTGCTTGTCTTGGCCCCGCGCACGACTTCGAGCAGCCGCATGACGTTCGCCGGCGAGAAGAAATGCATGCCGAGCACATGGTCCGGCCGTTTGGTCACCGCGGCGATCTCGTCGACGTTGAGGTAGGACGTGTTGGAGGCAAGGATCGCGCCCGGCTTGGCAATCTGGTCGAGCTTGCGGAAGATGTCCTTTTTGATCTCCATGTTCTCGTACGCCGCTTCGATGACGAGATCGCAGTCGGACAAGGCATCGAGGTTCAAGCCGGGGGTCAGGAGTCCCATACGCGTTTGCACGTCGGCCGGTGTCAGCCGGCCTTTTTTCGCGGTGTTGTCGTAGTTGCGGCGGATGGTGGCGACGCCGCGGTCGAGCGCCGCCTGTGCCGTCTCGACGACGGTCACCGGAATGCCGGCATTGAGGAAATTCATCGATATGCCGCCGCCCATCGTGCCGGCGCCGATGACGCCGACTTTCTTGACCGACAGGACCGGCGTGTCGTCGGGCACGTCCGCGATCTTCCACACCTTCCTCTCGGCAAAAAAAACGTAGCGCTGGGCGCGCGATTGCGCGGTCGGGATGAGGTCGAGAAACGCTTGCCGCTCGAGCTTCATGCCTTCGTCGAAGGGCAGGTCGACGGCGGCCTGCACGGCGCGCAACGCGGCCTGCCAGGCTTCGAAGCCGCGATATTTGCGGGCATATTCGCGGCGGACTTTGTCGAATATCTCCGGCCGGTTGTAGGCGGCTTCGATCTTGTCGTGGAGGTCGCGGATCTTGCGCAGCGGCATGTGTGTGTCGATGACCTTGCGCGCGAAGGCGAGCGCCCCGTCGCGCAACTTTCCCTCCTCGACCAAAGTATCGACGACGCCCCATTCCAGCGCTTGTTTGGCAGCAAACGGCGTGCCCGAGAGGATGACCTCGATCGCGTTCTCGACTCCGCTCAAGCGTGGCAGGCGCTGCGTCCCGCCGGCGCCGGGGATAAGGCCGAGCTTGATTTCGGGAAGGCCGAGTTTCGCCGACGGCACCGCGACCCGATAGTGGCACATCAGCGCCATTTCGAAGCCGCCGCCCAGCGCCGTGCCATGAATGGCGGCGATGACCGGTTTGGGGCCGCCTTCGAGCGTGGCTTGCAGCTCGGGCAAAGTCGCGCCCTTCGGTGGCTTGCCGAATTCGGCGATGTCGGCGCCGGCGATGAAAGTGCGGCCGGCGCAAATCACCACGATGGCTTTGACGGCGGGATCGCCGGCGGCCTGGGCGACGCCGTCGCGCAGGCCGTTGCGGACGTCAGCCGACAACGCATTGACCGGCGGTGAATCGATCGTGAGCACGGCGACGTCGCCCTCGCCTTCGCGGGTCAGATCGGTCACGGTATTGATGGCGGTCATTCCTCGTTTCCTCTTTGCTTGCCGGGTTGTTATGGTCTGCAATAAGCTGTCGCGCAAAATCCATAATGCGCACGGGGAGGGACAATCGTGTCGCTATTCGACCTCAGTGGCAAGGTGGCCGTGGTCACCGGCTCGTCGCGCGGCATCGGCCGCGCCATCGTCGAGCGCATGGCCGAGCAAGGCGCGAGCGTCGTCGTTTCCTCCCGCAACATCGAGCCCTGCCAGGAAGTCGCGGCAGCGATCAACGCGAAATTCGGCGACGGCCGCGCCATCGCCATCGCCGCGAATATCTCCTCGAAGGAGCAACTCACGCGTCTCGTGGAGGAGACGACACGGGTTTTCGGCCGGATCGACGTGCTTATCTGCAACGCCGCCTCCAGCCCGCATTACGGGCCGATGCACACGCTCACCGACGAGCAATTCCGCAAGACGCTCGACAATAACATCATCTCCAATCATTGGCTGATCACGCTGGTGGTGCCGCAAATGATCGCCCGCAAGGACGGCTCGATCATCATCGTGTCCTCGGTCGGCGGCTTCAAAGGCAGCCCGGTGATCGGCGCCTATTGCATCTCCAAGGCGGCGGACTTCCAGCTTGCGCGCAATCTCGCCATCGAGCTCGGGCCACACAATGTGCGGATCAACTGCATCGCGCCGGGTCTGGTTCGCACCGACTTTGCGCGCGCGCTGTGGGAGAATCCGGACACTTTGAAACGATCGAACGCGCGCACGCCACTTGGTCGCGTCGGCGAGCCGGACGAGATCGCCGGCGCCGCGATCCTCTTGGCGTCGCGGGCGGGGAGCTTTGTGACCGGGCAAACCATCGTCGTCGACGGCGGCGCCACGATTACCTGATCGCGGCCGCGCGCCTTCAAAGTCGTGCGTTGGTGTATTTGCGCATTTCCAGCCGCGAGATCGCGCGGCAATGCACTTCGTCCGGACCATCGGCGAGGCGCAGCGTACGGATATGCGCGTAGGCTTTCGCCAGCCCCGCGTCGTCGCTCACGCCCATGCCGCCATGCGCCTGGATGGCGTCGTCGATCACCCGCAGCGCGATACGCGGCGCCGCCACCTTGATCATGGCGATCTCAAGCTGCGCCGCCTTGTTGCCGACCTTGTCCATCATGTCGGCGGCTTTCAGGCATAATAGCCGCGTCATCTCGATGTCGATGCGCGCTTCGGCGATGCGCTGCTCCCAGACCGAGTGCTCGGCGAGCTTTTTGCCGAAGGCAACGCGGGAAAGGAGCCGCTTGGTCATCTTTTCCAGCGCCACCTCGGCGGCGCCGAGCGTGCGCATGCAGTGGTGGATGCGGCCGGGCCCGAGCCGGCCCTGAGCGATCTCGAAACCGCGGCCCTCGCCAAGCAGGAGATTGCCGGCCGACACGCGAACCTTGTCGAGCACGACTTCGGCGTGCCCATGCGGCGCGTCGTCGTAGCCGAACACCGGGAGCATGCGCACGACCTTGACGCCCGGCGTATCGAGCGGAACGAGGATTTGCGATTGCTGTTCGTGCCGAGCGCGTCTCGGATCGGTCTTGCCCATGACGATGGCAATCTTGCAGCGCGGATCGCCGACGCCTGACGACCACCATTTGCGGCCGTTGATCACATAGTCGCCGCCGTCGCGGACGATCGAGGTCTCGATATTGGTGGCATCGGATGAAGCCACCGCCGGCTCGGTCATCAAAAACGCCGAGCGGATTTCGCCGGCAAGCAGTGGCTTGAGCCACTTGGCCTTTTGCTCCGGCGAGCCGTAGCGGTGCAGCACTTCCATGTTGCCGGTGTCGGGCGCCGAGCAATTGAAGACTTCCGAGCCCCAGGAGACGCGGCCCATCTGCTCGGCGCAAAGGGCATAGTCGAGGTTGGTCAATCCGGTGCCGCGATAGGCGGCTTCGTCATGACCGGGCGAGGGCGGCAGGAAGAGATTCCACAGGCCCTCGGCTTTGGCTTTCGCCTTCAACTGTTCGAGGATCGGGATGACCTTCCAGCGCTCGCCTTCGGCATCCTGCGCCGCATAAATGTCCACCGCCGGATAGACGTGCGCGTCCATGAAAGCGATGACGCGGTCGCGCCAGTGCTTTTGCCGTTCCGAAAGCGAAAAATCCATGGCGTTCCTCTCCCCGGCTTCGAGCGAAACATACACCGGCAATTCGCAATCCGCACCCGTACTTGAGCCGCCGGGGCTGCCGCGCTAGAGGAGGCCGAAAGCGCGGAGTTCCTCATGACCGGCGCCGCCGAGAACAAGAGCAAAAGCGAGATCGTCACCGCCGGCCTCCTGGTCATCGGCGATGAGATCCTCTCCGGCCGTACCAAGGACAAGAATATCGGCCACACCGCCGAATATCTCACCGCGATCGGCATCGACCTTAAGGAAGTCCGCGTCGTGCCCGACGACGAGCCGGAGATCGTTGCCGCGCTAAACGCGCTGCGCGCGCGCTATACTTATGTATTCACCACCGGCGGCATCGGCCCCACCCACGACGACATCACCGCCGACGCGGTCGCCAAGGCGTTCGGCGTGCCGATCGACTATAACACGCGCGCCGTCGAAATTCTACGCGCGCGACTTGCGCAGACGGGCGGCGTGATGAACGAGGCGCGCATGCGCATGACCCGCATGCCCGCCGGCGCCGAACTGGTGCTCAACAAAATCTCGGCGGCGCCCGGCTTCCGCATCGGCAACGTCATCGTCATGGCTGGTATTCCGGCGGTGATGCAGGCCATGCTCGAATACGTGACGCCGCAGCTCAAGACCAGCGCCAAAATGCTGTCGGAAACCGTGCGCGCCGATTGCCGCGAGGGCGACATCGGCACCGAGCTCGGCGCGATCGCCAAGGCCCATCCCGACGTCATCATCGGCTCCTACCCGTTCATGGACGAGCGCGGCGCCAACGCCCATGTGGTGATGCGCTCGCGCGACCCGCAAAAGCTCGCCACCGTCAAGGCGGAAGTCGAGGCCATGCTCAAGCGCGTGCACGCGCAGCTCGCGGCCGGTTAGCGCGGCTCGACTGCCTGCAGCTGGCGCTTTGGCGGCAGCGTGGCTCAAATCGCCGTGATGGGCAGCGCCGCAGCGTTCACGGCGATGCGCCTTGCAGCGTTGGGACCTGACGCCTACTTTCGACGCGCTTTTAATGTGAGGCGCGACCGCCGATGAGCGAAACCGAAGCTCTCTTCAATGTGTTGCGGCAGTCGGCCCAACCCGATTGCGTCGCCGCTATCGAGCGATTGGTTCGTGAAGGGCGCGATCGCGACCTCTGCCGTGTCAACGTCCTCGCTTTCGCCGGCAAGCATGGCCTCGACGAGGAGCGGGCCATCGCCGCGTTCCTGCACGCCGCCCGGCTCGGGGGGTTCGAATTGTCGTGGAATGTTCTCTGTCCCGGCTGCGGCGGCGTGCTCGATGCGGGCGCGACGCTCAAGAACGTGAATCGCGATGAATACGACTGCGGACTGTGCGCCTCCGGGTACAAGCCGACCCTCGATGAGATGGTGGAGGTGACCTTCACGGTGAGCCCGCGCCTGCGTCGCATCGCCGCTCACAGCCCGGATACGCTCTCCGAAGTCGAATACTACCGGCAGATTTTCTGGTGCTCCGGCGTCGATCTGCCGGAGACGCTTGAAGACAGCCTCGCCGAGTTCACGATCGATTCGATCGAGTTGACTCCGGGCGGGAAGGCGGTGCTGTCGGTACAACTGCCCAATGATTTCGTCATCGTATTTGATCCGGTGACGCACGGAACGCAATTCATCGACGTCAAAGGTGAGCCGACGCGTGAGCGGCAGACGCTGACGATGGTGTTCAACAACGTAAAGGCGCCGGTGGGGACGATCGAGATGCGGCCGGGGCCGTTGCGGCTTGCGCTCGAGAACCGCACCGACCGCCGCGTGCTGCCGGCGCTGTGGATCGCCGCTGATCCGTTGCACCATCTGCTGGGCAAGCGCCGGCCGTTCCTGACGGCCAAGCGCCTTCTCAGCAATCAGACTTTCCGCGACATTTATCGCACCGATACGCTCGACGTCGATCAGCGCCTCAAGATCACCAGCCTCACTTTTCTCTTTACCGATCTCAAGGGCTCGACCGCCCTCTATGAGCGGGTCGGCGATCTGATGGCCTACGACCTGGTCCGCCAGCATTTCCACATCCTTTATGAGGTGGTGGCGGCGGAGGCAGGAGCGGTCGTGAAGACGATCGGCGATGCGGTCATGGCGACCTTCACGACGCCCGACCGGGCACTGGCGGCGGCGTTGCGCATGCGCGAGGAAATGACGCGCATCAACGCCGAACGCCAGAACGAGGATTTGCTGCTCAAAATAGGTATTCACGAAGGGCCGTGTCTCGCTGTCACTCTCAACAATAGCCAGGACTATTTCGGCCAGACTGTGAACATGGCTGCCCGCGTGCAGGGCCTTGCCTCCTCGCGCGCGATCTTCGTGACCAAGTCAGTGGTGGACGACGAGAAGGCGGCGCAGATCCTCAAAAGCTCTGGTTTGCAGCCGACGATGCAGCGCGCGGCGTTGCGCGGAATCACCGACGAGACGACGGTGTACGAGATTCCCTGATTGCCATCGGTGCGCTTGGTCTGATATCGGCTGCAGGGTTCGTTCACCTCGCCGCGAGGACCTTCGATGGCCCACCTCGACGTCCAGCAGACCGACGACCAACCCGCCCGGCGCGATCCGGCAAAGATCTTTCCGGTTTCGTGGGACCAATTCCATCGGGACTCGCGTGCGCTCGCCTGGCGATTGAGCGGCGCCGGCCCGTTCGAGGCCATCGTCTGCATTACCCGCGGCGGTCTGGTCCCGGCGGCGATTGTCGCGCGCGAACTTGGCATCAAGCTGATCGAGACGGTCTGCGTGTCGAGCTATACCGGCACCAATCAGGGCGATTTGACGGTGCTTAAGGGTGTCGCGCAAGCGATCATCGCGCGCGGTGGCGGGCAGGGGGCGCGGGTTCTCCTGGTCGACGACCTCGTCGATACCGGTAAGACCGCGAAAGTTGTGCGCGAAATCGTACCGCGCGCGCATCTTGCCACGGTCTATGCGAAGCCCATGGGCCGGCCATTGGTCGACACCTTCATCACCGAAGTGTCGCAGGATACCTGGATTTACTTTCCCTGGGATACCGGACTCGCGTTCCAGCCGCCGATCAACGAAGCTGGACTGTAGCGGGCTCCTTCCTTCTTGCGGTGGAGGGGTTCCCGGGCGTAGCGACAGCTTTTACGCGCGGGCCGCTGCGTCTATGATCGGATCTAGCGTATGGAGGGTTTCGCCCATGGACGCCGTCACGCCGAAAACCAGACACGCCACCGCCGACACGCATTCCCACGTCGTGCGCCCCGCCGGCATGGAGTGGAAGAAGACCCGATTCCCCGGCTGTGAGGTCAAGGGGCTCCTCTTCGACAAGGAGACCGGCCTCGTCACCACGCTGATGCGGCTCGCGCCCGGCGCGGTGCTCCCCGACCATGAGCACGTCAAGATCGAACAGACCTACATCCTCGAAGGCAGCCTGGTCGACAAGGAAGGACCGGCGAAGGGGCTCACCGTCGGGCCCGGCGAATTCGTCTGGCGCGAGGCCGGCACCCGCCATGTCGCCTGGACGCCGCAGGGCGGGCTGATGCTCGCCATGTTCCAGGTGCCCAACAAGTTCTTCGAGCGGGACGGCCGCGTGGCCGACGTAACCGGCGCCGATTGGGACAGCGTGTGGGGGCACGTCTTCAAGGACTAGTCCCGCGTTGCGGCGCTCTATCAGGCCGAATTGGGGGCGATGTCAGGAGCTGACTATGCTGCGGAAGCTTATGCAGGCGGGCGCAATCGTCGCCTTATTCACGGGACCTGCTTTCGCCCAGTCGACCGACTCGGCTCATGCGAGCATCCCCTTGAAACCCGAAAAGCCACAGACCCAGGAAGAAATCGAGAAGCAAAAGGCTGCCGATCGCGCCTACGATGCGGCGATCAATAAGATACCCGACAAGAAGTCATCTTCCGACCCGTGGGGCAATATTCGTCAGACTTCGCCGACGGCGTCCAAGAACAAGACGCAATAAATAGGTGTCGCTGCCGTATCGTGTTCGCTTTCGGCGCCCACGCCGCGAGTGCTACAAGTGCGGCCGCGCGGACCTGCTTTCGGGGTCCGCTTCGCGGACGTGGCGAAATGGTAGACGCAAGGGACTTAAAATCCCTTGGGGGAAACCCTGTGCGGGTTCGAGTCCCGCCGTCCGCACCATTAACCTTTTCGACCTTTTTCCGTCAATAGCTTACTGGAAGCATTGGCCTTTTCCAATGGCGATGCTACAAATCACGCTACAAAACCGTTTTGTAGCGTGGCCCAAATGCCTCGAAACGCGACCAAACTTTCGCCTGCCGATAAGGGCGGTTTCATCGCTCGCAAAGTGATCCCGTTCGACGTGCGCGACGAGTACGCCAAGCTGTACGGCCAGCGTACTGAGGAACGCTTGAATACTGGCCCGATGCCGGTCCTACTTGCGCGAGCAAAACACCGCGAATGGTCCAGCGAGATTGAAACGCGGTTCGCTAACATCCGCGCGAAGCGCGAGGGTAGGGGCCGCACGCTAACCCCAAAGGAAGCGCGAGCCTTGGCCGGCGAGTGGTACGGCTGGTTCACCGCGCGGATGGCGGCGAGCAATTGGCCGGCAGACGTATGGGAGGATTATCAAGCGCATGTGCACTTCGAGCTTTACGGTCCCGCAATGGCCGGCGGCGTGTTCTCTGGCGACCCGCTAGACTTTTGGGAGCGCGATAGCGCCATGCGTGACCGCGTGCGCCCGATCATTGCCGATGAGGCCAAGTCCGAACAGTTCCTCGCGGCCAAGCGGCTGACCCTAGATTCAGCCTCGCGGACCATGTTCCTGGATTATGTGACACGCGATTTCTTTGCCGCGGTGGCACTGCTCGCCCGGCGTGCTCGTGGTGATCATGGGCTGGACAAGTGGGCGGAACAGTTTCCGCGATACGAAGGGACGGCGGACCCGAGCCTGACCTCATGGACGCTGTTTGAACGTTGGATTGCCAAAGCCAAGCCGGCTAACTCGACCGTAGATCGATGGCGCGTCGTGTTCCTGCGGCTGCAAAGCGATTTCCCGAACACCAACGCTGCAGCGTTGTTGCCCGAGCAAATGCAGCAATGGGCCAACGGACTCATTGATGCTGATAGGACGGCCGGCACGGTCGCCGATGTATGGGTTCGCGCGGCCCGGACGGTGTTCGCATGGGCGGTCGACGAAAAGCTAATCTCGCGCAACCCGTTCACCGGCTGGCGCGTGAAGGTGCCAAAGAAGATCAGAACGCGCGAAACGAAGGCGTTCACTAGCGATGAAATCGACGCGGTATTGAGTGCCGCACTGGCGGTCGAACTGCACAGCAAAGGCGATGCGGCCAAGCGTTGGTGTCCATGGCTCGCGGCGTATAGCGGCGCACGCATGGGCGAGCTTACGCAATTGCGCGGGGCTGATATTGTCGAGCGTGACGGCATCCCCGCGATAAAAATCTCGCCGGAAGCAGGCTCGACCAAAACCGGAACCGCGCGCCTAGTGCCGCTTCATGAGCATTTAATCGAGCAAGGCTTCCTCGCGTTCGTCAAGACCAGCGGCAAAGGGCCACTGTTCTACAACGAACCGAAGGAGCCGGCGGCACCGAACGATCCGACCAATCCCCGCAAGCCGCGCTACGTGAAGGCACGCGAGCATGTCGCCGCATGGGTTCGAGATATTGGTGTCAACGATCCTGAGTTGTCGCCGAACCATGCGTGGCGGCATACGTTCAAGGCCATGGGCTTTCGCTGCGGCATTTCCGAAAAGGTGCTTGATGCTATCGTCGGACATGCGCCTGCTTCGGTCGGGCGTAGCTACGGCGAGCCGACTCTCGCGGACAAGGCTCAAGAGCTTCGCAAATTTCCACGATACAAATGAGGAGCCATGCAGTCCGCGGCTCTAAACTAAGAAACCGGGCCGCCTGAGCGATTTTCGGCTGACCAGCTGGCTCATAACCGCTTGGTTGGAGGTTCGAGTCCTCCCGGGCCCACCACCTAATAAAATCAATGACTTAGCTGGTCTATTGGCGGCAGTGGCGACAGTCATTGGCGACAGTCGGGTATGCCACTGCCGAGCGGCAAGCTATCCTTAACCCTGCGCCTCGCGTATCCTTCGCATTGTTGTGGTTGCGGCCAGTCCTTAACTCGCTTCCTTTCGCCGGCTCGATCCGAATATCGATATCTTCCGAAAAGCGCTTGATGATTTGATGACCGCGGATAGGGGGGTGCCTCCCTTCACACGGGAGAGGTCGTAGGTTCAATCCCTACAGCGCCCACCAGTTAGCCAACATATTGAGTTTTCAGCGCTTCTTGCTTTGAAATTCTGCTTGATGGTACAGCGCCGGCGCCCGCCGACATCATCATCATCGATCGCCCCGATCCCCCGACCTCCATCGTCGCCCCGAACCAGAAT
>Ga0302326_10015922_pt1 | contig 15776 bp, 15 predicted proteins | sample Palsa_T0_3_FD_202264 | JGI IMG/M metagenome (GOLD analysis project Ga0302326, IMG submission 202264) | Peat permafrost microbial communities from Stordalen Mire near Abisko, Sweden - Palsa_T0_3 | ecosystem: Environmental > Terrestrial > Soil > Palsa > Peat permafrost | place: Sweden: Abisko... | reverse complement strand
AGCATATAAACGCCCAACGGCACTTCCAGGAACTTGCCCTCGCTCGGAGCAAGCGCCACGGCAAGGGCGAAAGGCTGGCTTCGATCGGGTGAGCACCTCTCCGCGAGTTCCCAAGACCGCCGGTTCGGGGCACTCCGCAGGTAGCGGGGCCACGGTGGCACCGGCGAGGGCGGCCGGGTTGGCTAAAAAAGTACGGGCCGCCGGGGGCGTTGTGTGGCGCCGCGTCCCGGCGGGCATAGAAGTCGTGCTCGTCCACAGGCCCGCCTACGACGACTGGGCGCTGCCCAAGGGCAAGGTTGAACCGCGGGAAAGCGACGAAGAGGCGGCGCTGCGTGAGGTCCGGGAGGAAACCGGCCTCTCGTGCCGGCTCGGCCGGGAACTGCCTAGCACGACCTACAGGGACGCTGAGGGGCGCCCAAAGGTGGTCCGCTACTGGGCTATGACGGTGTTACCGGGCACAGGCGCCATCGCCAATGCCCGGCCTCCGCTGGTACCTGAGGCCAAGGACGAGATCGACGACCTCCTCTGGGCACCGCTGCACGAGGCTCGCCAGCGGTTCACGTACGCACGCGATGTCGTGGTCCTCGACGCCTTCGACGATTACCTCTCCCGCTCAAATGTTCGCCGGCAGGAGGTCAACGACGTTGCCGAAGGCGAACCACAGCGGGACGAGGCACACTAGCGCTCCTCCGAAAAGCACGGCGACCTTGCTATAGCGGCGCCTGCGCGCTGCAGCGATGCGGGTGATGACCCAGGCCGCTAACGCAAGCACGCCCCAGCCCACCGCCCCAGGTCCCGCCCCGCCGGTGCCGCTACTGCTACCGGGTGCGCTAACGCTCAACGGCGCCGCCGCAGGACTTGGCCCTACCGTTGGCGGGTCGCTGCCATCTCCAACCGTTGGCGAGCCGCCGCCATCTGATGTCGTAACGGACGAGGTGCCCGAAGCCGGCAACGCCTTTGGCACCCTGATGCCCCGGGCCAGGTGCGTGAGGAGGACGGCTCTGACAACCAGGCGGGAAGTCGCCTCGAAACGCGGGTTACAGGTCGTGAGCGTGAGCTCGGGAGCCCGCGTCGCGTCAAGAACAGCCACGTCTGACGGCGCTACGACGAACTGGCGGACCACGCTGTAGACCCACGTCGTTCCCAGCGTGTCTGTCAGGTACACGAGGTCACCACTGTGCACCTCGTTGAGCCGGAAAAACGGGGCCCCGAAGGTTGTCCGGTGCCCGGCAATTGCAACGTTGCCCGCCTGACCCGGCAAGGGCGTCCCCGGGTAGTGCCCGGGGCCCTCCTGCAGGTCTGCCTCGGCGACACCTTGGACTATGTAGCGGTCGACACCGATGGCCGGGATCTCCAAATAGTCCAGAGCCCCTCCTGGCGGCGTGACCGGCAATGCTTCGGTCCGGACGCTGGGGTCATGAACGGTTGGGCTCGAGCGGGGCGTCGTGGCCTTCCAGTCCAGCCGCGTGCCGATGCCCTTCGCCTCCGGCGCGACTGTGGTCGTCGTAGTCGCGCTGGTCTTTATAGGGAGAGGAACGCTGGCGACGGCCGCGTTGAAGTCCCGGGCCAGCCGGGCCTGGCTGTGCTCTTCGCTCAGGTTGGTACCGACCAGTTCGTAGGCCACGAAAAGAAGCACCACGAGCCCCGCCGTTACAAGCGCAAGGCCGACCTCTCGCAGGCCGTTGATCTTGTAATTGGCGGCCTTTGGCAATCCTCGTCGGAGATGTCGGCCCACATGACCAGGGTAAAGCCATTTGGGCACTTGTGCCTCTTCCCCGGCCCCTTCCGCACCGTTTCGGACTGGCGCTCGTTCTTCTGCAAGACTTCAAGAGTGCCGTTGTTGTTGGTGCGTCATGCCCACGCACGCCCCCGTAGAGAGTGGTCGGGTCAAGACCGCTTACGGCCTCTATCCGTGCACGGGGAGAGGCAGGCAGAGGGCCTCGTCGCAATCGCGGGTCTTTTCCTGCCGCCGGCACGTACACTCTCAAGCCCTTACACCCGGTGCCTCCAGACGATGGAGCCGCTGAGCCGAGCCCACAACTTGGCCGTCGAGGTCAACGATGACCTGTCCGAAGGACAGAGCTCGGCGGCTGTCAGCCTTATCAGGTCTCTGGCCGGCACCAACGCGGTCGTGTGCACGCATGGGGACGTGATAGCGGAGATCCTCGTGACGCTCGCCGACGAGGACAGGGTCGACCTCGGGCTTACCCCGCGTCAGGCGAAGGGCTCGGTCTGGGCGCTCGAGGGGAAAGACCGCTTTTTCACCTCGGCCAGGTACTTCCCCCCGGTGGTGGCGGAGTCCGTCTGAATTGGCAAGACAACCCGAATTGAACGGCAACGAGGCCCGCGACCTTTTGGCTCTCCTGGTCCAAGCCGTCGACAAGGCCAATCAGGGCCTTGTGGTCTGCAACAAGAAGGGCCGCGTTGTGTTGCGCAACGCGCCTGCGAGAGAGCTGGTCAACGCCCGCGACGGTGACTTCTTGGCAGAGAAGGCAGTCGAAGCTGCGCTCGGGCGGGCGCTCGCGGGCGCTTACCACGAGGAGACTCTCGACCTTTACTCCCCCACACGGCACACCCTGAAGATCAGGGCGTACCCGTTAGGAGGGTCGAACCCCCCTTCCGGCGCGATTGCCCTGGTAGACGATGTCTCGGAACTGCGCCGCCTGGAAGCTGTGCGCCGGGACTTCGTCGCCAACCTTAGCCATGAGCTGAAAACCCCGCTCGGGGCGCTGAGCCTTCTTGCAGAGACACTCGACGGCGAAGAAGACCCCGATGTGGTGGCGCGCTTGACGGCGAGGGTCGGTGCCGAAGCAACCCGCTTTTCCCGGATCGTCGACGACCTGCTCGATCTTTCGCGAATAGAGGCCGGTGCCACGGGGAGCCTCACCGAGGTCGCGCTATCGGCGGTCATCGATGAAGCAGTTGAGGGTTTTCAGGAGCCCGCGGCTGCTCGGGGGATCAGGCTGGAGGTCGCTCCCCCTGGGCCCGTCCTGAACGTGATGGCCAACCGCAGGGATCTCGTTTCTGCTGTAGCCAACCTTGTCGACAACGCCATCAAGTACTCAGAGCCTGGTGGCGCCGTGTACGTGGACGCTGACCGGCGCGGCGACCGGGCCTGTTTACGCGTCAGGGACGAGGGCGTCGGCATCCCCCGTCGGGACCAGGAGCGGATCTTCGAGCGTTTCTACCGTGTTGACAGGGCAAGGTCGCGCTGGACTGGTGGGACCGGGTTAGGTTTGGCTATCGTCCGGCACGTGGCCGCGTACCACGGCGGGGATGTTTCTGTCGATTCTGTTGAAGGGGAGGGGTCGACTTTCACGTTGTGGGTGCCTCTCGCTGACCAGGGACATACCCGTGACTGAGCAGGTAACGGTCCTGCTCGTCGAGGACGAGCCCTCGTTCGTCGAGGCTCTTGTCGTCGGCTTGAAACGGGAGGGGTTCCGGGTGGAGGTCGCATACGATGGTGCCGAGGCGCTCGACAAGTTCGCCTCGGTGCGGCCTGACCTGGTCCTATTGGACGTCATGTTGCCGCGGGTTTCGGGCATCGACGTTTGCCGCACCATCCGGGCTGCTGGCTCCCGGACGCCGATCATCATGGTCACCGCCAAGACAAGCGAGATCGACACTGTGGTCGGCCTCGAGGTCGGAGCCGACGACTATGTCAGCAAGCCGTACCGCTTACGCGAGCTCGTCGCTCGGATGCGAGCCGTACTGCGCCGCACACCCCCTCCCGAAGAGGTCCCTGACGACAGCGACGTGCTGGACGCAGGCGACCTGCGCCTGGACCCCGAACGACATGAGGTTTACCTCCGCGGCCAGGAGGTCAGCCTTCCCCTGAAGGAGTTCGAGCTCCTCGAACTCCTAATGACCAACGCCGGCCGGGTCCTGACCCGTGAGACCTTGATAGACCGGGTGTGGGGCCCTCACTACGTGGGCGACACAAAGACCCTCGACGTACACGTGAAGCGGCTACGAGCGCGCATAGAAGACGACCCGGCACACCCACGGAGGATCACCACGATCCGTGGTCTGGGCTACAAGCTCGAGTCCACTCGGGCGAACGGCGACAACTCCGACGCCGACTAGGACGGCCATCAGCGACTGCTAGCACCGCCTCCAGGGGCTTTGGCGTGCCGCCAGGGACGTCGTTGCACTAACGCCGCAAGCGGAAGAAGCTCTTAGACTTCGCAGGCAGGATGTCGTCATGGTGGGGATCGGCCTGCGGTGCCTCGACGTCCTGCGCGCCGGGCTCGTTGCCTGCTCTTGCCCCGTCGTCGGTACCCGGCGCCATATCGAGATCCGGGCCGTCGGGAACGTGAGGGCTCAAACCGTGGCCGTCGGGACCGTAGTCGTTGGGAACGTGGCGGTTGGGAGCGTGCGGGCCCAAACCGTGGCCGTTGGGACTGTGCCCGTCACCGGTGACCAGGGTTGTCCGCGCCGGACCATCGTCGGCGGGCGGCGTTGTCCTCGCGGAAGCGGCGCGAGCAGCTGCGCCGGCGAGGTTGCTGAGCGCCCGAGCCGCGGAAGAGGCAGCCGCGTTGGAAAACAGTGGCTCATCTTGAGCGCCGGTCCCAACAGGACCGGGAGGCGCGGTAGGCGTGACCGGCCCAGGGGCCAGCGTCGCCAGTGCGCGAGCTGCGGCGGCAGCACCCGCGGAACGGGGCAGGCCGGCGGGCCCCGCGGGAGGGGCAAAAGGTCTGCCCGTACCGCCGGGCCCTGGAGGACTGACCGATGGGCCGGCAATGGGCGCGGGACGGAAACCACCAGCTGCGGCGGCTGCGGCTGCCGCCGCTGCGGCGGGACGGAGAGCCACGACGGCAGTGGGAGCTTGGGGCTGGGGCGGAGCCGCTTCGAGCGGCGTCTCCCGCCGAGCTTGGGGCTGCACCGCTGCCCAGGCGGAGGGCGGTCGCGGGTGGGAAAGAGAGACCAAGATGTTGTCAACGTGGGTCCTACCAGCGCCCGCGGAGGACCTCAGCATCGGGTGCTGCCCCATCGGGTGCGGCCCAGTAGCATTTGTCCCCAGAAGAGACGCCCGAGGTGGCTCAGCAGGCGAGCCTCCCTGGCTAGCCGAAATAGCAGGCCGGTCGGGCCGATCGTTCATTTCCGGTAGATACCCGTTGTCGAGCCCGGGGACACGTAGGCCCGCGACAGGATCAAGGTCGGTTTGCAACTCTGGCACATAGGGTGCGTCGGCTGCTCTCGTGCGCCACTTGAGACAACGGCGGCCGGCTTGCCGGAACATCTCATCGCATCGACGTCCAGGTCATCTTTCGCTGGTGCTCACGCCCCTCTGGCAACCTCGAGGTCGGGCCGCGGCTGTACTCTCGCCAGGTGAAGGCCGTCCACCCAGAAGGCATCGGTGAGACCACCGGTACCGGTGGTTGGTTGCTGCGTGTGCTCCCGACGGCGCGCCGCTGGGCGTACTACCCGTACTGGCTCCCGGTGGAAGGGCAGGCCGACCATGCCGGCCCACGGGACACGCCCTTCCGCCGGCTGGCGACCGTGCACGGCCTGTCCTCGGCGGGTGACGCGTTAGTGGCGATCGCTCTCGCCGGGTCCGTTTTCTTCGACGTCTCAGCAAGGGCAGCCGAGTCCAGGGTGGCTCTGTCGCTGGGGCTGACGGTCGCTCCGTTCCTCGTAGTCGGCCCCTTACTTGGGCCGCTCGTGGAGCGCGCCCGCGGTGGGCGGCGCGCGATCGTCGTCGGTTGCGCAATTGGCCGAGCGATCTGTTGTTTTCTGATGGCTTATTGGGCACACTCGCTCGCCCTTTTCCCTGTCGCTCTTTTTACACTCATTTTTTCGAAGCTTTATATGGTCACGAAGGCCGCTCTCGTACCTGGTGCCGTAAGCGCTCCCGGGCAGCTTGTACTCGCAAATTCGAAGCTGTCCGTTGGGGGATCTGCGGCTGGGATAATTGCCGGCGGTGCCGGTGCGGGCGTGCTCGCCTTGTTGGGTTCGCCCGGGTTGCTGCGTTGCGACATCGCCGTTTACCTCGGCTGTGCTTGGGGTGCAACCCGGCTGACAAACGCCAGGGTGCCGCCGCTGCCAGCTCTCGCCCCTGGGGCACCAACAACGTCAACGTCAGCGCCACTGGAGCCGGTGCGACCGGTGTTGGCGCCCGGGGGACTGGCGCAGGCATTGTCATCAACCACTGGGCCGCCCGGCGTGAGGGCGGCAACGGGATTGCCGCCCGGAGGGCTGCAACTTGCGGCCGTAGCGACCGCCGCGCTGCGTTTTTCCACCGGGTTCGTGACCTTCCTGCTCGTGTTCACTTTCAGGCGCGGCTCTGCCGCCCTCATCTGGTACGGCCTCGCTCTCGGCGCGAGCCAGCTCGGGAACGTCTCGGGGGCGTTACTGGCGCCAAGGTTGCGCAAGCGAGCCCCCGAGGAATGGATGGTGACAGGATCGTCGGTAGTGGTCGGGGCGGCCGCTCTCAGTGCCGGAGTGATCAACTGGGGCAGGCATTGGGCCGTAGCGGTAGTCCTTGCGGGCGGGATCGGTCTCGCTGCAGGCGCGGGGAAGCTGGCCTTCGATTCGATGGTCCAGCGCGACGTGCCGTCGCGGCTACGCGCACGCTCCTTCGCACGTTTCGAAAGTGGGTTCCAACTCTCCTGGGCAATCGGCAGCCTGTTGGCCGTCCTGGTCCCGATGACCCTTTCGGAGGGTTTCATCGCCGTCGGGATAGTGGGCCTGCTGGGAGCTATGGCGTTCGCCGGGGGTTCGGTAAAGGCGCGGCGCGGGACGCTGCCAACATGGTGGCCGGGTTCGGCGCCCCGTCCTGCGCGTCCACCCGCCGCAGGCAAGCCTAACGGGCCAGCTGGGCTCGGGCAGCGGCCTGGGCCTTGACCGCCCCGGCCCTGACAGCCAGGGCCTACGTCACGCCTACATCACGCTCAGCCGAGCAAGTCGATGCGAGCGAGCCACAGGCCCGGCGCGTCGATCTCGGCAGGAGTCGGGAGCCCGGCCGGGCTTTCCCATAGACGAGAAAGCTCTCCCTCCCCTGCGCGCTCCAACACGCCGCGCACGAACGCGTGCCCTCTATCTATGGTCGTCTGGTCGAGCTCGATGCCCAGGAGCTTGCCGAGCACACGCTGGCCCGGGCCGTCCTCGAGCCGCCGGCGGCGGAAAGCCTCGCTCACGAGAGGGTACGAACCGACCAGGCCTTTCCCGACCTTGTCGACGATGAAATCCGTGTACCCGGCCACCGCTGCCAGGAACGCCTTGAACGGCCCGAGCAGCCTGCGTTGCTCGTCGCTCTGGATATCGCCGAGGAGCGCTTCGGGGTCGCCAAGGGTTTGCTGGAAAGACGTGAGGTCAGTCGGGTCCAGGCTGCCCAGGCGCTGCTCGATGGTGTCCATCTCGACGTGGAACGCTCCGGTGTACGCCATGAGGTGGTCCCTCAACGCTGCCGCGACGTGGGCTCGGCTCAGAACGGCATGGTGGGCAACGTCCCGCAGGCCCACGTACATGCGCACGTCGTCAGGGGCAAGCTCCCATTCCTTCGCAAAGCCGTCGATCACGTCCGGCACCGCCATCAACTCGTCCGTGCCGGGCGCCAGCATCGGCATGTCGTACTGGCCCATCGCCCTGCTCGCCAGGTGCCCGACCATCGCACCCGCCTGGGCGCCTAGGACCAGCGGCCCGATTACATGGGGAAGGTTCCCGAGCAACTGGTCCATGGGGTTGCCCTCCCCAGGCTGTGAGGGCTTCGTCTGCTCAGGGGCTTCGCCGTCCGGGCTGAGGGATGTAGCGAGCCTCAAAAGAACGTCTTTCCACGCCTCGAGCGTCCTCGAGGCCCACTCGGTGCGGGTCACACAGTTCAACCCGAGCCACCCGCGGCGAGACGTGGGCATGCCCGTAGCCTCTCCTACGTACATATCTGCGACCCTGAGCAGCTCTTCCATACGGATGCGCGCCAACGGGTCAGGGTTCGTCTCCGGCTGACCTTCGGTAGCCGCCCACGCCGCCAACTGCCGTGCCACGTCCCAGTTGAGCGGGCCCTGAGCTGTCAAGAGCCGGGCGAGGTCGCGCAACAGGTCCCCAAGGGGACCACCGCCCGAGAACGGCGACGGGTTACTCATTTCTAAAGGTTACCGGTCGCGACCGCCCCAATAACCTGCCGCCCAAAAAGTGCTCGAAACGACAACAGATGATTAGGGGCGCTCGCTAGCGCTATCCTTGATCCCCATCACAGGGAGCACAGTTGTCGTCACGGGGGCTGCCGGCAACCTAGGTCGCAGGGTTACGGCCTGCCTGGCAGCGCTTCCAACGGTGGAGAGGATCCTGGCGGTGGATGTCGTCCCGATGCCGGCCACCGCTCCAGAGGTGGAGGCGCACGCTTTCGACCTCTCGTCGCCCGGAGCACAAGATGAGCTCGCCGCCCTCGCCAAGCGAGCTGACGCCTTGGTGCACCTGGCGTGGGAACCGGAAGGAAAACAGAACCTGCGGGCGCTTCAACACGTCCTCGAAGCCGCCGAGGCAATCGAACCAGCACAACTTGTCCATCTGTCGAGCGCGACCGTTTATGGGGCGTGGCCAGACAATGCCGTCCCGCTCACCGAGGAAGTTTCACCGCGGCCTAATGCCGAGCTCGCCTATGCAGTCGAAAAAAGGGACGCAGAAGAATTAGTCGAGAAATGGTCGAGGTCTCACCCTGACCTGGCGGTCGCCATTCTCCGCCCAGCATGCACCGTCGGGTCGATTGAACAGCCCCTCTACCAAGCTCTGGCCACGAGCAAGCGTCCTCCTCTGGGTGCCGAAGGGCGCATCGTCCAGTACCTTCACGTCAACGACCTTGCCAGCGCCGTCGTGCACACTTGCGAGAAAGGGCTGTCGGGTACCTACAACGTGGCGCCTGACAATGGCGTGCGGGAAGAGGTCGCAGGAGCGTTGGCCGGAGGGTCGGCCAGCCTCCCGTTGTCCGCCCCTGTCCGGGCGGCACTAGCCGAATTGCGTTGGCGTTTGTGGCGGCGCGGTGCGCCGCCCGGAGCGGGGCCCTACGCCGAGCACACCTGGGTTATCGCGGGCGACAAGCTGCGTGCGACGGGGTGGCGCCCGGAGTACAGCTCCGAGCAAGCTTTGGTGGTCAGCGATGAGCGCGCCCACTGGGACGAGCTCCCCCCCAACAGGCGAGTCTCGGCGGCACTTGCGGCAGGTGCAGCCACAATGCTGGCTGTCGGCGCCGGCAGCGCCATGTGGTGGCGCCACCGGCGTTAACTTACGCCGAGCAGCCCTTTGGCAGTCCCTAGCCGGGGTTCGCCGTGGCCGGCTGGGTACCCAGGGTAATATCGGCTTGCCGACGATGACCGGCGTGCAGCCAGTCGACGCTCACCACTTCCCCCGGCTTTGCCAGCGCAAGCCACGCAATAAGAGCCCCTACTGAAGCCGCCGGGTGCCCGGCGATCGCGGTGATCACGTCGTTGTCGGCAATGCCAGCTTTGGAAGCCGGGCTGGCTACCGCGACACTTTCGACCTCGATAGCGTCGGCTACCCCGAGCTCCTGGGCACCCGGGCCGGAAATATCAGTTGCTTGCAATATGCCGAGCCACGGATGGACCTCAGCCTGCCCGCCGGCCTTGATCATGGCGTACATGTCGGCCATCGCCGTATCAATTGGCGTTACATAGGTGAACCCTGGCTTTGCCAATTGGCTGGCTACCTGGTTGGCGATCCCGATGAGCGCCCCGGAGCCATCGACGACTGCCCCGCCGTACGCCGAGGGGTCTACCGACATGTCCGCAACCAGCATCGAATACATCGCGCCAGAGGCACCTTCGACGGGTTGCAGATAGCTCATCGAGTCGTCTATCGAACCGGTCGCAAACTCCGAGCCGTTGCTCTGGCCTGCAACCCCCGAGGAACCGACCGCATAGATCGTCCCGCCTGTTTGGACGTCGGCAACACTCCCCGGAACGGCCGGGTCCACCGGGTCTGGTGCGCCCATTACGACGCGAACAACCGCTATCCCCCCAGAAGGATCCGTCCCGACCAGGAGCCCAGCTTTCTGCTGGCCCCAATAAGACAGAACTTGCACTTGACTGCTAGAGCCCGCCGTCGAAAAAAGGGCGCTGTCGGTGAGGATATAGCAATCTTGGCCATCGGTACTCACAATGACACCCGAACCGCTGGCAACTCCTTGTGAACCGTTTACGCTCAACCCGACCACAGATGGTGCCACCGAACCCAAAATGCCAATGGCGTTGGCATCACCCCCGGGGGTAGTGCCCGACGCAGCGTGCGACGCCGTTTTTGTCACAAAGACGGGGGTGGGTTGGTTGACTGCTCCTGTGGCTATTAGCACTCCTCCGCAGACAAGGGCTCCGACGACCCCGGAAATGACCCCGACGACCCAGGTTCGCCCCTCCGGGCCAACCAACCAGCGACCTGCCGAACGGCTCGGTCGTCGCGCGACGACCGACGGGTTGGAGCGGACCTCGGAGGGATGCCTCCAAAGCCGGTCGTCCGGGGGCAGCCATGGGCTCCCGGGGTTGTCATCGTCCTCTTCGCCGGGACCATGTGGCGGTTCTTGTTCGGGATCCATCCTGCACACGAGGTTACTGACCTGCTCGGCCGCGCTGACATCGGCCCCAGCGATCTGCGCCCCTTCGACTTCGGGGGGTGGACAGGCCTACGATTGACCGGTGTTGCTGCCTCCCCCAGGAGACGACTGGGTTGCGTTGTCCGCTGAGCCCCTCGACCTCGGCCAGTTTGCAACCTGGGCCGTAGTCCCAAGCTGTGGGGCGGTGGCCGTTTTCGCGGGCACCGTCCGAGACCACGCGCAGGGGCGGCCCGGGGTCATCTCGCTCGAGTACGAGGCGTACGCGGGCGTCGCGCTGGACAAAATGGTGTCGATCGCGCGGGGGCTACGCAGGCGGTGGCCGTTTGTAGGTAGGGTTGCGCTGGTGCACCGCACCGGTTTACTCGTGCCTTCCGAGGTTTCGGTCGTAGTCTCAGTTTCTGCTCCGCACAGGCCTGAGGCTTTCGATGCTGCGCGCTTTGGCATAGATGCGATAAAAGCGGGTGTCCCGATCTGGAAACGCGAAACATGGGAGGGCGGGAGCGCATGGGGGCTCGACGCGCACCCAGTTGACCGCTCCGGCGTGCCACATTTGAGCGAGGACCATCACGTGAGCCAGTTAGGGAGCTGAGGACCACATGGGCATGCAGTTCCTTATGGCCTCCGTCAAAGCGGGCCATACATCTGTCCAGTGGTGGACGCTGGCTTGGATCGCGGGCGCGGCAGTCGTAGCGGCCGTGACCATTGCGATAATCGTCATGGTTTCGCGCCGTCCTAAATCGATGGAGGACGGCATGGCCGAGTTCTCGCGTTCGCTTCAGGCTGTGGCACCGGCCCACCGCTCTGCACCCAAGGCCGGTCTGGGCGGGACACGTACCGGCCCGGCAAGAGCACAAGAAGAGCGCTCCGTCCGGGCAACGAGAGGAGAGACCGAAGGTGTCTAGGGATCTCGCAATAGACCTGGGTACCGCCAACACGCTCGTCTATGCAAAAGGACACGGCATTGTCCTCAACGAGCCAACCGTTATCGCTTTGGATAGCCGCACCAACACGGTGCTCAACATGGGCCGTGAGGCCTGGCAGATGATCGGGCGTACACCGGGCTACATAGTGGCGGTGCGGCCCCTACGCAAAGGCGCCATCACCGACTTCGACATCACCCAACGGATGATCGAGCTCCTGCTCAAGCGCGCCGGGATCTCCCGGTTCGGTCGCCCCCGGGTACTCATATGCGTCCCGTCGGCAATCACCGCTGTCGAAAGACGCGCCGTCGAGGAGGCGGCCCGCGCCGCGGGAGCGAACAGTGTCAGCCTGATCGAGCAGCCGACCGCGGCGGCTATTGGTGCCGGCCTGCCCATCCATCAACCTCTGGGGAACATGGTCTGCGACATCGGGGGTGGCACGACAGAGACGGCGGTCATCTCGCTTGGCGGCGTCGTCGCCCTCGAAGCGATACGGGTCGGTAGCTTCGACATAGACGCGACAATCCAGGCCTACGTGCGCCGTGAATACGGCATCGCGATAGGCGAACGCACGGCTGAAGAGATCAAGATAGCCATCGGTTCGGCATGGCCGATGGACGACGCAGTCAAGGCCGAAGTCCGCGGGCGCGACCTTATGAGCGGGTTGCCCAAGACCGTGATCCTCGCACCCGAAGAGGTGCGAGAGGCGATCGAGGAGCAGGTGGGAGCCATAGTGGACGCTGTACTTCGCTGCCTCGGCGGCGCCCCTCCCGAGCTTTCGCAGGACCTGCTGAGCGAGGGCCTGCACCTCGTGGGCGGTGGCGCCATGCTGAAAGGCCTGGACCGGCGCCTCTCGGAGGAAACGGGCTTGCCGGTGCGCCTGGTTGACGCGCCCCTCGAGTGCGTGGTGGTCGGCGCCGGTAAGTGCATCGAGAACTTCGATGCTGTGCGTGACCTGCTCATGAGCTGAGCGACCGGCCCCGCTGTCATGGACGGGGACGGCGGCCGAGGAGGTCCTCGGCGGTCTGGCGTACCTGCCAATCGCTGTCGAGCGCTGACCGCGCCAGCGCAGCCTCCACATCTTCGCCCTCGAAAGCGGCCAGCGCAACGACCGCGCGACGCCTGATGGCCGGCTTGTCCTCGAGGGCCGCAAGAACAGCCCCCAACCCTGCTGCGCTGCCCAAACCTCCTAGGGCCGCAACCGCGGCTTCCCTGCACAGGGGTTCTTGATGACTGGCTGCGACGACGACGATGCGATCCACGACACTGGCTTGCGTGCCCGGTTGCCCTGCCAGCTCTTCGAGCTCGCCCAGTGCGTAACAGGCGGCCTCGACGACTGCGGGCGAACCATCAGCGAGTGCTTCGCACAGTTGGCCCGCCAGCGCGGTCATGCGAAGGCGCCCAGCTAGGTCGCAGGCGCGCCGCCGCACCTCGGCGGCGGGATCCGCCAGTGCAAGGACCACGTCATTGCCCTCGAGCGCGCCCATTCTGGCGAGGGCGCCGAGAGCACCCGCCCTTACTTCGCTGGCCGGGTCAACAAGTGCCTCCCGAGCCGTTTTCTCGTCGCCCGTGTGCCCGGCAACAGCAGCCGCGCGCCTTCGGGCGGCGCTGTTCGAGACCTGTTCAGGAACCGGGGCCAACAGAGCCCTCCTTTCCCAGCAACCCCTGACCGCGTGAAGTCATGGGAGGCGCCAGCCCGGGCGGTCCCCAAATGAGCGTCTCGGCATGGCAACCTGGGAACAACATGCACTGGCGCCCGGGCACCCCCCCATCGTCGCGCCGGCCAACATTGTTCGGCGGAGGACGACTGGCTTCCGCGATCATTGGGCTGGTGGCCGCCCTGATCGCAGTACTTGTGGTGGAGCTGGTGGCATCACACGAGGCAGCGGGCTATTTCCTGTTCTCGCCGGGTACGGCCCCCGTGATCACTCCGAACAGCAGGTGCCAATTGTCAGGCGACGGCGAGCTCGCTTTGCCGGACGGAGTGCCCTGCGTACGCCTGGTGCTCCCGCGGGACAAAACACACGACATAGACGGCGAGCTGATGATGGTGGACGTGGAAGTGGGCCAGGCCGGCCCCGTCGCCTGGCTCGAGTACGAGCTGGGGCTGCTCGGAAGGTCACGACAGTTGTACCCCGTGGCCGTGTACGCGGGGCCCACGCCCACCTCTGAGCTCGCTTGCCAGGACACCCAAGAGATGGTCGATGCCAACGAGGACTCCGCCCTCGCTGCTTTGGCGCAACTGCACTACAAGGTGGGCGAGGACTATCTCGGCGCGCAGATCGACTCTGTGTACGCAGGGACCCCGGCCTGGCGCGCTGGGCTGAAATGCGACGACCTCATAACCGCGGTCAACGGCAAACAGGTGAGGACTGCTGCTGAGGTAACGGCCCTGCTGGCCCGCATGGGCCCGGGGACGACCGTCACATTCACCGACCACCCAGCCAATGGCGGGCGCACCAAACGGGTCAGAGTGCAATTAGTTAGCCCGCCCCAAAGCGCGCTTGCGGACGGTTTCACCGGCCACTCCTACATCGGCGTTGAGATTGAAACCCGCGTCAAAACGGTGTTACCCTTCCCGGTGTCGGTTGATGCCGCCGGGATAGGTGGGCCGTCGGCTGGTCTCGCGTTCACTCTTGGGATCCTCGATGCCTTGTCAAATGGGAAGCTGACCGGGGGTCACCGGGTAGCTGCGACCGGCACGATCAACGCGGAGGGCGGAGTGGGCGACGTCGGGGGGGTACAAGAAAAAACGGTTGCGGTGGAAAAAGCCGGGGCGCAGGTGTTCTTCGTCCCACAAGTCGAGTACGCGGTGGCAAAGTCCGTGGCGAATGGCAAGCTCCAGGTCATCCCTGTAACAACCCTTGGCCAAGTACTCCAAATCCTTCGCCAGCACTATGGGGGTGGGTTGCCAGAGCCAGGCGGCACCGGCGGAGCGTAGCCGCGGAGCCTAGGCTACTAGGACATGCCAACCGACCGTACTCACCACCATTCCGATCTGCCGGACATGTCGGCCGACCTGATAGCCGGGCGTCGTTTTGGTCAAACTTGGCGAGGCTACGACCCTGACGAGGTGAAGCAGTTCCTCGCACGGGTGGCTACTCAAGTGCGGTTACTGCGCGACCGCATCGAGACGGCGGATTCGGCAAGACGGGACGCCGAACAGCGCGCTTCGCACCCCGAGATGGACGAGGCGGCTCTGATGTCGGCCGTTGGGGAAGAGACTGCGGGCATTCTCCGCAGCGCACGAAGCGCTGCTGCGGAGATAACCGCAAAGGCAGAGGCCAACGCTGAAGCCTTAGTCGCTGCGGCAGAATCCAAAGCCACGGACCTGGTCGCCCAAGCAGAGTCCATGCTGGCGAGCCGCACCGCCGAAGCGGAAGCCACTGCGGCTGAGATCTTGGCTAGCGCGCATAGCGAGGCCGAATATCTGAGCCAAACGGCCCAACAGGAAGCCGAGGTCCTCGCTGAAGAAGGGGCCGAAAAGTACAAGGAGATAATCCAGGCTGCCCAAGATGTACGCGAGACGATCCTCACCGACCTTGCTCGGCGCCGCAACCTTGCGACCGTCCAGATCGATCAGCTGCGCGCCGGACGCGAGCGCCTTCTCGACGCGTACCTCGTTGTACGCCGCACCCTGGACGAGGTAACCGACGAGCTACAGCGAGCCGGCGCCGAAGCCAAAGCGGCCGCCGATGCGGTCGGTCGCCAGGCCGGGAGCGAGCACCGTGAAGAACCGTTGGAATTGCGGGCAGATGAGACATTGGGCTCGCCCATCCCCGCTATCGCCAGCAAGCCTGCGGCTTCTTCGAAGGAGCAGCTGACGCCCGAGCAATCGCCAGTCGTTACGGCCCCCAAAGTCGCCCAATTGATGACAACTCGGGCCCAACGAAGGACCGACACCCCGGCGCCCGTTCTTCCAGCAGCGCTCAAATCTGAAGCACTTGCAGAAAGGCGCTCCGGCGGAGCGCGACCGACAGCAACGGCAGCCCAGGAAAGCACTGGCGTGGTGTCGCGGGCCGACTCAATCGAAAGTGTCCGGATCCTTCGCAGCGACGATCTGCCACCAGCTGGCCAAGCTGCGACTGCTCTGCCGACAGGGACCGGGGCGCGGGCCGGCAAAGTACAGGAGACCACCCCCGAGCCGGGAACGTTGACGGAGCCCGACGACGGCACCGCTGCTAGCCAGGAACGGGACGTGCAGGGCCTTTTCGCCCGGATCCGGGCTAGCCGCGCTCAAGCCACGAGCGAGGCAAGGAAGAGCCTCTCCGACGCCGCTGACCTGGGCCTTGACTTCA
>Ga0302326_10015919_pt1 | contig 15779 bp, 5 predicted proteins | sample Palsa_T0_3_FD_202264 | JGI IMG/M metagenome (GOLD analysis project Ga0302326, IMG submission 202264) | Peat permafrost microbial communities from Stordalen Mire near Abisko, Sweden - Palsa_T0_3 | ecosystem: Environmental > Terrestrial > Soil > Palsa > Peat permafrost | place: Sweden: Abisko... | reverse complement strand
GTTGCGGAAGGTGGTCTGATTCCCCAGCGTCGTGCTGCTGGGCTGGGACAAGAGCCGCTCGTTCAGATCCGTGTTGGGATCACCCGAATCCAGCAGATTGCCGCTCTTGTCGAAGATGTCATAGCCGGTGAGTGCTGTTGTCGCCGTCGCCAGGGCATACACATCGCCGGTGACGGTGTTCACTTCAAGCTTCAAGTCGGTGGCCGCGTTTGGACTAAAGGTCACTGATTCTGTCCTGACCGAAGGGCTGACAATCACACTGCTGAAATCCGTCTGGTTGAAATTGGCCAATACATCATTGTAATCGCCCAGCCCCGTGGTCTGACCGTAGTGGAACGCGGCCTGGGTCCAGAGCGTGCCGGTGTTGAGGTGGGCTACAACAATGTTGTAGTCCGCCAGACCCACGCTGCCAGCCAGCGTCGCGTCTCCCAGCAGCGTGGGCTTGGCTTCGAGAGTCTTGGCGGGTAACCCGGCAGGATTTCCCGGGTCAGTCACATCGGCGTAGCCGATGGCGTAGCTGGATGAATGGGCTTCAACGTACGAACTGGTGATCCCTGCTCCTGTCCAGGGCCCGCTGTTGTACGCCGAGATGATCAACAATTTCACAGTAGCGATCGGATCGGCGCCGGTTTCGTAATTGATATACATGGGACTTTTGAGCAAATCGAGCGTGCCCGACAGCGTCAGCGTGCCCGTGTTGGAGTAAGTCGGGGTGACGGTCTGATTGCTGATGGTGATTTGCGCCGAGCCGCCGCTCTGACCGGAGGCGGAGGAGTTCTGCTGGAATGTGAATGAGCCCACGTTGAGGTTTGCTGTTGCGCTGCCGCCGGTACCGGCGCTCGCGCCGCTGTTTGCGATGCCGCCGGCTCCCGCAGTGGCGGTTGAAGTGTCTGAGAGGTTTCCCCAGGGACTGTTATCGTTGACGGTGGCCGTTGCGTTTCCGCCCGTGCCGCCGGTGTAGGTGGCCCCTGATCCGTAGCCGCCGTTGCCACCCGGAGCCGAGGCAAGCAGAATCACTTGCCCGGTGCTGCTGGGCGTCCCGGTCGCGGTGGCCATGCCCGCTGCGCCGGCGCCGCCGTTGCCCAGCGTTTGATTGTTCCCGCCTATGCCGCCCTGCCCGTAGGCGTTGACATTGACCATCGTGTTCGCGCCCGTGCCGGTGCCGGTCGCGCTGGCCGTTCCATTGCCTCCGGCACCGGCAATTTCCACGGTGCCATTTCCAGAGACGTTGCCGCCGTAGTTGCCGCTGAAGTAGTAGTTGGCATAGGCGGTAACAGTGATCGTCGGCGCGCTGCCGGTCACGCTGGCGATCGATTGACCAGCGCCGGCCGCGCCGCCGGGAGCGTTCTGTGTACTGCCGCCGTTGCCGCCGTTGGCGAAGGTGTTGGCGCTAAAGGAACTGGAACTGGGCGACCCTGTGGAAGAGAAACTCAGCAGTGAATAGGCGGTGCCTGCGACACCGGCGCTGCCGGTCCCCACGCCTTGGCCGCCAGCTCCGCCGAGGGCGTCCTGCTTGAGAAACAATGTGCCGGTGGTTGAGCCGGTCACCAAATTGGAAAGGCTCACGGCATAGCCGTTGCCGCCGGGGGAGTTGCCGTCACCATCGGTTCCGCCGCCACCACCGAAGACTTGGCCGGTCACCGACACACTGCCGCCGCCGGTGGAAGAGCCGTTGACCGTCCCCAGTGAGCCGCTGCCGCCCGCGCCGCCGGAATAGGTGCCGGCCCCATACCCGCCCGGGCCGCCGACCGCTTTTGCCAGTACAGTGACGCTGGCAGAACCGGTGTTACTTCCGCTCGCGCTAGCCATGCCGTTGCCGCCCGCGCCGCCGCTGCCGATGCCGTAGTTGTACCCACCGCTGCCGCCATACCCGTAAGCGCCGACGTTGACGACCGAAGCCGATCCGACGCCCGTGGCACTGGCGGTTCCATTGCCCCCGGCGCCAGCGGTTTCCGCGATGGAGCTCCCGACGTTGCCGCCGTAGTTATAGGGGTAGTAGACATTGGCGTAGGCGTCGACTGTGATCGCGGCCGCGCCGCCGGTCACGCTGGCCGTCGATTGACCAGCGCCGGCCGCGCCGCCGGGGGCGTTCTGTGCACCGCCGCCGTTGCCGCCGTTGGCGTTGGTGGTGACGGTGAAGGAACTGGCCGATCCAGTCGTTGAGAAGCTCAGGGTTGAAGTGCCAGTCCCCGCGACACCGGCGCTGCCGGTTCCATAGCCCTGGCCGCCCGCTCCGCCGATGGCGTCTTGCTCGATTGTCAATGTGCCGGAAGTGGAGCCGGTAACCAAATTGGAAAGGCTTACGGCATAGCCGTTGCCGCCGGGCGAGTTGCCGTTGCCATCAGTGCCCCCGGCACCACCGTAGACCGAGCCGGTTACCGACACGCTGCCACCACCGGTGGATGAGCCGTTGACGGTCCCCAGCGAACCGCTGCCACCCACGCCGCCGGAAAAGGTGCCGGCACCGTATCCGCCGTTCCCGCCGACCGCTTGTGCCAGAACAGTGACGCTTGCTGAACTGGTGTTGCTTCCCGAAGCGCTGGCCATGGCGTTGCCGCCCGCGCCGCCGGCACCGGAGATAACGCTATAGCCGGCGTTGCCGCCAACTCCGTACGAATCTACGGTGACCGCCGCGGCGCCGCCAGTGCCTGTCGCGCTTGCCGTGCCGTTGCCGCCGGCACCGCCGGTGCCAAGGGTATAGTTGACTCCGCCGGCGTTGCCGTATCCATAGGAGTAGACATCGATGGTCGAAGCCGAGCCGGCACCGGTGGCGGTGGCGGTTCCACTGCCGCCCGCACCCGCCGTTTCCGCCGTGCTGTTTCCCGAAATGCTGCCGCCATTGCTGTTGGCTGCATTTGAGTAGTTGGCGTAGCAATCAATGGTGAGAGCGGAGCCTGCGCTGGTGATGTTCGCGGTCGACTGCGCGGACCCGCCAGCACCGCCGATACTGTTCTGCGCTGAACCGCCAGAGCCGCCCACGGAACTCAAAGCGACGGACGCGGAGCTGGCCGATCCGGTGTTCGGGAGAGTGAGCGTCAAACTGGAGGCCCCGGCCGTTCCAGCGCTCGCCGTTCCGCTGCCGTTACCGGCGCTGCCGCCATAAGCAGTCTGCGTCAGGGTGAGAGCGCCGGAGGTCGAACCGGTGATGGCATTGGAGAAGCTGATCGCAGAGCCACTGCCGCCGCCGGCGCCGCTGGTGCCGTTGCCGCCCGCGCCACCGTAGACCGTTGCAGTGACCGAAACGCTGCCGCCGCCGGTGGATGTGCCGCTGACGGCCCCGAGCGTCCCCGCTCCGCCAGCGCCGCCAGTGTAGCTTGCACCCGTTGCAGCGCCGCCGATGCCCCCGTCCGCCAGAGCCGCAACAGTCACGCTCGACGAACAGGAATTGGTCCCGATCGCGCTGGCGCTGCCGGTCCCGCCGGCGCCGCCACTGCCCAGCGCACTCTCTCCGCCTTCACCGGCATAGCTATCGGCGGTGACGCTGACCATCGAGGCGCTTCCCGTGCCGGCGGCGCTGGCTGTCGCGCTTCCGTTTCCACCGACCCCGCCGGTCTCAGCGACAGTGTTGGAGTTGACGTTGCCGCCGAGTCCCAGGCCACCGTAGTAGGTGTTGACATCGGCCGTGGCGGTGATCGAAGAGGCAACGCCCGTGATGCTGGTCGAGGCCACGGAGGCGCCGCCTGCGCCGCCTGTATTATTTTCCGCGGTGCCGCCCACGCCACCCGAGGCGGTGGTGGTGATGGACACAGCGTTGGCAGAACTGGTGGTGGAGAGGCTGTAGGTGGAAGTGGCGTTTCCCGCGAGTCCTGGGGTCGCATAACTTACGGTGCCGCCGTCGATGCCGCCCGCGCTCCCGCCGTAGGCACTTTGCGAAAGCGTTAGGGTGCCGGAAGTCGATCCACTGATCGCGTTGGAGAGGCTTACGGAATAGCCATTACCGCCCGTGGCGCCATTCTCCGCCTCTCCGCCGCCACCGCCAGCCACGCCGGCGCTGACCGAAACAGCGCCACCGCCGGTGGATGTACCCGAAACCGGCCCGAGCAATGCGCTCCCGCCACTGCCGCCGGCGTAGCTTCCATTCGCTCCCTGCCCGCCATTGCCGCCCGAAGCGATGGCCATGACGGTCACGCTGGCCGAGCAGGAGTTGGAGCCCGTTGCAGACGCCAGGGCGTTGCCGCCGGCGCCGCCGCTGCCTGCGCTGCCGTTGCCGCCGGGGCTTGAGTTCGCTGTGGCCGTCACGCTGACGGCAGACAAGGTGCCTGTACCGACCGCGCTCGCAGTGGCCGTCGTCATGGCGCCCACTCCGCCGCTGGTGCCCGAACCGGCCTCTCCGTAATCGTTGTTGGCGCTATACGCATAAGCATCAACGGCAACCGAGGATGCCGCACTCGTTACACTGACCGTTGCCGTCCCGCTGCCGTCGGACGCGCCGGCGGCAGTGCCGTAGGCCTGACCCCCGTCGCCAGGGTAAGCGTTGGCGGAAACCGATACGGAGTTGGCCGATCCGGTGGTGGAGAGGGTCAGGATTGAGAGTGCGCTCCCGGCCTGTCCGGCGAATCCGGCTCCGTAGCCAGATCCGCCGCCACCGCCGAAGGCGCTTTGCGTGAGGGTGAGCGTGCCCGACGTCGCGCCGCTTACGACGTTGCTCAGGCTGGTCGATGCTCCGTCGCCGCCGGAGGCGCCGAAGGTAACAGTGCCAACGGCGTAATCGCCGGCGTTCCCGCCGCTGCCGCCATATGCCGAGCCCGTGACCGAAACAGCGCCCCCTCCTGTGGAAGAACCGTAAACTGTCCCCAGCGTGCCCGAACCCGCGTCGGTGCCATTGGTACTCCCTTCACCCGATCCTCCGCCTCCACCCTCCCCGCCCTGCGCGGTCGCCGAGATGGTGACCGAGTCCGAAGTTGAATTGGAGCCCTGCGCCGACGCCGTGGCATTGCCGCCGACGGCGGCGGCACCGGCAGGGCCGTAGCCCGACGGCGAACTGGGACCGCCGTTGCCGCCGTTGCCGCCTTGGCCGCCTGTCGCGGATGCCGTCTCGCTCACCGGCCCGGCAATAACGTCCGTCGTGTCCGCTGTTGCTGAAGCGCCTCCGCCCGCCGCACCATTGCCGCCGGTTCCGCCAGGCCCCGAATTATTCGAAACGCCTTCGCCGCCCGAACCGCCCGCTCCGCCAGTTGCGTAGGCGCTGTTGGACGCATCCGTGCTGGTCGCGTTGGCTGTTCCTGTTCCGCCGGGAGTACCCGCCGCGCCCGTTTCAAAGGCGCCGTTGGTGCCGGCAGTTCCCGTAACGTAGGTGGTCTCGGCAACGCCCGGCATCGTCCAGCCCACCACCGCCGTCGCCGCTAACAGAATGGAAGCCACCCGCTTCGAAGACACATTTTTTCGATGAGCCATCCCGTACCCCGAGTTAAATGACCATGATTCAGAAATGAGCCGATTCGCGGTTGGTTCCACCCGATAGGAGCGCCGGGAATTTCAACGTTTCATCTGGGGCAGGTCAAGATAATTCTAGAAAACAGGGAAAATTTCCATTGGGCTTTGCAGATTTGACACGAGTGAGAGCACTTGCATTTCGCGCAATGCCTCGCTTCGATCCACGGTTACACCGCCGCGAGTTGGTCAACCGACCTCCAGCGGGAAGTCGGTGATCAATTTGCGCGATCCAGTGATTTCGACATGAAGGGTCCACTCATAGTTTGGGTACCCAATGACCGAGGCACTTCCAGATGCCGGAGTGCCGGCGGAGATCGTGAGGCGACTATTAACTTCGAGCAGAGCGCCGGCGGCGAGCTTGGTCTGCTCCTCCTCGACGGCGATGTATTCGACAACATTCTTCCGCACTGCGAGGTTTTGGCGGCGCAGAAACAGGACCGTTGTTTCGGTGCAGAGCAGCCACGCGCGAACGTGCAGATGCCCCAGCGGTTGTTTGGCTTGCACCGACAGGCGAATCCTCAGCGGAGTGCCTCGGTTGATAGGGAAGGGCTGGATAAAAAGTCGTGGCTGGGTGATGGCGCTCGATAGATTCCAGATTCGCCGCTGGACGATTGCAAGAATCACGACGGGAACCCAGAGGGTAGTGATGAAGAGCATGCGGTCGCCGGAAACGGGTCCGCGGGCCCTGAGCACGTTCATCGACATCGCGATGGCTAAGACGATGCTCGTGATTAGCAGCAACAGATTTGCACTGCGGCGCTGGGCGATTGGTTTGCCGCTGAGCACCTCGCGAAATCCCTGGGCATCAACCTGGGAGGTCAGCTCCATCGATTTTCGTGTCGGGCGAATGATCCCCAGTAAGCCGCCGGCGCCGATCACCGCAGGAAAGAAACTGCCCGCGAACAACCAATCAAATGCCAGCGCACTGTCCTGCTGAATAATCTGCTGTGAGGCGACGATTAATCCAGCGCAGCCCGCGGCCAGCAGCAGAATGAACATAAAACGATTCATGCGCAATCACTCGCCAGCGTGCCGTTGATTCACTTTTTCCGATTGTGGGCTAGCCGACTCGACCGGACAACTTTTCCCCGCGGCCGGATTTTGGTTGGCGTGGCGCTTCCAGTCGTCGTGGTGGCGGGCGATACCGAGGAAGAATTCCCGCTGGGCAGCACATTGGCCAGGGTTTGACTGAAGTTGGCAAGAACCGTGTTGTAGTTACCCAGCGAAACCGTGCCTGAGTAGTCAAAGCTGCCGCTGGTCCACGTTTGGCCTGAGGCATTGAGGTGACTGATTACCGAGTTGTAGTCGGCCAGATTGACCGTACCGTCCAGGTTGGCGTCGCCGGCGAGGGTGTACTTCACCAGCACGGCGTTGCCGCCCAAAGTCAGTCCGTCGAATGTGCTCAGACCCAGCGTGGAGGCTTCGCCAAATCCCAATGCCGTCACGCCGGATTTGCCTTTGGCTATGCTGCTGGTAAGGCCGGGCTTGTCCCACAGCTTGTTGTCGTAAGCTTGGCTGATTTGCGACGAGACGGTCGATAGCGGGCTGGCGCCGCTACCGTAGAGGATGGCCATGTCGTTGTCGGCGAGATCGAGTGTGCTGGTGGAATCGATGGTGTACAGCGGCGCGACAGTTGCGCCGGCGGTGCCGATGACAAGCAAGCGGTAGTTGCTCACGGAACGCGCTGACCCAAGCGAAGTCACGGTAGCCGATGCGCCATTGGTGAGACTCAATCCGCCCAGGTGAATATCGGTTCCGCTTGCGGGGTTGAGCGTGACGACGGCGGCGCTGCCGCTGGCCTCGACAATCGGTTCGTCGGTATTTGGATCGGCAATGATCGATGTCGCACCGGTGACCGTCAGCGTTTGCGCTGAAGGATTCCAAGTGGCCACGCTGCCGGACCCTAGCCAGGTGGGGACGTTGACAGTAACGCTGACCATGCTGGTCGTCGTTTGTCCGCCGGGGTCGGTGATGGTCACCGTGAAGGTGTAGTTACCAGTCGCCGTGAAAGTAGCGGTGGAGTTCTTGGCGGCGTTGTTGCCGTTGGCGGAGTACGTCACCGTCGCGGGGCCGGTGGCGGACCATCTATAAGTCAAACCAGTGTCGCCCCCGTTTTCCAGTCCGAGGGCACTGAGCGCGGTCGTAGCGCCAGTCACCGGATTGGGCGTTGCTTTTGCGGCCGTGGCAACGCTGAGCTTGGGCGTGAGATCGATCACGGTCATCGAGTATGCGGGGAACGCATAAGAGAAAGTGTTGCCATTGAGATTGAGTGTGGGGTTGGAAGTCGCCAGCGCCGCCGCACCTGTGGAAGACTGGCTTTGGGCATAATCCTGCGCTTCGCCATACTGCCAGAGCTGAGTCGCTCCGCTGGGCACGAAACCTGAAAGATTGAATTGATCGGTAATGCTTGCATCGGGATTCTTGTTCAGCACCATCAGATCCAGATGACCATTCGGCTCCATCACTGAATAAACCGTCAGCTCTCCGTAGTTGCTGACCGCCGAAACACCCGTGCCACCGCTCTGCATGATCTTGGACGCCAGTTGTTCTCCGAAGTAGCTGGGATAGGCGATATACGGGCCGGTGGATGGCGGGCTGTTCGTGCCGCTGCCACCGAGGATGCCTTCATCGCCTCCTTCGCGCCAGCCGTAGAGCGAGGATGAATTGTTTCCATCGGTAACCCAGCCGTTGCGAAGATCCCAGACCAGTCCGCCGGAGTATCCACTGTTCATCAGACTGCCGATGGAATCCGCGATGAAGAGCCCGTTGACCAGGCTGGTCATCTGCTTGCCTTCGACGCCATAGTTGGAATTGTATTCCGTGGCCATGATCTTCACGGTTGCAGCCTTGGTGGTACCCATCGCCTGCTGTAGCATCGTTTCGTAATCGCTGTAGCGGGTGGACCAATCCAGGTTGCTTCCTGAATCCGAGACGGTGTCGTTGAGCAGGAATGAATCGCTTTCAGTGCCCGGGCCCTGCATATAACTGTGATCGGAAATGAACCCGGGTACGTACCCATCGGCATAGAGATCGGTGATTACCGATTGTGTCCAATTGTTATCGCTGTCGCCGGTGGGATCACCACTGTCAATGCCGATCTGAACTGCCGGGAGCTTGGAATCGCCGGCGACAAAGCCTGCAAACGCCGCGGCGAATGTCGCATACGTGGCGGGGTCATGCTGTGCGCCCGTGCTCACTCCGCCAGGGCCGGCCGTGCCATGATGATCGACTTCCCAGCTACCGTATTCTTCGTTGCCGATCTCCCAATCGTTGATGTTTGAAAACGGAGCCGCCTGATTGATCCGCAGGAAATTCAAGCCGTCATTGGTCCCCAGCGGTTTGGCGGCTCGCAAACTGGCCCAATAACCGACCGTTTGCCAGTTCACATTTTGCCACGCGCTTGTCGAATCATTCCATTCGATTCCGGTTCCAATCGTGGTCGTATCGGTGGTTGAGCCATCCAGGTACGCCAACTCCGCTTCAGCCTCCTGCGGGCTGCCCGAGCCGTAATCGGTCGTGATAATCCCCGTGCCCGCCACCTCCGAAATAAACTGTGCAAACTGAGGAATTGTGTTTGCCGATGAGTCGCCATCGTTCTTGGATACATTGAAATGGAAATCATCCGAAGATGATCCGCCGGGAAAGCGAAACAGACTCAATCCCGCCGCCACGACCATCTGCTGCGTTTGCGTGGTCGTCAGAAGTTTGTCCCAGTACGCCAGATTCACGCCGACCAGATTGTTGGTGACGCTGGCGACCTTGGTCGCGGCGTTGATCGTGGTGGACAGATTGAGCGGCAAATCGCTGATTCCAACATACGTCGGATTGACGCCAGGTTTGAATGAATAGTTCGAACCCGAGGGAAGCTGATAGGTTGTGAAACTGCCGGTTTCGCTCGCATAGCTCAGAATCGTAAAGCCGTCACTTATCGATGGCGTATATCCATTGACCAAGCTCGCTTTCAAAGTGCCCGCCAGGGTGGCCGTGCCTCCCGCGATCAAGCTGCCGAAAAACAATCCCGCCGGGGGCCCGCCAAGCTGTGTTGTCAAATTTCCCGTAGAGGACTGCGTAAATGATCCGCTATCGCTGATCGTGTCGCCGGCACCGATGGTGATGGTTCCACTATTGGAAAGGCTCGCAGCGCTAACGGTGGCTGATGTGAACGCGGTAGGACCAAACTGGACATCATCCAGATAAGCCGATCCGCCGGCTGTGCCGGAGTTACTGGTGTAGGGCCCAACTTGCAAATAAACCGAAACCGTCGCTGCGTTGCTCGGCGCCGTGAGAGTGGTTGTTGAATTGATCCACGTTCCCGCCGGGCTATTGGAATCGAGGAGCGTGATCCACGCTGAAGGCGAGCCGATCGTGTTGCCATTGGCATCCACAAAAACGATCTGCAGAAATGCTCCCTGCTCGCCGGTGAGTTGCGCGCTGGCGGGTGTGAGGGCAAACACCGACGCCGAATAGGAAACATTCGGATTTACGGAAAACGACTGATACACCCCGGAGTTGGAGCCGGATTCCAGCAACGACTGTGTTCCGCTATGGGCATATTGTGTGCTGACATAAGCGTTTCCCCATTGCCCCCAGACACTGGGCGGCGTCGTGCTGCCGCTGGTGGAAGGGGCCTCGAACCCCGGATTGCCCAGGAGATTCGTCTCAACGCCCGTGGTCTGCGTGCCTGAGGGAAGTGTTAATGTTCCGGTCGAGGTTGCGCTGTATGCGCTGCCGGCATTCAGTTGGCTCCCGGGATTGACCGTGATCGAGCCGCTGTTGGTGAGCGTCGCGCCGGTTGCAACCGATAGCGTCGCATTGCTCAACGTGAGGATGCCCGATGCCCCGATCGAAGAACTGGCCGCGACGGACAAGGTGCCACCGGAGACCGCCAGCGTATCGCCCGTCACGGCGATGCTGTTGACGGCAGTGCTGCCGGTCAAACTCACTTGAAGATTGTTGCCCGGCTCATTGATGACAACATCGTCCCCCGGCTGGGGAACCACCCCGGTGCTCCAGTCGGCCGCCGTGCTCCATAACCCGCTGCCTGTCGCGCTCCAACTTACCGTGCTGAGGAACAAACGGCTCTCCAGCGCTTCGGCACGGCAGCCAATCCCTCGCTTTTTTCGTGTTTTACGAATGCTGTTTCCATTCTCGAGAGAAACCCTCAGCGAGCCAACAGGAGCATTCTAACGTCGTTTTCCGATCCAACGCCCTCAAAAAGAAAAAGACTGGACGTCTAAACTGCATTGAGCTGCTTCACTGCCAAATCGGAGTGACAGGACACCGGTCGATCTCCGACGTTTCGTGGGGGAGACACGAATTTTGGCAGTCTGAGAGGCGCGTTTGCGCGTCATCGGGTTACCGTTGTAAGGAACCAATAGACAGCGTACGTCTCGATTTGCCCGCCGGGGCTGTCAAAATTGACCAGATCGAAGGCATGCGCGGCCCAGGGAAGCAAGACGAGGCCGCGCCGTACCCCTGCGGCGGCAAGTTTCTCATCCAGAAGCTCGCTCTGCCTTTTAAAAACATTGATATCGAGGCTGCCTTGGAGAATCAAAGTTGGTGGAGCGCTGGTCTTTACCAGTAGAGCACCGCTTGCACTGTCGTAGGCATCGCTGGCGCTTTCGGGGGAGCCGCCGAGAAACATTTCCAGATCTAATCGGTGATCGAGATTGCCGGGATGCGTTGCGGATTCCCATGTCAAACGGAAGTCGGTCGGCGGGTAAATTGCAATCACCCCTCGAATTCCCGGATCGTGCTTCCAATAGGCTGTCGCGGTAACCATTTGGCCACCCGCCGAACGGCCCAGCAGTACGAAACGCGCGGGATCAAGTCCCAATTGTGCTGCATGGGCACGCAAGAAAGCCACGGCGGCCAAAAGATCGTCACGTTGCGCCGGCCAAATAAACTCCGGGGCCAGCCGGTAGTCGATAGACGCCACGGCATATCCGTGTAGTGCAAGCCAGTCGTTCAACCATCGTGCCGTTCCGTCGTCCTTGCGGTTGCCTCCGACCCAACTGCCGCCGTGAACCACGATGACACAAGGTGCCGGGCTTCGTCCAACCGCTCGGTAAAAGTCGAGCATGAGCAGCTTCGAGTATTCCATGGTTTCGATGGTTACCGGCTCAGGCGCGTGCGGTAAAATGGCGGCAGTAATGGAAAACGGTGCTTGTTGCGGCGCCGCCGGTCCGAATGCCGTAGCAAGCTGCGCCGGCAAGGCGCGCCCAAGTTGCCATGCCTGCAGTGTGGGCTTGAGAAACAGCGCGAATGTCACGACGCAAAGGCCGACGGTAGCCGTGGTGATGACCGGATGGCTTCGCCGTAAGAACCACGCACCCACGCCAAAGCACACTGGCAGCGGCACCAGCCACAGGCTGATCTCAGGTAAAACCATCCCCACCGACCAGAGCGGTCCCATCCAACGTATCCAGATAGGCCACTTGAACGCCGTCAGTAATGCGAACAGTGAAGCGACAATCGTGTCGACGAGCAACGACAAGCGGATCGCAGTCGTCAACCAGCGTTTCCAGGTGAGCATTTCTGTATTGATGGCCAGGGCGCAGTCGAGTTCAAATTCTCTTCGGCGAGTTGGCTGCCGTCCATGAGCGACAGCGCCGTCAACATCTTGGGCCACGCCGTCGCCGCGTGGCGAACGTGGCGAGTAGCATGAAGACGCCTGCGGTCGCGCTCGGCTCTGGAGTCTCGAACGCGCCCAGATCCGGCGCGGCACCGTTGTACGGCAGGCCCACATTCAGCCCGGCGTCGATCAGATCGCTCCCTGGCGTCAGATTCATGAAGGTGATGTCGGGCAGGCTACCGTCGGCTTGGCGCGGAAGGGTCATCTGGCTGGCATCAAGGCTCTGGAAATCCGCGGCTTTCACGGTGAGGGGCAAGGTAAACCAATTGTTGGAGACCATGCTTCCACTCTCGTCGAGGTTGGCGGTACCCGTGCCCAGGTACGCCAGGTTGTTATGCATGACTTCTTGTGTGCCCGGAACGGCGCTGGTGGGCCCGGGGGTGGTATTGATCGCTTCGAGCATATTGAAGTTGTCGCCGGCGTTGTCGTAGGCCGTGTTGTTGTACCAGTTGGCGGCTTGTCCCGGCTGATGATTAGCATAAAAGCCGTTCGCTCCGTTGTCGGCCGACAGGCAGAATTCCACTGTGTGCACGGGCGGCGGACTGGGGAAGGCACCGCCGGTGTCGCCAAATCCGCCGATCTTGAAGCCGTTCTTGTTTCCGTCGAGACGCCCATTGTCGTACGCCCAGCAGTGGTCAAAGGTGACGCCCCCGCCGGAATTGTTGATGCAGTCGTACCCGTCATCGCTGTTAGCCCAGGAGCGGTCACCGTAAAACATATTGCCCGAGCCCGCGGAATGACAACCGAAACCATCGGTATTTCCCGCCGAGATATCTGCCACTCCGACAAGGTTGTAAGAATCACAATTCTTGACCAGGTTATTTCCCGCATGCGAAAAGATGTACATGCCGTTGCCCTGATCATCGTGGGTAACGATCTGGTTGAAGGTATTGCCGCTGCCGGATATTCGCCAATTGTCGGCTTGCTTCAAGGTGCCTGCCTGTACCCCGGTGACATTGAGGCCCTGAAACGTATTATCCGAGCCGGTCACCTCGATGCCGCACACCCGCAGGGTGGTGGGAGCGATATTGGAAAAATTCAGAACCGGCGCTGGATCTCCCGGGTAGGCAGAATAGTCAATGTTGCTCTTGCTGAAGTCGAGGACGTACTGGTAGGTCGCATCGGTGGCGGCGACGGTGAAGTTGGTATACGTCCCACCGCGGATATAGACCGTGTCGCCCGAAGATGCGGCCTGCTGTGCCCGCGCGACACTGGCAAATGGCTGGGCCAACGTCCCCGGATTGCTGTCGCTTCCGTTGGTTGCAACGTAGTAATCGGCCCCCCGCGCCCAGCCCGACACAAGCAGCGCAGTGAAGGCGGCCTGAGCCCTTAAATATCCGTTCATCTTTAGTCGCAATTCCCAGCCTCCAAGGAAGATATGAGGAAGCTACCACAATTTGTGCTCCCAACAAGAGGATTTTCGGGAGATGCGCGAGCAATCGGTAAAGAGTTCTTGGGATGACGCATTGTCATGAAAAACGTGTTCCATTTTGCACCTTTTTGTTCCAAACTGCTCCGCGGCATGGCTTCGCTCACGATCCAACAAGCTTTCGATCTTGCACTGCAACATCATCAATCGCAGCGGTTGGCCCAAGCCGAGCAACTTTATCGACAAGTTCTGGCACAGCAGCCGGAGCATGCAGATGCCATGCACAACCTGGGCCTGCTTTCCCATCAGGCGGGGCGCATCGATGCGGCATTGGATCTCATTCATCGGGCGATTGCGCTTAGGCCCAACTTTCCCGAAGCCTACAACAATCTGGGTAATGCTCTCAAAGACCGGGGGAAGCTTGATGACGCCGTTGCCGCGTATCGCCAGGCGATCGTCCTGACGCCCAATTATGCAGGAGCACACTACAATCTTGGCAACGCACTCAAAGACAAAGGAGAACTCGATCAGGCTATCGCGGCCTATCGAAAGGCCATCAACTTTCGGCCCGACTTCCCCGAAGCCCACAACAATCTCGCCAGTGCTCTGGTGGAAAAGGGACAATTGGACGAGGCGCTCGCCGTCTCTCAACGGGCCATCGCCCTCAGACCAAATTACCCTCAAGCCCACAGCAATGTAGGGAATGCCCTAAAGGGAAAGGGACAATTGGACGAAGCGATCGCGGCGTATCGCCGGGCCGTGGACATCGGACCTTCCAACACCAAAGTGCACAGCAATCTCCTCTACGCGCTACTCTTTCACCCCGCATACACCCCGCAGGCCATCGCCCGGGAGCACCGCCATTGGAACCAACTGCACGCACAGCCGCTGCGAAAACTCCTTCTGCCCCATTCCAATGAGCGCAGCCCCGAGCGCCGCCTTCGCATCGGCTACGTCTCACCGGATTTCCGAATGCATGTGATCGGCAGACATCTATTGCCGCTGCTCGAGCGGCACGATCGCCGGCAATTCCATATCATGTGCTATTCGCAGGTTTCCTCTCCGGATGCGATGACAACTCAATTGCGGAATTGCGTCGATGGCTGGTGCAACATCGATGGCCTCTCCGATGAACAGGCAGCCCGGCAAATTCGAGAAGACCGGATCGACATTCTCGTGGACCTGACGCTGCACATGGCCGGCAACCGCCTGCTGGTCTTTGCAAGAAAGCCGGCCCCGGTACAGGTGACCTACCTTGCCTACGCCGGCAGTAGCGGATTGACTGCGATGGATTATCGCCTTTCTGATCCGTATCTCGATCCACCCGATTCGGATCTTTCCTGCTATACCGAGGACACGGTTCGCTTGCCCCGCAGCTACTGGTGCTATCAGCCCGAACCGTTGCTGACACGGCCGCCCGCGCAGGCACCGGCATCAAAGAATGGTTTCATCACCTTTGGCTGCCTGAACAACTTCGCCAAGGTGTCACCCGCGGCGCTGGACCTTTGGGCGAAAATATTGTTGGCTGTGCCGCATTCTCGCCTGCTCATCCACGCCTCAGCCGGCACCCATCGAGACGATGTCAGGCAGCGGATGGAGCGCGCCGGCGTGGTGGGAGATCGTTTGTCCTTTGTCGGCATGCAGCCCTGGACGCAATACATGCAGACTCATTCCGAAATCGATATCGCACTCGATCCCTTTCCCTACGGCGGAGGCATTACGACATGCGATGCGATGTGGATGGGCGTGCCGGTTGTTACACTTTCCGGCCAAACCGCCGTCGGCCGCGGCGGTCGTAGCATCATTTCCAATCTCGGGCTACCAGATCTGATAGCATTCTCGCAAGAGCTGTACCTGCAAATTGCCGTCGCCCTTGCGCAGGATCAGGCTCGGCTAAACGATCTCCATTCGGGCTTGCGCCAGCGCATGCTCGCTTCGCCGCTGATGGATGCCGCGGCATTCGCCCGCGACATGGAAACGGCATATCGCGAAATGTGGCGAGCCTGGTGTAAATAAATCGGAGATTACGGTGCAGAAATAAGAAGCGCCAGTCAGGAGGCGGGGAACACAAACGTGCTGAACGAGTGGCTGGGCAGAGTCGCGCGGACGATCCCTGATGGCCCCTCGACGCCGATCGTGACTGGCAGCGGCTGGTTGGCGGAGTTTCCGATCAGCAGCACGGCCGACCCATCCGGCGCAATGAATGCCAGCTTATCTTTCCACGGGCCGGTCGTGCTGGCCAAGTGAGATCCCGGACGCACAAAATGGGACACGTGCTTCATCAGGTAGAACTCGGGATGGTAGGTCACGGCCTTGGAGTCTGGGTCGACAGTGATCATGGCG
>Ga0302326_10015917_pt1 | contig 15780 bp, 18 predicted proteins | sample Palsa_T0_3_FD_202264 | JGI IMG/M metagenome (GOLD analysis project Ga0302326, IMG submission 202264) | Peat permafrost microbial communities from Stordalen Mire near Abisko, Sweden - Palsa_T0_3 | ecosystem: Environmental > Terrestrial > Soil > Palsa > Peat permafrost | place: Sweden: Abisko... | reverse complement strand
CGAGCCTCCCGCCGCTTGCTTGCTCCATTGCACGGTGACTTCCGGATTCATCCCGATTGCCTCGATACGCCGGTAGAGTTTTTCATATCGCTCTTCCTCGGTCATACGTCGATTATAAGGCGGTATGCTGTAGGCATGTATCCCCTCAAGAAAGGCAAGATCGCTTCCCAGGCCCATGTGGGCATACCGGAAGGCACGTACGAAGAGGAGCATGGACGGAAGGGATTTTTTGGAAAGTCGGCGCATCTTTATCATGCGCATCCCCCCACCGGCTGGACGCGTTTTGAGGGGAAGCTGCGGCCTCATCTGTTCGATCTCAACAAGCTGGAGCCGAGGGATTTATCGCATCCGTGCGGGGCTCCTTTGGCGTTTCTGGCGAACGACGACATCAAGATTATGGTGTCGCGGCGATCGGAGCCGATGCCGTACTACATGCGAAACTCCGATGGCGATCAGCTGGTGTTCGTCCATCGAGGCGAAGGGTTATTTGAAACCGACTTCGGCCCGATGCCATTCGAAAAGGGCGATTACATCGTATTGCCGCGCTCGGTGACCTATCGGCCGGTGCCAAAGACTCGAGACAATTTTTTCCTGGTCATCCAATCCAAAGGCGAGTTCGATGAGCCGGACCGGGGGTTGTTAGGACAGCATGCCTTGTACGATCCAGCGGTGATCGTGACGCCGGAACCATCCCCGATGTTGGGCGGCGAGCCTCCGGGCGGTGGCCACGAATGGGAAGTCCGGGTCAAGCACGACGATGAGTATTCGAAGGTTTTTTATCCGTTCAATCCGCTCGACGTGGTGGGCTGGAAGGGCGACCTGACGGTGTGGAAGATCAACATGCGGGATATCCGGCCGGTGATGAGCCATCGCGCGCATCTGCCTCCCAGCGCGCATGCGACCTTCGTGACGCCGGGCGCTGTCATTTGCAGTTTCCTGCCCCGTCCCATGGAGCAGGATCCAGAGGCCTCGCGGGTGCCGTTTTTCCATCGCAACACCGATTACGACGAATTTATTTTCTATCACGACGGCGACTTTTTTAGCAAAGACAACATCAAACCCGGCATGGCAACCCTTCATCCGCGCGGCATCCATCACGGACCGCATCCCAAGGCGCTGGCCAATCAGAAGCAGAAGACCGCGACGGACGAGTATGCGGTAATGCTGGACGGTTTGAATCCCCTGCGCGTGCTGCCGGCGGCGGAGCCGAGCGAGTTCAAAGAGTATTGGGCGAGTTGGATTCCAAAGTGATCGTCGATCCATCGAGCACAGCGCCTCTCAATATTTACAAGCTGCTAGTGGGGGTGGTGGTACCTCGGCCGATTGCGTTCGTCTCGACGATATCGGCGGACGGTGTGGCGAACCTGGCGCCGTTCAGTTTTTTCACGGTGGCGAGCGCAAATCCTCCGGTATTGTGCTTTACGGCGTCGTTCCGCGACCCTATGAAGGATACGTTGCTGAACGTCCGTGCGACCAAAGAGTTCGTGGTGAACATCGTCAGCGAGGAGTTCGCGGCGAAGATGAACATCACTTCGGGAGAATATCCGCATGGGGTGGACGAATTCGCCGAGTCCGGGCTGACCCCGGCGCCGAGCGATCTGGTTGGTCCGCCGCGGGTGAAGGAATCGCACGTCAACATGGAGTGCAAGCTGCTCCAAACGATCGAGGTGAGCAAGCAGCCGCTGGGCGGCACGCTCATTCTGGGCGAGGTGGTGCGCTTTCACATCGACGACGCGATTGTGGAGGAGTTTCGCATCGATCCGGACAAGTTGGCGGCGGTGGGCCGCATGGCGGGCAATACTTATGCCAAGACCAAAGATCGGTTCGATCTGATCCGGCCGCAAATCAAAAAATAATGCTGCAGATAACCGAAGATCAAGTTCGCGAGCTGCTGCCCATGCGCGAATGCGTTTTGCTGATGCGGGAGGTTTTCAAGGATTTGCGAACCGGCGCCGCGCAGAATCAGGCCCGGCGACGGCTGACGCTGCCGAACGGCTCGACTCTACACAGCTTGGCCGGAGCTTGGGGCAAATATTTCGGTACGAAGATTTATTCATCGCATCCGAAAGTCGGCGCAAATTTTTTCTTCCTGCTGTTCGGCGCGGAGACGGCGCGTCCGCTGGCTCAGTTCGAGGCGAACTACCTGGGGCAGATTCGAACCGGCGCTGCATCGGGGTATGCGACCGATGTTCTCGCCGCGCCCGATGCCTCGACTTTGGCGATCATCGGCAGCGGATTTCAGGCACACGCTCAGTTCGATGCGATTCGCCAGGTGCGCGCGATCAAAGAAGTCCGGGTATGGAGCCGGAATCAAGAAAAGCGCGAAAAATTCGCGAGCCTTATTGGCGCGACGGCCTCCGAAACGGCAGAGCATGCGCTGCGGGGAGCGGATATCGTGGCGACGGCGACCTCGGCGAAGGATCCGGTGCTCGAATCGGCGTGGATCGCGGCGGGCACGCATATTAACGCAATGGGATCGAACCAGGCGCAGAGGCGCGAGTTGCCTTCGGACTTGGTTGCCCGGGCCGACTTAATTGCGGTCGACTCCATCGAGCAGGCCAAGATCGAGGCGGGTGATTTGCTGCTGGCGCCGGTGAGTTGGGAGGATCCTCGAATCATTGAGTTGTCGAAGGTAGATGCGCGTCCAGCGGGCTCGCCCGTGACGATCTTCAAGTCGCTTGGCCTCGGCGTCGAGGATGTCGCGGCAGCGGCGTTCGTTTATGAGCAGCTATTATAAGGCGAAGGAGTCTCTCGATGAAGATACGCAATCTGGCATTCGCGCTGATTTTGGCTGCTCCCTTTGCGGCAATGGCGCAGGATGCTAAAAAGACGGAGCAAACTCCGAAAGAAGTGGTGGATCCCGTTTGCGGGATGACGGTGGACCCGGCGACGGCGCAAAAGTCGGAATTCAAGGGCAAGACGTATTACTTTTGCAGCATCGAAGATAAGAAGACGTTCGACAAAGCTCCCGCGACCTACATCAAGGTCGACAAGAAAGACACCACAAAAAAGTAGGAGAGAAAAGCGTCTTTCGGAGCCGCGACCGTCAGGGAGCGGATTAGAGTTACTCTTGAGCGGTCAGTTGGGTATTGTCGGAATCGCGCCACGCGCTCAGCTTGAGCCGGCGGCAGACCCAGCACAGACCTTCAGCTGAGATGGGTGCGCTTTCCTCGCCGCAGATCACACAACCCGCGGGCTTTTTAATGCGGTCCGCTTCGATCGCAAGACGGGCCTGCTCGATGATGGCGTCGGGAGTGGCCGTTTCAACTACGGGTGTTCCCGGCGACGGTGCTTCGCGTTTCTTTCTCACGTCCCTACTATAACAAGTTAGGCTGCACGTTCGAGGTACATGATATACCCGGCGTCGAGCGATCCGCTGCACCGGGGGCATTTCTGGCCTCGCCTTACGTGGGCGTGCTTCGGCTGATGTTCAACCACCGCATCGACGGTGTGGGTGCACATCGGGCAATAGACTTTCGCGGTGCTGGTCGGGGCGCCCTTGATGTTGGGAATTTGCTTGTAGGTCACGGCTCATCCTCCTTCACCCATATCGACGCATTTGGGCTGGAAAAAGTATCGGGTTTTTTCTGGCCTACTTAGTCCAACTGTTTTACCCTGAAAGCTCATGTCCAAGACAGCCTTCCTTTTCCCCGGCCAGGGATCCCAGTTCGCCGGCATGGGCAAGTCCCTGGCCGACGCCTATCCGGAGGCCGCGCGCGTGTTCGAAGAGTCCGATCAGGCGTTGGGATTCGCGATTTCAACGCTTTGTTTTGAGGGTCCAGAAGATGCGCTGAAGCTCACCGAGAATACCCAACCAGCCTTGCTAACCGTATCGGTGGCCGCGCATGCGGTGTTGCAGAAAAAGGGAATTGTCGCGGATTACGTGGCAGGTCACAGTCTAGGCGAGTATTCGGCATTGGTCGCGGCCGGCGCGCTGGGGTTTGCGGACGCAGTACGCCTGGTACGTAAGCGCGGCCAATATATGCAAGCCGCCGTCCCGGCGGGGATCGGCGCGATGGCGGCGATCCTTAAGATGCCCCTCGAAAAGCTCGACGGCGTGCTCGCGGAAGCGGCGCAAGGCGAAGTGGTCGCGGCGGCAAATCTCAATTCGACCGATCAGATTGTCATTGCGGGACACGCGGGAGCGGTGAATCGGGCCGTGGAGTTGGCCAAAGCAGCGGGCGCGAAGCGGGGGATTATTTTGCCGGTCAGCGCTCCCTTCCATTGTTCTCTTATGAAGCCGGCGCAGGAGAAATTGAAGATCGATCTGGACGCCGCCGAATTTCGCGATTTGGCGGTGCCGCTGGTAAACAACTGGCAGGCGCGGGAAATTCGGAGCGGAGCTGAGGCGCGGGAAGGGTTGTATCAGCAGGTGCCTAACGCGGTCCTCTGGACGGATTCCATCCGGCTGCTGGCCGCAAATGGCGTGACAAGATTCGTGGAGGTCGGCGCGGGCGGAGTATTAACCGGGCTACTGCGCGGCATCGACCCGTCGCTTATTGGATTGAAGTTCGGAGAGGCGGCGGATGGGGAGAAATTGTGAACTACGAATCGGCGCTCGCGCACTACCAGAAGTTCGATTTCACGGATGGTCCTTGGACGCGCCCTGTTTATAAAAGAGGATCGGGGCCAGCCGTGATCGTGATTCACGAAATCCCCGGACTGCATCCGTGGGTGATCCGATTCGCCGATCGCGTGATGGAGGCGGGAATGACCGTTTTCCTGCCCAGCTTGTTCGGCGAACCAGGGCGTCCGGTGACCAAAGGGTACATGTATAGCTCGATTATCAAGGCGATCTGCATTCAGAGGGAGTTCAATGTCTGGTCCGCAGGGAAGTCGAGCCCCATCGTCGAATGGCTGCGCGCCCTGGCGCGAAAAGCGCATGCCGAGTGCGGTGGAAAGGGCGTGGGAGCGGTCGGCATGTGCTTCACCGGCGGCTTCGCGCTGGCCATGATGACCGAGCCATCGGTGGTGGCACCGGTCCTGTCTCAGCCGTCGATGCCGGCGGCGATTGGCGAGACGCGTTCCGCGGGGATCGACGCTTCTCCGGGCGAGGTCGCCTGCGCGAAGCAGAGATTCCAGAACGAAGGATTGTCCATGATCGGGCTGCGGTTCAAGAGCGATAAAGGCGTCCCCGACGCGAGGTTTGAGACGTACCGGCGCGAGTTCGGCGATAACTTCGAAGCGATTGAGTTGGAAGATAAAGATGCACGGCCGGCGGAGACTCCTCCTCACTCGGTACTCACGATTCACTTGAGAGAGGACGGACCCACCAAGGCCGCGGAGCAACGGGTCATTGCGTTCTTCAAGGAAAAGACCAGCCCCTAAGGCTAAGGGTGGAGATCATAATGGGGTGCCGCGAGGCGCTTGTAGCGCGCGCACTCGTGCGTGCCGCGTTGACACTCGTGTCTTCGCTCCAGATTTCACTCAGACTGGGGATTTCGCGATTGGGAATCTCGCAGAAGCGCAAGCTCACGAAGCCGCGGTAACGCTAAACTGTTTATAGGTGTTCCCCAAGAGCTTCCATATCGGTCCCATCGAGCTTGCCCCCGCGACGGTTCTCGCGCCGATGGCCGGCGTCACCGACACGGTGTTCCGCCGCCTGATCCGCGCCCAGGGCGGCTGCGGGCTCATTATGACGGAGTTCACCAGCTCCCATGGGATCGTCGCGATCGCCAAGGGGAGCGCGCGGCCGGGGCGAACTTTTCGCTATCTCTATTTCGATCCTGACGAGCACCCTATTTCAGCACAGCTTTTCGGTTCCGATCCGCAGGTGATGGCGGATGCCGCGCGCCACTGCCAGGATCGCGGATTCGACGTTGTCGACATCAATTTCGGCTGCCCCGTGAAGAAAGTAGTGACTTGCAATGGAGGCTCCGGTCTGCTGCGCGATCTGCCGCTGGTGGAGCGTCTGTTGACGAGTGTTCGCGCCGCCATTTCGATCCCGCTCACCATGAAATTTCGCGCCGGCTGGAACGATCGGGAGCTGGTGAATGTCCGCATGGCGAAGCTCGCCGAGGATTGTGGCTTACAAGCCATTGCATTGCATCCGCGGACCCGTGAACAAGGCTACAGCGGCCATGCCGACTGGACGCGCATCGCCGAAGTGAAGGCTGCTGTAAAGATTCCAGTGATTGGAAACGGCGATATCCTAACGCCTGAAGACGCGGTACGGATGGTTCGCGAGACGGGCTGTGACGCGGTCATGATCGGTCGCGCCGCATCTTCGAATCCGTGGATTTTCCGGCAGATTCGGGATTACGTCAATACGGGCCGCTACGATACCCCCTCGGAGCGCGACCGCTATGAAATCATGCGCCGCTATTACACGATGCTCTGCGATCATAAAGCTCCGGACGCGGTCGGCAAGATGAAGCAGTTCGCCACGTATTTCACCCACGGTGTGCGCAATGGGTCTCACCTGCGAGTGGAGATTTATAAGGCGACGGAAGCGCAGCAGATTCTAGGCATGGTCGACGCATTTTTCGAGCGCGAGCTTTCGGCGGATTTGCAGTTGACGACAACCTAGCGCTATGACCGGATATTAAGTCCCGGCCTCAAGGGCGCAGCATCAGTGGCTGTCGAGGATGCGTCCCTGCTGGTGATCCTGCTGGGCTCCAAGCACGTCGCCAATGGCGCGGCGCGATTCGGCGCGAGCGAAAAATGCGCTCGCCAAGTCGGGAATCATCTCGATTACGCGGTTGAAGTCCGCGATCGCTAGCCGGTGTTCACCAATAAGCTTGTACGTTGCACCGCGCTCAAAGTAGTTCTTCGCGCTCGGGTCCAGGCTCACCGCGCGGTTGAAGTCGTCGATCGCGCCTTTCGGATTGCCGCTTTTTCGAAGGGCCGCGCCGCGGAGGGTATAGGCGGCTGCCTCTTTCGGGTTGACGGCGATCGCTTGGGAAGCATCCGCCAGCGCTGCCTGAAAATTGTTCAGATCCAGGTATGCCGCGCCTCGAGCGATCCAACCGGCCGGGTCGGAGGGACGCATTTCAGTCACCTTCGTGAAGTCGCGGAGGGCTTTCTCGGGTTCGGCCTGTTCTACATGGGACCTTCCACGCATCAGATAGGCATCCACCAGGTCGGGCTTCAATGCGATGGCACGGTCGAAGGATAGGGTGGCCTGATTGTAGCGTGCAATCTTAAAAAGACGGGTTCCCGCGTCGAACGATTCCTGGGCGTGCATAGGATCGGTGTAGCGCTTATATAAATACCCGGCGCCGGCCAGTAGTGCGAGAATCACTGCCGCTGAGATCCATCCGATTCGCGATCGGCGGCGGGAGAAATCCTCCGCGCTTACGGGTATCAGCACTAACGGCTGGTCACTGCTCGGCGGGTTAACTTCCGGGTCGGGCACAGTCTTTATCATAGAAGATGATGAAACGTGTGCAACTGATCACCGACGGCGCCTGCATCGGCAACCCCGGACCGGGGGGATGGGCGTGTATTTTGCGCTGCGGCGAAAAGACGAAAGAGATGTTCGGCTCCGAGCGCCAGACGACCAATAACCGCATGGAAATCACCGCTGCCATCGAGGGGCTCCGTGCCCTTCGCGAACCGTGCGACGTGGAAGTGGTTACCGATTCCGAATACTTGAAAAACGGCATCACCACCTGGATTAAAGGGTGGAAGCGAAATGGCTGGAAGACAGCGGCGAAGAAACCGGTAGTGAATCAGGACCTGTGGATGATCCTCGACGAGATCGTCGCCCAACACCAGATCCGGTGGACCTGGACCAAGGGCCACGCCGACCACGGGGACAATAACCGGTGCGACGAGCTGGCAACGCGGGCCGCGCGCGAGCAGCTATAACGGCACAGGTGTGGCGCGAACGACGCAGCCGCCCGGCGTATTCACTAAGGATTAGGAACGGCGCTAGAAGTGCTAGATTTTTAGCATGAAAAAAGCGCCGGTACTCACGTCCCTGGCGATTCACGCCGGAGCCATAGTTCTGCTTCTCCTGCTGGCCTCCGTGCCGTCGGTCCGGGATTCCATCACCCGGCTACCGGATCGCGTGGTCCCACTGATGGCTCCGCATATGCAGTCGCGCGCCAAGGCACAAGGAGGAGGGGGCCAGAGGAGCCCTCTACCAGCGTCGCGCGGCCAAGTTCCGCCGCGCCCGGTCGCTCGGGTTTTTGTGCCTCCGATGGCGGTGCGCCTGGATAATCCGAAGCTGATGGTCCAGCAGGCGATCGTCGAAGCCCCGGAACTCGACACCACACCACGCCATATCGGCGACCCATGGGGCAAGATCGGCCCCGCCTCCGGAGGACCCGGCGGTCCATTCGGAATCGGCGATGGTACGGGGCTGGGAATCGGCCCGGGTCTCGGAAACGGGAACAGCGGGGTTTCTTACAAGTCCTTGGGGATCACCGAGGAGCCGAAATTATTGCACGCCGAGGAGCCCGAATATTCCGAGGAGGCGCGCAAGGCCCGCTGTCAGGGCTCCGTCCTCCTGGCGCTTGATGTCGACGTGAATGGGAGAGTCGCGAATATCCGCGTCGTGAAGAGTCTGGGCTTGGGGCTGGATGAAAAAGCCAAGGAGGCGGTCTTGAAGTGGATATTTCGTCCGGCTCGGGCTGGCGGACGTCCAGTGACGGCGCCCGCGCAGGTGCAGGTGACGTTTCATCTGCTCTGACGTAGGATAAGAGTATGAAGTGGATTCAAACATTCTTATACTTTTTTGTTTTTCTAGGCGTGGCGCAGGCTCAGCCGGTCATGGCCGGATTGAAAATCGGAGTCCCGTTTACCGATGCATTCCAAAACCAGGCCTATCCGACCATTTCGACACTGACGGCGAGTTCGAACTCCTACACCCTTGGTCCATTTGTAGAGGTGCGGTTGCCTCTGCATCTTTCGATCGAAGCCGACGCGTTATACCGCGGGTTGCAGTTCACTAACATAACCGGTTCGGCGTCCACCGGCCAGTGGGATTTCCCGGTGGTGGCAAAGTACAAATTCCTCAAAGGGCCGATAAAGCCTTACATCGAGGGAGGGCTCGACTTTAATCACCTGTCAGACCTTAAGAACTTTGTTACCGCCAATAATACGTCGAATTTCGGTATTGCGTTGGGGGCGGGTGTGGAAATTCACGCGCTGGTGCTGCGCATCTCGCCCGAAGTTCGCTACGAAGGCGACGCGCTGAAAAATTTCAGCGGAGTTATCAATTCGAATCGCAATCAGCTGGCGTTTCTCGTCGGTATTGGATTCTAGCGCAGCATCCTCATCGCCTCGGCGATGCCCGCGTCCTTCGCTTCTTTGCTGGGTCCGGTGTCTTCCACCGTGTCCCCCTCGCCGGGCGCGAGGAACAGGTTCGCTTCCAGGCCGTGCTGACGCGTGTACAGATCCCAATAGCGTCCGTGAAGATCAAACAGCGTGTCGTGCGTTCCGCGCTCGGCGATCTTCCCGGATTCCACCACCAGAATCTGATCCGCCCTCCGAATCGTGGACAGGCGGTGAGCGATCACGAACGTGGTGCGCCCCTTCATTAGATACTTGAGGCCCTCCTGAATGAGCGATTCTGATTCCGAGTCGAGACTGGACGTCGCCTCGTCGAGAATCAAAATGCGAGGATCGGCCAGAATCGCCCGAGCGATCGAAACCCGCTGGCGCTGACCGCCCGAAAGCTTGACGCCGCGCTCGCCGACGATCGTGTCATATTTTTTCTCGAAATTCTCCGCGAATTCGTCCACGCGCGCGATCCGGCAGGCTTCGAGAATTTGTTCCTTGGTCGCGTAAGGGCGAGCGAAGGCAATGTTTTCTTCAATCGTTCCGTCGAATAGAAACGTGTCCTGCAACACGACGCCCAACTGTGTGCGGTAGGTTTCCAGACGGACCGTGGAAAGGTCGACGCCGTCTACCGTCACCTTGCCTTCCTCGGGAACATGGAAGGCCGCGATCAATGAGATGATCGTCGACTTTCCTGATCCAGACGATCCCACCAGCGCCGTCACCGTTCCCGGGTCGGAACGAAAACTCACGTCGAACAGGACCTGCTTGTCCTTGTCGTAAGAGAATCCCACGTGTTCGAACTGAACCTCGCCGTTCACAGTGCCTAGCGCCACCGTTCTGTTGGGATCCATATCCTCGGGCCTCTCGCGGAGGACTTCACGGGTGCGTTCGAGACCCGCGAAGGCTTCGGTCAACTGGGTGCCAATGCTCACGATCTGAACCACGGGCGCGATCAAGAAGGCCAATAGAGCGGTGTATCGCGTGAAATCCCCGAGCGTCATTTCGTGCGCCGCGATCTCCCGCGCGCTCACAAACATAACGATCGCGCCTACGATTCCCATCAGCACTGTAGCCGATAATCCCATCAACGACATCGCGGTCAGCGATTTGATCACGTTATCAAGCAGCCTCTGCACGCCACCCGCGAACACGGTAGCCTCGCGCTCCTCAGCGTGATAACCCTTGATCACGCGGACGCCGCCCAGCGATTCGGTCAAGCGACCGGTCACCTCGGCATTGATTTTTCCGCGTTCCCGGAAAATCGGGCGGATCTTGCCAAAGGCTTGCGTCAGCACCAGCCCGAACACCAGCAGAAACGCGACGGTCAATCCGGTCATCAAGGCACTGATCCTCATCAGGAATACCAGCGCGATCAAGGCCGTCATGACGCCGCCCACGAAATCGATGAGGCCGGTGCCGATCAAGTTACGCACGCCTTCGACGTCGCTCATGATGCGCGAGACCATCGCTCCGCTCTTATTTGCGTCGTAATAGGATACGGAGAGCCGTCCGATATGCTGCTGGACTTTCCGGCGCAGTTCCGAGATCAGCCGTTGTGCCGCCTTCGACAGTAATTGCGTCAATCCGAACGAAGTCACGCCCTGGATCAGCGTGGCCGCGACTACGCCCAATACGATCGGCGTCAATAACTGCGGCTGATTTCCGTTCATGACCTTGTCGACAAGCGGCTTCGTCGACAACGGCAGCACCATTCCGGCGAACCGGTTAATGATCATCAGCACGAATCCGGCCGCGAGAATTCCTCGCCGCGGCTCAATCATTTCGCGAATGTCCGGCCACAACTCGCGGAAACGCTCGGACTGGCTGCGCTTCGGTTTTACTATTTTTTCCGCCACGATCTTTTCAGTGTACAGTGGCACCTATGAGTCAACTGTACGCAGGTACGTCGGGGTTCGCGTATCCGAGCTGGAAACCCGACTTTTACCCTCAAAAACTGGCCGCGAAAGATTTCCTGAAGCACTACGCCGGGCGGCTGAATTCGGTGGAGATCAACTACACATTCCGCCAGCTTCCGAAGCTATCGACGCTTGAAAACTGGGTTGCAGCGACGCCCGAGGGATTTCTGTTCGCGTGCAAAGCGCACATGCGCATCACCCATCTGCTGCGACTGAAGGAATCGGAATTCACGGAATTGTTCTTCCGGGCGATTGATCCCCTCCGAGCCACGCGCCGCCTGGGACCGGTTCTGTTTCAACTACCGCCGAACTTCAAAGCCGATCCGCCAGTGCTGGCGTCGTTCCTCGAGAAACTGCCACCAGATATCCGGTATGCGTTTGAGTTCCGCAACAAGACATGGCTGACCGAGGAGGTGAATGGCCTGCTTGCACAGCATGGAGTTGCGCTGTGCCTTGCCGAGTCTGAAACATTCGAGGTGCCGGAAGCGATCACGGCCAAGTTCGTTTATGTACGTTTGCGAAAGGATGACTACTCGGCCGAAGAGCGAGCCGAAATCGCAACGCGCGTCCAGCGGCTGCGCGCCGACGGCCGCGATGTGTTCGTATTTTTCAAACACGAAGACACGCCGGCGGGCGCGGTTTATGCGGAGGAACTGCTGAAAGTTGCGCCCTGAAACCTCCGCCGGATCGCTCTCCGTCCAGGATTCCCGCATTTATTGCTAATCTTATGAAGTTCTTCTGTGATTTACGTTGACTCGGGAGACGGGGCCGTGTTCCGCGAGGAGTTTTTGTCTAAACTGAAATGTGTCGTGCCGGTGGCACGTTAATGGCGGAAAATCCACCAAATACGCGGGTCGGCAAGTATGAACTCGAAGAGTTTCTCGGCGGAGGCATGTCCCACGTCTATCGCGCCAAAGATAGCGTGTTGGGACGCCGCGTGGCGGTGAAGATTCTGACCGATGCGGGAGTGCAAGACGCCGAGACAAAGGCGCGCTTCCTGCAAGAGGCGCGGACCGCGTCGAATATCAGTCACGAAAATATCATCAATGTCTTCGATTTTGGCGAAGACCAGGGCCGTCCTTTCATCGTCATGGAGTTCCTCGAAGGCGAGAGTCTCCGCGACGCCATCAAGCGGGGACACCTGGGCGATTTTGCCAGCCGCTTGAGGATAGCCGTGCAGATAGCCCGCGCCATCGACTATATCCATACCAAGAAAATCATCCATCGCGATATCAAGCCGGAAAACATCAATCTGGATTCGACCGGCAAGGTTAAGCTGATGGATTTCGGTATCGCGAAATCGGAGGGGATCGCGCTCACACGGGCCGGATTCACACTGGGAACGCCGTACTATATGGCTCCCGAGCAGGTGCTTGGTCAAACCGTCACACCGCAGGCGGACGTATACGCATTCGGGATTTTGTTGTATGAGGTGCTGACCGGTTTGAAGCCGATCACGGGCGAATCGGTGGAAAAAATCTTTAACCAGATTTTATATCAGCCCATAAATCTGGACCTTCTTCAGCCGCCGAAGTTTCCGCCCGCGATCAGCGGTCTGGTCGAGCGATGCACGGCGAAACAGCCGGCGCAGAGGCCCGCCGGGCTGGGGATCGTGGTGGAGGAACTGGAACGCATCCTCGATCCAATGCGCCCGGTAACGGGCCGGGGAAGGACCGCGCAACAGACCCCACCGACCGCGGGCACCGGACTTCCGCAACCGGAATCGCCCCCTGCGCAAGCCTCGACGATTCAGACAGTCACCACGCTCGCGACCAACGTAGTGCCGCAGCGCACCTTGAATCTGGAGAGTCTGCCGGGGTTCGTGCGTAATCTGCCCGCGCCGCTCCAATCGCAAGGCGGCCTGATGATTCTGGCGGGCGTAGCGGTGATGGTATTGATGGCGCTGGCCTACGTGGCGCTGGCGCTGACTCACGTCATATAACTCAGCAGAGCATGCAGATCCCGGCGATCGTCGGCAAGTACGAGCTGCTTGAATTCCTGGGCGGCGGTATGTCCCACGTCTACCGCGCGCGCGATACGGTAATTGATCGCCCGGTAGTATTGAAGCTGCTCACCCTCGATGCGTGCCGGGAAGTTGAGGCCAAGGCGCGATTCCTCCAGGAAGCCAAGCTCGCCGGAAATATTCAGCACGAAAATATCGTCAGCGTTTTCGACTTCGGCGAGCATGACGGGCGCCCCTTCATCGTCATGGAGTATCTGAAGGGTGAGGACCTGCGCCATGCGATTCGCGACGGCCACACCGGCAGTTTGATGGAGCGCATGAAGATCGCGCTCAAAATCGCCGAGGCGCTGGAGTACGTGAATGGGCGCGGCATCGTGCATCGGGATATTAAGCCGGAAAATGTACACATGGATCCGCAGGGACGGGTAAAGCTGATGGACTTCGGGATTGCGAAGACCGCGGATCTGTCCCTAACCAAGACCGGCGTCGCCATGGGGACGCCCTACTACATGGCTCCGGAGCAGGTGGCCGGGAAACCCGCAACCCCGTTGGTAGACATCTATGCGTTCGGCCTGTTGTTTTATGAGCTATTGACGGGTGTGCGCGGCGTGAACGGCGAAACGATTGAGGCGGTGCTGTACCAGATCCTGAATGTGCCTTTGGATCCGGAGCCCATGGTGAACGCAGGCGTTCCGCCGCCGGTGCGCGCACTGATATTGCAGTGTGTGGACAAAAATCCGGAGGGTCGTCCGCAGAGTTTCCGTATCGTCGTCGAGGAGTTGCGCGGAATGATCTCAGGCGCGGCGGTGGAGAAGACACAAGCGGTGGCGGCAACGGCTCCGGTTGTCGAGACGATCCGGCAGCCACGCTCGATAGCGATGTGGGTCGCGCCGGTTGCGCTGCTGCTTGTCATTGGAGCCGGTGCAACGTGGTGGATCACGCGGAACAAGGCTCCTAAAAGTCCTCCGGCGGCAATCCAGTTAACGGAAACTCAACCCGCGGCAATTCCCGGGATGATCTATATTCCCGCCGGAAGCTTTCTGTCGGGTGAGGCTAACACACCCGCATCCCTGCCAGCGTTTTACATCGATGAGACGGAGGTTTCCAATGCCGAGTTCGCGAGATATTGCGCGGCCACTGGATGCCAGCCGCCGAGCGCCGCCGCTGACCTGCCGGTGGTGCATGTGACCGTGGCCCAGGCCCGCGCTTACGCGGCGTGGAAGGGGAAGCGATTGCCTAACGCGCTCGAATGGGAACGAGCCGCCCGTGGAACCCGGGGCAATAAATATCCGTGGGGCGATAAGGACGATATTTCTGCCGCCAATTTATCAGCCAAGGCTTTGAAGCCGGTGAAGTCGTACGCGGCATATCCCGAATATCAGATGGCCGGCAACGCGTGGGAGATGGTGGAGGGCGAGATCGCGCCCAGCGACGCAGCGAAAGCAAGGTTTGCGAAGCTACTGACTCCGCCCCTGACGGCGCAGGACAAATGGATTACGATGCGCGGAGGATCGTTCAATACGCCGTTGGACGCCGCGGTCGCATATCAGTTCGCAGCGATCCCGGAGCGTTATTCGTCGAGCGATATCGGCTTCCGCTGCGCGAAGTCGGCTCCATGAAGCAGGTCTGGGATGCAGCACTCTATCAGGCCCGCCATGCGTATGTATTTGAGCATGGGGAGAGCCTCATTGAATTGCTGGCTCCGCGGAAGGGAGAGCGGATTCTCGATCTCGGCTGCGGGTCCGGGCAATTAACGGCGAAGATCGCGCAGAGCGGAGCTTGCGTGATGGGAATCGACCGGTCTGAAGAAATGATCGAGGAGGCTCGTCGCGGCTTCCCGGCGCTGAGGTTCGATGTGGCGGACGCCGCGAACTTCGCGGTCGATCAACCGCTCGACGCGGTGTTTTCGAATGCGGCCCTCCACTGGGTGAAGGATGCGGGCGGCGTTGCCAAGTCCGTCGCTAGGGCGCTGCGGCCGGGCGGACGATTCGTCATCGAGATGGGCGGTAAAGGCAACGTACAGTCGATCATCGCCGCGGTGCGGGAAGTGGCTGGCCCGGTGGAAACCCCCTGGTATTTCCCGAGCGTCGGCGAGTACGCGGCGCTGCTGGAGCGGCATGGTTTCGAGGTCGCGTTCGCTACCTTGTTTGATCGTCCGACGCGCGTCGAGGGCGAGGATGGTCTAGAGGACTGGCTCGAAATGTTCGCGGGATCTATGGTCGGGACGGCAGAGATTCGTCGCGAAGTCGCCAATCGTGTGCCCCGGAAAATGTTTCAGGACGGCGCCTGGACGCTCGACTACCGCCGGCTCCGCGTCGTTGCGAAGTGCAATCATTGAGGTGGATGGAAGAAGAGTTCCCCACGAATAATCTTGTCGAATCGATCCGACGCCGCTTCGACCGTCTCGGCGGAGTGGATTTACCCGAGATCGTTCGTGGGCCGATGCGCGAGCCGCCGAGTTTCGAAGCCACGATTACGCTGCGCCCGACCAAGCTGCATTGGCTGGAGGGTAGCGAAGATCGGTAAGATCTGTGTGCCCACTCCGGTGTTGAGTTCTGCATTGACGGTCATAAATTGATAAACGAAAACGCCGGGGACTGGACAGTAAGCGCTTCTGCGCTCTATCTCCTAAGGACTCTATCGCAACCGCATCATCGCGATGGTCATCCG